>Ga0073925_1000006_pt1 | contig 76858 bp, 65 predicted proteins | sample GWRWT4_21May14_FD_70952 | JGI IMG/M metagenome (GOLD analysis project Ga0073925, IMG submission 70952) | Sand microcosm microbial communities from a hyporheic zone in Columbia River, Washington, USA - GW-RW T4_21-May-14 | ecosystem: Engineered > Artificial ecosystem > Sand microcosm >...
GCCCGTTGCAGCCCGGATGCCGCGCCCAGCGTGTACTGGCGTTCGGAAAGTTCCAGCGTGCGCTGCTGGCTGTCGCGCAATTGTTCGGCGAGTCGCTGGCGCTCGCGTTCGGCGGCCAGCGCCAGCCAGGCACCGGCCACCTCGGCCACCAGCAGCAGCCGCGCGCTGGCCTGCGTTTCCTGTTGCGCGAGGAACCGCGCCAGCGCCGCACCGCGCAGGCTGCCGACCCGGTCGAAGAGGTCGATCTCCCAGGCCGCGAGGCCCAGCGCCACCGTGTAGGTGCTGGCGTTCGAGCTGCCCGGGCCGCCCTGGCGGTTGGCCGATGCCGTGCCTTTGAGCTCGGGCCAGCGCGCCGCGTTGCTGATGCCGTACAGCGCCCGCGCGCGCTCCACCGCGGCCACGCCGGCGCGCAGGCTGCGGTTGTCGGCCAGCGCCAGGCCGACCACGCGGCGCAGGCGCTCGTCGGTGAAGAAGGCGTCCCACTCGTGGGCCGTGGCGCGGTCGGACAGAGGCGGATCGTCGGTGGCACGGAAGCTGTCGCGCAACGGGGCCGACGGGCCTTCGGCGGGTGGCACCAGGCTGCCGCAGCCGCCGAGGGCCAGCGCCGCAGCCAGCGCGACCGGCCACATTCCCCGGCGGGTCATGCCTGCGCTTTCATCGTGTCCGGCGCGTCCGGCGCGCCGGGCGTCGGCGCCGAGCGCTTCGTGAACAAGCCCTTGACCCACAGGTAGAACAGCGGCACGAAGTAGATGCCCAGCACGGTGGCGCTGATCATGCCGCCCAGCACGCCGTAGCCGATGGCCTTCTGCGAGCCCGAGCCGGCACCGCTGGCCAGCGCCAGCGGCAGCACGCCCATGCCGAAGGCGAGCGAGGTCATCAGGATCGGCCGCAGGCGCTGCTTGCAAGCCTTCAGCGTCGCCGCCAGCAGGCCCATGCCCTGGGCGCGCAGGCCCTCGGCGAACTCGACGATCAGGATCGCGTTCTTCGCGCTAAGGCCCACCGTGGTCAAGAGGCCGACCTGGAAGAACACGTCGTTGCGCTGCCCGCCCAGGTGGCTGGCCGCGAGCGCGCCCAGGATGCCCAGCGGCACCACCAGCATCACGCTGAAAGGAATCGACCAGCTTTCGTACAACGCCGCCAGGCACAGGAAGATGAACAGCACCGACACGGCATACAGCAGCGGCGCCTGGTCACCCGACAAACGCTCCTGGTAGCTGCGGCCCGCCCACTCGTAGCCGATGCCGGGCGGCATCTCGCGCAGCAGCGATTCCATCGCCAGCATCGCCGCGCCCGAGCTGACGCCGGGGGCGATGTCGGTCTGGATCTCGTAGGCCGGGCTGCCGTTGTAGCGCACCAGCTGGCGCGGGCCGTTGACCCAGCTGCTGGTGGCGAAAGCGCTGAACGAGACCATCTGGCCGCTGGCGTTGCGCACGTACCAGTGGCGCAGGCTGTCGGGGGTGGCGCGGTAGGCGCCTTCGCCCTGCATCAGCACCCGCTTGACGCGGCCGCGGTCGATGAAGTCGTTGACGTAGCTGCCGCCGAGCGCGATCGACATCGTCTCGTTGATCGTGGCCGTGCTCACACCCAGCACGCCGGCCTGGTGGTCGTCGATCCGGATCGCCAGCTGCGGCGTTTCGGTCAGGCTGTTGGTGCGCGGGCGGCTGAACTCGGGCCGCTTGGCCGCGGCGTCGATCAGGCGGTCGCGCGCCGCGGCCAGGGCCACGTTGCCCAGCCCGCCCAGGTCCTGCAGGAACAGCTGCACGCCGGCGCTGCCGCCCAGGCCGCGCACCGTGGGCGGCTGCACGACGAAGATGTTGGCATCGCGCACACGCCGGCCCAGCTCGCGGCTGAAACGCTCGGCCAGCGCAGCGGCGCCCTGGCGCTGTTCGGTGCGCTCGGACCAGTCTTTCAGGCTGATGAAACCCTGGCCCGAACCCTGGTCGCCGCCGGCGCCGCGAACCAGGTTGAAGAACCGCACCTCGGTCTGTTCGCCGAGGTAGGCCTCGACCGACTGCATCACGCCTTCGAGGCGCTCGGCGGTGGCGCCGGGGGCCATGCGCACCTGGATCTGCAGGCCGCCCTGGTCTTCGTCGGGCAGGAAGCTGGTGGGCAGTGTCTTGTAGAGCAGCGCGGCGCCGCCGAGGATCAGCAGGAAGACGAGGAAGCTGCGCTTGCCACGCGCCGCCAGCCAGTCGACCCGTTTGACGTAACGTTCGGTGAAACGGTCGAAGAAGCGGTTGAAGCCACCGAAGACGCGGTCCAGCAGCGGCCCGAGCGGCCCGCCATGGCTCGCGTGTTCGCCCTGGTGCACGGGCTTGAGCAGCGTGGCGCACAGTGCCGGCGACAGCGACACCGCGACCAGCACCGACAGCACCATCGCGCTGACCACCGTGATGCTGAACTGGCGGTAGATCACGCCGGTGGAGCCGCCGAAGAAGGCCATCGGGATGAACACCGCCGACAGCACGACGGCGATGCCCACCAGCGCGCCGCTGATCTCGCCCATGCTCTTGCGCGTGGCGTCGCGCGGCGACAGCCCTTCTTCGCGCATCAGGCGCTCGACGTTCTCGACGACCACGATGGCGTCGTCGACCAGCAGGCCGATCGCCAGCACCAGGCCGAACATCGTCAGCGTGTTGATCGAGAAGCCGAACACCGCCAGCACCCCCATCGTGCCCAGCATCACCACCGGCACGGCGATGGCCGGGATCAGCGTGGCGCGCAGGTTCTGCATGAAGAGGTACATGATCGCGACCACCAGCGCCATGGCCTCGAGCAGCGTCTTGACCACGCCTTCGATCGACACGCGCACGAAGGGCGTGGTGTCGAAGGTGACGGTGGCCCGCATGCCGGGCGGGAAGAACGGCGCCAGCTGGTCGAGCTTGGCCTTCACGGCGTCGGCCGTCACCAGCGCGTTGGCGCCGCTGGCCGGAAAGATGGCCATGCCCGATGCGACCCGGCCGCTGGTGCGGATGTTGGTCGTGTAGCTGTCGCGGCCCAGCTCGACCCGCGCCACGTCGCCCAGGCGCAAGGCCGAGCCGTCGGGCTGCACACGCAGCACAATGTTGCGGAACTCGTCGGCCGTCTGCAGCTTGGCGCGCGCGGTGACGATGGCCGTCAGGCGCTGGCCCTCGGGCGACGGCAGCGCCCCGATCTGGCCGGCCGAGACCTCGGTGTTCTGCGCCAGCAGCGCGGCGCGGATGTCGCCCGGCACCAGCGCATAACGCTGCAGACGCGTGGGGTCGAGCCAGATGCGCATCGCGTAGCCCGAGCCGAAGACGTTCACGTCGCCGACCCCCTCGACGCGGCTGACGATGTCGACCAGCGTGCTGTTGAGGTAGTCGCCCATGTCGGCCGAGGTCACGGCCGGGTCGTCGCTGTTCAGCGTCACGACCATCAGGAAGTCGGTGCCGGCCTTGGTGACGCGCACCCCCTGCGCCTGCACCGCCTGCGGCAGGCGCGAAATGGCCGCCTGCACCTTGTTCTGCACCTGCATCTGCGCGGTGTCGGGGTCGGTGCCGGCAATGAAGCTGAGCTGGCTGCTGGCGCCGCCCGAGGCGTTGCTCGACGACTCGATGGAGAGCAGGCCGTCGATGCCCTTCAGGTTCTGCTCGACGATCTGGGTCACCGAGTCTTCGATGGTCTGGGCCGACGCGCCCGGGTAGGTGGTGTTGATCGAGACGCGGGTCGGCGCGATGTCGGGGTAACGCTCGAGCGGCAGCGACAGCGTGGCCCCGAGCCCCGCCAGCATGATGACGATGGCCAGGACCCAGGCGAAGATCGGGCGGTCGATGAAGAAGGAAGCCATGGGCGGTGTCCGGGGCGACTGCGCTCAGCGCGGTGCCGAAGCCGGCGCGGAGGCGGGCGCCGACGCAGAGGCAGGCCCCTGCGCCCTGGCCGCACCGGACGCCCCGCCCGAAGCGGCCCGTGCCGGCGCTTTCGTGCTGGCCGCCACCGGCGTCACGACCTGGTCGGCACGCACCCGTTGCAGGCCCTCCACGATCAGCCGGTCGCCGGCCTTCAGCCCGCTGCTCACCAGCCACTGGTTGCCGACCACGCGGGCCAGCACCAGGCGGCGCCGTTCGACCTTGTTGCCCGGGCCGATGACCAGCGCCGTGGCCTCGCCGGTGGCGCTGCGTGTCACGCCTTGCTGCGGCACCAGCAGCACGTCGCGGTCGACCCCGGCCACCAGCCGCGTCTGCACCACCATGCCCGGCAGCAGCGTGCCCTGCGGGTTGGGCACCACGGCGCGCAGCGTCACCGTGCCGGTGCCGCGGTCGACCGTGACGCCGCTGAACTGCAGCGTGGCCGGCTGCGGGTGCACCGAGCCGTCTTCCAGCACCAGCTGCACCTGGCGGCTGGCGTTCTGCCCCTGCAACTGGCGCCGCAGCGCCAGCAGCTCGGCACTGCTCTGCACGATGTCCACGTGCATCGGGTCGATCAGCTGGATCGTGGTCAGGGCCTGGGTCTGGTTGGCGGTGACGAGCGCGCCGGCCGTCACCGCCGAGACCTCGATGCGGCCGCTGATCGGCGCGACGATGCGCGCGCGCTGCAGCTGCACCTGGGCGGCATCGAGCGCGGCGCGCGCCACCGCCACGTCGGCCTCGGCCTGCAGCGCTGTCGCAGCACTTTCGTCGGCGGCCGCGCGGCTGAGCGCGTCGGCACCCAGCAGTTCGGCGTCGCGTGCGGCCCGGGTGCCGGCGACGGCGCGCTGCGCTTCGGCCTTTTTCAGCGCCGCTGCGGTGCGCGCGCGTTCGGCTTCGAAGGTGGCCGGGTCGAGCTGGTACAGCGGCTGGCCGGCGCGCACCAGGCTGCCCTCGGTGAAGAGCCGCCGCAGCACCAGGCCGCCCACCTGCGGCCGGATTTCGGCGACCTGGCTGGCGCTCAGGCGGCCGGGCAATTCCAGCTGCAGCGGCGCGTCCTGCGCGGTGACCGTCACCACACCCACCTCGACCGGCGCCGGGCGGGCCGCGGGCGTGGCGGGTTTGTCCTGGCAGGCAGCGAGCAGGCCGGCCAGCAACAGCAGCACGAAAGGCGCGGGGCGCAGCGGAAGGCGGAGTGGGCTGAGGTTCGTCACCGCAGCATCCTGCCCACACAATGTGGAGAAACCATGAAGGGCCCGGCACCACGAAGGCTTCGCAGCCACGCCGACGCCGCTGCGACGCATGATGTAGGTGTTTTGGATTCCGCCGTCGCCCCCGCATGAAACTCAAGCTCGCCGCCCGCCTGTTCGCCGCCGTGCTCGGCGCCGCCGTGGTGGTGGCGGTGGCGATGGGCGTGGGCGCGCACGTCAACCTGAACCGCGACTTTCTCGGCTACTTCAACGAGCAGGCGGTCAACCGGCTCGACCTGGCCGTGCCGAGCGTGACCGCGGGCTACCGCCAGGAGGGCAGCTGGGAGTTCCTGCGCCAGCGCCCGGAGCTCTGGTACCGGCTGCTGCGGCCGGCCCCCGAAGACGCGAGCGTGCCGCTGGCCGAGCGCGAACCGGCCTCGCCGACCCCGGCCGAGCTGACCGGTGCCTTGCGCCGCTTCACGCTGCTCGACGCCGACCGCCGCCGCATCGTCGGCTTTGCCAGCCCGGCAGCGAATGCGGTCGAACGCGCCATCGTGCGCGACGGTCTCACGGTCGGCTGGCTGGTGCTGTCGCCGTTCGAGAGCGTGAGCACCGGTGCCGAAAAACGCTTTGCCGACGCGCAGGCGCGCACCGGCTGGCTGGTCGGCGGCGCGGCCGTGCTGCTGGCCGCGGCGGTGGCGTTCTGGGCCTCGCGCCAGCTGTTGCGGCCGGTGCGCCAGGTGGCCGAGGCAACGCACCGGCTGGCCGCCGGCGACTACAGCGCGCGCGTGCCCGAGCGGGCGCCCGACGACGAGATCGGCCGGCTCGCGCACGACTTCAACCAGCTCGCGCTGACCCTGCAGCGCAACGAATCGATGCGGCGCGAGTTCATGGCCGACGTGTCGCACGAACTGCGCACGCCGCTGGGCGTGCTGCACGGCGAGCTCGAAGCGCTGGAAGACGGCGTGCGCCGCCTCGACCACCAGGCGCTGCGCTCGCTGAAGGCCGAGGTCACGACGCTGCACAAGCTGGTCGACGACCTGTACGAGTTGTCGCTGGCCGACGTGGGTGCGCTGTCGTACCGCAAGACCGTGCTCGACCTGCGCGAGATCATCGACGACACCGCCGGCGCCTTCGGCGAGCGGCTGCGCAGCAGCGGCCTGGCGCTGCAGCTGGAGCTGCCGACCGAGCCGCTGCCGGCCTTCGGCGACGCGCGGCGCCTGCGCCAGCTCTTCGCCAACCTGTTCGAGAACAGCTGCCGCTACACCGATGCCGGCGGCGCCTTGCGGCTGCAGGCGCGGCGCGAAGGCCCGCAGATGCTGATCGACCTGCACGACACCGCGCCCGGCGTGCGCGACGACCAGCTGCCGCGCCTGTTCGAGCGCTTCTTCCGCGCCGAGGCCTCGCGCAGCCGGCGCAGCGGCGGCGCCGGGCTGGGGCTGTCGATCTGCGAACGCATCGTGCAGGCGCACGAAGGGCGCATCGAGGCCCGGCAGTCGCCGTCGGGCGGCTTGTGGTTGCGCGTGGCACTGCCGGCCCATGACTGAGGACCGCCTGCCACTCGAGCCGGGGCCGGCGCGTGTGCTCGTGGTCGAAGACGAGCCCAAGCTCGCTGCGCTGCTGGCCGACTACCTGCGCGCCGCCGGCCACGAGGTGGAATGTGTGGGCGACGGCCGCGACGGCCTGCAGGCCTGGACCGAACGCCGCCACGATCTGGTGCTGCTCGACCTGATGCTGCCGGGCCTGGACGGCCTGAGCCTGTGCCGCGCGCTGCGCGCGCTGACCAGCGTGCCCATCGTGATGCTGACGGCACGCGCCGACGAAGCCGACCGCCTCGAGGGCCTGGAACTCGGCGCCGACGACTACATCCCCAAGACCCCGTTCAGCCCGCGCGAGGTGATGGCCCGCGTGAAGGCCGTGCTGCGCCGCAGCCGCGCCGCGCAGTGGCCTGCGCCCGTGGCGCCTGCAGCGCTGACGATGGACGAGAACGGCTGGCGCGCGGCGTGGCAAGGGCGTGCGCTGGAGTTGACGCCGAACGAGTTCCGGCTGCTGCGCACGCTGGCGTCACAACGCGGGCGGGTCTTCGCGCGCTCGCAGTTGCTGGCGTCGCTGCATGGCGACGCCCACGCGGTCACCGAGCGGGCCGTCGACAGCCATGTGAAGAACCTGCGCCGCAAGCTGGAGCTGGCAGGCGCCGGCACCGAGCGGATCCGCTCGGTGTACGGCGTGGGTTACTGCTACGGCGAGTGAGGGCGCGGCGGCGGATGGCGGCCTCACGCCATCCTGAACGGCAACTCGCGCAATGCCTTGCCCGTCAGGCCGGCGATCGCATTCGCGAACGCCGGCGCCAGCGGCGGCAAGCCCGGTTCGCCCATGCCGGTCGGCGCGTCGGCGCTCGGCACGCTGTGCACCGTGATCTGCGGCATCTCGGTGATGCGCGGCACCACGAAGTCGCCGAAGTTGCCCTGCTCGACCACGCCGTCCTTCAGCGTGATCGCCGCACCGGGCTGGCACATCGACAGGCCCATCAGCGCCCCGCCCTGCACCTGCGCTTCCAGGCTCTTCGGATTGATCACCAGATTGCAATGCACGCCGGCCGTCACGCTGTGCAGCACGGGCTTGCCATCTTTTACCGACGCCTCGACCACGTAGGCCACCACCGAGTTGAACGACTCGTGCACCGCCACGCCCCAGGCGCGGCCGGCGGCGAGCGTCTTCTTGCCATAGCCCGATTGGTCGACGGCGAGTTGCAGCGCGGCCTTGTGGCGCGGGTGCTTGTCGCCCATCAGCTTCATGCGGTAGGCGACCGGGTCTTGTTTGGTCGTGCGCGCGATCTCGTCGACCAGCGTCTCCATCACGAACGCCGTGTGGGTCGAACCCACGCTGCGCCACCACAATACCGGCACGTTGACCTTCGGGTGGTGCACCGTCAGGCGCATCGGCACCTCGTAGGGTTCCTTCATGCCTTCGACCGCGGTGCCGTCGATGCCGTCCTTGACCAGGAACGCCTCGAACGGCGAGCCGGCCACGATCGACTGGCCGACGATCACGTGGTCCCAGGCCGTGACCTTGCCCTGCGCGTCGAAGCCGATCTTCGCGGTGTGCAGGTGCATCGGGCGGTAGTAGCCGCCCTTGATGTCGTCTTCGCGGCTCCACAGCGTGCGGATCGGCGCGCTGATGCCGGCCGCCTGCGCCGCCTTCACGACCGTGCAGGCCTCGACCACGTAGTCGCTGCTCGGGATCGCGCGCCGGCCGAAGCCGCCGCCGGCCATCTGCACGTTGACCTTCACGTTCTGCGGCGGCACGCCCAGCACCTTGGCCGCCGCCATGCCGTCGAGCCCCGGCATCTGCGAGCCCAGCCACAGCTCGGCCTGGTCGCCGCTCATGCGCACGGTGCAGTTCAGCGGTTCCATCGGCGCGTGCGCGAGGTAGGGGAACACGAACTCGGCCGTGATCTTGTTCGGCGCGCCGGCGAAGCCGCTCACGTCGGCTTCGTACTTGCGCGGGCCGGCCTTTTCGGCGAGCTCGCGGTACTGCACCAGCTGCTTCGCGCTGTCGACCTTCTCGACGCCGCTCGTGTCCCACTCGAGCTTGAGCGCTTCGCGGCCCTGCTTGGCGTTCCAGTAGCCGTCGGCGATCACCACCACACCTTCGCCGCCGCGGTCGACGGGGATGCGCAACACGGCCTTCACGCCCTTGATCGCTTTCGCGGCGCTGTCGTCGAGCGACTTCAGCTTCGCGGCGAACACCGGTGGGTGCGCGACCACGGCCGTCAGCATGCCGGGCAGGCGCACGTCGATGCCGTAGCCCTGCTGGCCGCTGGCTTTGGCCTTGGCGTCGAGCCGGCCGGTGGCCTGGCCGATCAGGCGGAAGTCTTTCGGGTTCTTCAACACCACCGCTTCGGGCACCGGCAGCTTGGCGGCCGCTTCGGCGAGTTGGCCGTAGCTCAGCTTCTTGCCACCGGGGCCGATGACGACACCGTTGCGCGTGCTCAGGCTCGCCGGGTCGGCCTTCCACTGCACGGCCGCGGCGCTGATCAGCATCGCGCGGGTGCGCGCGCCGAGCTCGCGGTACTGCGTGTACGAGTGCGCGATCGAGCCCGAGCCGCCGGTGAGGTGCATGCCGAACACCGGGTCGATGTAGGCCGGATCGCTGTTGCCGTGCACGCTCTTCACCTTCGACCAGTCGGCATCGAGTTCCTCGGCCAGGATCATCGGCAGCGAGGTCTGCACACCCTGGCCGAAGTCGAGGCGGTTGATCGTGATCGTGGTCGTGCCGTCTTTAGCGATGTGCACGAACGCGGAAGGTTGCTGCACCGGCTTCAGCCCGGCCGGCTTGGCCGCGTCTTGCGCCAGGGTGCCGAGCGGGAACGCGCCGAGCGCGAAGCCGCCGGCGGCGGCGAGCTTCAGGAAGCTGCGGCGCGGCAGGCCCTCGGGCGCAGGCGTGCTGTGCTCGCGGTTCATCAGCGCCTGCAGGTTCTTCGGCAGTTCGAAAGTGGTTGGGTCGAAGTTCATGGTGGGGTGTCCTTCAATCAGGCCAGCGTCTTCGCGGCGTCGGCCACGGCGGCGCGGATGCGCGCATAGGTGCCACAGCGGCAGATGTTGCCGGCCATCGCGGTGTCGATCTCGGCCTCGGTCGGCTGCTTGCCGCGCGGCAGGCTTTTCAGATAGGCGGTGGCCGACATGATCTGGCCGCTCTGGCAGTAGCCGCACTGCGCCACGTCGTGTTTGACCCAGGCCTCGTGCACCGCCTTGCCGACCTTGTCGGTGCCGCCGGTCACCGCTTCGATCGTGGTGATCTTCTGGCCCGCAGCAGCCGAGATCGGCGTCACGCAGGAGCGGATCGCCTGGCCGTTCAGGTGCACGGTGCAGGCGCCGCACAGCGCCGCGCCGCAGCCGAACTTGGTGCCGGTCATGCCCAGCGTGTCGCGCAGTGCCCAGAGGATGGGGGTGGCGGGGTCGGCGTCGACCTGTCGGTTCTGGCCGTTGATGTTGAGCGTGCTCATGGCGCGGTCCCTTTGATGAACATTGATTCGGTTAAACGATAGGGCTTGGCGTCGATTCGGTCAAGGCCTTCAGGCTTTTATTCCGTCCCAACACAGGCCGAACGCCATTTCAAGATGCTCCGACGTGCGCTTGAGCGAACCCGAACGAAGCATGTTCGCGGTCTCGCGCACCGAGCCGCCGAACGCGTTGATCAACATCGGCGTGGGCACGTCTTTCAGGATCTGCTGGGCCCGCGCGGTTTCGATCACATCGATCCAGCCCTTGACGAGCCGCGCCGACAGGTTGCGGCTCTCGTCGCTGAACCACGGCGAGTTGTAGTACTGCTCGATGAAGATCATCTGCGCAGCGTGGCCAAGGCGGTGTTCCAGCCAGTTCATCCACATGTGGCGGAAGCGGCTGCGGAACGGCGCGTTCGGGTCGTCACCTTGCATCAGGCTGGCCGCCGTCTGTGTCTTGGCGCGCTCGTAAAGCGCGACCAGCAGCTCTTCCTTCGACTTGAAGTAGACGTAGAGCGTGCCGGTCGCCAGGCCCGCTTCGCGGGCGATCGCCGCCATCGTCAGGCCGCTCAGACCGGTCTGCTCGACCAGCGTGAACGTGGCCTGGGAAATGGCCTCCAGCTTCTCTTCGTCTTTGGGCTTCACGCCCCATCATAACCGAACCGATGTTCACGAAAGAGCCGGCCAAGCCCTGAACTGACGCGGCCCCGCGCCGCATTTCACGGCATCGCGCCAGGCCACCCCGCGCCAAGATGTCCACGTGAAATGGGGCGTGCACGCCCGAAGGATGAGCCGTGGCAGACATGTTGACCCCTCTCGAATGGAACCTGGCGCCCGAGGCGTCGACCGCGTCGCCCGCGGCGCGCGCCGAGCTGCCCGAAAAGGCCAGCCGCGAAACCTTCTGCTGGCCGATGCCTCCCTACGCGAGCTACCCCGCCGCCACGCCGCAGACCGACCCGCTGCCCTGCGAGATCGTCGGCCTGAACGACACCCGCACCAAGGGCCGGCTGACCTTCTTCGTGCCCGACGAGCGGGTCGCCCACGTGCAGGTACCGCCGGCCCGCACCACGCTGCCGCTGCGCTTCGAGCAATTCCGCGCGATCGTGCTGACGACGCCGATCCTGCCGGTCGCGCCGAAGGCCGACGACCCGCACGCCGGCCTGCTGGCGCACCGCGCGCATTCGAGCTTCCGCATCAAGCTGTCGGCCGGCGGCGAAATGAACGGCGAAACCATGGGCCACGTGGAAAGCAGCGCCGGCCTGTTCCTGTTCCCGCCGGGCAGCGCGGGCGACGGCAGCGTCACGCGCCAGTTCGTTCCGCGCAGCGCGTACACGAGCTTCGAGGTCGGCCCGCGCATCGGCGAGCTGCTGGTGGAGCAGCACAGCGCCACCCCGGCGCAGATCGCGCAGGCGGTCGATGCACAGCACGGGCTGCGCCAGCAGAAGCTCGGCGACATCCTGGTCGCGCAGCAGATCGTCTCGCCCGAGCAGCTGATCGATGCGATCGAGCGCCAGAGCAAGATGCCGATGGTGCGCATCGGCGAAGCGCTGCTCTCGCTCGGCCTCATCACCGACGCGCAGTTGCAGGAAGCGCTGGCGCAGCAGAAGACCGACCGCAGCGTGCCGCTCGGCGAGCTGCTGGTGCGCATGCGCGTGGTCTCGCGCGAAGACCTGCAGGTGGCGCTGGCCCGCAAGATGGGCTACCCGCTGGTCGACATCGACACTTTCCCGATCGAAGCCGACGCGCTGCGCGCCCTGCCCTACGCCGTGGCGCTGCGCCTGGCCGTGGTGCCGCTGCTGGTGCGCGACGGCCGCCTGATCATCGCGCTCGACGACCCGGTGCGCCGCCGCAGCATCACCGAAGAGATCGAGTTCAGCGCGCAGATGAAGGTGGTGCCGGTGCTCGCGCACGGCCAGTCGCTCGAGACGGTGCTCTACGGCGCCTACGAGAAGATCGGCGCCATCACACCCGAGCCGCGGCCTTTTGAAGACGCTTCGGTGCCGATCAACTTCGAGCTGCACGACACCGACAAGCTGGTCGAGTCGCTCGAAAAGGAAGGCGCGGAGCGCAGCAGCCTCGATGCCGACAAGCCGATCGAGCAGTCCGACAACTCGCTGGTGCGCCTGCTCAACAACATGATCATCGAGGCGCACACCGACGGTGTGTCCGACATCCACATCGAGAGTTACCCGGGCCGCGAGAAGATCCGCGTGCGCTTCCGCAAGGACGGGCAGATGCGCACCTACCTGGAGCTGCCGTCGAACTACCGCAGCGCGCTGATCGCGCGCGTGAAGATCATGTGCGATCTCGACATCGCCGAGCGCCGCAAGCCGCAGGACGGCAAGATTAACTTCGCCAAGTTCTCGGCCCAGCACAAGCTCGAACTGCGCGTGGCCACGATCCCGACCAACAACGGCCTGGAAGACGTGGTGATGCGGATACTGGCTTCGGCCAAGCCGCTGCCACTCGACCGGCTGGGCTTGTCGGTCAACAACCTCACCTGGCTGAAGCAGGCGATCGAGCGGCCCTACGGCCTGGTGCTGTGCGTGGGCCCGACCGGCTCGGGCAAGACGACCACGCTGCATTCGGCGCTGAGCCACATCAACGTGCCCGAGCGCAAGATCTGGACCGCCGAAGACCCGGTCGAAATCACCCAGCCCGGGCTGCGCCAGGTGCAGGTGAACCCGAAGATCGACTGGACCTTCGCGAAGGCGCTGCGGGCTTTCCTGCGCGCCGACCCGGACGTGATCATGGTCGGTGAAATCCGCGACGGCGAAACCGCCGGCATGGCGGTGGAAGCCTCGTTGACCGGCCACCTCGTGATGAGCACGCTGCACACCAACAGCGCGCCCGAGACCGTGACGCGCCTGCTCGACATGGGCCTGGACCCGTTCAACTTCGGCGACTCGCTGCTGGCGGTGCTGGCGCAGCGCCTGGTGCGCCGCCTGTGCAGCGAATGCCGCGCCAGCCGGCCGGCCAGCAAGGAAGAAGTCGACGAACTGCTGAACGACTACATGCACGCTTTCGGTGCCGAGGCGCCGGTGAGCCGCGATTCGGTGCTGGCGGGCTGGGTCAAGAACAACAGCCGCGAAGGCCGGCTGATGTGGCATTCGAGCCCCGGCTGCAAGACCTGCAGCGACACCGGCTTCAAGGGCCGCGCCGGCCTGCACGAGATGATGGTCGTCTCGCGCGAGCTGCGTCACCTGATCCAGACCGGCGCACGTGCCGAGGCGCTGCAGCACAGTGCCGTCGGCAACGGCATGCGCACGCTGCGCCACGATGGCATCGACAAGGTGCTGGCGGGGGTGACGACGATCGAGGAAGTGCGGGCGACGAGCAACGCGTGAAGGCAGCCGATCGGGGGGCCCTCGCCTTGCGGATTGCGCCCATCTGTGGGCAAAACTCAAGACTTGCCTCTGGCGGCACTCTGACCCAGGTGGCAGCCCTCTTCTGACCGCACTCCTGGCCGCACGCTTCAACCGCACCTCGCGCAGGCGGTGCATGTCGCGCGCGAAGCTTGTCGCAATTCTCCAATACGCCCACGGCACGACTCGCGACATTGGCGTCAGCCCGATCCGCCAAAGGAGAAATGCTGATGAAGACAATCGAGTCGCGCATCGCCCACCGTGCCGGGATGTTCGGGGTGGGCGCGGCCCTGGTCGGAGCGTGCAGCAGCGCGGCGGCGGGGCCGTTCACCGATCCGGCGTTGAACAAGTTCATGCAGCGCTTCGAACGAGCCACCAGCCGCTTCATCAACGGCGACAACGCCGACTGGCTGGCGCTGGCTTCGCGCCGAGCCGACGCCACGATCATGGGCGCCTGGGGCGCCTACGAAGCCGGCTGGGCCGAGGTCGGCCCGCGCTACGACTGGGCCGCCGCGCGCTTCAAGCCGAGCAGTGCGACCTTGAAGGTCGAGTACCTGGCCCGGGGCCACAGCGGTGAGCTGGCCTACACCGTGGCCATCGAGCGCAGCACCGCGCTCGTTGTCGGGCAGGACCAGCCGCGCGCGCTGGAACTGCGCGTGACGCATGTGTTTCGCCAGGAGGACGGTGCGTGGAAGCTGATGCACCGCCATGCCGACCCGTTGATCGCGAAGACGGCCCCGGCCGCCACCTTCGCGAAGTGACGCGATGCGCAGCGAACCCATGCCCGCCGACATGACACGGGTGAACGCGCCCGAGCTCGACATCGACCCCTACAGCGACGCCTTCATCGCCGACCCGCGCCGGCACCATGCGCGGCTTCGCGACGCGGCGCCGGTGGTCTGGCTCCCGCGCTACGGCGTCTACGCCTGCGCGCGCCATGCCGAGGTGCGCGCCGTGCTCAGAGACCACGTGACGTTCATCTCGTCGGCCGGCGTCGGCCTCGCGAACTTCAACCACGAGCCGCCGCTGCGGCCGAAGAGCCTGCTGCTCGAGGCCGACCCACCGGCGCACGGCGTCGCGCGGGCCGCGGTGGCGCGCATCTTGTCGCCACAAGCGGTGGGGCGGCTGCGGGAGAGCTTTGCCGCCGCGGCCGACCGGCTCATCGAGCACCTGGTGGTGCGGCAGACCATCGACGCCGTCACCGACCTCGCGCAGCCCTTTGCGTTGCAGGTCTTTCCCGACGCGGTCGGCTTGCAGGTCGACGAGCGCGACGCGCTGCTGCGCTACAGCGATTTGTTGTTCAACGCCTTCGGCCCGCGCAACGCGCTGTTCGAGCGCGCCGCCGAGGGCATGGCAGCGATCGGCGACTGGATCATGGCGCAGTGCCAGCGCTCAGCGCTGCGGCCCGGCGGCTTCGGCGCACAAGTGCACGACGCGGCCGATGCAGGTGAGATACCGCTCGACGCAGCGCCGCTGCTGGTGCGCTCGTTCCTCTCCGCCGGGCTCGACACCGCCATCGCCGGCATCGGCCACGCGCTGCTGCACCTGGCGCGGAACCCTGAACAATACGCGCGACTGCGCGCCGAACCCGGGCTCGCGCGGTCGGCTTTCGAAGAAGCGCTGCGGCTGGATTCGCCGAACGCGATCTTCTGCCGCACCACCGCGCGCCCTGCCGAGTTGGCGGGCGTGGCGATCCCGGCCGACCGCAAGCTGCTGTGTTTTCTGGGCGCCGCCAATCGCGACCCGCGGCAATGGGCCGACGCAGATCGTTTCGACATCGCACGCCGCTCGGCCGGCCACCTCGCGTTCGGCGTCGGCATCCACGCCTGCGTCGGCCAGACGATCGCGCGCCTCGAGGGCGAACTGGTGCTGCGCGCCCTGGCAGCGCGAGTGCGCCGCGTCGAACTTGCCGGCGCGCCGCAGCGCCGCCCGAACAACACGCTGCATGCGCTGGCCTCGCTGCCGCTGCGGCTCGTGCCCGCTTTGCCGGGCGATGCGGGGGTCAACCGATGAAGCGCATCTCGTTCTTGTATCGCATCGGGCTCGGCGTGGCGGCCTTGGCCGCGGCTGCCGCGACGCTCGCGGCCGAGCCACCCGACGACTATCCGAAGCGCGCGGTGCGCATCGTCGTGCCCTACCCCGCCGGGGGGCCGGCCGATGCGATCGCGCGCCGTTTTGCCGACCAGCTGACGCGGCGCTGGGGGCAGCCCTTCGTGCTCGAATTCCGCGGCGGCGCGAGCGGCACGCTGGGCAACGATGTGGTGGCAAAGTCCGCGCCCGACGGCTACACGCTGCTGTTCACGACCGGCGAGACGCTGGTCCACAACGCCGCGCTGATGAAGAAGCCGCCCTACGACGCGCGACGCGACCTGTCGTTCATCACGATCATTGGTTCGCTGCCGCTGGTGCTTGCAACGCACGCGGCGGTGCCGGCGAACGACGTCGCCGAGTTCGTGGCCTACGCGAAGGCCAAGACCGGCGGCGTGTCGTATGGCTCGACCGGCGAAGGCGGCCTGTTTCACATCGCCGGCGAGAAGCTGCTGAACCGCAGGTTCGGATTGGCGGCAGTGCACGCACCGTATCGCGGGTTGGCGCCGCTGACGCAAGATCTCACTGGCGGGCACATCACGGCGTCGTTCGGCGTGGCCTCGGCGTTTGCACCGTTCGCAGAGACCGGCGGCCTGCGCATCCTCGGCGTCGGCAGCCCGAGCCGCTTGCCGGCGTTCCCGGCGGTCAAGACCTTCGCCGAACAAGGGCTCGACGAGGACCATCTCAAACTCAGGGTTTGGCTCGCCTTCCTGACGCCGACGGGAACGCCGCCCCTCATCGTCGAACGGCTGAACGCCGAGATCGCGCGTGCGCTCGACGCGCCCGAGGTCACGGCGGTGCTTGCGCAGACTGGTTTCGAGGCGATGCGCACGACGCGCGCGCAAGCGCAGGCGTACTTTGAGAGTGAGATGGCGCGCGTGCCTCGTTGGATTCGCGAGTTGGGCATCGAGCCGCAATAACAGGCGCGCCACCCGCGCAGCGTTCAGTGCCGGCCGCGAGCGTCTAAAATCCAAGGCTTTTCCGGCGCGCCGCGCCAGCCTGGACGACGCCTGTGGACCTCAAGCTTCCTATCAAGATATTCGATGAACTCGCCGACGCCGTGATCGAGTCCACCGGCATGCTCGATCTCGCCAGCGGTGAAATCCGCCAGGTCGAACACCTCGGCTACGACAAGGCCAAGCTCGGGCTGCCGGCCGAGGACGAAAGCTACGAGTTCACCTCGGGCCTGCTCTCGAACGGCACGAAAGAGGTGGAATTTCGGGTCGAGGTCGACATCATGTCAGGCACGTACTCAGTCACCGCGAGCGAACTGCTGGAGCTGAAAGGCCGCGCCGCCAAGCTGTTCACCGCGGCGCCCGGTGCACCGGCACCGACGATCGAACGCAAGACACGCTGACCCCACGCCCCGGCGGCCCACGCGCCATGCGCTAAGGTCGCCCCATGTTCCCCGGCCTGTCGACCGCCTACTGGCTCACGCTGCACGGCCTGGCCACGGTCGTGGCGATCCTGCTCTACGTCATCGCCTCGCACGCATTGCACCAGCGCCGCCACCCGAGTGCAGCGATCGCGTGGGTCTTGTTCATCCTGCTGATGCCTTACGTGGCGCTGCCGGCCTTCCTGACCTTCGGCTCGCGCAAGCAGGCACGCCCGCGCAACCGCACGGCCCTGCTCGCCGCCGATCCGGCCGCGCCCGGAGCCGAAGGCTCGTGGGCGGTGCAGACCGCCGCCGCGCTCGGCCAGCCCGCACCCGCCGCGTACCACGCGCTGCAGCTGCATGCCGACGGCCACGAGGCACTCGCCGCGCTGTGGCAGGTGATCGACGGTGCGGCGCACACGATCGACGTGTGCACCTTCATCGTGGGCGACGATGCGCTCGGCGCGCAGGTCATCGAGCGCCTGTGTGTGCGGGCCCGTGCCGGCGTGAAGGTGCGCCTGATGCTCGACGGCCTGGGCCGGCTGATGGGCGGGCGGCCCGACCTGAAACCGCTGCGTGCGTGTGGCGGCGAGGTCACGCTGTTCGTGCCACCGCTGCACTCGCCCTTGAAGGGGCGCACCAACCTGCGCGACCACCGCAAGCTGCTGATCGCCGACGCTGCGTTCGAATCACGCCGCCTCTGGAGCGGCGGGCGCAACCTGGCCAGCGAGTACTTCGAAGGCGCGCCCGGCAAGGCGCCGTGGCACGACCTGAGCTTCGATGTGTGCGGGCCGCTGGTGCTGCAGGCGAGCAGCCTGTTCGAACACGACTGGGCATTTGCGAGTGGGCGAAAAGCGGTGACCGACACCGCCACACCGCCCGACGCCGTGGCAGCACCCGCCCCGTGCGCGCAACTCATCGCCTCGGGCCCGGACCAGGTCGACGACACCGTGCACGCATTGCTCGTCACCGCGGCCTACCGCGCGCGCCGGCGCATCCAGCTCGTCACGCCCTACTTCGTGCCCGACGCGTCGTTGCTGATGGCACTGTGCCTGGCCGCGCGCCGCGGTGTGGTGGTCGACCTGCTGCTGCCGGCGCGCTCGAACCACCGCCTGTCGGACGTGGCGCGGCGCCGCGCCTTGCGCGCGCTGAACACGGCCGGGGCGCGCCTCTGGCTCGTGCCGCACATGCAGCACGCCAAGCTCGCCGTGATCGACGACGTGGTCGCCCTCACCGGCTCGACCAACCTCGACAGCCGCAGCCTGTTCCTGAACTACGAGCTGATGTTCGCGTTCCACGACGCCGACGCGATCACGGCCTGCGCCGGCTGGTTCGAGCGCGAGCGGCTGCCGGCCACGCGGCACGAGCCGGCGAAGGCCGGCCTCTTGACCGACCTCGCCGAAGGCCTGGTGCTGTGGGTCGGCTTCCAGCTGTAGGCCTGCGCTTCGTGGCGGCGGCCCTGATGCTTTCCTGATGCACGGCCCTGTACCGTGAGCACCATGGAACAACCCACGCGCCCATCCAGCCCGGCCCCATGGCTGCGCACCTGGCCGGCCTGGGTGGTGTGGCTGGCCGGCGCGTGTGCGATGGTCTGGCTCGATGGCCGGGTCGATCTTGCCAACCTCGCCATGCTGGTGGTGCTGAGTTCGGCGCTGGCCTCGCTGTGGCTGCCGGGCTGGGGTTCGGCGCTCGCCGGCGCGGCGGCCGTGCTGGCGTTCAACTGGGCCTTCGTGCCACCACGCCACACCTTCAGCGTCGACCTGCACCAGCACGTGTTGCTGCTGGGCGCGATGCTCGTCGTCAACGGCATCATCAGCGCGCTGATGGTGCGCCAGCGCCGCCTCGCCCGGGCGGCACACCACCATGCGGCGCGCGAGGCCGGGCTGCGCTCGTGGGGCGACACCCTGCGCGACGCCGCCGACCCGCTCGCGCACACGGGCACACTGGCCGAGACGCTCGCGTCGGTCGCCGCGGTACCGGTCGCGCTGATCGTGCTGACGCGGGGCGACGCGCCGGCCACCGACCCCGAGGCCACGCTGCAAGTGGGCGAGCTCGACGCCGACCAGCGCGCCGGCGTGGCGCTGTGCGTCCGGCAAGGCCAGGCGCTCGGCCCCGGCACCGGGCGGCACGAAGAACAACCCGATCTGTACCTGCCGCTGCGCGGGCGCGGCCGTGCGCTCGGCGCCGCGGTGCTGCGCGGGCTCGGCGACGGCCCGGCGCGGGCCGGCCTGGCCGAAGGCTCGGCACTGCGCGTGCACGCGCAGGCCCTGTGCGACCAGATGGGCCTGGCGCTGCAACGCAGCTTCGCCACGCGCGAGCAGCAGCAGGCACGCGAGCTCGCGCAGGAACAGGGTGTGCGCAACACCTTGCTCGCCGCCATCTCGCACGACTACCGCACGCCGCTGGCCAGCATCATGGGCGCGGCCTCGTCGCTCGAAACGCAGGCCGAGCGGCTGAGCCCGGAGCAGCGCCGCAAGCTCGCGGCCGGCATCGTCGAAGAAAGCGCGCGGCTGAGCCGCCTCACCGACAACACGCTGCAGCTGGCCCGCCTCGGCGCGCCCGGGGTCGAGTTGCGCTGCGACTGGGAGTCAGCCGAAGAGATCGTCGGTGCGGTGCTGCGGCGGATGCGCCAGCGCGACCCGGCCCGGCGTGTGCGGGCGCGGCTCGAACCCGGCCTGCCGCTGCTGTGGTGCGACGCGATGCTGATGTCGCAGCTGCTCGAGAACCTGGTCGACAACGCGCTCAAGTACAGCCCGCCGGAAGCGCCGGTCGAGATCCTCGTGCGCCGGGCCGCGGCGCAAGTCGTGCTGGCCGTGCGCGACCGGGGCTCGGGCATCGCGCCGGCCTGGCGGGCGCGTGTCTTCGAGGTCTTTCAGCGCGGCGACGAAACGCCCGGCAGCCGCGGCGCCGGCGTGGGCCTGGCGGTGTGCCGCGCGATCGCACGCGCCCATGGCGGCGAGCTCACGCTGCGCGCGCGCGGCCACGGCGGCAGCAGCTTCGAGTGTGCGATGCCGGTGCGCGAAGCGCCTGCGCCGCCGGAGGACGCCGCGTGAGCCTGCGCATCCTGCTGGTCGAAGACGACCGCGAACTGCGCGCCACGCTGCGCGAAGCGCTGAGCGTCGAAGGCTACGCCGTGCTGCCCGCCGCGAGCCTGGCCGACGCCCACGCGCTGGCGCTGCAGGCCGAGCGCGACGGCGGCGTCGACCTGGTGCTGCTCGACCTCGGCCTGCCCGACGGCGATGGCGAAACGCTGCTGGCCACGCTGCGCGCGCGCCGTGCGGTGCCGCTGATCGTCATCTCGGCGCGCCAGGCCGAAGGCCAGAAGGTGCGCCTGCTCGACGCCGGCGCCGACGACTACCTCGTCAAACCCTTCGGCATCGGTGAACTGCTGGCGCGCATGCGGGTGGCGCTGCGCCACCGCGGCACCACCGCGCAGCCGGCGGTGACACGCTACCGCCACGACGGCCTCGAGGTCGACATCGCCGCGCACCGCGTGCGCCTGGACGGCGACGACGTGCACCTGACGCCGAAGGAGTTCAAGCTGCTGGCTCGCCTGGTGCGCCACGCCGGCCAGGTGGTCACGCACCGCCAGTTGCTCGCCGACGTGTGGGGCGCGGAGTTCACCGAGCAGACCCACTACCTGCGCCTGTACATGGGGCAACTGCGCGCCAAGCTCGAGCCCGAGCCGGCGGAGCCGCGGCGCCTGCTCACCGAACCGGGTGTCGGCTACCGCATCGTCGACGCCACGCCCTGAGCGGCTCCTTATGCGTTCCTGATGGCGCGGCGCGCATCGTCGGTGGGTCTTCACAGCCCGCACCCACGATGCCCACCCCCAGCGAATTCCAAGACGAACCCACGCCGCCGGCGCTCGACAAACGCCACGGCCTGGCCACGCTCACGCTCGGTGCGATCGGCGTCGTCTACGGCGACATCGGCACCAGCCCGCTCTACACGGTGAAAGAGGTCTTCGCGCCGGCCACCGGCGTGGCGCTGAACCCGCACAACCTCATCGGCGCGGTGTCGGTGATCCTGTGGGCGCTGATGCTGGTCGTCACGCTCAAGTACGTGATCCTGATCCTGCGCGCCGACAACCACGGCGAAGGCGGTGGCCTGGCGCTGACGGCGCTCGCCGCCCGTGCGGTCAGCGCGCGCCCGCGCCTGCGCAACGCCCTGCTGCTGCTGGGCGTGTTCGGCGCCACGCTGTTTTACGGCGACAGCGTGATCACGCCGGCGATCTCGGTGCTCGGCGCGATGGAAGGGCTGGAAGTGATGGCGCCGGCGCTCAAGCCCTGGATCGTGCCGGCCACGGTCGCGATCCTGATCGGGCTCTTCATGGTGCAGCGCCTGGGCACCGGCTTCGTCGGCCGCTTCTTCGGACCGGTCATCGTGTTGTGGTTCGGCACGCTCGCGCTGACGGGCCTCGTGCACATCGTGCGCGAGCCGGCGATCCTGGCGGCGCTCAACCCGTGGCACGCGTGGGTCTTCGTCTCGGAGCGCGGCTGGTACCTGCTGGCCACCATCGGCGCGATCGTGCTGGCCCTGACCGGCGCCGAGGCGCTCTATGCCGACATGGGCCACTTCGGGCGCCGCCCGATCCAGCTCGCGTGGACCGGCCTGGTGCTGCCCAGCCTGGCGCTGAACTACATGGGCCAGGGCGCGCTGCTGATCGCCGACCCGCAGGCCATCGAGAACCCGTTCTACCGCCTGTTCCCGCAGGCGTGGTTGTGGCCGGCGCTGGTGCTGGCCACGCTGGCGGCGATCATCGCTTCGCAGGCGGTGATCTCGGGTGCGTACTCGATGACCAAGCAGGCGATCCAGCTCGGCTTCCTGCCGCGCATGGCGGTGCACTTCACCTCGGCGCGCGAGGTCGGGCAGATCTACATGCCGGCCGTGAACTGGGCCTTGCTGGCCGGCGTGCTCGCGGCCGTGCTGTATTTCGGCAGCTCCTCGGCACTGGCCGGCGCCTACGGCATCGCCGTCACGCTGACGATGCTGATCACGACCGTGCTCACCTACTTCGTGGTGCGCGACGGCTGGCGGCTGCCGCGACCGGTGGCACTGGGCGCCACGGCCTTCTTCCTGGCGCTGGACGCGCTGCTGGTCGCGGGCTGCGCCGTCAAGTTCTTCGACGGCGGCTGGTTCCCGATCCTGCTCGGCCTGCTGCTGTTCGTGCTGATGAGCACCTGGTCGCGGGGCCGCGCGCTGCTGCTGGCCGGCATCCGCCGCGACGGCATCGAATTGCAGCCCTTCATCGACGCGCTCGACCCGCGCGCCGTGCGCCGCGTCGAACGCACCGCGGTCTACCCGGTGGCCGATCCCGCGACGGTGCCGCAGGCCCTGCTGCACAACCTGAAGCACAACCAGGTGCTGCACGAACACAACGTGATCCTGACCGTGGTGTTCCAGACCGTGCCCTGGGTGCCGATGGCCGAGCGTGTGCAGGTCACGCCGCTGGGCCACGGGTTCTGGCTGCTGACGCTGAACTTCGGTTTCATGAACGTGCCCGACGTGCCGAAGGCGCTGCGCCTGGCCGAGTCGCAGGGCCTGCGCATCCCGGCGTTCGAAACCAGCTACTTCCTGAGCCGCGAGACCGTCGTGCCGCGGGCGGCGAGCGGCATGGCACGCTGGCGTGAACGGCTGTTCGCGGCGATGAGCCGCAACGCCGGCGGCGTGGTCGAGTACTTCAGCCTGCCCGACAACGCGGTGGTCGAGCTGGGCACACGCGTGCAGATCTGAAGCGGGCGGCCGAGCCCGCCGTTCAGGTGCGGGCGGTCTGGGTGTTGCCCCGGGCCGCCGGCACCGACGACCCTTCCTTCTTCTGCATCAGCGTCACGCCGTTCTTCACCGCGATGATCTCGGCGACGATGGACACGGCGATCTCGGCCGGTGTCTTGCTGCCGATGTCCAGGCCGATCGGCCCGTGCAGCCGGTCGATCTCGGCCGGCGACAGGTCGAACAGCTTGAGCCGCTCGCGCCGGGTCGCGGTGTTGCCACGCGAGCCGAGCGCGCCGATGTAGAAGGCTGGCGATTTCAGCGCTTCGAGCAGGACCAGGTCGTCGAGCTTCGGGTCGTGCGTGACGGCCACCACCGCGCAGTGCGGGTCGAGCTGCAGTTCGAGCACCAGGTCGTCGGGCATGGCCTTGCTGAAGGTCGTGTTCGGCACGTCCCAGGTCAGGTTGTATTCCTCGCGCGGGTCGCAGCAGATCACTTCGAAGTCGAGCGCCACCGCCATCTGCGCGACCACGCGCGAGAGCTGGCCGGCGCCGATGATCAACAAGCGCCAGCGCGGGCCGAAGAGTGCGGTGAGGCTGCTGCCGTCGAACTGGAACACGTCACCGCGCGAAGCCGCGCTGATGCTCACTTCACCGGTGGCCAGCTGCAAACGCCGCGCCACCAGTTCGTGGCGCCCGGTGCGCGCCAGCACCTCGTCGATCCAGGCCACGCTTTGCAGCGGCTCCTGCACCAGCCGCAGGTTGCCACCGCAGGGCAGGCCGAAACGTGCTGCTTCTTCCTTGGTCACGCCGTAGGTGATGAGCGACGGGGTGGCCACGCGCTCGCCGTGGCGCAGCCGGTCGATCAAATCGTCTTCGACACAACCGCCCGACACCGAGCCGGCGACCAGGCCGTCGGCGCGCAGGCACAACAGCGCGCCGGGCGGGCGTGGTGCCGAACCCCAGGTTTCGATCACGGTCACGAGCCACACCTTGTGGCCGGCGTTGAACCAGTCGCGGGCCTGGCCCAGCACCTGAAGGTCGAGACTGTCCATGCGCGTTCCCCTTTACTTGCGAATCACGAAGTAGAGCACCGCCAGCACGACCACGGCGCCGATCAGCCACCAGACCTTGCCGACGCCGGTGTCGGCCGGCGCCACCACGGCGGGCACGGTCGCCGCCTCGCCCGCCGGCGCGTTGGCCGCCTGCAGATTCGCCTCGAACGCCTTGAAGAAGTCTTCGGTGATCTTGGCCGCCGTGGCATCGATCAGGCGCGAGCCGATCTGCGCCATCTTGCCGCCGACCTGCGCGCGGGCGTTGTACTTCAGGCGCGTCTGCGCGCCTTCGGGCGTGAGCGCCACGTCGGCCGAGCCCTTGCCGAAACCGGCCACACCGCCCTGCCCGTCGAAGTTGATCGTGTAGCTGTTGGGTGCCTGCACGTTGGTCATCTGCAGGTTGCCCTTGAAGCGCGCGCTGACCGGGCCGACCTTGAGCGCGACGACGGCGGCGTAGGCGTCTTCGCCGGTGCGCTCCAGCGACTCGCAGCCGGCGATGCAGGCTTTCAGCGCTTCGGGGTCGTTGAGAGCGGCCCAGGTCTTGTCGACCGAGGCGGGAATGAGTCTTTCGCCTTGCAGTTCCATGAGCGGTTCAGTTCAGAAGTGAGGATGGGTTGACGGCCGGTGCGCGCAACGCTTTGCCGAGATCGGCCAGGCTCGCGAGGTTATGCACCGGCAGGAATCGGTCGACGTTGGGCAGCAGCGCACGCACGCCGGCGGCACGCGGCTCGAAGCCGTCGAAGCGCAGCAAGGGGTTGAGCCAGACGATGGTGTGCGCGGTGCGGCGCAACTGCGCGGCGGCTTGCGCCAGGTCGCCCTGGTCGTCGCGGTCGAGGCCGTCGGTCATCAGCAGCACCGCGGCGCTCGAGCCGAGCAGGCGCCGGCCCCAGTCTTGGTTGAACTCTTCCAGGCACGACGCGATGCGCGTGCCGCCTTTCCAGTCCTGCACCACGCGGTCGGCGTGCAGCAGCGCCACGTCGGGGTCACGGTGGCGCAGGCTGCGGGTGATGTTCGACAAACGCGTGCCGAAGGTGAAGGTGTGGACCTTCAGATAGCGCCGCGTGAGGCCATGCACGTAGTGCAGCAGCAGGCGTGCGTAACGTTCCATCGAGCCCGAGATGTCGAGCAGCACGACGAGCGTGGGCAGTTCCTTGCGCGGGCGGGTGAACATCGGCGTGAGCGTGTGCGGCTGGCGTGCCATGCGCTGCATCGTGGCGCGCAGGTCGAGCCGGCCGCGTGACGCAGGCTCGTGGCGGCGGCGGCGCACCGGGTCGACCGGCAAGGGTAGCTGTTCGGCGAGCTTCTTGGCGAGCTCGAACTCGGCCGCGCTCATGCTCTCGAAGTCGGCCTGCTGCAGGCGTTCGCGTTCCGAGAAGGTGAAGGTGGTGTCGAACTTCAGCTCTTCGGGCGCGGTGTTGTTGGCCGGGTTCGGCGGCTCTTTCGGGCGCGGCGGCGCCAGCGCTTCGGCCAGGCGGTTGGCGCGCGGCGTGTTCGGCTTTTCGCCGCGGCCGCTGATCTTGGGCAGCAGCAGGTACATCAGCTGCTCCAGCAATTTCGGGTCGCGCCAGAAGGCCGCGAACGCGGCGTCGAACAAAACCTGCTGCTCGTGGCGGTCGATCATCACGGCGCTGAGCGCGGCGTGCACGTCGTCGCGCCGGTTCAGGCCGACACACTCGATCGCGGCCATCGCGGCCAGCACGCGGTCGGGCCCGATCGGCATGCCGGCCGTGCGCAGGATGCGCGCGAAGTGGACGATGTTCTCGGCGATCACTTGGGGCGGTCAATCCAGCAGCGCACGCGCCTTCAACTCGTCGAGCAGCTTGCCCATGTCGCCGTTCTGCAGCTTGACGATGTCGTCCTGGTACTTCAGCAGCACCCCGAGCGTGTCGTGCACGGTGGCCGGGTCGAGGCGGATCGCGTTGAGCGCGACCAGCGCGTTGGTCCAGTCGATGGTTTCGGCCACACCCGGCGCCTTGAACAGGTCGAGCGTGCGCATGCGCTGCACGAACTCGACGACCTGGATGTAGAGCCGGTCCGCTGCACCCGGCGCCTTCAGGCGCACGATCTCGAGCTCGCGCTCCACCGTCGGGAAGTCGACCCAGTGGTACAGGCAACGCCGCTTCAGCGCGTCGTGGATCTCGCGCGTGCGGTTGCTGGTGATGATCGTGATCGGCGGCGCTTCGGCCTTGATGGTGCCGAACTCGGGCACGGTGATCTGGTTCTCGGCCAGCACTTCGAGCAGGAAGGCATCGAAGGGTTCGTCGGCGCGGTCGAGTTCGTCGATCAGCAGGACGGGCGACTGCTTCTGCGTCAACGCCTGCAACAAGGGCCGCTCGATCAGCATGCTGCGCGAGTACAGGCTATGCTGCAGGCGTTCGCGGTCGCCTTCGCCGTGAATCGAATGCGCCGCTTCGGCGAGGCGGATCTCGATCATCTGGCGCGCCACGTTCCATTCGTAGGCGGTCTGCGCGATGTCGAGGCCTTCGAAACACTGCACACGCAAGAGTGCGGTGTTGAGCGCCGCCGACAAGGTCTTCGCCAGTTCGGTCTTGCCGACACCGGGCTCGCCTTCGAGGAACAGCGGGCGCGCGAGCTTCAGGCTCAGGAACAGCGCGGTGGCCAGGCGCCGGTCGCAGACGTAGTTCTCGGTCGCGAGCAGCGCGATGACGGCGTCGACCGACGTGGGTAGAGCAAGAGGAGTTGTCGTGGTCATTGCAGCGGGTTCATGTCAATGCCGCGCATGGTACGGCCGGGGCCGCTCGTGCGCGGCCCCGATCGGTCAAGCCCCCTCAACGTGCGAGAGCGGCGGCGACGGCGCGAGACGCCATCACGCTGATCATCGCGGCCCGGTACTGCGCGGTGCCGTGCATGTCGCTGTTGATGTCGGTGGTGGGCAGTTTCACGCCCTTGGCCGCGTCGGCAGTGAAGCTCTTGCCCAGCGCCGCTTCGATCTCGGTCGCGCGGAACACGCTGCCCTTGGCCCCGGTGACCGCCACGCGCACGCCGCCCGCGCCCTGGCTGACGAACACGCCGACCAGCGCGAAGCGCGAGGCCGGTTGTTTGTACTTCACGTAGGCCGCCTTCTGCACCGGCGGGAAGCTCACTGCGGTGATCAGCTCGCCGGGCTGCAGCGCGGTTTCGTACAGGCCGGTGAAGAACGAGTCGGCGGGAATGGTGCGCTGGTTGGTGTGGATCGTGGCACCGAGGCCGACCACGCCGGCCGGGTAACAGGCAGCAGGGTCGGCATTCGCGATCGAGCCGCCGATGGTGCCCATGTTGCGCACCATCGGGTCGCCGATGCCGGCGGCCAGCTCGGCGAGCGCCGGGCAGGCACGTTTCACCTCAGCCGAGGCGGCGACGGTCGCGTGCGTGACCATCGCGCCGATCACGAGGTTGGCGCCGTCCATCTTGATGGTCTTCAGGTCGGCCAGCCCGCCCAGGTCGACGAGGCGTTCGCTCGACGACAGGCGCAGTTTCATCGCCTGGATCAGGCTCTGGCCGCCGGCCAGGTAACGGGCGTCGCCGCCGAGTGCGGCCTTGGCGTCGGCGACGCTGGCGGGGCGTTGGTAGTCGAATGTGTACATGAATGGTCTCCTTGCAGTGCAGGCTTCAGGCGATGTTGTTGGCAGCGCGCCAGACGCGCTCCACGGTCGCCGGCATGGCCACGTCTTTCACGCCCAGCGCGTCGGTCAGCGCGTTGATGTAGGCCGGCGGCGAGCCGATCGCGCCGGCTTCGCCGCAGCCCTTCACGCCCAGCGGGTTGTGCGTGCAGGGCGTGACGGTGTTGCCCAGCTTCACGTCGGGGATGTCGCTGGCGCGCGGCATCGCGTAGTCCATGAACGAGCCGGTCAGCAACTGGCCCGACTCGGGGTCGTAGGCGCAGCCTTCCATCATCGCCTGGCCCAAGCCCTGCGCCACGCCACCCTGCACCTGGCCGGCCACGATCATCGGGTTGACGAGGTTGCCGAAGTCATCGACCGCCACGAACTGCTCGATCTTGGTCTTGCCGGTTTCCGGGTCGACCTCGACTTCGCAGATGTAGGTGCCCGACGGGTAGGTGAAGTTGGTCGGGTCGTAGAACGCGTTTTCGTTCAGGCCCGGTTCCAGTTTGTCGAGCGGGTAGTTGTGCGGCACGTAGGCAGTGAGAGACACCGCGCCGAAGGGCACCGACTTGTCGGTGCCGGCGACCTTGAACACGCCGTTCTCGAACTCGATGTCGGTGTCGGCCGCTTCCAGCAGGTGGGCGGCGATCTTCTTGCCCTTGGCGATGATCTTGTCGACCGCCTTGACGATCGCCGTGCCGCCGACGCTCAAGCTGCGGCTGCCGTAGGTGCCCATGCCGAACGGCACGCGCCCGGTATCGCCGTGCACGATCTCGACGTTATCGACCGGGATGCCCAGCTTGGCCGCCACGACCTGCGCGAAGGTCGTCTCGTGGCCCTGGCCGTGGCTGTGAGAACCGGTGAACACCGTGACCGTGCCGGTCGGGTGCACACGCACTTCGCCGGCTTCGAACAGGCCGGCGCGCGCACCGAGCGCCCCGGCGATGTTCGACGGCGCCAGCCCGCAGGCTTCGATGTAGCAGCTGTAGCCCAGGCCGCGCTTCCTGCCCCTGGCGGCAGACGCCGCCTTGCGCGCCGGGTAACCCGCCACGTCGGCCATCTGCATCGCCTTGTCGAGGTGGGCGCCGTAGTCGCCGGTGTCGTAGGTCAGGCCCACGGGCGTGGCGTAAGGGAACTCGGTGATGAAGTTCTGGCGCCGGATCGCCGCCGGGTCCATCTTCATGTCACGCGCCGCCTGCTCGACGATGCGCTCGACCACGTAGGTGGCTTCGGGCCGGCCCGCACCGCGGTAGGCGTCGACCGGCGCGGTGTTGGTGAACACCGCTTTCACTTCGGCGTAGATCGCCGGGGTCTTGTACTGGCCGGCCAGCAGCGTCGCGTACAGGATGGTCGGCACGCTGGACGCGAAGGTCGACAGGTAGGCACCCATGTTGGCGATGGTCTTCACGCGCAGCGCGAGAAAGGTGCCTTCCGCGTCCATCGCGAGCTCGGCCTTGGTGACGTGGTCACGGCCGTGCGCGTCGGTCAGGAAGGCTTCGCTGCGGTCGGCCGTCCACTTGATCGGCCGGCCGACCCGCTTGCTGGCCCAGACCAGGGCCACGTCTTCGGGGTACAGGAAGATCTTCGAGCCGAAGCCGCCACCCACGTCGGGCGCGATCACGCGCACTTTCGACTCGGGCAGGCCGAGCACGAAGGCGCACATCAGCAGTCGCTCGACGTGCGGGTTCTGGTTCGCCACGTACAGCAGGTAGCTGTCGTCGTGCTTCGTGTAACTCGCGTTGACCGCGCGCGGCTCCATCGCGTTCGGCACCAGCCGGTTGTTGACGATGTCGAGCGTGGTCACATGCGCGGCGGTCTTGAAGGCCGCGTCGACCGCGTCCTTGTTGCCGTGGCCCCAGTCGTAGCAGACGTTGTTGGCCACGTCGTCGTGCACCGAGCCGGCATGGCCTTCGGCCTTGGCGATGTCGATCACCGCGGGCAGTTCGTCGTAGTCGACCTCGATCAGTTCGGCGGCGTCTTTCGCCTGCGTCAGCGTTTCGGCGACGACGAGCGCGATCTGGTCACCCACGTGGCGCACCTTGCCTTGCGCCAATACCGGGTGCGCCGGCTCCTTCATCGGCGTGCCGTCCTTGCTGTGGATCAGCCAGCCGCACGGCAGGCCGCCGACCTTGGCTTCGGCCAGGTCGGCGCCGGTGAAGATCTGCACCACGCCGGGCGCTTTTTTCGCGGCGTCGAGATTGATCGACTTGATGCGCGCATGCGCATGCGGCGAGCGCAGGAAAGCCGCGAAGGTCTGGCGCGGCATCACCACGTCGTCGGTGTACTGGCCGGCGCCGGTCAGGAAACGCTCGTCTTCGCGGCGGCGCAGCGGTTGGCCGATCGGGCTCATCGGGGGAACGGACATGTCGGTCATGGTGTGCTCCTTAAGCGCTGGCTTTGGCGCCGGACTGGCAGAACTGGATCGACTTGACGATGTTCTGGTAGCCGGTGCAGCGGCAGATGTTGCCGTCGAGCGCTTCGCGGATTTCCGCTTCGTTCGCCTTCGGGTTGTCTTTCAGCAGTTGCAGGCCCGACATCACCATGCCCGGGGTGCAGAAGCCGCATTGCAGGCCGTGGCACTCGCGGAAGGCGGCCTGCATCGGGTGCATTGTTCCGTTTTGGCTCAGGCCTTCGATCGTGGTGATCTCCGCGCCCTGCGCCTGCAAGGCGAGCATCGAGCACGACTTGACGGCGCGGCCGTTCATGTGAACGGTGCAGGCGCCGCATTGCGCGGTGTCGCAGCCGACGTGGGTGCCGGTGAGTTGCAGGTTTTCGCGGATCAGCTGCACGAGCAGGGTGCGCTGGTCGACGCTCACGTTGACGGCCTTGCCGTTGACGGTCAGTGAAATGGGAACGCTCACGGGTGTCTCCTGTGAAGGGCTGGGAATGTCGCGCTCGAACGTCGACGCTGAGGCCATTGTTCGAGCACACCCGCCCGCCGCAAAGGACGGGCTTTCCCTAGTGAGACACGCCGCAGCGCTGCGTGCGGCTACACCCTCAAGGTTTGGCGTTGGCGAAGAACAGCTGCTCGCCGCCGATCTTGTAGCTGGCCACCGTGGCCTGGCCCGGCGCGGAAACGATCCAGTCGGCGAAGGCCTGGGCCAGCGCCGTCTTGGTGTGCGGGTGCCTGGCCGGGTTCACGACGATCACGCCGTACTGGTTGAACAAACGCGTGTCGCCCTCGACCAGCACCGCCAGCTTGGCGCGGTTCTTGAAGCTGAGCCAGGTGCCGCGGTCGGCCAGCACGTAGGCGTCGCTGCTCGACGCGATGTTCAGCGCCGGGCCCATGCCGCAGCCGCATTCCTTGTAGCCGGCGACCTTGCCCACCGGCGTGTCGACACCGGCGGCTTTCCAGTAGCGCAGCTCGGCGGCGTGCGTGCCGCTCTTGTCGCCGCGCGAGATGAAGCCGGCGCCCGAGGCCCCGAGCTTGGCGAGCGCGGCCGTGATGTCCTTGCCTTTCACGCCGGCCGGGTCAGTGGCCGGGCCGATCAGCACGAAATCGTTGTACATCACGTCGCTGCGTTTCAGGCCGAAGCCGTCGGCCACGAACTTGTCTTCGGCGGTCTTGTCGTGCACGAACAGCAGGTCGGCGTCACCGCGCCGGCCCATGTCGAGCGCCTGGCCGGTGCCGACCGCGACGACGCGCACGTCGATGCCGGTGGCCGCCTTGAAGGCCGGCAGCAGGTGCGGGAACAGGCCCGACTGCTCGGTGCTGGTGGTCGAGGCCATCACGATGAAACGCTCCTGGGCGTGGGCCGGGGCGGTCAGCGCGAGCAGGCCGGCCAGACCGAGGCCCACCGCAGCGCGGCGCGAGACCGTTCGAAGGTTCATTCCAATGTCCATGTCAACGCTCCTTTGAGAAACAGATCGGCGCGCGCGTCGCTGCTGGCGCCGGCCACCTTGCTGAAAAATCGGTCGGTCGGCAGGTCGACGCGGACCGTGCCCTGGTCGAGGTAGACCACGCGTGTCGCCAGGCGCTTGGCCTGGCCGAGGTTGTGGGTGCTCATCACGAGCGTCATGCCTTCGGCGGCGAAGCCGGCCAGCAGGGCCTCGACCTCCTTCTTCGCCGACGGGTCGAGGCTCGCGGTGGGTTCGTCGAGAAACAGGATCTGCGGCCGCACCGCCCAGGCCCGCGCCAGCGCGAGCCGCTGCAGTTCGCCGCCCGACAGCGCCCGCGCCGGCCGGTCGCGCAGCTCGGCCAGGCCGACCCGCTGCAGCGCCTGCGCGGCACGCGCCGCCCGCTCGGCGCTGGGCACCCGTGCCAGCCACAAGGCGACGTGCAGGTTGTTGATCGCCGACAGGCGCAGCATGAACGGGCGCTGGAACACCATCACCTGCGTCGCCGTGGCGTCGAGCACCTCGCGGCTGCCGTCGAAGGCCACGAGCCCGTGCAGCAGGCGCAGCAGCGTGGTCTTGCCCGAGCCGTTGGCGCCGATCAGCGCGACGAAGTCACCGCGGTTCACCTGCAGCCCCACGTGGCGCAGCGCGCGCACCGGGCCGAAGTGCACCGACACGTCGGTCAGCCGAAGCAGGGTCGCGCTGTTCATCGCGCGCCCGCCAACGCCGATCCGCGGCCGCGCTGCGCCACGCCGATCAGCATGTTGATGACACCCACCACGCCCAGCAGCACGATGCCGAGCGCGAGTGCCAGCGCCAGGTCGCCCTTGCTGGTCTCGAGCGCGATCGAGGTCGTCATCACGCGCGTGACGCCGGCGATGTTGCCGCCGACGATCATCACCGCGCCGACTTCGGCAATCGCCCGTCCGAAGGCGGTGAGCAAGACCGTGAGCACGGCCCAGCGGTCGTGCAGCAGCATCAGCAGCGCGCAGGTCAAGGCGCCGGCGCCCATCGAACGCAACTGGTCGCCGCCGTCGCGCAGGCTGTCGCCGACGAGCTGGCGCGTGAGTGCCGCCACCAGCGGCACGACCAGGATGGTCTGCGCGATCACCATCGCCGAAGGCGTGAACAGGATGCCCCAGCTGCCGAGCGGCCCGCTGCGCGAGAGCAGCAGGTAGACCACCAGGCCGACCACCACCGACGGCAGCGCCAGCAAGGTGTTCAGCAGCGTGACCAGCGCCCGGTGCCCCGGGAAACGCGCCACCGCGAGCCAGGCGCCACCGAGCAGGCCGAAGCCGGCACCGAACAGGCAGGCGGCGCCGCTGACGCCGAGCGACAGGGCCACGGTGTGAACGAGAACGGCATCGGCAGCGGTGATCAGGTCGAGGGCGGTGGCGAAACTCTGCGCGAAGTCATTCATTGAGGGCCTGTTTCATACTGCGGGGATTCTCGACGGCCTTGTGAACCCACGCGATATGAACTCTCATGCATAAGGTCGAGTTGACCTACACCCTGGCCGGCGAGCGCAGCGCCGAGCGCGACTTGCACCACCCGCTGATGGCGATTCTTTCGGCCGTGCACGCGAGCGGCTCGATCTCGGGCGCGGCGCGCCGGCTCGGCCTGTCGTACCGCCATGTCTGGGGCGAGCTCAAGCGCTGGGAAGCCGAACTCGGCCAGACGCTGGTGCTGTGGGCCAAGGGCCAGCCGGCCCTGCTCTCGCCCTTCGGCGAAAAGCTGGTGTGGGCCGAGCGCCGTGCGCTCGCGCGCCTGGCGCCGCAGATAGAAGCGCTGCGCAACGAACTGGAGCGTGCGTTCTCGATCGCCTTCGACGACAGCGCCGGCGTGATCACCATGCACGCGAGCCACGACGAAGCGCTGCCGCGCCTGCGCGACTGGGTGGCGCAGCCGCACCGGCTGCAGCTCGACATCCAGTTCACCGGCAGCGTCGACGCGCTCGTGGCGCTGAACGAAGGGCGCTGCCTGCTGGCCGGCTTTCACGCGCTGACCGACGCGCCCGCGCGCTCGCCCACGGCGCGTGTCTACCGGCCGCTGCTGCAACCCGGGCGCCACAAGCTGATTGGCTTCGCGACACGCACGCAGGGCCTGTTCGTCGCGCCCGGCAACCCGCTGGGCGTCCACACGCTGGCCGACCTGAAACGGCCGGCGCTGCGCTTCGTCAACCGCCCGCGTGGCACCGGCACGCGCGTGGTGCTCGACCAGTTGCTGGCCGAAGCGCGTGTCGCGCCGGAGCAGATCGAGGGCTTCGAGCGTTTCGAGCCTTCGCACCGCGCCGCCGCGGAAGCGGTGGCCAGCGGCAGTGCCGACGTGGCCTTCGGCATCGAGGCGGCGGCGCGCGCCAAGGGCCTCGGTTTCGTGGCGCTGCGCGAAGAGCGCTACTTTCTGGTCACGCTCGCCAGCCACCTGACGCACCCGCACCTGCAGACGCTGCTGGCGGCGCTGGCCACGCCCGAATGGCAAGGCAGCCTGCAGGGCCTGCCGGGTTATGCGCCCAGCCAGAGCGGCGAGGTGCTGTCGCTGCGCAAGGTCTTGCCCTGGTGGAACTACCGCACGCCCAAGCCCGGGCACCCCGGTGCGAAAAACGCTCAGGCCGCGCAGCTCCTGAAGCCGACAAAAGCCTGATCGTTTTTCGGCGCGTCGAAGTGCCGGCACTTTTCGCTGCGCAAGCGCCCGGCGGTCGCGAACGAAGCACCGCGCTGCACCTTGCCCGCGCCGAATTCCGGGTTCGGTTGCGCAGCCGCCGGGCCGGCCGAGTAACCGGGGTAGACACGCATCGTGCTCGCCGTCCATTCGCGCACATCGCCCCAGCGAAAACCGCGCGAGCCGCCCAGGCAGGCGGCGGCTTCCCACTCCACTTCGGCCGGCAGGCGGCGCCCGGCCCAGCGGCACCAGGCGTCGGCCTCGAACCAGCTGACGTGCACGACCGCTTGCGCTACGGCCAAACGCAGCAGCTTGCCGAAGCGCTGCTGCAACACACCCTGGCGCATCTGGTCGACGTAGCGCGGCACGCGCCGGCCGGTGGCCTGCACCCAGGCCCAGCCGGCCTCGCTCCAGTGGGCTCGCTCGTCGTAACCGCCGTCTTCGACGAACTCGGCGTATTGCGACCAGTTGACGGCCTGCGCGTCGATCTCGAACTCGAGCACCGCTTCCTCGTGAGCCCACTTCTGGTTGTCGAACACCAGCCCGCCGGGCTCGGCGCCGAGCCTGAAGCGGGTGGCGGGAAAGAGCAGCGGCGCGCGCGCGGCCACGCTCGGCGGTGCGGGCAGCAAGCCCGTGTCCAGCCCGAGTGCCTGCGCCAGCACGGCGAAGGTCTCGGCGCGTGCGTCTTCGTGGAACAGCGCCAGGCGGTAGAAGTACAACGACGCGTCGTCCTCGTTCGCGCCCTCCAGCAGTTCGAGCGTGGTCTCGAGCGTGTCGACGAGGTACTGGCGCGTGGTCTGCAGGTCGGGCAGCGCCAGCGCCCAGCGGCTCGCGCGCGGCGCGCTGGCCGGGTCGAAGCAGCGGTCGGCGTCGGGCAGGATCGAGGCGAGCTTGGGCCGCGTGCGGTCGCAGGCCTCGCCACGCTGTCGCTGCACGTTGCGCGCGACCCAGTGTTCCTGGAACCAGCCGACGTGGCCGAGTTCCCAGAGCAGCGGGTTGGCGTCAGTGCGTGCGTCGACAGCGAGTTGCGGGTTGCCCAGCAGCTTCTCGAAGGCGCCGATCCAGCGCAGCGTGCAGTTGCGCGAGTCGATCAACGCGAGCGAGAGCAGGCCCTTGCCGGCCTGGCGCAGCCGGGGTGAGTGCAGATCGGCGAGTGAGTGGCCCGGCAACTTCTTTCTCCGCGCCACGGCGGCGCGCGGTCGTGCTTCATTGTTGCATCGGGCGTTGCGACGGCCGTGCTCGGTATACTGGATGCATCAACAGTATCCGCACATGCCCCAGCGCCTGATCGCCCACCTCGACATGGACGCGTTCTATGCGTCGGTCGAGCTGTTGCGTTACCCCGACCTGCGCGGCCGGCCGGTCGTGATCGGCGGCGGCCGGCGCCACCAGCCGGTGCAGCGCGCCGACGGCACGCGCGAATACGCCGCGCTGCGCGACTACACCGGCCGCGGCGTCATCACCACCAGCACCTACGAAGCGCGCGCGCTCGGCGTGCACTCGGGCATGGGTGTGATGAAGGCAGCGCAGCTCGCACCGCACGCGGTGCTGCTGCCGATCGACTTCGACGAATACAGAAAGTATTCGCGTCTCTTCAAGACCGCCGTGCGCACGGTCGCGCCGCTGGTCGAAGACCGCGGCATCGACGAGATCTACATCGACGTGAGCGACCTCCCCGGCGCGCAGGGCGACGCCGGCCACGCCGTCGGCCAGAAGCTGAAAGACGCAGTCTTCGAAGCGACCGGGCTGACCTGCTCGGTCGGCATCACGCCGAACAAGCTGCTGTCGAAGATCTGCTCCGAGCTCGACAAGCCGAACGGCCTGACGCTGCTGAACCACGCCGACATTCCGGCGCGCGTGTGGCCGCTGGCGGCGAAGAAGGTCAACGGCATCGGCCCCAAGGCGACCGAGAAGCTCGCCGGCTTGGGGCTCCACACGATCGGCGAGGTGGCGGCGGCCGACCCGCAGTTCCTGGTCACGCACTTCGGCAAGAGCTTCGGCGCGTGGCTGCACGAGGCCTCGCACGGGCGCGACGAACGTGCGGTGGTCACCTACAGCGAGCCGAAGTCGATCAGCCGCGAAACCACCTTCGAGCGCGACCTGCACGCGGTGCGTGACCGGGCCGAGCTCGGTGCCATCTTCACCGGGCTGTGCGTGCAACTCGCCGGTGATCTGGCGCGCAAGGGTTACGCCAGCAAGACGATCGGCATCAAGCTGCGTTTCGACGACTTCAGGTCGGTCACGCGCGACCTGAGCCTGCCGGCCCACACGCTCGACGCGGCGACGATCCGGCGCGCCGCCGGCGAATGCCTGAAACGCGTGGACCTGTCGCGCCGGCTGCGCTTGCTGGGCGTGCGCGCCGGGGCGCTGGCAAAACTCGCCGACCTGGTGGCGCCCACCGCAGCGGCGCCGCCGGCCGAGGCCGTCGCCGGCCACGAGGTGAACGAAAGCCGGGGCCACTACAGCCTGCCGCTGTTCGACCACTGAGCGGTGGCGCGCGCCGCACCGTGGTCGCAGCCCCGGCCGCGCTCACCGGCACTTGAAGACCGTTGCCGATTCGAAGCTCGCCTCGTTGCGCAAACCCTTGCCCGCGGTCGACAAGGCCACGGCCGCATCGATGAACTTGTTGTCGGTCTTCGCGTCGGGCGCGTCCTGATCATGGGGAGTTCTCCTCTCAACTCTGAAGGTTCAACAGCGTCGAAACAGGCAAGCCGATGCACCGCTGCGCCAGCGTTCAAGGCTGCGTGACGGAGAACTCGAACAGTTTCAGCCGCGCCAACAACAGCGGGCTGAAGCCCATGCCATGGGCCCGCATCGAAGTGAACTCGTTGATGGGTTGCAGGCTGCCGTCGGCAGCGGCGGAAGACCCCTGCGGGCGGAAAGTGAAGCCGACGCGCGGGTTGTTCACGAACAGCGTTTCCGGGTGGTCGTTGTTCGTGCCCGGGGTCTTCTGGCTTCGCCCGAAACTGCCCGCTGCGGCATTGACCGAGGTCACGACGGCGGCTCGTTCGTAGGTGATGCCAGCCGACGTGAGGCCGGCCACCACGTCGAGATTCCAGCTCGCGGTGGCCGCACCGACCTCGGGCAATGCAACGCCCTTTTGCGGGGACCAGAGAGAGAACCCGCCGGTCCTGCCCACCGACACCAGCATCAACACGCCGCTGCCCGCCCTGTAGGCAAACGCACGCCCGCTGACAAGCTGGGTCGCCGGGTCGGTGCTGTTGAAGCCCCCGGCGGCGTCGGCCACGAACGGCGGCACCAGCGCCAACAGAACGCTGTTCAGCGCGGTGCACACGTCGACCGCCCAGGTGCTGTTGTTCTGGCACGTGGAAGCGGCGGTCACCACACCGGCGGCGTTGAGCGTGGCGCTTTCCGAGGTGCCGACGTAGCCGGTGCCCACGGGGTTCATGCCCATCGTGTTCCAGTCGCCCGCCAACTCGGCCAGCGTGTGGGCTTGCTCGGCAAAGCCGACGTAGTTCCGGTACGTGGCGCCGTTGTCGCGCGTGTAGCGCCCCACCAGAACGCCGGCCTGCGAGACGACCACATCGGCGCTGTAGCCCGTGCCCTGGTCGGTGAAGCGGCAGGCGCCGTTGGCCGTCCAGGTGCCGGTGGAACCGTCGGCGCGCGTGATGCGCATCGTGGCGGCATCGAACACGGCCAGGCCCGACTGGTCGGCCATCGTGGCATTGCTGGTCGGCGTCACGATCCGGTAGGTGGCACTGCGCATCGCCGCGCAGGTGGGGGTGGCCCGCGCCAGCAGCAGCTCGGCCGGCAGCGAGGCGACCGGCGCCGGCGAAGTGCCTGACCCGGCATCGACGACCGCCGTGGTGAGCGCGGCCAGCGTGGTCCCGCTGTTGGCGATGGTGGTGGCCAGACCATCGAGCAACTGGTCGTAGGCGTCGCCCGCCGTGGTCGGCGTTCTGGGCTTCAACGGGCCCGAGACCAGGTCGACGATGGCCGTCAGGTCGATGCCGGCGGCCTTCAGCAGGGCGACCACCCGTGCCTGCGCTGCAGCCACCGAGGCGCTCGAGATCGCGGCCGCGAGCGTGCCGCTGAACCCCGCGTAGTAGCTCGCCGGGTCGGCGCTGGCCAGGCTGGCAACGACAAGCTGCGTCACCGGCGTGATGTTCGCGGTGGCGACGGCGCCGGAGCCCTGCGCCAACGAGTGCAGCACGGCGCCTGCCGCGCTGACCCGCAGCACGCACGGCAACACGCCACCCACGATGCTGATGGAATAGCTGCCGTCGGCCGAGGTCGTGGCGCTGCCGCTGCCGGTGGCGCACTTGGCGTCGACGGCGGCGCCGGCCACCGCCGCGCCGGTGGCGGCCGTGCCGCTGAGCGCCAGCGTGGCAGCGGGCGCATCACCCCCGCCGCCTCCGCCGCCGCCGCAGGCCACCAGCAACGTGGCCAAAGAAACTCCCCACGCAGCCAGCACGCACTTGGGGCTGGCAAGACTTGATCCGAGCTTCATGGAAGATCCTCCTGAGATTCACGATGACGGGATGGGTTCATGGCCAGTGTGGTCGGGCGTGCCGGGCCTGTCCTCTCGGAACCCTCACGGAACCCTCACGACGGGCCGCAACGTGGTCGGCCTATGATCGAAGCGAGACATGTCTGCCCGGGTCGGCGCAGCGAGGTCGGCGTTGTCACGCGCTGGATCGTCCATTCAAACCTGCACCGACCCGCGCCAGTGGAGGAGACTTCAAATGCTGGATGAAACCGATGCGGCACCCGTGCCCGCGCCTTTCGCGTACCGCTACCGCTTCGCCAACGTCGAATACGACGAGGCGGCAGGTGCACTGCGGGTCGACGCCAACGAGCTTGCCGTCGAACCCTTGCCGCTCAGCGTGCTGGTGGAACTGCTGCGGCGCCCGAATGAAGTCGTGACCCACGCCGAACTGCTCGAGAGCGTCTGGCACGGCAAAGACACGTTTGCCCACGTGGTGACCAGCGCGGTCAACAAGCTTCGCAAGGCCCTGGGCTCGGCAGGCGCGGCGCGCCTGGTCACTGTGCCGCGTGTCGGCTACCGCTTGATCGGGCCCGTGGAGCGTGTGGCCGCAGGCCGGCAGAAGCGCGTGCCGCTCGATCTTCAGGCCGGCGCCGAAGTGCCCGGTCGCAGCGGCTACCGCCTGGTGCGCCCGCTTGGAAACCACCCCCACAGCACGGTGTGGCTGGCACGCGAAGACCGGCTCGACGTCTCGCGGGCCTTCAAGTTCGCGACCGACGGCGACCGGCTCGCCGCCCTCAAGCGTGAATACACGGTGTGCCGCCTGCTGCACCGCGAGTTGGGCGAACGCCCCGACTTCGTGCGCATGCTGGCGGCGAATTTTTCAGTGGCGCCGTTCTATCTGGAATACGAATTCGGCGGCTCCGACCTGGCGTCGTGGGCCGCCGAGGGCGACACGCTGGCCGCGCTCGCCGTGCCCGAACGCCTGGCCTTGTTTCTGCAGATCGCCCGCGCGGTGTCGGCCGCGCACGGCGTCGGGGTGCTTCACAAAGACCTGAAGCCCGCCAACGTGCTCATCGGCGGCGAGGCCGGGAACTGGCAGGCGCGGCTCACGGACTTCGGCAGCAGCCGCCTGCTCGAACCGGGCCGCCTCGCCGAACTCGGCCTGACCGCCATGGGCCTGACCATGGCCGACGGCAGCGACGCCTCATCGTGGGGTGGCACGCCGCTCTACCTCGCCCCCGAACTGCTGGCCGGCAAATCGCCGACCACCGGCAGTGACTTGTATGCCCTCGGCCTGATCTTGTACCAACTGCTGGTGGGCGACTTTCGGCGCCCCATGAGCACGGGCTGGCAGCGCGACATCGGCGACGAACTGTTGGCCGAAGACCTGGCCGCCGCCACCGAAGGCCGCCCCGAAGACCGGCTCGGCAGCGTGGCGGAATTCGTCGAACGACTCGGCACGCTGACGCAGCGCCGCGAAGAGCGAACCCGGCGTGCCGACGAAGTGAAGCGTGCCAGCGAAGCGGCGGCCCAGCTGCAACAGGCCCGCGCCCGGCGGCCCTGGGTGGCCGCCGCGTTTGCCAGCCTGGCCGTGGGCCTGCTGGCCAGCCTGTGGTTCTATTCGCAAGCGAGCGTCGCGTTGCGGCAGGCCGAACAGGAATCGGTGCGCGCGCAGGCCATCAACGACTTCCTGAACAAGGACGTGCTGCAGTCGTCCGATGTCTTGCGCTCGAGCACCAACAAGACCGTCTCGATGTTCGATGTGCTGCGCCGAGCGTCGGAGCGTGCGGCAGAGAGGTTCAAGGGTCAGGCCAGAACCGAAGCATCGGTCCGAAGGCAGCTCGGCGACACCTACCTGCACATGCACCACCTCACGCAGGCGGATGCGCAGTTTGCCAGGGCCATCGAACTGCTGGAACCGCTGGTGCCTGCCGACGATCCCGAACTGCTCGCGGTCCGGTTCGGTTCGGCACAGACATCGGTCGGCGTGTTCCGCCCCGCCGAGGCCTTGAAGAAGCTGGCGCTGGCCGAGCGCGCTGCCAGCCCCCGGCTTCTGAGCGGCAACAACGAACTCGCGCGGCTGGCCACACGCGCCAGGCTCGCGGTCATGATGGACAACGAGCAGCACAAGGAAGCGCTGCCGGTCGCGTTGCGCCTGGTCGAACTCAGCGACCGGCTGGCCGGCACCGACATCGGCATGCGCTTCGAGGCGCGGCAATGGCTCAGTGAACTCTATTTGCGGCTCGGCGACAAAGCCCGGGCCGACGCGCTGCTGTCGGAAATCATGAGCCCGCCCTATGGCGAGAACAACGTGGGTGATGTGCTGTACGCCAGAGCCAAGCTGCGGCTCGGGCGCGAGCGCATCAACCAGGGCCGGCTCGACGAGGCCGAGACCTTGTTGACCGAAGTTCGAGACACGATGACCCGGGCCCTCGGGCCGACCGAGCTTTACGTCGGTGGCGCCAATCTGGAGCTGGCCGATCTGCACCTCGGCCGCGGCCATTTCGCCAAGGCGGCGGCAGCAGCGCGGGCGGCCGTCACCGCATTTTCCGCGTCGCTCGGTGAAGACCACAGCTACACGATCGTCGCGAAAGCAAACCTCGGCGCGATCGACGAGGTTCTGGGTGAGCCGGCCACCGCGTTGCGGGGTCTGGATGACATCAAACCCCGCGCCGCCGCGATCAAGGACAGCGCACCGCTCGTGGCAGGGATCGACTTTGCGCGCGCCAAGGCCCTGACCGCGCTGGGCCGGCCGGCCGAGGCGCTGGCGCTTCTCGAGACCGTCAATGCCGAACTGCTGGCCGAAAGCAGCTGGGGGCCGCGCGACTTTCAGTGGCAACTGCAAGCAGAAAAGGGCCGCGCCATGATGGCGCTGGGGCAACGCCAGCAAGGCCTGGCCCTGGTGCGACCGGCATTGGAAGAGATGGGCAAGCTGGGGTCATACCCGTGGTTGTTGGGGCGCTACAAAGACCTGCTGCACGGCCCGACGCAGGTCGCCCGCCGCTGACCGTTCGACGCAGCGCCGCCGCAAACTGTGCGAGAGCTTCGATTCGTTCACGAACGATCTTCGGCAGCTCGCAAGACCGACGCGCACCAACCCGCCGGCTCGTGGACACTCGAGGCACTCGCGCGCCAGCGCGAACCCACTCTTCAGCGCGCTCCTGCCATGACCCGATTCGTTCTCGCTCCCCTGACCTGGCTGCTGTGCGCATGGGGCGCCCAGGCCCAGACCACCACGCCGGCGTCCGCCCCCGAACCCCGCCCCGCCGTGAGCCTGGGCAGCAGCAAGCTGTTGCTGACCGGCGGCGTGAGCAGCATCGACGGCGCGGCCGGCGGTGGCCTCACACCCTGGGCCGTGACCGGCAGCTACGCCACCGCCGGCGAGATCGGCGGCACCGCGTTCATCACCCGCACGAAGACGCAGGACTACGCGCTGAACGTCTACGGCGCGGCCATCGGCGTGATGGACCGCTTCGAGCTGTCGCTGGCGCGGCAGGAGTTCAACGCCGGCGTGGTCGTTCCCGACACCACGCTCAAGCTCGACATCGTCGGCATCAAGGCGCGCGTGGCCGGCGACGCGGTGCTCGACAGCGACACGCTGATGCCGCAGATCGCCATCGGCGCACAGTTCAAGCGGCTCAGCCCCGGCCCGGCCGTCGGCGGCGTGCTCGATTCGGTCTCGGCCAAGCGCAACGGTGTCGACTTCTACGTCAGCGCGACCAAGCTCTTCCTCGCGCAAGGCATTCTGGTCAACGGCACGCTGCGCGCGACCAAGGCGAACCAGAACGGCCTGCTCGGCTTCGGCTCGGCCGACAAGACAAGCTACAGCGTCAAGCCCGAGTTCTCGCTGGCTTACCTCGTCAGCAAGAACATCGCCGTCGGTGCCGAATACCGCTTCAAGCCGAACAACCTGGCCTTCGCCGGCGCGGCCTTCGAAGAGCAGGCCTGGAAAGACCTGTTCATCGCCTGGGCGCCGACGAAGAACGTCTCGATCACGGCCGCGTATGTCGATCTCGGCAACATCGTCGGCCACACCCGCCAGACCGGCGGCTACGTTTCGGCCCAGCTCGCGTTCTGACGCGGCGCCTTCAAGGACACCTCATGCGACTCAAACTCTCGGCCCACGCGTTGGGCGCGGTGCTCGCCGTCAGCGCGGTTTTCGCCCAGCCCGCGGCGGCACAGAGCACCGACGACACGCTCTACCAGCAACTCGGCGGCCAAGCCGCGCTGGTCACGCTGATGGACGACTTCATGACACGCCTGCTCGCCGACAAGCGCATGGCGCCGTTCTTCAAGGACGTGGACCAGAAACACGTGAAAGCCCAGCTCGTGGCGCAGTTCTGCGAAGTCTCCGGCGGCCCGTGCAAGCTCAAGGGCCCCGACATGAAAAAGGCACACTCGGGCTTCGACGTGACCAAGGGCGACTTCAATGCCCTCGTCGAAGTGCTGCAGCAAAGCATGGACGCACAAGGCATCGGCTTCGGCACACAGAACAAGCTGCTGGCCCGCCTGGCGCCGATGCACCGCGAGATCATCAACACACCGTGACGCGCCGATGAAAAATACCCTCGCCGTTCTGGCTTTTGGTGCGTTCTTCGGTGCGGCCCAGGCCGGCACCGTGCAGGTGCTGGTCACCGACAAGGACGGCAAGCCCGTGCCCGACGCGGTGGTGCTGATCGATCCCGCCAACAAGGTGGCTGCACAGCCCGCTGCGGCACCGGTGGTGATCCTGCAGGAAGGCCTGCGCTTCGTGCCCTTCCTTTCCGTGGTGCCGGCCGGCAGCACGCTGCGCTTCGTGAACCGCGACGCCTACGACCACCACGTGCGCTCCACCCCCAGCGGCCCGCTCGGCAACACGCCTGCGGTGAAGAGCTTCGAGCTGCGCCTCGACGCCGCCGAAGGTGCGGCGGCATCGCCGAACGACGAATACAAGTCGCCGCCGCCGGCACGCAAGAAAGGCGCGTCGTCGACCGCCGACGTGAAGGTCGAGAGCGCCGGCGCCATCGGCCTGGGTTGCCACATCCACGCGTCGATGCGTGGCCAGGTGTACGTGAGCGCCACACCGTGGTTCGGCAAGACCGACGCCAATGGTGTCGCGAACATCGAAGGCGTGCCCGACGGCGCCGTCGAGCTGAACGTGTGGCACCCCGACCAGTTGCAGGAGCAAGCCACGCAGCGCCTGCAGGTCACGCCGGCACTGCTCAAGGCACCGCTGCAGCTGAACTTCACGCCGAGGCGGCGGCGTAGCTGATTCCGGGCGGTAGCATCCCGGGTAACGACTGCAAGTTCACCCGGAGACAACACGATGCCCGTCATCACCTGCATAGAAGACCTGCGCGTGCTCGCTGAAAGGCGCGTGCCGCGCATGTTCTACGACTACGCCGACTCCGGCTCGTACACCGAGGGCACCTACCGCGACAACGAGAGCGACTTCCAGAAGATCAAGCTGCGCCAGCGTGTGGCCGTCAACATGGACAACCGCAGCATCCGCACGACGATGGCGGGCACCGAGTGCGCCATGCCTGTCGCGATCGCACCCACCGGCCTGACCGGCATGCAACACGCCGACGGCGAGATTCTCGGCGCGCTCGCGGCAAAGAAATTCGGCGTCCCGTTCACGCTCTCGACCATGAGCATCTGCTCGATCGAAGACATCGCCGCGGCAACGAAAGCGCCGTTCTGGTTCCAGCTCTACTGGATGCGTGACCGTGATTTCATGCAGCGCCTGATGGACCGCGCCAAGGCCGCGAACTGCAGCGCGCTGGTGCTGACGCTCGACCTGCAGGTGCTCGGCCAACGCCACAAGGACCTGAAGAACGGCATGACGGCACCGCCCAAGCCGACGCTGGCGAACATCCTCAACCTGATGACCAAGCCGCGCTGGTGCCTGGGCATGGCCGGCACGAAGCGGCACAGCTTCGGCAACCTCGTCGGCCACGCCAAGGGCGTGAGCGACATGAGCTCGCTCGGCGCCTGGACCCGCGAGCAGTTCGACCCCAAGCTCGACTGGAACGACGTGGCGTGGATCAAGAAGCAGTGGGGCGGCAGGCTGATCCTCAAAGGCATCATGGACGAAGAAGACGCGCGCCTCGCGGCCGAGAGCGGCGCCGACGCGCTGATCGTCTCGAACCACGGCGGGCGCCAGCTCGACGGCGCGCCGTCGTCGATCGCCGCGCTGCCGCAGATTTCGCAGGCGGTGGGCAAGATGATCGAGGTCTGGATGGACGGCGGCATCCGCTCCGGGCAAGACGTGCTCAAGGCCGTGGCCCTGGGCGCGCGCGGCACGATGATCGGCCGCTCTTTCCTCTACGGGCTGGGCGCGATGGGCGAAGCTGGCGTGACCAAGGCGCTCGAGATCATCGCGAAGGAACTCGACGTGACGATGGCCTTCTGCGGCCACACCAACATCCAGGACGTGGACCGCAAGATCCTGCTGCCGGGCAGCCTTCCGGGCTGACCCACGCGCCGGGGTGCCGCTGGAACCGAGGGGGTTCCCAGCGGCATCGGCGAGGACTAGAGTGGAATGGTGAAGTCTTCTTGGAGGCTCGCATGACACTCCAGCAGTACCACTCGCTCAAGGTCTGGCACCGGCGCCACTGGCGCAAGCACCCGGTCGAGAAGAACCTCTGGGAGGTAATCCTCACGCTCTGGATGGCAGGTGGCATGGGCGTGCCGGCCGCGCTCCTGCTCGACAAACCGTGGGCCGCGCTCGCCAGCCTCGCCCTGCTCTTCCTGCCCGGCCGCTACGTGGCACTGCGCACCCGGCTGCACCGAAGCGGCCGCATGCGCTGCGACTGGATCACTGCTTTGCGCTGAAGGTGTCGCACTGCTTCATGTCGCCGCTCTCGAAGCCGCGCTTGAACCAGCCGACCCGCTGCGCGCTGCTGCCGTGGGTGAAGCTCTCGGGCACCACCTGGCCCTGCTGGCGGCGCTGCAGCGTGTCGTCGCCGATCTGCGTGGCGGCGTTCAGCGCCGATTCGATGTCGCCCTGCTCGAGCCACTGTTTGCTCTGCTGCGAGTCGTGGGCCCAGATGCCGGCAAAACAGTCGGCCTGCAACTCGACGCGCACGCTCAATGCGTTCTGCTGCGCCTGGCTGACCTTGCCACGCATCGCGTCGACCTTGCCGGTGATGCCCATCAGGTCCTGCACGTGGTGGCCGACCTCGTGCGCGATCACGTAGGCCTGCGCGAACTGCCCGCCGGCGCCGAGCTGGGTGCGCATGGTCTCGAAGAAGCGCAGGTCGATGTAGACCTTCTGGTCGCCGGGGCAGTAGAACGGCCCCATCGCCGACTGGCCCTGGCCGCAGGCGGTCGGGTAGGCGCCGCTGAAGATCGTCAGCGTGGGCACCTTGTAGGTCGCGCCCATGCGCTTGAACTGGGCCTGCCACACGTCTTCGGTGTTGGCCAGCACGACCGAGACGAACTGCGCCTGCTTGTCGCCGGCCGGTGGCTTGGCACCGGGCGCCTGTGGCTGCGACTGTTCGATCGGCGACCCCCCCCCGCCACCGAGCACACCCAGGATCGTCAGCGGGTTGATGCCGAAGATCCAGCCGCCGACCAGGGCGATGGCGATCGTGCCGAGGCCGATGCCGCGCCCGCCACCGAGGCGAATGCCACCGCCGCCGCCGCCGGTGCGGCCGCGCACGTCTTCGACGTTGTCGCTCTCACGGTTGCCTTCCCATTTCATCGTGTGCTCCTCGCTCAGGCTTTGGGCAGCGTGACACCACGCTGGCCCTGGTACTTGCCACCCCGGTCCTTATAACTGGTCTCGCAGACTTCGTCGCTCTCGAAGAACAGCACCTGCGCACAACCTTCACCGGCGTAGATCTTGGCAGGCAGCGGCGTGGTGTTGCTGAACTCCAGGGTCACGTAACCTTCCCACTCGGGCTCGAACGGCGTGACGTTGACGATGATCCCGCAGCGCGCGTAGGTGCTCTTGCCCAGGCAGATCGTCAGCACGTTGCGCGGGATGCGGAAGTACTCCATCGTGCGCGCCAGCGCGAAGCTGTTGGGCGGGATCACGCAGACGTCGGCGTTGATGTCGACGAAGCTCTTCTCGTCGAAGTTCTTCGGGTCGACGACGGTGCTGTAGATGTTCGTGAAGACCTTGAACTCGGGCGCGCAGCGGATGTCGTAACCGTAGCTGCTGGTGCCGTAGCTGACGATCTTCTGGCCTTCGGCGTTCTGGCGCACCTGGCCCGGCTCGAAGGGCTCGATCATGCCGGTCTGCTCGACCATGCGGCGGATCCACTTGTCGCTCTTGATGCTCATGTGCTGCGGGCCCCTGGGTAAGTGGGGCGATTGTAGGGAGCGCCAAGGAGAAGGCCCCTTGAAACCAGCCGTTTCAGTGTGGCGCGGCGGGCCCGATTGGCCTACCATTTGAGGCAGTTCGACCCCGGAGAGACCCATGCGCGCCGCCACCGACCTGCTGAGCCAGTACGCCGAATACCACCGCGACCGGCGCAACATCCTCAGCCACTTCATCGGTGTGCCGATGATCGTGTTCGCTTTCGGCGTGCTGCTGGCGCGCCCGGCGTTCGCGTTTCGCGGCCTGGCGCTCAGCCCGGCCTGGCTGGTGTTCGGGCTCACCGCGGCCTGGTACCTGAGCCGCGGCAACCTCGCGCTGGGCGTGGCGGTGAGTGCCGGCGTCGGCGCGCTGGTGCTGCTGGCGCACCAGGTCGCCTACGACAGCGTGGCCTCGTGGCTCGGCTGGGGCCTGGGCATGTTCACGGTCGGCTGGGTGATCCAGTTCATCGGCCACTGGTACGAAGGCCGCAAGCCGGCCTTCGTCGACGACCTGACCGGGTTGTTCATCGGGCCGATGTTCGTCACCGCCGAACTGATGTTCATGCTCGGCTGGAACCGCCCGCTGCTGACCGAGATCGAGCGCCGCGCCGGCCCGACGGTACTGCGCGACATGGCGCGCATCGCCTGATCGCTTTCGCCGTCGTCACTCGCGCGCCGGCTCCGGCTGCGCGTCGAAACGCTCGAAGCCGCAGTAGTGCACGAAGTGCCGGTTGGTCGCTCGCCCGAACAGCGCCAGGCCGAGTTGCTGCGCCACCTCGTGGCCCATCTGCGTGACACCGCTGCGTGACACGATGATCGGCACGCCCATCTGCGCCGACTTGATCACCATCTCGCTCGTCAGCCGGCCGGTCGTGTAGAAGATCTTGTCTTCGCCCGACAGGCCGTTCAGCCACATCCAGCCGGCGATGGTGTCGATGGCGTTGTGCCGGCCCACGTCTTCCACGAAGGTCAGCAGCTCGTCTTGCCGGAACAGCGCGCAGCCGTGCACCGAGCCGGCCGACTTGTACGTGCTCTCCTGCAGACGGATCGCATTCAACAGCCCGTAGAGCGTGTGCTGGCTCAGGCGTGCCGACGGTTCGTGCACCGAAGGCAGCCGCAGGGTGTCGAGCTCGCTCATCATGTCGCCGAACACGGTGCCCTGCCCGCAGCCGGTCGTGACCACACGCTTCGCGGTCTTTTCGTCGAAGCGTTCGATGCCGGCACGGGTTTTCACGGCGGCCGATTGCACGTCCCAGTCGACGGTGATCGAGTCGATGTCGGCGATCGACTCGACGAGCCGCTGGTTCCGCAGGTAACCGAGCACCAGCAGTTCGGGCGCGGCGCCGAGCGTCATCAGCGTGACGAGTTCGCGCTTGTCGACGAACATGGTGAGCGCGCGCTCGGCGGGAATGGCGATCCGGCGCTCGGCGCCGAACTCGTCGCGCACGCTCACTTCGTGCGTGAGCGGTGCGCTGGCGGCCGTCAGGCGCGGCAGCATCGGGGGGACGACAGGCTTTTGCATGGCCCGACTGTACGCAATGGGCTGCGCGCCCGTGCGGGCCGGGTGCGATGGCGCCTACTTCTTGGGGCTGACTTTCAGCTCGGCCGCGGTGGCTTTCGTGCTCGGCGGCGCCGCCGACGTGGTGGCCGGCGAATGGGCACCGGCCGCTTCGATGGGCGGCGTGGCGGCCGGCGGCACAAAAGCGCCGGGGTCGCTGCAAGGCGGGGTGGCGACCGGCGCGGCCGGCTCCTTGCCGGCCTTCTTCGTGGCCACCTGGTAAGCAGCCGCGGCCTTGTCCATCGCCCTGCAGAGCTGGAAGCCCGCGACCTTGTCGCCCCACGCGGTCTTCAGCGCCGCTTCGGCGGCCTTGGCCTTGGCCTCGTCGCTCGGCGGCGGCAGCTTGGCAACAGCCGGCAGGGCCAGCGCGGTCATCGTCAACACGGCAAAGGCAAGGCGCATGGTCGGTTCTCGCTCAAACGGAAGGGGAAGGCTGCACCGGCTCGGCCGGCACGGCCAGCGGTGTGCGCTGCGCCGGGATCTTGCCGGCCTGGATGTCGGCGTGCCAGAGCGCGTGGTGCTCCTTGGCCCAGGCCTCGTCGACGTAGCCGGTCTTCATCGCCTTGTAGGCGTCTTTCATGCCGAGCGTGCCGAGGTAGATGTGGCCGAGGAACAGGCACATCATCAGCACCGCAGCGACCGCGTGGATCATGTGCGCGATCTGCATGTCGCCGCGCGAATACGCCAGGCCGGGCAGCAGCATGTCGAGCGCCAGGCCCGAGCCGACAACGACGATGCCGAGCAGGAACACGCCGCCCCAGAAGACCACCTTCTCGCCGGCATTGAAGCGGCCCGAAGGCACCTCTTCGCCACCGAGCATGCCGCCGGCCTTGCGCAGCCAGGTCAGGTCGCCGCGGGCCGGCAGGTTGTCTCGTACGAAGGTCACGAACACGATCACGAGCGAGACAGCGAACAGCGGCCCGGCGAAGTTGTGCGCGGTCTTGAGCATATAGGTCAGCCAGCCGAAGAGCGTCAGGCCCATCAACGGCAGCAGCGTGAACTTGCCGAACGCCATCACGAGACCGGAGATCGCCAGCACGCAGAACGCGATCGCGTTGCTCCAGTGGGCGGCGCGCTCGAAGTAGGTGAACCGTTCGATCACGCGGCCGGTGTCGCGGCTGTGGCCACCCATCGGACCCTTCGCGAAATAGAACAGGGCGATGGCCAGCACGGTGATCAGGAACAGCGCACCGCCGTAAGGAATGATCCACTGGTTGCGCACCTGCCGCCAGGCTTCGCCGGCGTTGGTCAGCCGCGAGCCGGGGTACTGAACGAACTCCTGGATCAAGACGCCCTTCTCAAGGCCCGGCAGGCTGCTCGTGCCTTTCTCGACGCCCGACTCGCGCACGCCACGCCAGAACGGCGCGTTGTTGCCGGGCTGGCTCTTCGCGCGCTGCGCGTTGCTCTCGTCGGCCTTGGGTTCGGCCGGTGCCACGAAACCGGGCGGCGGGCCGTTGCTCGCAGACGCGGCTGGCGCCGCGGCGTCTTGCGCCCACGCCGCCCCGATCGGCGCGAAGCCGAGCAGCGCGGCGAGCGCCAGGCCGGCGAGCCGGGTGGAGGTAAATCGGTTCAGCAAACGTCGCATAAAGCCTCCGGCCGCTCAGCGCACGTAGTCGTTCTGCGCCTGGGCGCGCTGGCGCATCTGCTCTTCCCAGACCGCCTTGTCGCCGGCTTTCCAGCCTGGCGTGGTGTAGGCCGGGTTGGCGCTGCTGCTGGCGACCCAGGGCGCGGGGTCGGACTTCTTGCCGGCGCCCGTCATGGCCTGCGGCTTCTCGCCACAGCCGGCGAGCGCCAGCGCGGCGACCGCGGCAGCGGCCACGAACACACCGCGCGCCAGGCTCACTTCTTCACCTCGGCGGCGACAGGTGCGGCGGCGGCCGTCTGCGTCGGCTTGCCGTAGGCGGTGCCCCAGCCCCAGACTTCGCTGCCCTTGCCGCGGTTCAATACGCGGGTGCGGAAGATGTCGGCGACCACGTCGCCGTCACCCCCGAGCAGCGCCTTGGTCGAGCACATCTCGGCGCAGGCCGGCAGCTTGCCTTCGGACAGGCGGTTGCGGCCGTACTTCTCGTTCTCGGCGGCGCTGCCGTTGGCTTCGGGGCCGCCGGCGCAGAAGGTGCACTTGTCCATCTTGCCGCGCAGGCCGAACGTGCCGTTGGTCGGGAACTGCGGCGCGCCGAACGGGCAGGCGTAGGAGCAATAACCGCAGCCGATGCAGACGTCCTTGTCGTGCAGCACCACGCCTTCTTCGGTGCGGTAGAAGCAGTCGACCGGGCACACCGCCATGCAGGGCGCGTCGGAACAGTGCATGCACGCGACCGAGATGCTCTTCTCGCCGGCGATGCCGTCGTTGAGCGTGACCACGCGGCGCCGGTTCACGCCCCAGGGCACGTCGTGCTCGGCCTTGCAGGCGGTGACGCAGCCGTTGCACTCGATGCAACGCTCTGCGTCGCAGATGAACTTCATTCTTGCCATGGTGTTCTCCTGTGTGTCCTGGGTGATCAGGCGGTCGCCCGCGCCACCTGGCACACGGTGGTTTTTGTTTCCTGCATCATCGTCACGCTGTCGTAGCCGTAGGTCGTGGCGGTGTTGACGGCCTCGCCGCGAATCACCGGCGCCGCGCCGTCCGGGTAGTACTGCTGCAGGTCCACACCCTGCCAGCGGCCGGAGAAGTGGAACGGCAGCCAGACCGTTTCGCGGTCGACCCGCTCGGTGACCAGCGCCTTGACCGTGAGCTTCGCGCCGGTGGGCGTGGTCACCCACACGTCTTCGCCGTTGCGGATGCCGCGGTCGTTCGCGGTCGCCGGGTTGATCTCGACGAACATCTCCTGCTGCAGCTCGGCCAGCCACGGGTTCGAGCGTGTTTCTTCGCCGCCGCCTTCGTACTCGACCAGCCGGCCCGAGCTCATGATCAGCGGGTAGGTCTTGCCGATGTCCTTGTTCTTGTCCTGCACGCTCTTGTAGAGCGTGGGCAGACGCCAGAACGCCTTCTTGTCGTCGTGCGTCGGGTACTTGGCGATCAGATCGGGCCGTGTCGAGTACAAGGCTTCGCGGTGCTGCGGGATCGGGTCGGGGAAGTTCCAGACCACCGCGCGCGCCTTGGCGTTGCCGAACGGGTGGCAGCCGTGTTGCAGCGTCACGCGTTGGATGCCACCCGACAGGTCGGTCTTCCAGTTCTTGCCTTCGGCGGCCTTCTTCTCGGCTTCGGTGAGGTCGTTCCACCAGCCGAGTTTTTTCAGCAGCAGGTGGTCGAACTCGGGGTAGCCGGTCGTGATCTCGGCGCCCTTGGAATGCGAGCCGTCTTCGGCCAGCAGGGTCACGCCTTCACGCTCGACGCCGAAGTTGGCGCGGAAGTTGCCGCCGCCGTCCATCACGTGCTTCGAGGTGTCGTAGAGGTTCGGCGAGCCGGGGTGCTTGAGCGCCGGGTTGCCGTAACACGGCCACGGCAGGCCGAAGTAGTCGCCGTCGAGCTTGTAGCCGGTTTCCTTGTCGACACCGCCCTTGGCGCGCAGCGTCTTCACGTCGAAGACGTTCATGTTGCGCATGTGCGCCTTCAGGCGCTCCGGGCTCTGGCCGGTGTAGCCGATGGTCCACATGCCGCGGTTGATCTCGCTCAGCAACGACTCGACCTCGGGCTCCATCATGCCGCCCTTGCCGGCGACGAGCTTGTGGCTCTTGGTCAGCTCCTTGTCGAAGCCGAGCTTCTGCGCCAGCTGGTACATGATCATGTGGTCGGTGCGCGATTCCCAGAGCGGCTCGATCACCTTCTCGCGCCACTGGATCGAGCGGTTCGACGCCGTCACCGAGCCCGAGGTTTCGAACTGCGTGCACGCCGGCAACAGGTAGGTGGCGCGGTTCGGGTTCAGCTCGTCGGCCTTGCTCGGCATCGCCGCCATCGCCGCGGTGGCCGACGGGTGCGGGTCGATCACGACCAGCAGGTCGAGCTTGTCCATCGCCTTTTTCATCTCGAGCCCGCGCGACTGCGAGTTCGGGGCGTGGCCCCAGAAGAACAGGCCGCGCAGGTTGCTTTCCTGGTCGATCAGCTCGTTCTTCTCGAGCACGCCGTCGATCCAGCGCGAGACGGTCATGCCGGGCTTGGTCATCATGCCGGGCGCGTACTGCTTCTTGATCCACTCGAAGTCGACGTCCCAGACCTTCGCGAAGTGTTTCCACGAGCCTTCGGCCAGGCCGTAGTAGCCGGGCAGCGAGTCGGGGTTGGGGCCGACGTCGGTCGCGCCCTGCACGTTGTCGTGGCCACGGAAGATGTTGGTGCCGCCACCGCTCGTGCCGACGTTGCCGAGCGCCAGCTGCAGGATGCACGAAGCGCGCACCACCGCGTTGCCGGTGGTGTGCTGGGTCTGGCCCATGCACCACACCACCGTGCTGGGGCGGTTGTCGGCCAGGGTCTTGGCGGTCTTGTAGCAGGTGGCTTCGTCGACGCCGCAGGCTTCGAGCACCTTGTCGGGTGTCCACTTGGCCATGATCTCGTCACGCACCTTGTCCATGCCGTAGACGCGGTCGGCGATGTACTTCTTGTCTTCCCAGCCGTTCTTGAAGATGTGGTACACGAGGCCGAACACGAACGGGATGTCGCCGCCCGAGCGGATGCGCACGAAGTCGTCGGCCTTGGCCGCGGTGCGCGTGAACCGCGGGTCGACCACGATCATCTTGCAGCCGGTTTCCTTGGCGTGCAGCATGTGCAGCAGCGACACCGGGTGCGCTTCGGCCGCGTTCGAGCCGATGTACATCGCGGCCTTCGAGTTGCGCATGTCGTTGTAGGAGTTGGTCATCGCGCCATACCCCCACGTGTTGGCCACGCCGGCCACGGTGGTCGAGTGGCAGATGCGCGCCTGGTGGTCGCAATTGTTGCTGCCCCACAGGCTGACCCACTTGCGCAGCAGGTAGGCCTGCTCGTTGTTGTGCTTGCTGGAGCCGACGACGAAGATCGAATCGGGGCCGCTCGCCTTCTTCAGCTCGATCATCTTCGCGCTGATCTCGTTCAGCGCCTGGTCCCAGCTGATGCGCTGGTACTTGCCCGCGACCAGCTTCATCGGATAGCGCAGCCGGTGTTCGCCGTGGCCGTGCTCACGCAGCGCCGCACCCTTGGCGCAGTGCGCACCGAGGTTGATGGGCGAATCGAACACCGGCTCCTGGCGCACCCACACGCCGTTCTCGACCACCGCGTCGACCGCGCAGCCCACCGAGCAGTGGCCGCAGACCGTGCGCTTGACTTCGACCTTGCTGCCGCTGCCGGCGGCGGGCGCGTCGGCCGCCTGGGCCTTCTGCACCAGCGTCAGTTGCGAGGTGGCCAGGCCGGCGCCGACCCCCAGGCCCGAGCGGCGCAGGAAGGCACGCCGGTCCATCGTGGGAATGGCGCGCGACACACCGCGCGCGAGGCTGTTGACGAGTGACGAGGGCGCGACCGATGTCGCGTGGCTGGACTTGCGCGTGAGCAGCATGATTTCTCCTGCGGGCCGTATGGGGAAGCGGGGGCGCAGCGGCGGAACGGCCGGCGCCCCGGGGTCAGGACCGGGCGGTCTCGTAGTACTGCAGCACGTGCGGCGTGACCTGATAACCGCCTGCGGGGTCGATGACCTTCTTCGCAGCGACGGCGACAGCCTCGACCGGTGCCGCGCCGGGCATCACCTTGACCGCGAGCGCCGCAGCGCCTGCGGCACCGACGCCGAGCAGCAGGCCGCGGCGCTTCAGAGGATTCGGCGTGTTGCCGGGCGTTTGGTCACTGGCTTTGATACTCATGGCTTACGACTCCAGGTAAAGCACTCGCCCCAAGGCAAACCCTGCGGGCACGAGCCTGCACGGATGCACCGAATGTATGCACGATAGTTCATAGCGTCATCAGGGTGAGTCCGTACTTTGATACCCCGGCGGCGGGCTGCGGCGTCAGTTTCACGCAAGCAAGCACCTCAGACTTCCAGCAGATCGAAGCCTTGGGTCTCGACCGCGAAGAAGTCGCGGCTGAAGCCGGCCAGCGCGCGGTAGAAGTCGGCGCGCGGATGCGCCGCGATCCCATCGAACAGGCGATCTACCCAGCCGCGCAGGTGCGCGTTGAAGAAGCGCTGCTGCTCCGCGAGGTTGCTGACGCCGATGTCGTCGCCGGCGATCAGGTAACGCATCACCTCGCACAGGCTGGCGATGTGGTCCTCGGTTTCGAGCACCGTCTCCGGGCGCTCCAGGCCGAGCGCCGCGAGGTCGTGGCGCAGTGCGGCGAGCGGTTTCTCGTTCAGTGAGCCGGCGATGAACCACGATCCGTACACGAAGATCTCGGGCTTGCCGACACCGCCGAACAAGGCCACGTGTTCTTCGTCGATCTGCGCGAGCGTCAGGCGCCGCGCGGCGGCCACCAGCTCCGACCAACTGGCCTCCAGGAAGGCCCCGCGTGCCGGCGCTTCGGTCACGGCGACGCCAAGCTGCTCGTACAACTCGGCCGACGGTGGCGCGTAGTACAGGCTGGCGAGCAGGCCGTAGACCTCGGCACGCGCGAGTTCTTCGCGGTCGTCGGGCGTGCTGAAGTGGAGCGCAGCTTCAGACATCGGTGATCCTGACTTCGTCGGGGTTGCTGTGGATGTCGATCACGCGGCAATCGCTGCACATGCGCAGGCGGTCTGCCCCCTTGCCCTGGAACATCGCGTGCGCGCCGAGCTTGGCGACCATCAGCTCGATGGCTTTCGGCGTGCCGAAAGGCTTGTCGCAGCGAATGCATCGATAAGGCTCGACCTCGTTCAGCACCCGCGCCTGCTTGCGCGCCTTGCCGGCGTCGGCCAGCCAGAGCCGCGGCTCGAGCGTGATCGCGGCTTCGGGGCAGGTGCTCGCGCACAGGCCGCACTGCACGCAGTTCTTCTCGATGAAACGCAGCTGCGGCTTGTCGGGGTTGTCGGCCAGCGCCGCTTCGGGGCAGGCGCTGACACAGCTCAGGCACATCGTGCAGCGCTCGGCGTTCACGCTCAGGCTGCCGAACGGGCTGCCTTGCGCGGGCAAGGCGATCGCGACGGGCGGCGGGCTGGCCTGTTGCAACAAGTGTTCGATGGCCAGATCGAGCGTCGCGCGTTTGTCGGCCTGCACGCTGAAGGTGGCCGCGACCTTGACCGTTTGCGCCGGCGCGGTTTGCAGCGCCGCGTCGAGCACCTTCACCTCGTTCGCGTCGACGATCCGGAAATGCTCGCCCTTCAAGCCCATGCCGGCCAGGATCGCCTGCGCCACCTGCATCTGCGCCGCCACCGCCGCGCGGTAGACCGGCGCTTCTTCGTCGGTCATCAAGACCCAGACCTGCGAGGCGCCGAACGCAATGGCCGAGAGCCACAGGTCGATGCCGGTGGAGGCCGTGTGCCACACGTCGAGCGGCAGCACCCGCGCCGGCACGCCGCGCACCGACGCTTGCGTGCGCGCCGCGCGGCCGAGGTCGTTGATCAGGTTCAGGCCCGCGCCCTGGCTGTGGACCAGCAGCGCCGCGTCCACGCCACCCGCACGCCGATAGGTCGTGAGCAGCGTGCGCACACGCTTGCCTTGTTCATCCAGCCGCGGCGTGGCGTAACTGATCGCGCCGCTCGGGCAGACCGTCGTGCAAGCGCCGCAGCCGACACACAAATGAGGCTCGACGATGATGCCGGCCAGCGTCGCGCCACCCGCCCTGCCCTTCATCGACGCATCGCTGCGGATCGCCTGCGCCGAGCACACGTCGATGCAGGCGGTGCAGCCGATCTGTTCGTTGCGGCTGTGGGCGCAGATCTTCTGCTTGTAGCTGAAGAACTTCGGCTTCTCGAACTCGCCGGTGCTCTCGCGCAGCTGCAACACGGCGTCGATCAGCGCCGCGTCGTCGGCGGCGTGAAAGTAGCCCTGCGGCGGCTGGTGCAGCGTGATGATCGGCGCGGCGCTCAGGTCGAGCACGAGGTCGAAGTTTTCGCTGACCTGCTGCGGTGAACGCGTGAAGTCGATCGCGCCCGCCGCCTCGCACACGCGCACGCATTCGCGGTGGCTGCCGCACTTCGCCAGGTCGATCTGGTAGCTGAAGTCGATCGCGTTGTCGGGGCAGGCCTCGATGCAGGCGTTGCAGCGCGTGCACAGGTCCAGGTCGATCGGGTTGCCCTGGGTCCAGCTCACTTCGAAGGCACCGAGCCAGCCGCTGATGCTCGTGACCGTGCCCGCGTGCACGGCCATCGACCGTTGCTGCGGCAGCGTGCCGCCGCCTTGGAGCAGGATGCTCACATCGAGCTTGTCGGCGAGCATCTGTGCGGCACGCGCGGCAGGTTCGGCGGCGCCGATCACCAGCACCCGGCCGGCCGACCTGTAGCCCACCGTCGGCACCGGGTCGGCGTCGGGCAATTGCGCCAGCGCGATCAACGCCGCGATCTTCGGCGTGGCGGCCTTCGCGTCTTTCGACCAGCCGCCGGTTTCGCGGATGTTGACGAAACGGATCGGCCGCTCCTGCAGCCCGGCCGCACCTTCGGTCTGTGTGTTCAGCTCGAGGAGGAGTCGGCTCTCCTGCGTGCAGGCCACGAGCAGTTCATCACCGCTCTTGGCCGCGCGCTGGAAGGCACCGGCCTCGCGCCGGCACAGTGTGGTGTGGACGGTGGCAAGGCCGGCGCCGGCCTCAGGCCCGAGCGCCTTGATCAGGCCCGGGCCGTCCAGCGGCATCGTCTTGTTGCAGTCGCAGATCAGGGTCGTCATCGGGAGGGGGTTTCAGTTCGGTGACCGGCTCGGTGGCCGGCTCGGTGATGAGCGCGGTCTCGGCACGCTCGCTCTTCTTCTGGTCGTCGTCTTCGTCTTCCACATCGAACAGCCGCAAGACCTTCGACTGGTTCATCTGCTTCAGCATCGACAGCGGAATCGGGTCGGGCTTTCCGTAGTCGTCGATGTAGATGTCCAGGCCATCCATCACGTTGAAGTGCGGGTCGGTGAAGAGTTTTTTCATCGCCGCGCGTTTCACGCCTTCGTCGATGCCGGGCGAGACGAAGCGTGAGTAGTCGGATTCGCGTGTCAGCAAGGCCACGTCGGCCATCGTCGGCAGCGGCTCGGCGGCGGGCTGCTCTTCGACCAGCGGCGCTTCGACCTTCGCGACCACGGGCGCAACAGGCGCCACGACCACCGGCGCTTCCACCACCGGCTCGGGCGCCACAGCCACGCCGCTGCGCACCTGCTCCTTGCGCCGCGCCCAGCGCGACAGGAAGCCGCTCATCTCTTCTTCGCCCATCAGCCACGGTGCTCCGGCGCGATGAACGACTGCGGCCGGCGGCGCTTCTTCGGCTCCGGCTTGTAGTGTTCATCGGTGTAGGTTTGCAACCAGGCGGCCACGTCGTGCGGCAGCGGCACGTTGTCGACGCGCTCCTGCGCGTCGAGCCAGCGGCCGGCTTCGGTGTACGACAGGCTCACGGTTTCGGGCCAGGCACGCGACGGGTCTTCGTCATCGGTGCGCCAGACCACGAACCACACCGGCGCGCCCGACGTGAGGTTCAGGTGATAACCCTCGGCTTCGTCGCGGAACAGTTCGAGCGTGAACCCGGGGTACAGCGTGCTCAACGTCTTGCCGTTGTCGCGCAAGACGCGCGGCTCGGTGCCGAAAGCCTCTTCGTGCGCAACCACCTCGACCAGCCGGAAGCGCCAGTCTTCCCAGCGGTTCGGCTGCGCCTCGCGCTCCATCACCACCGCCACGTGGATGGCGGGGCGCGGTGCAGCAGAAGGAACATAGGCGGCGTCTTGCATAGGGCCGCAGTCTAGGCGTTTATCACCGGCCCCGCCGGTGAACTACCCTCTCTCGACTCAAGTGTCTTTCGAGATCGAGATGCTCGGGAACTTCGACGAAAAGTCTTTCGCGCGCTGCGCGATCTTCACCGCCACCTGGCGTGCCATGGCCTTGTACAGACCGGCGATTTCGCCGTCGGGGTCGCTCACCACGCTGGGCCGCCCGTTGTCGGCCTGCACCCGGATCGACAGGTTCAGCGGCAGCGCGCCGAGGTAGTCCATCTTGTATTCCTCGGCCAGGCGCTTGCCACCTTCTTCGCCGAAGATGTGCTCGGCGTGCCCGCACTTCTCGCACACGTGCACCGCCATGTTCTCGACGATGCCGAGGATCGGCACGCCGACCTTCTCGAACATCTTGATGCCTTTCCTGGCGTCGAGCAGCGCGATGTCTTGCGGCGTCGTCACGATCACCGCACCGGTCAGCGGCACCCGCTGGCTCAGCGTGAGCTGGATGTCGCCGGTGCCGGGTGGCATGTCGACGATCAGGTAGTCGAGTTCGGCCCAGTTGGTCTGGCGCAGCAGCTGCTCCAGCGCCTGTGTGGCCATGGGGCCGCGCCAGATCATCGGGTTGTCGGCGTCGACGAGGAAACCGATCGACATGACCTGCACGCCGTAGTTTTCCATCGGCTCCATGGTCTTGCCGTCTTCGCTCTCGGGGCGGCCTTCGATGCCCATCATCATCGGCTGGCTCGGGCCGTAGATGTCGGCGTCGAGAATGCCCACGGTGGCACCCTCGGCCGCGAGTGCGAGCGCCAGGTTCACGGCCGTCGTGCTCTTGCCCACACCGCCCTTGCCCGAGGCCACCGCGACGATGTTCTTCACCTTGGGCAGCAACTGCACACCACGCTGCACCGCGTGCGGCACGATCTTGGTCGCGAGGTTGGCACTGACATTGGCCACGCCCGGCACTGTGCGCACGGCCGCGATCAGCAGCCTGCGCAGCGATGCGAGCTGGCTCTTGGCGGGGTAACCGAGCTCGATGTCGAAGGCCACGTCGCCGCCGTCGATGCGCAGGTTCTTGAGCTGCCGGGTGGAGACGAAGTCCTTGCCCGTGTTCGGGTCGATCACGGTCTGGATCGCGGCGGTGATCGATGGCTCGCTGAGGGACATGGGGTGTGGCGCTGCAAAGTGAGGGGCGCGGAAGTCTAGCCCGAACGGCCTGCCCCGCGTGCCAGCGGGGCTGGCGCGCGCATCGGTGGGAAAATCGGCGCCAACCCATGGAAAACAAGCACATTCCGCCCGCCCCGCGCCCGCGCGCCCTCGGCGACATCGCCTTCAAACCGCTCGACGCCGGCTGGCAACAGTGGATCGCCGAGAACCGGCTGCGCAACTGCACGCCGGAATCGATGCTGGTCACGATGACGAATGCCGGGCTCGACCCGGCCGAGTGCGCGCCGGCGATCCGGCGCATGGAGACCGAACCCGCTTTCCTGGCCGCACGCAAGTTCCAGCAACTGCAGCGCAAGCTCGAATCGGTGCTCGCGAACCAGCAGAAGCTGTGGGAGATGGCGCCGGAGTACGGCCGCGTCGAAAAGCGCCCGCGCATCACGCGCTCGGAGTTCATCAGCCGCCACGTGATCGGCAGCCGCCCACTCGTGTTGACCGGCCTCACGCGCGACTGGCCGGCGATGAAACGCTGGTCGGCGCAGGATCTGAGAACACGCTTCGGCCACCTCGATGTGGAAATCCAGGCCGAACGCAGCACCGACCCGAACTACGAGGAAAACAAGCTCGCCCACCGCCGCAAGGTCCGGTTGGCCGACTTCGTCGACCAGGTCGTCAGCGGCGGCGCCACCAACGACTACTACCTGACCGCCAACAACGAAGCGCTGCGCAGCCCCGACTTCGCGCCGCTGCTGGCCGACATCGGCAGCCTGCCCGACTTCTGCGACCGCGCCGAGCTGCCGCGCCTGTCGTCGTTCTGGTTCGGCCCGGCCGGCACCAACACGCCGCTGCACCACGACACGGTGATGTTGTTCCACACCCAGGTCGTCGGGCGCAAACGCTGGCGTTTCATCTCGCCGCTGCAGACGCCGCGGCTCTACAACCACAACGGCGTGTTCAGCCCGATCGACCTCGACAACCCGGACTTCGAGCGTTACCCGTTGTTCCGCGATGTGAAGGTGCTGGAAGTGATCGTCGAACCCGGCGAAACCGTTTACCTGCCGCTCGGCTGGTGGCACCAGGTGACGGCGCTCGACATGAGCCTGTCCTTCTCGTACTCGAACATCGCGGTGCCGAACCTGTACACGTACCAGAACCCCGAGATACGCAACTGGTGAGGGCGCGTGCCGCGCCTCCTAGAATGCGAGGATGACCCGCAAGCTTTTCGTCACCACCGCCCTGCCCTACGCCAACGCGCCGTTCCACATCGGCCACATGATGGAGTACATCCAGGCCGATATCTGGGTGCGGTATCAGCGTTTGCGCGGCAACGAGGTGCACTTCGTCTGCGCCGACGACGCGCACGGCGCGCCGATCATGATCGCGGCCGAGAAGGCGGGCCAATCGCCGCAGGACTTCGTGGCCGGCATCGCGGCCGGCCGCAAGCAGTACCTCGACGGCTTCCACATCGGCTTCGACAACTGGCACTCGACCGACGGGCGCGAGAACCACGAACTCGCGCAGGACATCTACCGCGCGCTGCGCAAGCAGGGCCTGATCGCCGAGCGCAACATCGAGCAGTTCTACGACCCGGTGAAGGGCATGTTCCTGCCCGACCGCTACATCAAGGGCACCTGCCCGAAGTGCGGCACGCCCGACCAGTACGGCGACAACTGCGAGAACTGCGGCGCCGTTTACGCGCCCACCGACTTGAAGAACCCCTACTCCACATTGACCGGCGCCACGCCGGTGATGAAAAGCAGCGACCACTACTTCTTCCAGCTCTCGTCCGACCGCTGCGTCGAGTTCCTGAAGGAATGGACCGCCACGCCGGGCCGGCTGCAACCCGAGGTATTGAACAAGATCAAGGAGTGGTTCGCGACCGACGAGCTGGGCCACGTCGGCCTGAACGACTGGGACATCAGCCGCGACGCGCCCTACTTCGGCATCGAGATCCCCGACGCACCGGGAAAGTACTTCTATGTCTGGCTCGACGCGCCGGTCGGTTACCTCGCGTCGCTGAAGAACCACTTCGGCAAGGCCGGCATCGACTTCGACGCCTTCATGGCCGACCCCGAGGTCGAGCAGATCCACTTCATCGGCAAGGACATCATCACCTTCCACACGCTGTTCTGGCCGGCGATGCTGCACTTCAGCGGGCGCAAGGTGCCGAACCACATCTTCGTGCACGGCTTCCTGCAGCTCAGCGGCGCGAAGATGAGCAAGAGCCGCGGCACCGGCATCTCGCCGCTGAAGTACCTCGAACTCGGGCTGAACGCCGAGTGGATGCGTTATTACATCGCCGCGAAGCTGAACGCGAAGGTCGAAGACATCGACTTCAACCCCGACGATTTTCTGGCGCGGGTCAACAGCGACCTGGTCGGCAAATACATCAACATCGCGAGCCGCGCGGCGGGTTTTCTCGGCAAGCGTTTTGGCGGCCGGCTGTCCGGTGACCTCGGCGTCGAAGGCCGCACGCTGCTCGACGCGCTGCGCGCGCACCGCGGCACGATCGAGGAGCTGTATGAAGAACGCGAGTTCGGCAAGGCGCTGCGCGAAGTGATGCTGCTGGCCGACCGCGTGAACGAGTACGTCGACCAGAACAAGCCCTGGGAACTGGCGAAGAAGGCAGGCAGCGACGCGGTCTTGCACGACGTGTGCTCGGTCTGCATCGAAGCCTTTCGCTTGCTGACGATCTACCTGAAGCCGGTGTTGCCGGCGCTGGCCTTGCAGGTCGAAACCTTCCTGCAGGTCGAGCCGATGGACTTCGCCGATGCCTCGCGCGCGCTCGGTGCGCACACGATCGGCGAGTACAAGCACCTGATGCAGCGGGTCGATGCGAAGCAGCTCGAAGCACTGCTCGAACCCGCTGTCGTCGAAGTACCACCGCCGGGCGGCGAAGCGCTGGCACCGGAAATCAAGATCGACGACTTCGCCAAGGTCGACCTGCGCATCGCGAAGATCGTCGATTGCGCGCTCGTCGCCGGCTCGACCAAGCTGCTTCAGTTGACGCTCGACGTCGGCGAAGGCAAGACCCGCAACGTCTTCAGCGGCATCCAGTCGGCCTACCAACCCGAGCAGCTGATCGGCAAGTTCACGGTGATGGTGGCCAACCTCGCGCCACGCAAGATGAAGTTCGGCCTCAGCGAAGGCATGGTGCTCGCCGCTTCGCACGCCGACGAAAAAGCCCGACCGGGCTTGTACATCCTCGAACCCTGGCCAGGTGCCACGCCGGGCTTGCGGGTGAGATGAGCGTCACCCCGGTTCGCGAATTTCCGGACAAGAGTTGGGCCGACGACGGCCCGACACGCGGCGTCGAGGCCGTGGTCGAGGCGGGCGAGGTGCTGCGTTTCCCTTACCTGCCGTTCGCACTGCTCGAATCCGAGCTCAAGTTTCGCGACCCGCGCTGGGCCGACGGCAAGGCCAAGAACATCTCGGTGCGTTGGCCCGGTGGCGAAATGCGCGGTGCGGTCGGCACCGCGGCCGAGTTGGTGGCGCTCAAGGCCATGATCGTGCGCTACGCCGAACAGAGCGAGGCCTTCACCTTGCGCCTGTTCCCGCACTACCGCGGCCACCTGGTGCGTGGCAACACCTCGTTCCGCCCGGTCAACGTGGCCGGCCGCGAGACCAGCTGGCGCCAGGACGACACCCGCCTGCACGTCGACGCCTTCCCGTCGAACCCGATGCACGGCACCCGGCTGTTGCGGGTGTTCTGCAACGTCAACCCGAACGGCGAGGCACGCCAATGGCGGGTCGGGGAGTCTTTCGAAGACCACGCGCAGCGTTACCTGCCGAAGATCTCGAAGCCTTTGCCGGGCTCGGCCTGGTTGATGGAGAAGACCGGCATCACCAAACGCCGCCGCACCGAGTACGACCACGTCATGCTGCAACTTCATGACCGCGCCAAAGCCGACGCCGATTTCCAGGACAACAGCCCGCAGGCCGCGGTGAGCTTCGCGCCCGGCACGACCTGGGTCGTCTACAGCGACCAGGTGCTGCACGCCGCGATGGGCGGGCAGCACATGATGGAGCAGACCTTCTACCTCGACACCGCGCGGCTGCAGCAACCCGACAGTTCGCCGCTGCACACGCTGGAGCGGCAGTTGGGGCGCAGCCTGCGCTGACACGCTTGCGGTGGCTGCGAAACCTGCGCAGGCCCCTCGAACCGCCGGAATTCGTGACAGGATGTGTTCGATTTGTGGTGACTTGAGGCAATGGCGTGCGATATGCTTTTGGCTTCGGTCGAATTCGATCAAGAGGCAGCAGCAACCGTGGGATTTCTCGACGACCTCAAACGCCAGGCCGATGCCGCCAAAGCGGCGGAAACCACCGATGTCGGCGCCTTGCAGCGCAACGCCGCGCTGGCCGACGCCGCCTGCAACACCGCCTTCAAGTACCTGAACTCGCTGGTCCAGCAGCTCAACGTGCTCAAACCGGTCTCCAAGGTCACCTACTTTCTCGACAAGCGTCATCCGATCGACAAGCTCAAGCTGATCGATTTCAAGGCCGACGCGCGCCGCAAGCGCCTGCGTGGCAACGAAGTCTTCGACCACGTGGTGTTCCGCTACGTGCTGAAGAGCAACCAGCGCCTGTCGCTGACGAAGAACTTCATCAACGACATCGAACTGCTCGAATCGCGCCTGCGCCGCAGCGGTGCGCCGATGCGCAACGAAGCCGTGAAGAACCCGGAAACGGGCAAGCTGATGGAGATGCGCTACGAAATCATCTGCGATTTCAACGCCAGCGTGCACATCACCCCCGACCACGACGCCGGCCGGATCCGCTTCGAACTGGTCAACCTCGACGGTTTCGAGACCGTGAACGTGGAGTTCCCGGCCTTCGAGGTCGGCAACGCCCGGCTCGACGACCTGGCGCGCTGGCTGATGGGCGAGCCCAACAACTTCCTCAAGGACGGGCTGAACCTGCGCCGCGTCGAGGCCTGACCGGCCCTCACTTGCCGACCTGGCCTGCGTCGCGGGGGTCGAGCGTCGTTGCGCTGGACACCACCTTGCCGTCCGAACCGAAAGTCGCGGAAAAGACCTTGTTCTCCTGGCCGTCGGCGAAACGCCAGTCCCACACCTCTTCCTGCTTGAGCGCGTAGCTCTGTGTCTGGGCCGGCTTGCCGAGCAAGCGGCGCACCTGGGTCTTGCCCTGCCCCGGCAGCACCTTGGCGAAGTTCGCCGGCTCGAGCACCTGGCGCAGCGCGCTCATCTTGCCGTCAGTGCCGATCGTGATCATGTAGTTGACCTGGCCTGCCGGCTGGCGCGGGTAGTCGAAAGTGCGCGCGCCGTTGTCTTCGGTGTAGACCGCCGCCGGTTCGCCGAACCGGGCGCGCACTTGGGCCTCGGTCGCCACACCCTCTTCGAGCTCGGCGATGCGCTGCGGGTCGCACGCCGCAAGCAGCGCCACGGCCAGCAGCGTCACGCACCGCCCCCAACCCGCCCTGCTCAAAATATCGAGCATTGCCATCCCCGTTTAAACTTCAGCTCTCACTCTAGCGCCTGCGAGCCAGCGCCCTGCCATGCCACTGTTCTGGAAAGCCTACACCTCCGACGTCACTTCCTTCATCGCCGAGATGAAAGTGAACAAGCCGACGCTCGAAGCCGAGCAGCGCCAGGGCCGTGCCTTGCTGTGGGACAAACCGGTCGACCGCGAAGCGCAGGCCGACTATGGTGACGCCAAGGTCGCCCAGCAGCCCTACGTCTACCAGACCGGGCACTGAGCCCGGAGTCGACGCCGTGAGCGACGAGGTGATGGCACCCGAGGTGCCCGAAGCGGCCATGGCGAGCGCCGAGGTGATCGACAACGTGGCCGTGGCCCGCCTGTACGGCGAGCCGCTGTTCGCGATGCCGACCGACCTGTACATCCCGCCTGACGCGCTCGAGGTGTTCCTCGAAGCCTTCGAGGGCCCGCTCGACCTGCTGCTCTACCTGATCCGGCGCCAGAACTTCAACATCCTCGACATCCCGATGGCGAGCGTGACGCGCCAGTACCTGGCCTACGTCGAGCAGATCCGCAAGACCAACCTCGAGCTCGCCAGCGACTACCTGCTGATGGCGGCGATGCTGATCGAGATCAAGTCACGCATGCTGCTGCCGCCGAAGAAGAGCGCCGACGGCCAGGAAGCCGAAGACCCGCGTGCCGAGCTGGTGCGCCGGCTGATCGAATACGAGCAGATGAAACTCGCCGCCGCGCAGCTCGACGCGCTGCCGGTGATCGGCCGGGATTTCCTGCGCGCGCAGGTGGTGATCGAACAGTCGCTCGCGCCGCGTTTCCCCGATGTCGACGCCGACGAGCTGCGCGCGGCCTGGGCCGACATCCTCAAGCGCGCCAACCTGAACCAGCACCACACGATCACGCGCGAACAGCTCAGCGTGCGTGAGCACATGAGCATCGTGCTGCGTTCGCTGCAGGGCCGGCGCTTCGCGATGTTCGAAGAGCTGTTCGACGTGTCGCGCGGGCCGCAGGTGCTGGTCGTCACCTTCATCGCGCTGCTCGAGCTCGCCAAGGAACACCTGCTCGAAGTGACCCAGGCCGAAGCCTTCGCGCCGATCTACGTGCGGCTGGCCTACACGCCGGCCTAGGCTGCCTTCATGCCGAGCTTGAACGCGATCATCGCGCGCAGCTTGTTCGGCACCACGGGCTTGATCAGCAGGTGGAAGTTGTGCGTTTGCGCGTCCATCTCGTGGCCGGTCATCGTGCTGCCGGTGACGAGGATCGCCGGCACCGCGGCGCCGAAGCGCGCACGCAGCGCCTTGATGGCATCGACCCCGTTCAGCCCGTCTTCGAGCCGGTAGTCGACGATCAGCAGGTCGGGTTTGACGATGTCGGGGTCGCTGGCAGCCGCCCACGCGGCGCTCGCGGCCACGCTCTCGAACGAGGCGATGCTCGCGCCCCAGCCCTTGATCAGCACCTCGAGCCCGCCGCGCACCGCCGGTTCGTCTTCGACGATCACCACCAGCCGGCCTTCGAGCGTGATGCCCAGCGGCCCCTTGCCCGGCACGGCCTGCGCCACGGCGCGCGGCGCCTTGCCCACCGGCAGCTCGAGCGTGAACACGGTGCCGCGCCCGGCCTGCGAGCGCACCGAGAGCGGCGCCTGCATCAGGTCGGCCAGGCGTTTGACAATCGCCAGGCCCAGGCCCAGGCCCTTGCGCTGCTCGGGGCTCACGACGCCGGTGTTCGGCACCTGGTAGAACTCTTCGAAGATGCGCGCACGCTCGGACTCGCGGATGCCGATGCCGGTGTCCCAGACCTGCAGCAGCACGCGGTCGCCCCGCTGGCGGCAGCTGACGAGCACCGAGCCATCGTTGGTGTAGCGGATCGCGTTCGAGACCAGGTTGCGCAGGATGCGCTCGACCAGCAGCGGGTCGGCGAACACGACCCGCTCGCCACTGCGCAGGCGCAGCGAAAGGCCTTTCTCGAAAGCGCTCGGCTCGAAGTTCAGGCGCAGCTTGCGCAGGATGTCGCCGACGGCGAAGTGCTGCTCGTGCACTTCGACGCCGCCGTTGTCGATGCGGGTGATGTCGAGCAGCTCAGAGAACAGGCCTTCGAGCGCGTCGACCGATTCGTTGATGCTGTTGACGAGCTGCGCCACCTCAGGCTCGTGCACCCGCTGGCGCAGCGCTTCGGCAAACAGCCCCATCGCATGCAGCGGCTGGCGCAGGTCGTGGCTGGCGGCGGTGAAGAACTGGGTCTTGGCGCGGTTGGCCACTTCGGCCTGCTGCCGGGCCGCTTCGGCCGCCTGCTTTTCGACGCGCAGCTGCACCAGCAGTTCGTTGGCCTGCACTTTCAGGTCGATCGCACGCTGCAAGGCCTGGCGGTAGGTGCGCGCCAGGATCGTGGTGAAGCTGAAGATCAGCACCAGTTCGCCGGCCAGCTGGTAACTGTAGGAATCGCCGACACTGGCGATGCGCACGACCATCGGCACGAAGCACAGCGCCGCGAAGGCGATGTAGATGCGCGGCTGGATCGACAGCACCGGGATGCCGACCACGCTGAAGGTGTAGATGATCACGATCAGGCCGGTCTGCTGCAGCCCGGTACCTTCGTCATAGAAGACCCAGCCCGTGAAACCCCAGAAGGCGCCGGCAATGAGCGTGCCGATGTTCGAACGCAGCAGCCAGCGCGACCAGTCGGCCAGGGTGTTCAGGCTGGCACGCCTGAAGGCCTGCCAGACCAGAAACCGGGCCAGGCCCAGCAGAACGAACGCGCCCATCCAGGGCAGCATCAGTGCGGCCGGCGCAATGCCCCAGAACAACATCGTGACCACGCCGACCCCGGCGGTGTAACCCGCCAGCGAGGCCGGCAGGTAGTCATAGGTGCTCTGCACCACATCTGGCAAGGGCGAGCCGGCGAGGTCGTTGGCGATTGCAGCGCTTTCGAGCTGGGGGTCGGTGGCCACAACGGCTCCTGTCGGGTGGTGTCTTCACCAACACGGTGAAGCCCGGCAGTGTATCGGGCGCTGGCCACGCGGCCGAAACCTCGCACGCGCGTCAGCGGTCGCTCTGGCGCCACGCGGCCAGGCCGCCCTGGTTCGACATCTGGCTCACCGCCAGCACCGCCTGGGTGCGCGAGTTGACGCCGAGGGTGCGCAACACGGCGGCCACGTGGTCCTTGACGGTTTCGACCGACAGCTTCAGCTCGCGCGCGATCAGCTTGTTCGGCAGGCCTTTCAGCAGCAGCGCGAGCACGTCGGTCTGGCGCGGCGTGAGGCCGAGTGACGCGAGCGGCGGCGGCCCGGTCTGGAAGCCGCTGTCTTCGGCGCGCTCGCGCACCACGCGCAACACGCTCGGCACGGTGTCTCCACCCTGAACCGGTTCGCTTCTTTCGCCGCCCATCGCCATGGTCGGGATGTAGATGCCACCCGACATCACCATGCGCAGCGCCTCGAACAGTGTGTCGTTGCTGGAGCGCTTGGGCACGAACCCCATCGCGCCGAGGTCGATGGCGCGAATGACATCGCTCATGCGGTCGGACGCCGACACCACCACCACCGGCAGCGCCGGGTACTGGCCCCTGAACTCGGCCAGCACCTCGAAACCGTCGGCATCACCGAGATGCAGGTCGAGCAGCACGAGGTCGAAATCGGGGTCGGCCTTGAGGATCTCGCGCGCGGCACCGGCGCTGCCGGCACCGGTGACGCTCACGTCGCCGCCCAGGCCGAGGATCACGCTTTGCAGCGCGGAAAGAATCAGCGGATGGTCGTCGATCAACAGAACCTTCATGACTGCCCTTTCCTTCGGCTTCGGACTGCGTGCATGCTAATCCAGCGCCGCCCGCAGCCGATCCCTCCGAAGGGGGTGAGGCCCGCTACACGTAGCGGCGCGCCAGCGACTCGGCCACGCACACCGGCTTGGCCGAGCCTTCGCGCTCCATCGTCACTTCGACAGTCAGTTGCGCACCCCCTTCGAGCGGCTCGTACCTGAGCAACTTGAAGCGCCCGCGCAGCCGGCTGCCCGAAGGCACCGGCGCCGGGAAGCGCACGCGGTCGAGGCCGTAGTTCACGCCCATGCGCGTGTCCAGCACCTGGAACGCGCTGGCCGACATTTCAGGCAGCAGCGAGAGGGTCAGGAAACCGTGCGCGATGGTCGTGCCGAACGGCCCCTTGGCGGCGCGCTCGGCGTCGATGTGGATCCACTGGTGGTCGCCGGTCGCATCGGCGAACAGGTTGATGCGGTTCTGGTCGACCGTGATCCACTCGCTCACGCCCACTTCTTCGCCGACTCTGGCTTGCAGGTCGGCAAGGTGTTCAAAACTGGTCATTCGGGGATTTCCTTCGCGGTACGGTGAGGGGTGAAGCCGTTCAGGCGTCGATCCACTTCGTGATCGGCTGCCACTGTTCCAGGTCGCGCTCGAAGCGGTTCGAGCTCACGTCCCACAGCGTCAGGCCGTGCGCGGCGAGGTGCACGTAGTTCTGCGTGTCGCGCACGAAGCCGAGCACCGGCAGCTTCAGGCTGTCGAGAAAGCCGCGCAGCTGGTCCGACGAGATCGTTCCTTCGCGGGTGCGCATGCCCACGATGGCCATCGAGACCTTGTCGCCGCGCCGGTGCGCCTGAAGCTGGCGCACGAAGTCGTGCGTGGCGTGGATGTCGAAGATGCTCGGCTGCAGAGGAATGATCACCTTGTCGGCGATCTTCATCACTTCGTCCAATCGTTTGCCGTGCAGGCCGGCGGGTGTGTCGAGCACGACGTGCGTCGTGCCCTTCGGCGGGCGCACCACGTCGTCGTGCGTCACCTCCCAGGCGTTGATGCGCGGCAAGCCGGCCGGGCGCAGCGAGAGCCAGGTGCGCGCCGACTGCTGGCGGTCGGAATCGCCCAGCATCACCGCGTGCCCTTTCGACGCGAGGTAGCCCGCGATGTTGCTCGACAGCGTGGTCTTGCCCACGCCCCCCTTCGGATTGGCCACCACGATCACCGGCATGCAGAGCTCTCCCCGTGTTGTTGACGACTTTGCGGTTATGTTAGCGGGGCGCCTGCGGGCCCTGCCATCGAGACTAACCAGCGAGCCGACCCCACATGCCCGACCCCGCCGAGATCACCGCGAACACCGTGCTCGTGATCACCGCCCACCCGCAGATGGAACACTCGCGCATCAACCGGCGGATGATGCGCAGCGCCTCGAAGCTGCCGGCCACCGCGTCGGGGCCCGTGATCGTGCGTGACCTGTATTCGCTCTACCCCGACTACCTGATCGACGTGGCCGCCGAGCAGGCCCTGCTCGCACAGGCGAGCCTGGTCGTGTGGCAGCACCCGATCCACTGGTACAGCATGCCCCCGCTGATGAAACTCTGGGTCGACGACGTGCTCTCGTTCGGCTGGGCCTACGGCCCCGGCGGCACCGCATTGCGTGGCAAGGACCTGTGGCTCGTGGCCACCACCGGCGGGCCCGAAGACTCGTACCACCCGGAAAGCTACAACCGCTACTTCTTCGACGCCTTCCTGCCGCCCTACGAGCAGACCGCGGCGCTGTGCGGCATGCGCTTCCTGCCGCCGCTGCTGCTGCACGGCGCACACCGCGCCGACGATGCGCAGATCGCAGCCCACACCCACCTCTTCGCCGATCGTCTGGCCACCTACCCGCGCTGGCCAGAGCTCGACGAGTTGTTGTACGGCCTGACCCGCCACGTGCCCGAAGACGCACGCCCCGACGAACCTCTCACGGACACGCTCTGATGGAACAAAGCTCCTGGCTCACCGGCCCGCTCGTCTACCTGGCGGCCGCGGTGCTCGCGGTGCCGCTGGCCAAGTTCTTCGGCCTCGGCTCGATCATCGGTTACCTCGCCGCCGGCATCCTGATCGGGCCGTGGGGGCTGCAGTTCGTGACCAACCCGCAGGACATGCTGCACTTCTCGGAGTTCGGCGTCGTGCTGATGCTGTTCCTCGTCGGCCTCGAACTCGAGCCGCGACGCTTGTGGGCGCTGCGCAAGCCCATCTTCGGCTGGGGCAGCGTGCAGTTGTTCGGCTCGGCCGCACTGATGCTGGGGGTGGCCGTGATCGCGGGGCTCGACTGGCGCATCGCGCTGGTCGCCGCGCTGGGCCTGGGCATGTCGTCGACCGCGATCGGCCTGGGGGTGCTGAACGAGCGCAACCTGATGAGCACGAGTTCGGGCCAGAGTGTGCTGAGCGTGGCATTGCTGCAGGACGTGGCGGCGATCCCGATCCTCGCGCTGCTGCCCTTGCTGGCGGCGGCGCAAGCGCACAGCGACGGCAGCGGCTGGGTCGGCGCCGCCAAGGCGATCGGCGTGATCGCCGCGATCATCCTCGGCGGGCGGCTGCTGTTGCGTCCGGCCCTGCGCTGGATCGCCCGCAGCGACACGCCCGAGATCTTCACCGCCGCCTCGCTGCTGCTGGTGGTGGCCACGGCCGCGCTGATGCAGACCGTCGGCCTGTCGATGGCGCTCGGGGCTTTTCTGGCCGGCGTGCTGCTGGCAGAAAGCGAATACCGGCGCGAACTCGAAACCGACATCGAGCCGTTCAAGGGCTTGCTGCTGGGCCTGTTCTTCATCGCCGTCGGCATGAGCATCGACTTCGCGGTGGTGCTCGCCCAACCGCTGCTGATCGCCGGCGTGGTGCTGGGTTTCCTGCTGCTCAAGAGCTTCGTGCTGTGGGGCATGGGCCGCGCCATCGGCTTGCCCAAACCCGAGCGCCCGGTGTTCATCATCCTGCTCGCGCAGGGTGGCGAATTCGGCTTCGTGGTGTTCCAGACCGCGGCGCAGGCCGGCGTGATCGACACGCCGGTGTCGTCGCTGCTGGTCGCGGCGGTGGCGATCTCGATGCTCGTCACGCCGCTGCTGCTGGTGGCGGCCGACCGGTGGCTGATCCCGCTGCTCGCCGGCCAGACCCGCAGCACGATGAAAGAGATCGACGAGCCGCAGAACGAGGCCGTGATCATTGCCGGCTTCGGCCGCTACGGCCAGGTGGTGGGCCGCATGCTGTATGCCAACGGCATCCAGCCGACGGTGCTCGACCACGACGCCGACCAGATCGAGACCATGCGCAAGTTCGGCTGGCGCGTGTTCTATGGCGACGCGACCCGGCTCGACCTGATGCGCACCGCCGGCGCCGCCAAGGCGCGCGTGCTGGTGCTGGCGATCGACGACGTGGAGCGCAGCGTCGAAGCAGCGAAGATGGTGCGCGAGAACTTCCCGAACCTGACCATCGTGGCGCGCGCGCGCAACGTGCGCCACTACTTCGAGCTGCTCGACCTGGGCGTGACGTTGATCGAACGCGAAACGCTCGACGCGGCATTGATGAGCGCCCGCAGCGTGCTCGAACAGCTGGGCTGGGAACGCCACCAGGCGCGCACGCTGGCGATGCGCTTCCGGCGCCACAACGTCGAGCAGCTCGCCAAGACGGCGCCGCACCTGAAGGACGAAGCCAAGCTCATCGCCGTCGCCAAGCAGGCGCGCCAGCAGCTCGAGGAATTGTTCGCGCAGGAACGCGACGAGGCCCAGAAACGCCAGGCGCTGGCCGGTTGGAGCCGCGAGGACGATTTGCCAGGCTCGCCGCCCGCGGCGTGATACGGGCAGTGCACGCCTAGCGAGAAGCACGCCGACTCTCGCCGGAACGGCTCGAGATGACGAACAAGTCCCTCACTGTGCGTGTCCGGTTTGGCGCTCTTCGGCCGCTCGCAGGCCGGTTCGAACTTCACGGCCACGCTCGATTGTGTTTACCACCGCGATTGCGGCCGGCGCCCCAGTGGTCGCCATTGGCAACTTGCCGGAAGTGACAACATCGCAGCGATGCCGGCGTACCACGAAAAGAAGTGACGATCTGAACAATTCTCCTGCACCCTCTTGAATTGGGGGTGCAACAAACCCCCTGCCTGAAGACGAACGATTGAGGTCACATTAGTCGCAACAACAATCGAGAGTGTCAAATGCTTCAAGCAGTTTTTCGGGGTATTGCACTCTCGGGCCTTCTTTGTCTCGCCGCTTGCGGCGGAGGCGGAGGCGGTGGTAGCAGCAGTACCGGACCAAATGTTGCCCCGGTGGCCAACGCGGGTCCTGCGCAGGACGTGCTTGCCAAGGCCGCGGTGACGCTCAACGGCCGAGCGAGCAGCGACGCCAACGGGGACGCTCTCACCTACCTCTGGACACTTGTAAGCAGGCCGTCCGGCAGTGCCGCTGTGCTGACCAATCCGACATCGGCGACACCGAGCTTCATCCCGGACATCCCCGGCACCTACAGCGTGTCACTCGTCGTCAGTGACGGCAAGGCGGACAGTCCTCCGTCCTCGGTGGCGGTGAACGCGACCAACGCGGCACCCGTGGCCGGCGCTGGCGCAGCACAAGACGTTGCCACGGGCGCTGTAGTGACTCTGAGCGGCAGCGCCAGCTCCGATGCCAACGGGGACTCGCTCACCTACAGTTGGACATTGACCTCCAAACCGACCGGCAGCACCGCGAGCCTCGCGGGGGCAACCTCTGCCACGCCGACCTTCACTGCCGACATGGCGGGTATCTACGTCGCAGCGTTGGTGGTCAGCGATGGAACCGCCAGCAGCAGCGCAGCATCGGTCAACGTCACCGCGACAAACGTCAACGCGGCCCCTGTCGCGAACGCAGGCCCAGCGCAGAGCGTCGTCTCTGGGGCCATCGTGGCCCTGAATGGCAGCACCAGTTCCGACGCCGACGGTGACGCGCTGACTTTCAGTTGGACACTCACCGCCAAGCCTGCGGGCAGCACCGCAGTGCTCAACGGCGTGACCACAGTGCGCCCGAGCTTCACGGCCGATCTCGCCGGCATCTATGTTGCGTCGCTGATCGTCAACGACGGCCGCATCAGCAGCGCTCCGTCCACCATCGCGGTGACGGCCGCGGCGCCCAACGTCGCACCAGTGGCAAACGTTGGCCCCGATCTGGTGGGCGTCACCGGTACGCCGGTCAGGCTGGACGGGCGTGCCAGTTCAGATCCCAATGGCGACTCCCTCACGTACTTTTGGGCATTGGTCGCACCGCCCGGCAGTGCGTCAACCTTGGCAGCAGCCTCGACGGCCACACCCAGCTTTACACCCGACATTGTCGGCATTTACGCGGTGGGACTGGTGGTCAGCGATGGGCGACTGAACAGCGCGGCGGACACCGCGATCATTGCGGTGGGTTCACCAACTGTCGGCCCCTTCTCTGTGTCGGGCACGGTTTTCGCCGCCAACGTGTCGACTGTGGATTCCGATACCAACGATCCCAATCAGTTGGGACGAGCAAACAACAACAGCTTGCTGACGGCGCAACTCAGCGGCAATCCGGGACTGGTGGTGGGCTATGTCAACCAACCCAGAACTGGCCCCACTGGCGCGAACTTCGCCGCAGGAGATACCTCTGACATGTTCCGCGCTGACCTTTCCGCGGGACAGGTCGTGGAGTTGAACTTTGCAGATGCCGTCAATTCCGATTTGGATCTCTTTGTGTACGACGCACTCGGAAACCTGGTCGGGAGCTCAACAGGTGTTTCTCGCAGCGAGTGCGTGCTGGTGCGCAGAAGTGGCGCCTTCTCCATTCAGGTCTTCGCTTACGGCGGCGCATCGACCTACGAATTGACATGGGCAGCCCCGCGACCGACATCGAGTTGTGCCAACGTGACCCCAGCGTTGGCAGGCGTCGCGGCCTTCGTTCCCGGCGAAATCGTTGGCAAGCCGACCCCGGCGCTCGCTGGTGCGGCAAATACCGGGACGGACAGTTTCCTGCAGAGTGCCGGGATCGACGCCAAGCCGACAACCGCCACGAATGTTCCGATCTTGATGCGCTTGTCGCCTACCGCCGGTGAGCGGGCAACAACGCTGCGCACGTTGCAGACCGGCGGAAGGGACAGGGTCTTGTCGGCTGGCACCTCTGCGCCCGCAATCCTTGACGCCCCCAGTGACGTTTCTGCAGCAACGCGCCTCGCGTTCGACACGGTCGTGGCAGCCAAGCTGCTCCGAAGGTCAGGTCAGTTTGCTTACGTCGAACTCAACCATGTGGTCCAACACGCGCAGGTTGCCTATGGCGTTTGGCCGACCAATGACACCGACTTGTCGCGGCAGCCGCATCTCGAGTTGATCAAATTGCCTCAGGCGTTTGCAGCACTCAACAGCGTTTCGCCACGGCCTGCCTACACCCCCATCGTCGCCGTCGTTGACACGGGCGTTGTTGCCAACCACCCCGACCTGCAACGCATGATTGTCCCGGGCTTTGATTTCGTTTCGAACCAGGCCAGCGGCGGTGACAACAACGGTATTGATGCCAACCCGGACGACGCCAGCCAGCCGGGCCAGAGCACGAGTTTTCACGGCACGCATGTGGCCGGCACGATCGCGGCAGAGACCTTCAACAACGCAGGCATGGTGGGTGTAGCCCCGATGGCGCGCATCATGCCCGTGCGGGTGCTGGGCGTCAGTGGAAGTGGGTCGATGTACGACATTGAGCAAGGAATGCGGTTTGCAGCTGGCCTTGCCAATGTTTCAGGAACAGTTCCAGCGCGGCGAGCTGATGTGATCAATCTCAGTCTCGAAGGGGCTGGTAGTTGTCCGGCCACAATTGCAGACGCAATAGCTGCAGTGCGCGCACAAGGTTCTATCGTTGTAGCCGCAGCAGGCAACGGCAGCGGCGCAGCCGTAAGCTTCCCAGCCAACTGCCCAGGCGCGATTGCAGTCTCGGCAATCGCGTACAACGAGACACTCGCTTCCTACTCGAACGTTGGACCCGAAATTGCAATCACGGCACCTGGTGGTGACTTGTCAAAATTCACACCCGCCGGGAGGGACGAGATTTGGAGTCTCGGCGCGACGTTCGTAACCGATGCGCTCGGAGCGACCTCCAGGCAACCCAGCTACCAGGGTCTTCAGGGCACGTCGATGGCCGCGCCGCATGTCTCGGGAGTGCTGGCGATCATGCGTGCAATCAATCCGCTGCTCACCCCAGCCACCATCGATGGGTTGATTGCCGCTGGTGCCTTGACGGACGATGTGGGCTCGCCCGGGCGGGACAACCAGTTCGGGTACGGCAGGATCAATGCGTACAAAGCCGTGCTGGCCACCGGTGCCGCACCGGCCGCACTGCCAAGCCTCCAGCTATCACCGACCACGCTTGACTTCGGGGTCACACTGACAGAACTCAACATCACGGCAACGCGATTGAACGGCTCGACGGACACACCGATCCAATACATTCGAAATTCGCTCAATCCCCTCGCGGTGCAGTTGTTCACACCACCTGGCGGTAACCCGGCCGGTGGGCCGTTCACCTTCGTGGTCCAAGTCGATCGCAGCCTCCTTGCGCCGAGCGAAAGTGTGATTCGGGTTCAGTTGCTCACCCAACAAGGCTTCTCATTCCCGTTCGACGTGGTCATCGCACCGCGGCCGGTATTCGCCACCGCGCAACGCGGTGTAGGGCCGTTGTATGTGTTGGCGATCAATGCAGACGATCCTTCGAGCGGCAACGTCAGTTCGGTTCTTGCTCAGTCGGCAACGCCCACCTACTCGTATGCCTTGACTGGTGTGAACGTGCCCAGAGTCGTTGTCATCGCCGGCAGCGATCTCGACAACGACCGCTTCATATGCGGCCCTGCAGAGCCATGTGGCGCCTACCCGACACTCGGTTCACCGACAGTGCTGGTCATGACTGGCAATCGTGTCGGAGTGAACTTCGGCCTCTCGTCAGGTTCGACAAGCGGCGCGACCGCTTCATTCGGTCAATCGGGGCAGCGCGGTTTCCAAAGGCAGCCATGAGGTGGCAAGCGTTCGGTTTGACGCTGGCCGGGTTGGTCGCGGCGGGCTGCGCAACTCTTGCCGCTGGCACCGATTCGAAACTGGCTGTTTTCGACCGCAAGTTCTTCGAGCAGTGCCCGTTCGGGGTAGCACAGCCTTCGCTCACGCTTGTGACGAATCAATCGCAGTGGCGGCGCATGTTGACAAGCGCGCGTACCGCTCCACCACCTTTCGAAGCAAGCGCCACCACGTTTGATACAAAGAGCGTGCTCGTCTTGGCTACCCGCACGACGGGAACGCCGAGAACTCGGCTCTGGGTCAAGGACGATGCCTTCGTACTCAACCCCGCTACGCGCAGTCTTCAGGTTGGAATCGACGTAAAGGAAGTCAGACCGGCAGTGGGTGAAATCGAAGTCGCTGTGGTGGGCCTGCCCTGCCTCGTCATCTGGACTTCACGTATCAACGCAGCGAGCAGGGTCGAAGCGCGCGACTCCGCCACAGGTGCGTTACTCGCGGATGCCCGGACACCGTAGCGCGAACGCTCTCGGGTACCCGAGAAGTGAACGGTAGCGGGCCGCGAGTCGGGGCAGCAGGCCCACCATGTGTCTTCTCGACGCGTCGATCTGGGCACGCGAAGTATCCAGGCGCGCCCTACCCGGGGTTAAGGCAACACTGAACAAGTCACTGTTTTCGACGAACAGTGGCGATGGTTTGCGGCGAGCTGAATTTCGTCGGTTTCGCCGGAAATTGTTCGAACATGGGGCGCATTTTCGAAGCGTTGG
>Ga0073925_1000007_pt1 | contig 75270 bp, 77 predicted proteins | sample GWRWT4_21May14_FD_70952 | JGI IMG/M metagenome (GOLD analysis project Ga0073925, IMG submission 70952) | Sand microcosm microbial communities from a hyporheic zone in Columbia River, Washington, USA - GW-RW T4_21-May-14 | ecosystem: Engineered > Artificial ecosystem > Sand microcosm >...
CGTTGGCCTGGATCAGGCCCTGCGGGAGTGATCCTTGTCGCGTGACGAATTGGTAGGCGCCAAGGCCGGCGGCAAGGACGGCAAGGGCCACACCGAGCAGGACAACCCGGCTCTTCGAGGGGTTCCGGAGTACCTCCAGGGGCATGGGATCCTCTTCTTGATGCTCGTCGCGAGCCTTGCCTCGGTGCGACGTCCAAGTTGGCCAACTGCTCGACCGAGGCCAACGCCCTGCCAGTTCGGCCCTATCGAGGCTGCGCGGGAGACTCGAACCCCCTCACAATGTGCATATCGATAAGCCTCGCGCCGAAGCGGCGCTGGCCTTGCACCTGCTCCCGCGCTGTCAGATCGCCATGCTCGGGCCGGCAGTCTACGTCACTCGATGTCCCGCTTGATGCGTGTGAACTCATCGCCGCTGATTTCGCCGCGCGCATACCGCTCCTTCAACAGATCAAGGGCGGATTTGCCCGCAACCGCAGCCTTGGTCGAGGATCGCACGGTCGGCACCACCCAACGAACCACGGCGACGGCGGCAACGACGAACAACACGAACCACAGGATTCCCATCAACCCCATCCCCCAGCCATGCCAACCCCAACCCCATTCGCAACCATCCCACCACATATTCTCGGCTCCTATACGATCAGTTCAGCGCTCGGCGAGGCGGCGTTCACCATCTTGCACCGCGGCGCCACAGGGCTCGCTGCTCTGGCGTCAGCAACGCGTCGACCTGTTCGACCGTCGAGCGCACGACTTCGGCACGCGATCGGTGAAGTTCTGCCAAGCGCTGGGCCGTCGCCGCAGTCTTCGCGCGATCGGCTGCCGGGTCGGAATACATCTCGCGAAGGCGCCCCTCCTGCGCGACTCGGTCGGTGTCCAGAGCGGTCAGCCGCTGGTTGAGTTCCCGCTGCAGCGCTGTAACTCGCTGCGATTGCGACTGGTCGAGGCCCAGACGGCTCAAGGCAGGCCCTGTCAGCAGCGCCGTGCCGCCCATGGCGCCACGCATCGTGCCGTACATCCCACAGTCGTCGTACATGCACGAATCCATCCGATCGTCCATGTAAGGGTAGCGACCCTCGCGCATTCGATCGCCGTCGCCGTACCCATGCCACCCTCGATAGCCGTAGCCGTCGTAGGGGCAGGCCATCAAGGATGCCGAGGCCAGCAGGGTGCCGAGAACTGCGAGGGTGCGGATTGCGTGCTTCATGGAGTGGATCCTTTCGGTGGTTAGCGGCTGCAGCGGGGCGGGTCCAGCGGACTCGTGCATTGCCGGTCAGCGCGTGGCGTCAATCAAACAAGTCACCCAGGAATCCGCGGCGCCTGCGCCCATGACCACCGGCGCGCGCACGGTCGTCGTCACAGTCCACGCGACCTCCCTGCGCACTCGTTCCCGGGAGAGCCATGCTGCGCTCGATGATCTTGTCCAACTCGCCCCGGTCGAGCCACACGCCACGGCAGGCCGGGCAGTAGTCGATCTCGATGCCCTCGCGCGAGGAAATCAGGAGTGTCGAATCCGGGCAGGTTGGACATTTCATCGGGGACTCCGCATGGGTGCTTGCTCAAGGAGAATTTGAGACCATGCAGTCGGTGCAGAGTCAAGTGACTGCGCGGGGTTTCAGTTGACAGGGCTCAAGCATTGACGTGAAAGTACACCAACCAACCTGTCGTTCACCGGACGTGCTCATGTGCGAACTGTTTGCCTTCTCTGGGGAGAATCCCTCCTCCCTGCACTACGCGATCCGCGAGTTCGCAGGTCACAGTGGCGGCACACGCAACGCCGAGGGATGGGGCATCGCCCACTACTTGGACGGTGACGTGCGCCTGTTGAAGGAACCCAGCGCCTGCCTGAACTTCATCGAGCAGCATCCGATTCGAAGTCCCTTGGTGCTGAGCCACATTCGGCACGCGACCCAGGGTGCCGCCGCAGTTCGCAACTGCCAACCGTTCGTTCGCGAACTCGGGGGCGTGATGCACGTCTTCGCGCACAACGGAGACATCGATCGCGCGGCGCTGACCCGCCTGCATGCGCGCGACGCGTTTCGTCCGGTCGGCGAGACCGACTCCGAACTGGCGTTCCGCCTCCTTCTCGATCGGCTGCGCCCTCTCTGGCTGGGCCGGCCCGGCGTACCGGACCTGGAAGCGCGTCGTGAGATCGTGGCCTCATTCGCCCGGCAGATCCGGGCGCTCGGTCCGGCCAACTTCATCTATGCCGACGCTGACGCGCTGTTCTCCCACGGCCACATGCGCACCCAGGCAGACGGTGGGGTCCGTGCGCCCGGGTTGCACTACTTGTGCCGCAGCTGCGAGGCAGGACCGTCGACTTTCGATGCGCCGGGACTTCGGATTGTGCCGACCTCGGAGGCCGGGGCGCAGGTCTTGATCGCCAGCGTACCGCTCACTGCGGATGCGGCGTGGCGGCCTTTCGCGCAGGGCGAGTTGCTCGTGTTTCGCAGGGGGCGACTGTGATCAAACCCGACCGGGCCGCTGGCGGCAAAGGGGCGTTCTCGTTGACCGCGGTGATCCGCGTCCCGACGTCGTTGCCACTGGCGAGACCAGGCCGAGGCCGGTTCGATGAAAGGTCCTCGCTTCCGAGCGCCGATTCAGGACCGGGGAACTTCTTGCCGTGTCTGCGCCGATGGAATCCTGAGCCAACGGGGGTGCCGACTCAGTATTGAGCCAGGGGCTGCAGCCGGACATTGACGACACGTTGGGCCTCCGGCCGGAACTAGCGACGAGGAGATCCCTCGATCGCTTGCTTTGACTTGCCGAGCCTCTGCTCCACTGCGGGCTCTCGCCGCAGGTCGTTCAGGATGCCGCATCGCTCGACGGCATTGGGCGACTTGCATCGGGCCCGCAGCTCGTTGAGCTGCTGTTCCAACTGCTGCAGTTCCCGAACACGGGTTGCCACGCTCTGAAGGTGCTCCTCGAGAATGCGATTGACGTCGGCGCAACTCCCACCGGGGCTATCGGCGATCACAAGCAACTGGCCGACCTCTGGCAGTGTCATGTCGAGCGCACGGCAATGGCGGATGAAATTCAATCGCTGGACATCGGCTTGGCGGTACACGCGATAGTTGGACACCGTCCTTGTCGCCGGGCGCAGAAGCCCTTCGCGCTCGTAGAAGCGAATCGCCTCCACTGAAGTTTCCGTGGCCTGGGCCAAGGCTCCGATCTTCATGCTCACCTCCGAACTTGTAGCGCCTCAGGCAATCGCGAAACGGTGAAGCTCGGCCTGGCCAACGGACGCTGGTCCGCTGCGACCGCAGCCAGGGCAATGGCTCGACCGGTTCGCACGGTCGCCGCACCATCGCGGCAGCTACTCGACAAGCTCACGCTTGATGCGGCCGAACTCTTCAGCGCCGATCTCGCCGCGGGCGTACCGCTTCTTCAGGACGTCCAAGGGCGAGTCGGTACCGCCGGCGGAAGGCTGAGACGCACGCGGAGCCCATCGCGCAACAGCGACAACGAGCATCGCGAGAACCAACAGACCGACCAGGCCCACCATACCCATCCCCCATCCGTGCCATCCCCAGCCCCAATCGCGGCAGTCCCACATTTCACTACCTCATTCCGTTGATCAGAAACCCAGCGCTACCAACGCCTGTAGCTTCGCCACTGTGCACGCTGGTCGGGGCTCTGCAATGCCTCGATCCGCGCCTGCGCAGCTCGCATCGCTTCAGCACGCTGACGGTGAAGGTCACCCATGCGCTGCTGGACATCCGCAGCTTTGCAACACAAATGGCGCAAAGAACAAGGTTCCCCGACATCGAAACCGGCCGCCGGCGCGTCGACAACCCTAAGGCAGCGACAACATGACCTTGTTCAGCTTCGCACGCACCTCCTGCGCCAGTTGGTGGATCTCAGGCTTGTCCACCAGCACAAGCACGGCGGACGGATCCATGAACTCAACCCGCACGGCTCGGGAGTCGTCCTCCCGAACGACGACATTGCAGGGCAGCAGGAGGCCGATCTCCGGTTCTGCGCTCAACGCCCGATGCGCAAGGGGCGGGTTGCAGGCGCCAAGGATTCGGTAGGGATGCATGTCCGCACCCAGCTTCTTCTTGAGGGTTGCCTGCACGTCGATCTCTGTCAGGACGCCGAAACCTTCCTTCTGCAGCTCCTGCGTCACACGCTCAAGTGCCTCCTCAAACGGCAGGCTCACAGTCTTGCCAAATCCGTACTTGCTCGACATGTTCAGATCTCCTGGGTTCGGTGGATGAAATCGTGGCCGATGACGAAGGCCGGCAATGGGAAGGCGCCTGCAAGTGCGCCGACAACGACCGCCCCGATGACGACCACTGACAGCACGAGGTTCTGATTGACGATCGCGCGGTTGCGCTTTGCGGGTTGCAATGCGTAGGCGAGCTTCTCCAGGTTGTCAGCCATCAGGGCGACATCGCCGGATTGATGAGGCAGAGGTCTAAGTAGGTGAATCAGGCCTGCCTCTTCGATCGAGACTCGGTGCGTGAGCCGTCTAGCGCACCGATGACAGCCATCGTCTGAATCCCGACTCGACAGCGTCCTCCGTCACGAAGGCGCATGCGCGCGCTGAAGCGCCGCCTGTCCTCTGCAAAGCTGCCATCCGCGTCGGGCAGGGCCTGAATCGCCGCGAAGACCTGCCTGAGGTGCTCGTGCCTTGTCACCAAACGGTGGTACACGAACTTGCCGTCCTTCTCGGCGTCAAGCACACCAGCTTGCCGCAAGTGCTTCAGATGGCGCGAGAGCTTCGACTCAGGTTGCCGCAGGCTGTCCACCAATTCGCACAGGCAGGCTTCCCCCTGACCGGTAGCAAGGAGTCTCACGATGCGCACCCGGGTGGCGTCGGCAAGCGCCTGAAACAGCGCATCGGCTCTGACGTGTATGATGTGCATAGTTGCATAATACCACAAGTGTACAAGCGAAGACTAGGCCGCCAGCCCTTCGGTGTTCTCGGAACACCGACCACCCTATCGTGGACAAGAGCGGACGTCTGGTGTCGAAGACTGTCGGCGCGATCGACTTCGACAAGTTGCGGCGATTCCTTGATGGCGTGCGCGGTTGAACGAGAACTGAAGGCTCAACACGATGAACTTCGAAGGCAACGCCCAGTCGCGCGCCTCGGTTTGCCCGACCACCTGCTGGCGCTTGCGGCTCGTTGCGCCCCAAAGGCTTCTGAAACCGGCAGGCAAGGCCCGACTTCGCCGCCTCGGCCCATCGCCGGTGCCGAACGTCGGTCGGTGCAATCGTTTTGCCGCGCGGCCGAGAAGGACATGAAGAGACTGTGTGGCAATGGTCTGGGGTATCAACGAAGAGGCTTGCTTCAAGCGGGCCTCGGCGCCGCTTTCGGCTCGGCGTTCTTGTCGGCATGCACTCGCGAGCCGGTGGCCTTCAAGAGCGTGGACATCACGGGCGCGGCCTATGCGTCCAATTTTCGGCTGCGCGATCCGCAGGGCACCATCCGGACACTGGCCGACTTCAGAGGAAAGGTCGTCGTGGTGTTCTTCGGATTCACCCACTGCCCTGACGTGTGTCCGACGTCGATGCTGACCCTCACGGAAGTGAAGCGTCTGCTCGGGCCCCGGGAGGCCCTCATGCAGGTGCTGTTCATCACAGTCGATCCGGAGCGCGACACATTGCCCCTGCTGAAAGCGTACATGGTCAACTTCGATCCTGGATTCGTGGCCTTGCGCCCCGAGCCAGACGAACTCAAGAACGTCGCCGACGAGTTCAAGGTCTACTACAAGAAGGTTGACGGCAAGACGCCCGATTCGTACAGCATGGACCACTCGGCGGGCAAGTACATCTTCGACATCGCAGGGCGCGTGAGACTCTTCTCCCCTTACGGAGCGGAGGCAGCCACGATTGCCCAGGACATCAAGACGCTTCTCAGGACATGAGGCTCGGCAGGCGTGATGCTCGGGCGGGCCCCAGTCCGCATCTTCTGCAATCGGCCGCGGTCGGATTCCATTGAAAGCATTGGCCCCATGAAACTCAGACCGCTGCTGCAGGCGATCACCGCGATCGTCGTCGGCATCTGCGCGGCCGCCGCTCACGCTCAACTGTTCAGCAACGCGGCGCCGAGCCCCAACGTCGTTACCACTGAACGCACGCGCGCGGAACTGCTGGCGCATGCGCCGGACGGGCTCGGAGCTGACAAGCAGGTCTGGTTGGGGTTGCGGCTTACGCACCAACCAGGCTGGAAGTCGTATTGGCGCAATCCCGGCGACGCTGGTCTGCCAACAAGCATGCAGTGGAGTCTGCCCCGCGGGGTCACGGCCGACGAGATCCGCTGGCCGTTGCCGAGCAAGTTCTTGTTGGGCCCGCTCGTCAACTACGGCTACGCCGGCAGCGTGCTCCTCCCGGCTCCAGTGCGCTTTCCTCCGGAGTTCTCGCCCGACGATTTCGCGAGTTCCGGTTTCGAGGTGCGGCTCAAGGCTCAATGGCTCGTATGCCGCGATGTCTGCATCCCCGAGGAGGGCGAATTCAGCCTGCGCATCGCTCCTCACAGCAGTCATGCGCAGGACGATGGCGCGTTCCGGGCAAGCTTGGCCGCGCAACCTCGCGATCTCGCGGGAAGCAGCCGAATCGACGTCGATGGCAATTCGCTCGTGGTCCGTGTCACCGGACTGGCAACGTCCGTCGTTGGTCAGAAGCTCGAGTTCTTCCCGGAGACGCCGGGTGTCATCGATGCCTCGGCGCCGTGGTCTCAGCGGTGGGACGGCAACGTCTGGACCGCTCGAGTGTCGCTGTCCTCGCACCGCCTGGAGAGCCCTGAAACCATGCCGATGGTGCTGACCAGCCCGCAAGGAGGGTGGCGAACGCAAGCCAGGGTCTTCGGCGCTTGGCCCACAGCGACCGCCACCGCGGGCAGCACCGCAACGACCCCCCAAGCGTCGGGCGGCGAAGCCGATGGCACCCCGCGGCCAGCCGGACCGCAACTGACCATCGGGCTCGCGCTGCTCGCGGCATTCCTGGGTGGCCTGATCCTCAACTTGATGCCTTGCGTCTTTCCCGTGCTCGCCATCAAGGTGCTGGGCTTCGCCCGCCATGGCACGGACAGCAGGGGACGGCGTATGGGCGGCGTGGCTTACACGGCGGGCGTCGTGTTGTCCTTCGTCGCGCTCGGTGGTTTCGTCGTTGGGCTTCGGGCAGCAGGCGAGCAGGTGGGCTGGGGATTCCAACTCCAGAGCCCTCCGACAATCGCCGCCTTGGCGATCCTGTTCACGATCATCGGCCTGAACTTGGCCGGCGTGTTCATGTTCGGGCGCGTGCTGCCTGCGTCATGGCTGGCGTTTCAAGCGCGCCACCATGTGGTGAACGCGTTCCTGTCCGGCGTGTTGGCCGTGGCCGTCGCGTCGCCGTGCACAGCGCCATTCATGGGGGCGGCGCTTGGCTTTGCGGTCGCGCTGCCCACGCCGCACGCACTCGCGATCTTTGCCACGCTGGGACTGGGGATGGCGATGCCTTACCTCGTGGCCAGTTGGACACCCGCAGCTGCACGACTCCTGCCCCGACCAGGCGCCTGGATGGACACCTTCCAGCGGCTGCTGGCGTTCCCGATGTTCGCGACCGTCGTGTGGCTGCTCTGGGTGCTGGGAAAGCAGACTGGGGTGGATGCGATCATTGCCACACTGGCCTTGCTGCTCGCGACCAGTCTGTTGGCCTGGGCAGCGAGTCTGCGTGGCACTGCGCGCGCGACCGTCGCGCTGCTGGCCACGGCGGCCCTCGTTTCGACTGCCACGCTGGCACTTCGAGAGATCCAGGCAGGTTTGGTCAATCCGCAGGCCCAGACTCAAGCCACCGGCTGGGAACCATGGCACGTCGCCAAGGTTGACACGATCTTGGCCGCGGGCAGGCCGGTGTTTGTCGACTTCACGGCGGCGTGGTGCGTCACCTGCCAGTACAACAAGAAGACAACGCTTTCAGATCCAGCCATCCTGGCATCGTTTCAAGCCAAGAACGTCGCGCTATTGCGCGCCGACTGGACCCGACGCGACGCGACCATCACGTCGGCGCTGGCCAGCTTCGGCAGAACTGGGGTGCCTCTGTACGTGCTGTACGCACCTGGGAAAGCCCCGCAGGTGCTTTCGGAGATCCTCACCAGCGCCGAGTTGACAGCCGCCATCTCGACGCTGCCTGAACGGTGATGATTGCCGTCCGGAACTCCACGCGCTGGTGCGCACGCTGCCTTCGAGCTGACCTGCAAAAGTTCACCATCTGCTCGTCGACCGCCAGCGCCCACGGCAGCCGGCGACGTGGCCACCACAGTCGTTCAAGGTGCGATGAATGCCCCAGCGATCTCTGAGGACTTGATCGTCGACCACTTGACTCTGCAGCTGGTGCAGACAGCAAGCTCTTCAAGCTACATCACATACTCGGAAACCACATGGACCGTCGACTTTGCATCCAAGCCGCGGCGACTTCGCTTGGCCTCATGCCCTTCGTCACATCTGCACAAGCGCAGTTTGTCGAGGGGAAACACTATGTCGTTGTCTCGCCGCGGCAGCCGACCAAGAATCCGAAACAAGTCGAGGTGCTTGAGTTCTTTGCCTATGGATGCGGGCACTGCAACACCTTCGAGCCAGCCATCGAGGCGTGGGAGAAGCGCCTGCCGCCAGACGTCCTGTTTCGTCGGATTCCGGTCGCGTTCCGGGAGGTGCCCGGTGTGCTGCACCAGCGTTTGTACTTCGCGATCGAGGCACTGGGACTGGTAGAACAGCTGCACCGAAAGGTGTTTGCCGCGATCCACGTGGGTCGGCAGCGTCTGGACAAGCCGGACGACATCGGCGAGTTCGTGGCGCGCAACGGGGTCGATCAGCGTCGCTTCATGGACACGCTTGGCTCGTTCTCAGTGGCAACCAAGGCCAAGCAGGCAACCGCACTGGTGTCCGGCTACAAGGTGGAGGGAACGCCGTCGATGGGTGTTGACGGTCGCTGGCTGACGAACGGAACGATGGCCGGGCAAAACGAAGGATCGTTGGCTGTTGCCGAGTACTTGATTTCGATGGCCAAGAGGGGCGCGTAGGTGCTGCCAGGGACAGTGCTCGAGGCCGCCATGAACACTCTGCCTCATTGGGAGGGTGACGGGCAGCGGCGCGTGAGCGCTCGGGGCTGGTGGAGAAGAGCGACCTGGGGTGGCGCTGAGCGCGCCAATGTGCGCGCGATTGACGGAGTCGGCAATGGATGACAGATCGCACTGGGATCGCGTCTATGGAACACGCTCTGCGGAGGAGATGAGTTGGTTTCAGCCACATGCTGCCCGTTCCGTCGCGATCATTCGTCGTATCGCGCGTGACGGGGCGTGCCGGGTCGTTGACGTCGGTGGCGGCGCATCGACATTGGTCGACGACCTGTTGGAGCTGCCGGACGTTGGCGTGACTGTGCTCGACATCTCCGCAACTGCCCTGGCGGTTGCCCGGCAGCGACTTGGCAGGCGCGCCGAGCACGTGCATTGGCTGGTGGGCGACATCACCGAGATGGAGCTTCCGAGGCACGCCTACGACGTTTGGCACGATCGCGCAGTCTTTCATTTTCTGACCAGCCCCGAGCAGCGTTCGGCATACGTTGCACAGGTCCGACATGCGGTGCGGCCAGGCGGCCACATCATCGTGGCTGCGTTCGCACCGGACGGGCCACTCCAGTGCAGTGGCCTGCCGGTGGTGCGTTACTCCCCGCCAGCGCTGCATGCGCAGTTCGGAGACGCCTTCGAACTCGTCGAGCATGCGACGGAAGCACATCGGACGCCAGCCGGGATCGCGCAGCAGTTCATTTATTGCCACTTCACGGCGCCTTCAGGCCCGTGGTCGCCGGGGCATCCCCATGAGCCTGAAAGAGTGAACGCCGGTAGCGTGACTACCGGCCCGATGCCGAGCAGCGGCAAGCACATCAAGGGGCACCGGCAGTGATTCCAGAGCTCGGCCACTTCTCATTGATCCTCGCACTCGCGGTGGTGCTGCTGGCGCAGAGCGCGTTGCCGTTGGTGGGCGCTTCCCGTGGCCGCGCGGCGTGGGTCGCGCTGGCGCGTCCCGCCGCGCTGGTGCATTTCGTGCTGATCGCGATTGCCTATCTGTGCCTGACGATCGCTTTCGTGAGCAACGACTTCTCGGTCGCGCTGGCGGCGCAGCATTCGAACTCGGCGCTGCCAGTGCACTACCGCGTCGCTGCGGTTTGGGGCAACCACGAAGGCTCGATCCTGCTCTGGTCCTTGATCCTCGCGGGCTGGGCCGTGGCGGTGGCGCTGTTCTCGCGCCAGTTGCCCGCCTTGGTGGTAGCGCGCGTGATCGGCGTCATGGGCCTGGTCAGCGCGGGCTTCCTGCTGTTCACGCTCTTCACCTCCAACCCCTTCGAGCGGCTGCTACCGGCGGCCGAGGACGGGCGCGACCTCAATCCGCTGCTGCAGGATCCGGGCATGGTGTTCCACCCGCCACTGCTGTACATGGGCTACGTCGGCTTCTCGGTTGCGTTCGCGTTCGCGATTGCCGCGTTGATCTCCGGCCGGCTCGACTCGACCTGGGCGCGCTGGTCGCGGCCCTGGACCACGGTGGCATGGGTCTTTCTCACGCTGGGCATCGCACTGGGCAGCGCCTGGGCCTACTACGAGCTCGGCTGGGGCGGTTGGTGGTTCTGGGACCCGGTTGAGAACGCTTCCTTCCTGCCCTGGCTCGCCGGCACCGCGCTGATCCACTCACTGGCCGTGACCGAGAAGCGCGGCGGCTTCAAGATGTGGACCGTGCTGCTGGCGATCCTCACCTTCTCGCTCAGCCTGATGGGCACCTTCCTCGTGCGCTCGGGGGTGCTGTCGTCGGTGCACGCGTTTGCCACCGATCCGGCGCGCGGCATCTTCATCTTGAGCTTCCTGTTCGTCGTCATCGGTGGCTCGCTGGCGCTGTTTGCGTGGCGCGGCCCGAGAGTCGGTGTCGGCGGCATGTTCGAGCCGGTCTCGCGCGAAGGCATGCTTCTGGCCAACAACGTGCTGCTGATGGTCGCCACCGCGGCGGTGATGCTGGGCACGCTGTACCCGTTGGTGCTCGACGCGCTGAAGCTCGGCAAGATCTCGGTCGGACCGCCGTACTTCAATGCAGTGTTCGTGCCCTTGATGGTGCCGGCGCTCTTCCTGATGGGCATCGGTCCTGTCGCGCGCTGGAAAAAGGCCTCGGTGCCCGAACTCGCCGTGCAATTGCGATGGGCCTTCGGCGCCAGCTTCGTCGCCGCGTTGATCGCACCCTTCTTGCTCGGCAAGTGGACGCCAATGATCGGCTTCTTCCTCTTCCTCGCGAGCTGGATCGTCGCCGCCGTACTGACCACGCTCTACCAGCGCGTCAGGGGCGTGCCGCTGGCCCAGTGGGTCCAGCGCCTGGCCACACAAACCGGCAACTGGTACGGCATGCTGCTCGCGCACACCGGCGTCGCGGTATTCATTGTCGGCGTTGCGCTGGTCGGTGGCTATCAGACCGAGCAGGATCTGCGCATGGACGTCGGCAGCACCGCCCGGGTCGGTGATTACGACTTCAAGCTGCTTGGCCTGCGCGATGTGCAGGGCCCCAACTACCAGGCCGTGCGCGCGACGTTCGCCGCTTCCAGCAATGGCCTGCAAGTAGGCACGCTTGAGCCAGAGAAGCGCGTCTATTCCGTCAGTCGCAGCCCGATGTCTGAAGTCGCGATCGACCGTGGGTTCACCCGCGATCTGTATGTTGCATTGGGTGAGCCGCTCGAGGGCGGTCAAGCTTGGACTGTCCGCCTGTACGTGAAGCCCTTCGTCAACTGGATCTGGGGCGGCTGCGTGCTGATGGCGCTCGGCGGCCTGTTGGCCGTCGCCGACCGGCGCTACCGCCTGACGAGCCGCCAGCACACGACCAACACGCGGCCGGCCGGCGCCGTGATCCGATGAAGCGGTATTTCGTTCCGCTGGTCGTCTTCGTGTTGATGGCCGGTTTCCTAGCTGTGGGCCTGAAGCTCAACCCGCGCGAGGTGCCCTCGCCTCTCATCAACAAGACGGCGCCAGTGTTCGACCTGCCGCAACTGCATGATCCCGGGCTCAGGGTCACCGCCGAGCAAATGAAGGGTCAGGTTTGGGTGCTCAACGTCTTCGCGTCGTGGTGCACGCCTTGTCTGGCGGAGCATCCCTACGTGACACAGCTGGCAAGGCAGCCTGGCGTCAAGGTGATCGGCCTGAACTACAAGGACCGCGCCGAGGACGCCAAGGGCTGGCTGCGCAAACATGGCGACCCGTATGCCGCGATCGCCGTCGATGCCGACGGCCGGGTTGGCATCGACTACGGCGTTTACGGCGTGCCCGAGACCTTCGTGATCGACAAGCACGGCGTCGTCCGCCACAAGCAGATCGGACCGATCACGCCACAGGCGCTGAAGGACGACATCCTGCCCATGCTGGCCAAGCTCAATGGTTAGGGTGTTGATTGCCCTGGCCTGCTCGTTGGCGGCCCTGTCCGCGGGCGCACAGCAGGCGCGCCCTCGGGCCGAGGACGCCGCGCTGGAGGAGCGCGTACTCGCGATCGCTGGCGAACTGCGCTGCCTCGTGTGCCAGAACGAGACCATTGCAGACTCGCGGGCCGATCTTGCGGTCGACCTCCGCAACCAGGTGCGCGACCAGCTGCGCGCGGGCAAGAGCGAACGCGATATTCGCGACTACATGGTGCAACGCTACGGGGACTTCGTGCTCTACAAGCCGCCGGTCAAGCCCATCACCTGGCTGCTATGGATCGGGCCCTTCGTGCTTCTGGCGGCGATGGCTGCGTGGCTCTGGCGCACCCTGCGGCGACGCAAAGCACTGGCTTCGGCCGCACCCTTGAGCGAAGCGGAGCAACAGCGCGCCCGCATCCTGTTGGGACAGGGTCCGAAATGACTGCCTTCTGGCTCCTTGTCGTGGCGCTGGTCGCCGTGGTGGTGCTGGTGCTGCTGCGTCCGCTGGCCAAGACCGCCGCGCCGGTAGCCGACGACACGGCCGCCAGCAACCAACGCATCTTGCGCGCTCAGCTCGGCGAGCTCGACGCCGAGCGCGCGGCCAGCAGCGTCGACGACGAGCAGTACGCGTCGGCCCGCGCTGAACTCGAACGCCGCGTGCTCGAAGAAACCGACCTGGCCGGTGCCCCCGAGCGCGCCAGCTCGGGACGTGGCGCCGCCCTTGTGCTAGCGCTGGCGTTGCCCGCGATGGCAGTGGCGCTGTACCTGCACTTGGGCAGCCGCGATGGGCTTGATCCCTCCTCGGCGAGCGCAGCGCCGGCCGATCCGCGTGCCGCCAGCCCGATGGACATGGAACAGGCGATGCGGCGGCTGGCCGAACGCATGCGGGCCGAGCCCGACAACGTCGAAGGTTGGGCCCTGCTGGGCCGCACCTACGCGCAATTGCAGCGCCTCGAAGAGGCGCGCGACGCCTACGCCAACGCCGTGGCGCGCAAGGGCGACGATCCACAGCTGCTGGCCGACTACGCCGATGCGCTGGCGATGACGCAGGGCCGCAAGCTCGACGGCGAGCCTGAGAAGCTGGTGCTGCGTGCGCTGCAGATCGATCCGGACCACATCAAGGCGCTTGCGCTTGCCGGGGCTGCCGCGATGGCGCGTCTCGACTACGTCAATGCGGTCAAGCATTGGGAGCGCGCGCGTGCCCAAGTGCCGCCTGACAATCCCCTGGCCCAAGGCCTGGACTCTGCCCTTGCCGAGGCGCGCGCGTCGGGAAACCTCGGCCCGGCAGGGGCCGCCGCGGCAAACGCGGCCGGCCCACGGGCCACCGAGTTGGCGGCAAGCGCAGTCGCCGCGCCCGAAGGTGCGGGCCTGCGCGTTACGGTGTCACTGGCGCCGGCGCTTACTTCCAAGGTGCGCCCTGGCGACACGCTCTTTGTCTATGCGCGTGCGGCCGAGGGCCCGCGCATGCCGCTGGCCATTGTGCGCATGCCCGCGCCCGTGCTCGGCAAGGGGCCCGTGAACGTGAAGCTCGACGATGCCACGGCCATGTCGCCGCAAGTGAAGCTCTCGACCACACCGAATGTCGTCGTCGTCGCGCGCGTCTCCAAGCAGGGCGGTGCCGCGCCCGCTGCTGGCGACCTCGAAGGCGAGAGCGGACCGGCGGCGAATAGCGGTGACGTCAAGCTTGTCATTGACCGCGTGCGTCCTTGACCTGTGGCAACGCTGCGTGAAGGCCGCCCTTCACCTTTTGCCGCATCGCCCCGGGGGCGCAGCCTCCCGAGGACGCCGAATTCGACGTGACGCCGTGGTCAACCGACGGCGAAGAACTTGCGCATGAAGGCGTTGACAGCGATCAACAGTGCGTTCATCAGCAGACCCTAGCGATCGACGTGCACGGTGGTTGCTGTCAGGCGATCGATCGGGGCAGCAAGTGCAGCGCGATCTGCATGGATTGGCCTGCGACCAACCCGGTCATCGGCGAGCTGGCGCCGCGCGTTCGTCGTCGCGTGCGGCCTTGCTCGCTTCCGCCAGGATCTCGCGACCGCCATTGCCGGCAATGACCGCCACCACGATGCCGAGCACGAGGTCGGGCAGGTTCGATCCCCACCACAGGACCAGGCCGCCGGCGAGAACGATCGCGCCGTTGACCAGCGAATCGTTGTTGGTGAAGATCGCCGATGCCTTGAAATTCACGTCGCCGCCGCGATGTCGCCGCAGCAGGCGCAGGCAGACGATGTTCAGCGCTGCATTCAGCCCGGCCATCGCAATCATCGCCACACCCAGGGGCTCTTCGCCGCCGAAGAAGCGGCGCAGGACCTCGACGAACAGCATGACCGCCAGGCCGATCAGCAGCCACCCGGAAAGGCGGGCCGCGCGGACCTTGATCGCGGCGGCTCGGCCGACGGCATAGAGGCTGACGGCGTACACCGACGCGTCCGCCAGATTGTCCAGGGCCGCCCCCATCACCGCCGTCGACGCGGCCCAAGCCCCAACGCCCACGCCGACGGCACATTGCCCCAGGTTGATCAGGAGCACCTGCCAAAGGATGCGGCGATCCTCCGCGTGGCTCGCGTCGAGATCGTGGTCATCGTCGTCACTCATGCATGCCCTTTGTTTGCGCGCGATCACCTCCGATCGGCGTTCGCCCAAGTTCGGATTTCACTTCCTGTATGTAGTGGAGAGTCAAGCGCCGCGTGCATCCTGTCAGGCTTAGCGCGCCCCGTTGCGGCCGGGCAGCAGGTCCGCTCAAGCGCGCTGATGGGCGGCACCAAAAGCCGGGTTTCCCCGGTGCTCGCATGGGCAAGCGCTGAGCAAAGGGTAACAAGGGCAGCACATGCTGCGCGCCATCCGACCAGGACGCGCACTCGGAGGGACACCAACGATTCCATCCAACCTTCTTGTTGCGACCAGGACGAGCCCCGAGACGCGGTGCTGCTCCACACGGGGCGCAACATCGCGACTTCCCCGATCTGCACTCGGATGAAGGGAGCCCCGTCGGTCTGCGCCTGGCGTCATCGGGTCAAACGCAGTTCGCGCACATAAGCCAGGCCCTCGGACTGCGTGTTGTCGGTGTCGGCGCCGATGGCGATGGCAAGCAGCGGCGGCACGATGTCACCTTCACGCCACTCGTCGGCAAAGCTGCGTCGAAAATCGGCGTGCAGGTCACGCCGATGGTCCAGCCATCGGCCAGGCTCCGCCCCCTGCCCGGCGATCACGATCATCCGCACGCGCCGCGTGTAGGCGTTGGCAAAGGCGGTGCCCGGTGGCAACGCCGGTGTGAAGAGGTAGCACAGCGTGGCCGTGGGTAGCGCCTCACCGGTAACGCCCTCGGCGGCCGCGAAGCGAACGCGGTCTGCGATGGACATGCGCTCGCGAGGCCAGTCGTAGAGCGCGCACACCTTCAAGTCAGCGTCGTCGCCGCTCTTCTCCCTGGGATCGTTGTCAGGCCCGCGGTCAACGCGCCAGCGCCACTGCAGCCATCGCGACAACGCGGCGTCCCCCGCGGTGGGGTGCAGCAAGCTGCCATAGCTTCGCCATGCACTCACTCGAAGCACCCGCTCACCGTCGAGCGTCGCGCCCTCAAAGTGGGTCACTGGCAACTTCTGCCGGGGCAGCAGTGCCACGCGCCATGGTGCTGGCAACTGGGCGCCCACAGGCACTGGCGACGCCACGAGCGAAGGCGCCACGCTCGAGGCCTCCTGCTGCGCCACGCACAGCGTGCTGCTGGCTGCAAGCAGCAACGCGGCCGAGGTCTTCCACGTCATCCGCGCGACCCCTGGTTGTCCGGTAGGGTCATCACAGCAATGCACGTGAGGGTCTTCACCAGGCAAAGCGCGGCGAATCCATACGCGAGCCAGGCGAAGTACCCTGGCCACAGCATCATGACCACGAAGCACGGGATGGGTTTGGTGCCCTTTGTGAGCACGCCACTGGCCCAAGCCGACTGCACACTGCCCCAGGTTGATCAGTAGCACCTGTCGCAAGATGCGGCGACCCGCCGCGTGGCTCGCGTCGAGATTGTGGTCATCGTTGTCACTCATGCCTGCCCTTTGCGTGCGCACGACCACCTCCGACCGGTGGCCGCCCAATCCCGGATCTCAAACCCTGTATCGAGTAGAGAGTCAAGCGCCGCGTGCATCCCTTCCGGGTCAGCGCACGCCGTTACGGTCTGGCAGCAGGTCTGTTCAAGCGCGCCCGAGAGTCGTTCCCCACACTGCACGGCATGAATGGCTTCGGAGTTGGAAGATGGTGATTCGTTCTGTCGTGCGCTTTGGTGCCTACCCGGTGATCCTGTCCCTGCTGATCGCAGGTGTTGCAATCGCCCCCGTCATGCCCATGCCCCTGGCGTGGTTGGCGGCCCTAGTTGCAGCCGGTCTGGCCGCCGTTGCGTTCCTGGAGCGGCTGCTGCCCTACGACCTGGGTTGGCAGCAGCGCGATGCGGACTTCCCCGCCGATATCGTCCACGCCGTCGTGAACCTTGCGGTGATGCACGCCACCGTGCTCTCGTTCCTCTGGATACGTGACGGCTTGGGCTGGCACGGCCTGTGGTGGCCCAGCGACTGGCCTTACCTTGCCCAGGTGTTCGCGGCCGGCGTCCCGCTGGACCTGTCGCTGTACTTCATGCATCGCCTCAGCCACCGGCATGGCCTTCTGTGGCGGCTGCACAGCATCCATCATGCTTCACACCGCCTCTACTGGCTCAACGGCGAGCGCCGCCACCCCTTGCACGCCGCCATCATGGCCGCACCAGGTCTCGCAGTACTCGGCACCCTGGGCGCGCCACCTATGGTCGTGGGCGGCTGGTTCGCCATCCTGGCTGTGCACTTAGCTTTCCAGCACGCCAACGTGGACTACGTCTAGGCCCTTTCAAGCGCATCCTGGGCGGTGCAGAACTTCACCGCTGGCACCACCGAGAACGCTTCGAGGAAGCGCAGGTGAACTTCGGGGAGTTCTGGCTCATCTGGGACCGCCTGTTCGGGACGTTCCATGAGCCTGACGAGCCGCTCGGAGTTGTTGGGATTGAGGGCGACCCAGTTCCTCGCAGCTATGCAGCGCAGATGACCTATCCGTTTCGCGACGAATGGCTCGCGCAGCATTGACAGCCCGCCGGGCAAGCTCGTCACGACCTTCTCGCGAAACCGAGCAGGTGGTCGGCAACAGCCAGCGACCGCTCATTGGAGCCTGCCATCGACCCCGACGTCAGCGATCGGCCGTCGACCCCGATCGACGGTGAAGGGGGCGGTTTTGGGCAAAGCCACGACGCAGGCCAACAGCTCCGACAGTGCCGAGTTCATGACTGGATGCCGCAGTTGACGTGACGCGAGGCTGTCGGGCAACAACCGGCCCAACTCGAACACGCCGGCGACGATCAACGTGAACAGCCGTGCCGGGACCTCCACCACGAGTGGCGATTGCAGTTGGTTCAGTGCGCGCAGGCTCCTGCCTCGCGGTCATGGCATCGGCTGCGAAGAGGCCGCAACGGCCTTGACTTCGACCATCGATACGATGCCGTCGGGTGCCTTGAACTCTAGCGTCAGCGGCACGATCTCGCCGGTTTTGAGCTGCTGCTTCAAGTCCATCATCATCAAGTGGTAGCCGCCTGACTTGAGTTCGATCGACTGCCCGGCTTTGATCAGCAACTCACCCGCGGGTCGCATCCGCATGATGCCGTTGTCGATCTTCATTTCGTGAACCTCGACGACGCCCGCCACCGGAGAACGCGCGGCCACCAGTCGAACGTCTTTCTGCGCGGTGATGCGCATGAAGGCCCCGCTCGACATCTGATGGGGCACGGTCGTCCGTGCCCAGGCCCTGTCAACGGTCACCTGCGCGTGGGCGCTCGGCCAAAGTCCGAGGCAAAACAGCGCTGCCACCCACCATCGTTCGATCTTCATACGTACTCACCCATCCTCAGGCCGGCTCGGCCATTACTAACGACTCGATCAGGCGCTGCAGTGTCGAGAAGTCCAGTGCGCCGACGTAGCGTTCGACGATCCGCCCGCGACTGCCGATGAGGAAGGCCGTCGGTGTCTGCCGCACCTCGCCAGAATGCTTCGCGATTATTCCCGCACTGTCGATAGGCATCCCGTCAGCCCCGCTTGTCGTCGAGCAGGCGTTGCAGCTCAGCAGGCACGTCCATCGGCTGGAACGCACTGACGCTTGCGCCACCAGTGTTGCCAAGCGGCAAGCGGCCCATCAGGTGGCCGAGCGGCACCAGCGCCAAGCGTAGCAACTGGCCGCGCACCTCGCGGCCGTCGCCGCTGCTCCAGGCGACGCGCAGCATGCGCGCACCTGATTAGCAATGAAGCTCAGCACGGCGAATTGCGATCTCTGGCTGCGGAAGCGTTCCCACAGCGGCTCGCACGAGCCGGCCGAGGATCGAGCGCAGGTCGTATCTTCGATTGAACCGGTACTGCACCTCGGCCAGGTAGCGGTGGGCGTACTTAGCGAACTTGACCGCATGGTAGGTACCCGTCAGTGCGGTCTTCAGGTTGCCCAACAGCGTGTTGACGGCGTTGAACTGCGGCAGCTTCACGCTGTCCTTGCCCCCGCCGGTGACGGTACGGTCGTGGATGGCACCCTGACCGGCGAAGACGGTGAAGCATCCAAGGCCGTCGGAGACCATGGCCAACGGCAAGGCCAGCGACTTGGCCATGAACTCATCGAGCGACTTCTTCGTGAATGAACGCTGCGACAGGCAGGCCAGGTGCGCCTTGCCGTCCTCGGTGGTCTGCACCGCGGCGACGAAGGGGATCTTGTTCTCGGAGCCGCGACCGGCCTTGCCGCCGCTGCGCTGGCCACCGAGGTAGGCGTCGTCGATCTCCACGCGTCCGGTGAGCTCGCGGCTATCCTCGCGCTGGCGCATGACTTCCAGCAGCTTGTGCTTCATCAGCCAGGCCGTCGGGTAGCTCACGCCCACTTGCCGGTGAAGTTCGAGCGCCGAGACGTTGTTCTTGGCCTGGGTCAGCAGTTGCATGGCCAGGAACCACAGGCTCAGGGGCAGCTTGGTGGACTCGAAGATCGTGCCGCCGGTGACGCTGCACTGGTGCTGGCAGGCGCCGCACTGCCAGTACAGCCGCCCCTGGCGCCGAAACGACGTGCGCGCTGCGCCGCCGCAGCTGGGGCACACAAAACCCGAGGGCCAGCGCGCCGCCTGCAGCGCCGCCTCGCATTGGGCGTCGGTTCCGTATCGCGTCAGAAACTCGGGCATCGACAGTCCGGGTTGAAACTGCACTCGGTTCATTGGCATGGCGCATCTCCTGCTGTGATGCGGCCATCTTCGGCCTCCACTAGCTCACAGCGTGAGCCTGCTGAGGCAGCTTGCTAATCAGGTGGCCATGAGACGGCTGGCCTCGTTCATCGACGCCTCGAACGCAGCAAGGCGGGGTGACAGCGCCGTTATGGCATCGGCCTTCTAGCAATGCCGGCAACACGTCCCATCACCGGCGGAGGCTGCGCCGGCGCATCCCCTCGCCGCGCACAACGACCTACTTCGGCGCCGGCGGCGCTGGGTTCATCCAGTGCTGCTCCCACATCATGTGGTTGATCATCATCTGCTGCATCGGCGCCTACTGATCCATCATGGTCCTCGACCGCGCACTCCATGTTGGCGACCCGGAAGCGCGGCCGGTCGCCGCTCGTCAGGGTCCGTGGGTTGACGTCCATGCAGGGCATTGCAAACCCTGAAGTCGTTGTAGAGTCAAGCCCCTTGCAGCAACCGGGTTTCGCAATGCGCATTGGCGACCTGGCCGAGTCAACCGGCACCCCCGTCGAGACCATCCGCTTCTACGAGCGCGAGAGACTGATTCCCGCGGCCAAGCGCGCGGCGAACAACTACCGCGTCTACACGACAGCCCACGTCGAGCGGCTGGCCTTCATTCGCCACTGCCGCAACCTGGACATGACTCTCGACGAGGTGCGCACGCTGCTTCAACTGCGCGACCGTCCGGCGCAGGACTGCGGCGAAATCAACGACCTGCTCGACGAGCACATCGGGCACGTGGCGCAGCGCATTTGCGAACTGCGCGTGCTGGAGAAGGACTTGAAGGCGTTGCGGGCGCGCTGCGCCGCGCCGCATGCCGTCGACAACTGCGGCATCCTGAGCGGCCTGGGCCAGGCGGCCTCGCACTCGAGCTCCAGCCGACCGCGGCGGCACATCCGCGGTGCGCATTGAGGTGAGCCGGTGCCGGAACCCACCACGCTGGCGACACTGGCGGCAGAAGACGGGGCCTGCCGCCGAGGCAACCGGCTGCTGTTCAAGGGCCTCACCCTAAAGCTCGCCGCCGGTCACGCGCTCTGGCTGCGCTTGCGCACGAGTTGCCGGTGGCGGGCTCAACCGCTGGGCTATGCAAAACGTGGTCAAGGCTCCGCGAACAGGCGCTGTATCTCCCTGACGCGGGCCCGAGCGGACGTTTCGCCGGCCGCGATCAGCCAGTCTCGGCTGCCGAGCCCCAACTGCGTCGATGTGCGAATCTCCGGCACGAGAACCAAGTCGGCCATTGCACGTTGCGCCAGCACCTGCTGCCAGCCTGACACGATCAACGACTGGAACAGAATCGAGACCGGGTTTGACATCTCGGAGTGCTGCGGCGGATAGACGACATCGACGGCCAGCACGCGCACGGCGCCCAGCCGGCGAGCGCTCAGCACCGGCAGCGGGCTGACCACCTGCCCGTCGGCCAGCAACCGGCCGCGGGCGCGCACTGGCGCACAGACGCCAGGCACGGCACAGGACGCGCGCACCGCGCGGGCGGTATCGCCGCTGTTCAGGGCCACGACTTCGCCGCTCTCCATGTCCGCCGCCACCGCCGCGAATGGGATGGGCAGGCGCTCGATCGGCAGCGCCACGTGTTGCCGCAGGAACTGCTCCAGCCGCACCCCCGGGACCAAGCCGAGCCCGATGCCGCCGAGCACCGCGCGCACGGGATCGAAGTCGAACAGCACGCCCCAGTCCAGCGCTGCGACGACTGTCTCGATCTCGGCAACCGAAAGCCCCGACGCATACATCGCGCCGACGATGGCTCCAGCGCTGGTCCCGACCACCAGGTCGGGCCGCCATCCCTCCCGTTCCAGCACGCGCAGCACGCCCAGGTGCGCAAACCCGCGCGCCGCGCCGCCGGACAGAACGAGCGCGACGCGGCGCTGCGTTCCCAGCGGTGGCGCCGCAAAACCAGGCTCGTCAAATGACTCTGCCGCGCGCTGCGCCGCACTGGGTCCGGGCGCAGCGCAACCGGCCACAAAGGGCCCAGCGGCACAAACAGTCAATGCTCGCAGCATCTTCCGCCGGTGTGGCTCGACGAGGGTTAAGTGCGCGACGGACTCAGCCTTGGTCATCGACGACTCCAGCTTGCGGCGATTGGCGGCGCGCGAACCAAAGGACGATCGGCGGCAGGACGACCCATTGCAGCAACGGCGAGATACCGATCTCGATCCCCGGAATCACCGGCATCGCGGACGAGTAGGCCCAGGTTTGAACCCAGTGCCCCCGGGTGGCGAGCAACTCGATCATTGCGGTGATCGCGACCCCCACTGCGACGAACCCGGCCACTTCGCGCCACGACGGCGCGAGCGCCCAGCGGCGGCGCCGTGTGATGACCACCACGCTTGTATGGGCCAGCAGCATGATCACCGCATCCCCCAGCGTGGCCTGCAGGCAGGCGCCGATGACGGCTGAATGGGGCGCGGCGGCCATGCCGCCGAACAGCGGCGCCTGCAGGACCTCCCAGGGGAAGTTGAGGAGCAGTGCGAACACGGCCAGGTTGAACTCCGGCGTGACAGACAGGGCGCGTAACAGTTGGATTGCGAACAGGCGGGTTGCGGTGTGTTCCATGAAGGTCAGCGCGAGCGCACGGTGCCCACGGCGTGATAACCCGTGCCCAGGTGGTAGCGATGAACGATGCGCAGGTCCGGACACCAGTCGAGCAGCGGCATCCAGGGGGCTCGCAGGCCGTGCCAGGTCGTGAGGTAGTGCCTTGCCCCCCAGAGCACCCAGGCGTTCACTGGGGTGCCCCAAGGCGGCAGAAGACACAGGCCCGCAACGCTCACCCGCGCGCCGGGACGCACCTGGGCGAACAGGTTCTCCAGCGCCCGCGGGCTCTGCAGCACGTCATGCGTGTAGCAGAAGATCACCGCATCGGCCTGCGCCGGCGCCTGAAAGGACTCCGCCGGCTCGCACAGGATGCACACGTTGTCGCAGCCCACCGACGCCTGAGTGGCAAGTGCCGCCATCGCAGGGCTCTGTTCGACGCCCACCACGCGCCCGCTCGGACCCACGCGCGAGGACAGTTCAAGAAGGATCGCGCCGGCTCCGCAGGCCACGTCGAACACGGTTTCACCCGGCTTGAGCGCCAGCAGGTCCAGCGCGCGCGCGCGGACCTCCCGGATCCGAGTCGTCGTGCCCTCGTACTGAGGCGCCAGCCGAGCGTATCGCTCGAGCGCTGCGGCGCGGTCCGGCCTGTCGCGAAAGTTGGCCAGCCATGCGACACGCGTCCGGCGATCGCTCATCGCTTGGCCCGCATCGTTTCCTGGCACGAATCCATCATGCCGGTCATGCCGGCCATGCCGGCCATGCCGGAGTGATCCATTTTCGGCATCGAGGACGCGGCCGCGCCGCTCTGGGCGACGGCATCGCCGGCGCCCTGGGTCGGCTGCGCCGAACCGATCGTTAGTCCGCCAGCTGACGCAGTAAATGTGAATGCGATGGTCTGCCCGGGTTTCAGCCCGAGCTTGGACGAAGGCGAGAACTGGAACTGCATCGTCATCGCCGGCATGCCCAGGCTCGGGATGGCCTGGTGGTCGATCGTCACGCCGCGCCCGGCTTCGTCAATGCTCCTGACCGTGCCGATCGCCAGGTGCGTCATCGGCACGGCGGCCTGCGACGGCTTCGCGTTCATGTCGCCCGTGGCCTGGGCCCAGGACGAGCTGGCAAGAGTCGCCACCAGTGCGGTGCCGACTGCAACGAGGTTCGCCTTCATGTTTGCTCCTTTCAACGGCTGATGAAGGTTCCGATCAGCCCCAGGCGGGCGACTTCCACACTTCGACGAGCGGCGGTGCCGCCCTGGCCAGCAGCGGGCCGCCGACCAGGGTGATCGCCATCGCTGCGTTCAGGCGACGACGGCACGGGTTCATTGAACAACTCCCTTGGCTGCGGCCTCCTTGCAGGCCTTCTGCTCGGCCTCGAAACTGGCCCTGCGTTTCTCGTTGAGGTACGGCGTGGTCTGCGCACGCGGACCGTGGTCGAGCGGCAGCACGAGCCGCATCGCGGCGCACTTCGCTTCGGGGCTTGTCTTCTCCGCCTGGGCAACCTGCTCGCGCTTGTTCTTGCGCGCCTGCTCGATGGCAAGCCAGTCAGGGCCGGCGAAGGCGGGCAGCATGGCGCTCAATGCAACGGCGCCAATGAGCGTGTGGAGTAGCTTCTTCATGATGGACTCCGGTAGTGGATGGACTTCGAGACTCGAATGCACGCGCACCATGTGCGGCTGCCATCGGTCAATCCAGCCACCTGCAGTACGCGATGCGTACAGGCAATCGCGGCGGCCAGCCTCCGGTGTCCGCGGCACGGGTCGCGTCCGGCAGGGTCAGGCCGTGCCATCGCCACGCCGGCTCGCCGCTTTGCCCAGGCTCCGCGCTGCCCCCTTGGGCAACCGGTGCGGGAGCGAGATAACACCCGGCACAGGGAATGCAGTCCAGCATCTGCGGGATTGCAGAGGCTGGCACGGCCGACTCCGCCGTCGGCCGCGCGTGTGCCGTCGGCACCATCGTCGCCCGTGTCGCGCCGGACACCAGCGCCAGGCAAAGGAACACCCAAGCGCCGAACAAGGCGATGGTCCGCGAGCGCCGTTCAGGCCACCGCACGGCGCCTCCTCCAGAACGCGAGGCTCGGCGCCGGCTGCTCGCGTGCCCTGCGCATCAGCAGATACGCCGCCGGGATCACGAACATCGACAACAGCGGCGCGGTGATCATGCCGCCCACCATCGGTGCGGCGATGCGCTGCATCACCTCGGAACCAGTGCCGGTACCCCACATGATCGGGAACAGGCCGGCCAGAATCACGGCCACCGTCATCGCCTTTGGCCGAACGCGCAGAACCGCACCTTCGCGGATCGCGTCGAGCAGGTCGGCGTTGCTTGTCGTGCCCTTCGCGATGCGCTCGTCCCAGGCCTGGCGCAGATACAGCAGCATGATCACGCCGAACTCGGCCGACACACCGGCCAGTGCGATGAAGCCCACCGCGCCCGCGACCGACAGGTTGTAGCTCAGCAGCCAGAGCAGCCAGATGCCACCGACCAGCGCGAACGGCAGCGTCGCCATGATCAGCAGCGCCTCGTCGAAGCGCTTGAAAGTCAGGTACAGCAGCACGAAGATGATCAGCAGCGTGAACGGCACGACCACCTTCAGCTTCGCCGTGGCACGCTCGAGGAACTCGAACTGCCCCGACCACGAGATCGAGTAACCCGGCGGCAGCTTCACCTTGTCGGCGACGACGCGCTGCATGTCCTGCACCGCCGAGCGCAGGTCACGGCCGCGGATGTCCACGTACACCCAGCCCGACAGCCGCGCGTTTTCGCTGCGCAGCATCGGCGGGCCGTCGGTGATGCGGATCTCGGCCACGTCGGACAGCACCAGCCTCGCGCCACGCTCGCTGACGATGGGCAGCTTGCGCAGCTTCTCCAGCGAGTCGCGCGTTTCCCGCGGATAGCGCATGTTGATCGGGAAGCGCTGCAGGCCCTCGACCGTCTCACCGATGTTGTCGCCGCCCACCGCCGAGGTGATGATCGACTGCACGTCGGCGATGTTCATGCCGAAGCGCGCGGCGGCGTCGCGGTTGATGGTCACGTCCACGTAGCGTCCGCCGGTTAGGCGCTCAGCCAATGCGCTGCTCACGCCGGGTACGTCCTTCAGCGCCTTCTCGATTTCTCCCGTGACGCGGTCGATGACCGCCAGGTCGGCACCTGCCACCTTCACGCCCACCGGGCTCTTGATGCCGGTGGCGAGCATGTCGATGCGGTTGCGGATCGGCGGCACCCAGATGTTGGCCAGGCCCGGCACCTTGACGATGCGGTCCAACTCATCGACCAGCTTGTCCTGCGTCATGCCAGCCCGCCACTGGCTCTTGGGCTTGAACTGGATCGTGGTTTCGAACATCTCCAGCGGCGCCGGGTCGGTGGCGGTCTCGGCGCGGCCGGCCTTGCCGTACACACTCAACACTTCGGGCACGGTCTTGATCAGCCTGTCCGTCTGCTGCAGCAACTCGGCCGCCTTGCCTGCGCTCAAGCCCGGCAGCGCCGATGGCATGTACAGCAGGTCGCCCTCATCCAGCCGAGGCATGAACTCCCCGCCGATGTGCTGCAAGGGCCACAAACTCGCGACCAATGCGACGGCCGCGACCGCGAGCGTGAGCTTCGGCACCCTCAGGACCGCATTGAGCAATGGCCTGTAGAGAGCGATCAGCAGCCGATTGAGCGGGTTGGTCTTCTCGTCGGGAATGCGCCCGCGGATCAGGTAGCCCATCAGCACGGGAATCAGCGTCGCGGACAGCCCGGCGGCAGCCGCCATCGCATAGGTCTTGGTGAAGGCCAGCGGAGAGAACAGCCGCCCCTCCTGCGCCTCCAGCGTGAACACCGGGATGAACGACAGCGTGATGATCAGCAGCGAGAAGAAGAGCGCGGGGCCGACCTCGGCGGCCGAGTCGCCGATCACCTTCCAGCGCGCTTCGCCTTCGAGCCTTTCATCAGGGTGCTCATGCCCCCAGCGCTCCAGATGTTTGTGCGCGTTCTCGATCATCACCACCGCCGCATCGACCATCGCTCCGATGGCGATCGCGATACCGCCGAGCGACATGATGTTGGCGTTGACGCCCTGGTAGTGCATCACGATGAAGGCCATCAGGATGCCGAGCGGCAGCGACACGATGGCCACGAACGCCGAGCGCAGATGAAACAGGAAGATGAAACACACCACTGCGACGACGATGAACTCTTCGAGCAGCTTGAAGCCCAGGTTCTCCACCGCACGCTCGATCAGCGAAGAGCGGTCGTACACCGGCACGATCTCCACGCCCTTGGGCAGGCTGCCTTGCAGTGAGACCAGCTTGGCCTTCACCGCTGCAATCGTCTCCAGCGCGTTCTTGCCCGAGCGCATCACGATCACGCCGCCGGTGGCTTCGCCCTCGCCGTCGAGTTCGCCGATGCCACGCCGCATCTCGGGGCCGACCTGGATGCGGGCCACGTCGCCCAGCCGCACCGACACCCCGGCGTCGGTGGTCACCAGCGGCACCTTGCGGAAGTCGTCGAGCGACTGCAGGTAACCCGAGGCACGCACCACGTACTCGGCCTCGCCGAGTTCGAGCACCGAGCCGCCGGCCTCTTGATTGGACCTGCGAATCGCATCGACCACCTTGGTGTGTGCGATGCCGTACGCCGCGAGCTTGTCCGGGTCGAGCACGATCTGGTACTGGCGCACCATGCCGCCCACCGAGGCGACCTCGGCGACATTGGCCACGGTCTTCAGCTCGTACTTCAGGAACCAGTCCTGCAGCGCGCGCAGCTGGCCGGCATCCATTTGGCCGCTGCGGTCGACAAGCGAGTACTGGTAGATCCAGCCAACGCCCGTGGCGTCCGGCCCGAGTGAGGCAGTGGCTCCGGGTGGGAGTCGCGCTTGCACTTGGTTCAGGTACTCCAGCACCCGCGAGCGCGCCCAGTACAGATCGGTGCCGTCGTCGAACAGCACATAGACGAAGCTGTCGCCGAAGAACGAATAACCACGCACCGTCTTCGCACCCGGCACCGACAGCATCGTCGTCGTCAGCGGATAGGTGATCTGGTTCTCGACAATGCGCGGCGCCTGGCCGGGGTAGGTGGTGCGGATGATGACCTGCACATCCGACAGGTCGGGCAGCGCGTCCAGCGGCGTCCTGAGCACCGAGTAAACGCCCCAGGCGCTGAGCATCACGGTGGCCAGCAGCACCAGGAAGCGGTTGACGATCGACCAGCGGATCAGCGCGGCGATCACGGCTTGCTCCCCGGGTTGGAAGCAGCGGCGGCAGCGGCCTTGGGTTCGGGTGCCAGCACCGTCACCGCAGTCAACTGCGGCAGGCCCTGCGCGTCCATGAAGAACTCGAAGCTGACCTTGTCTCCGACGCCCAGGCCGCGTGGCAGCCCACGCGGCGGCAGCTTGAAGTCCATCGTCATCGCGCCCCACTTGAGCGATGCGATGGGTCCATGCGAAAGCGTGACCGCATCGCGGCCGATGCTTTCGACCTTGGCCTCGCTTTGATGGCGCGGCGCGGTGTTCGCGCTGTCGGGCTTGGGCTCGACGTTCAGACGGGATTCCACACCCTTCAGGCTGGCCTCGGAGTCGATCAGGAACTGCGACGACACCACCACACGCTGCCGAGCTTGCAGCCCGCGCTTGACTTCCGTCTGGCCGCCGGTTTCGATGCCGATCTCGACATCGACGGGACGGAAGCGGCCGTTGTCTTCAGCAAGCATCACCACCGTGCGCTTGCCGGTCTGGATGACTGCCTCGGTCGGAATCAGCAGGGCCTTCTCGGCGCGCATGTCCATGAACTGCATCTGCACGAACATGCCCGGCACCAGGCGTCCACCGGGGTTGGCGAGCTCGAGCCGCGCCTTCAGCGTGCGCGTGGTCATGTTGACCTCGGGCAGGATGGCTTGCACCTTGCCGTCGAAAGTTGCGCCGGGTGCGGCAGGGCTTTTGGCCTGCACCTTGGCGCCAGGGCGCAGCAGTGCCGCCTGGCTCTCCGGCACCTCGGCATTCGCCCACACGGTGCCGATGCCATTGACGCGGAACAGCGTGGCGCCCGACATCACGGTCATGCCTTCGCGCGCCATCAACTCGGTGACCACGCCACCGATGGGCGCCACCAGCGTGAATCGCGGCTGCGTGCGGCCGCTGCTCTCCACGAGCGCGATCTGCGCCTCGCTCATGCCGACCTGGCGCATGCGCTGGCGGGCGCCTTCGACCAGGGCGGCGAGCTCAGTGCCCTGCATGCGCCGCACCGACAGGAACTCTTCCTGCGCGGCGATCCACTCCGGTACGTACAGCTCCGCCAGCGGCTGGCCCTTGGCCACGCGGTCGAGCGTGGCGCGCACGTGCAGCCGTTCGACGAAGCCGGTGGCACGCGCCTGCACGATGACCTGATCGCGCTCGTTCCAGGTGATGCTGCCCACCGCCGCCACCTGGGGCGACAGGGTTCCTTCCGTGACCTCGGCAGTGCGCACGCCGAGGTTCTGCTGGATGCGCGGGCTGACCGTGACCTTGCTGCCGTCGCCGCCATCGCTGTCGGCGTAGACCGGCACCAGCATCATGTCCATGAACGGCGACTTGGCCGGCTTGTCGAACTTGTTCCCCGGCACCATCGGGTCGTGGTAGTACAAGACCTTCTTGCCGGTGGAAGGATCGACGTCACCGGCCTTGAGGCCGTCCTTGATGTGTCGGCGGGTTGCGTCTTCGCCCTGCGCGATGCTTTGCGGCAGGCCCCCCGCTGGAGCCTCCGTCGCTGCCGCATCGCCACCCGCGGCGGCCGCGGGCGCCGAGGCCATGCCCATGCCGCGGTTCATGCCGGTGGCGTACAGGCCATAGCCGGCAGCGCCGAGGACGCCGGCCGCGACCAGGCCAATCAGGAGGGGTTTGAATTTCATCGTTGTTGCTCCTTGGTTGCCACAGGGCGGTCCGTCATGGCCGTTGGGTGTTCGGTCGGAATCAGGTACTCGAGCCGGGCCCACAGGCCGGCGGCCTCCATCTCCAGACGCAGGCGTTCCATGCGGGTGTCGATCTCCACGCGCCGCGCTTCCAGGACGGAAGCCAGCGTCCCGCCACCGCCGCGATAGGCGGCGATCGCAGCGCGTGTGCGCTCGGTGGCCAGTGGAATCAGCGAGCTGTCGTACTGCGTCACTCGATCACGGAGGCTTTGCCACTGCTGGAGCCAGCTGCGGGTCTCGGCGACATGCTCGCGCGTGGCTTCCTCACGCTGGGCACGCATCTGCTCGGCCATGGCCAGCTTGGCCGAGACCTCGCGGTCTTGCCGGTTCTTCCGATCGAGCTGCAGCGGAATCGAAACGTTGACCGACACCATGTTGGAGTAGGCCGAGCCGCGCTGGCTGTACATCAGCTCCACGCTCCAATCCGACTTCTTGTTGCTCTGCGCAATGTCGGCCTCGGCGCGCGCCACCGCCTCTTGCCTGAGCATCAGTGCGATCTGCGGGTGGTGTTCCAGCTGGGTCTCCAGGTTGCCAGGTGAGAGTCGCACGGCAGCCAGTCCCGGCGGCGGCGCGAGCGCCTGCTCGGCATCGGTTCCGATCCACCGCGCGAGCCGAGTTCTGGCCGTCGTGATCTGCAGTTCGATCTGACGGATGCGGTCGTCGAGTTGCGCGACAGCCGAACGTGCGGCGAACACGTCGGCCTGCGCGCCTCGCCCGCCGCGATAGGCGGCCTCGGCGGCCTCGATCTGCAACGCGGTCTCGGCGCGCTGCACGGCCAGCAGCTCGCGCATGCGCTCCTGGTAGTGGCGATCGAGCCAGGCCATGGCGGTATCGCGACGCAGGCTGGCCAGCGCCACGGCGCGGCCGGCCTCGGCCACGTCTGCTTCACGGTCGAAACGCGCCGAGCGGGCCTTGCGCTTCTCGTCGCGCGTGAACTCCTGCATCACGCCCACCGAGCGCATGGTCATGAAGTCGCGCGTCAGGCTGAACCGGTCAGCCCCGTTGATCGGCAGGTTGTTGATCCCAGCCTTCAGCGTCGGGTCGGGCAACTGCCCGGCCGCAAGAGCCATCTCGCGCGCCGCGGCAGCGGCGGAATCCTGCGCCGGCAGTTGGCGTGATCGATCCTGTGCGACGCGCAGCGCCTCATCGAGGGTCAGCGGCTGCTGGGCATGGGCATCCAGACCGATGGCGGCCGCGTTGAGCAAGGCCAAGGCCAGCGCCGGCGCCCAGCGGCGAGGAGACCGCCACGCGTGTGCAGCGTGGCGCGATGAAGCAGTGAACATGGGATCTCCAGACAACGAACCGGTGGCTTCGTGTCGAGCTCGATTCGCCGATGCGAGCAATGGCTCGCGTGTGAGAACGAGCCGCGACCGATGCGCTCAGGCGACCATCACGGTCGCCAGCGCAGCGTCGTCTGGAGGATCAGATTCGGTAGACGCAGTGCAGGATGGCGTGCGGCGGGGAGGCCGCGACCAACGCGCTCAGCGTGGCCGCCGCAGAGCGCGGCGGCGGTGCCAACTCAGGCACCAGGGGCGTGGCATACAAGGTGGTCAGCACGGCCGCCGGTGCGTTCAGCGTCGGCGCCTTGTCGCTCTGCTGGCCCTGTTTGCAATGTTCAGCGCAGAGGTTGGGCGATGACGCATCCATCGCACCAATCATGTCGTCGCAATTGCTCGACGGTGCCATCGACATACCGACATCCGCCTGGCCACGCTCGTCCGGCGAGGCATTCAGCGCAGGCATCTGCATGTTCCCGGTCGCCCCCGACGCCAGAGCCGGGCATGCATAGGCAGCAATGGCGATTTGGGCCATGAGCAGCACACCGACAAGGCCACGGGCCACTGTTCGCAGGAATGATCGCGTCATGACAGCGGCTCCTCCAACGCGGACAACGACGCATCGCAGGCGCCGCTGGCGCATGCGGGAAACAGGTCGTTGATCGGAGTGGCAATCATGAATGTCGGAACTGATCAGGCGAAGAACGCCAGGCCCAGCTTCTTCGTGCACATTGTAGGGTGTTCAATCGGGCTTGGGGTCGCGTCAGGTCCCTTGCGGGCTCGGACCTGTGACATTCGGGCTGACTGGAAGCGCGCGCTGCACACGCCGCCGCTCGGCGAGTCTGGCCGCAATGCGGTAGCCAAGCAGCACGGCGAGAACGGCTGCATAGAGCGCCGGCTCGGTGACATCCTTCTTCACCATCCACCAGAAATGAAGCACGCCGAGCGGAGCGATGAGATAGACCACCCGGTGCAAGGCCATCCAGCGCTTGGCGCCGAGGCGCCGAACCATCGTGTTCGTCGAGGTGATGGCCAGCGGCACCATCAGCACCAGCGTGGCGAAGCCGACCGTGATGAATGGGCGCTTGATGATGTCCTTGACGATCTCGGTGAGTGCGAACGCATGGTCGAACGTCAGGTAACTCGACAGATGCAGCGCGCCGTAGAAGAACGCATACAGCCCCAGCATGCGCCGGAACCGGGCCAGCGTGTGCCAGCCCATGAGCTTGCGCAGCGGGGTCACACGGCAAGGGTCAGCAGCAGGAAGCGCAAGGTCCAATCCCCGGTGCTGCGGGTGATGTACTCCGCCGGATTGGCGCCGAGCCACTCCGGATACCACGCCGCGCCGGCCGCGAGCCTTGCCAGCGGGATGAGCGCGGCGCAGAAGGCGAGTGCCTTCAACGCCGACGCGGGTTTGATCGAAGTCTGCATGACTCAGAAGAACTTCTTCAAGTCCAGCCCGGCATACAAGCCGGCGACCTGATCGCCATAGCCGTTGAACAGTTGGGTCGGCCGGTTCGCGACGAGGTTCGGAATGCGGCGCTCCTTCTGCTGCGCCCAGCGAACATGGTCCACGTTGGGATTCACGTTCGAGTAGAAGCCGTACTCGCCGGGCACCGAGCGCTCCCAGGTGGTCAGCGGCTGACGCTCGACGAAGCGAATCCGAACGATGGACTTGGCGGACTTGAAGCCGTACTTCCATGGCACGACGAGGCGGATCGGCGCGCCGTTCTGGTTCGGCAGCACTTCGCCATACAGGCCCACGGCCAGGATCGTCAGCGGATGCATGGCCTCGTCGATGCGCAGGCCTTCGGTGTACGGCCACGGCAACACCGACGACCGCAGGCCGAGCATGCTCTCCGGCTGCGTCGCGGTGACGAACTCGACGAACTTCGCCTTCGACGTCGGCTCCACCAGCCTGGCGAGCTGGTTGAATTCGAATCCGATCCACGGGATCACCATCGACCAGGCTTCGACGCAGCGCAGGCGGTAGACGCGCTCCTCGAGCGGAAACCGCAGCAGGTCTTCAATGCCGAAGCTGCGCGGCTTGGCCATTTCACCCTCGACGATCACGGTCCAGGGCTGCACGCTCAGTTGCTTGGCGTATGCAGCGGGGTCGCTCTTGTCGGTGCCGAACTCGTAGTAGTTGTTGTAGGTCGTGACGTGCTTGTACGTGTTCAGTGGCTCGGTGCTGCTGAGAGTGCTCTTGCCCGTACCCGTCAGCTTGCGCAGGCCGAGCGTTCTCTCCGGCTCATCCGCCTTAGGCGCGCAGGCGGCCAGCGTCCCGGTCAGGCCCACGATCGAGCTGGCTGCGGCCAGCGTCAGCCAATCACGCCGGCGCTGATACAGAGCGCGCGGCGTGATCTCGGACGGCTGGTGGTCCTTGGGTCGGTGGATGAGCATGGTGGTGTGGTTCCGTCACGATCCGTCGAAGACCGCGCTTGATCCTTACACGGAGAGGCCGAGGATGAGGACAGCGAGGCCGGGGCGGAACCGCGCGGCGACGCGCGTCACCGTTCAGCGCTGTCAGTAGGGACGGCCACAGTCGAGCTGGCCTCCTGCTTCTTGCCCCGGCACATGAACAGGTGCATCAGCGGGCAGGCGAGCAGGACCAGGTGAGGCCAGTAGCCTGCCGCGCGTCCGAGGTGCCCGCTGGCGACCAGAACGACGGCAAGCATGCCGACGACTCCCAACCCCAGCCCAAAAGGGGGTTCCGGTACCACGGCGTGCCTGCTCGGAGCGGCCGTCGGCCTGTATTGACGAGTGGGCCGCTCCTTTCGATTGCGCGATCGCACCGGTCGCACGGTCCACCTTCACGATACCGAGCTTGGGATGAAGCCAGTTGTAGGTGCCGCCGGCCGGCTGGGTGATCGGATCCTGAGCGGCTGCGGGCATCGCGGCGCTGGCCGAGAGCGCGGCCACAATGGCGGTGATTTGCTGGATCATTACGATTCCTTCTTCGCGATGCTCGCGGCAGGGTTGGCGCTTGGTGGATCACCCAGCGGCGGCGGCGACGACGCGCCCAGAGTGCGGCTGGCAAGGATTCGACTTCCGCTGCGACGAACGATCTCGAGCGCGCAGCAGCAGGGCCGTGCGCGTGAGTTGCTCGACGAATAAACCAGGGAAAGCCTTTGCAAGCGACCGACCAACCGGTATTGCGCGACATCGTTTTGGTGGGGGGTGGGCACAGCCATGTGGTGGTGCTCAAGCGCTTCGGCATGAAGCCGATTCCCGGTGTACGGCTCACCCTGATCTGCCGCGACACGCACACGCCCTACTCCGGCATGCTGCCGGGCTATGTGGCGGGCCACTACGGCTACGACGACGTGCACATCGATCTGCGTCGGCTGGCAGAGTTTGCCGGTGCGCGCTTTTTCGGCAGCGAGGTGACGGCGCTCGATCGCGTCGACCGCAAGGTGATCTGCACCGGGCGCCCGCCGGTTCCCTACGATCTGCTGTCGATCAACATCGGTTCCTCGCCGCAGGTCGGGCAGGTACCCGGCGCCGGCGAGCATGCGGTGCCGGTGAAGCCGATCAACCGATTCAACGACCGCTGGCTCGCGTTGATCGAGCGGGTGCGCAAGCATCCGGGTCCGACGCGTATCGCCGTGGTGGGCGCCGGCGCCGGCGGCGTGGAACTCACCCTGGCAATGCAGTTTCGCCTCGGGAACGAGTTGCGTGCGCTCGGCCGCGATCCGGCCGAGTTGCATTTCGATCTGTTCTCGGCCAGTGCCGAGATCCTGCCCACGCACAACGCGCGCGTGCGCGCGAGCTACGAGAAGATCCTGCGCGAGCGCGGTATCGATCTGCGTCTGTCGAGCGCCGTTGCGCGGGTCAGCGAAAACAGCTTGACCACCGACGATGGTCAAACCATTGCGTTCGACGAAGTCGTCTGGGTCACGCAGGCGGGCGGCGCTGCCTGGCTCACCGGCACGGGACTCGCACTGGACGCAGACGGGTTCATCCGCGTCGGGGAAACCTTGCAGTCGATCACCGATCCGCTAGTGTTCGCCGCCGGCGATATTGCGAGCATGGTCGATCGTCCGCTGGAGAAAGCCGGTGTGTTCGCGGTGCGCCAGGGCAAGCCGCTCGCGCGCAACCTGCGCCTGGCAGTCCAAGGCCAGACCTTGCGACCCTACCGACCGCAGCGCCACTGGCTTGCCTTGATCAGCACCGGCGACCAGTATGCGGTGGCCTCACGCGGCCCGATCGCATTCGAAGGCGCCTGGGTCTGGCGCTGGAAAGACTGGATAGATCGCCACTTCATGATCCGCTTCACCGAGTTGCCGGCAATGGACCCGAATGCCACGCCGGCCGCGCCGCCTGCGACTCCGCTGGTGAAGCTCGACCAGGAGGAAGCGGCGCAAGCGCTGTCGGCGATCGCGATGCGCTGCGGAGGTTGCGGCGCCAAGGTGGGTGCCACCGTGTTGTCGCGCGCGCTCGGCCCGTTGCAGCCAGTGCCGCGCGACGATGTGCTGATCGGCCTGCATGCGCCGGATGACGCCGCGGTGGTACGCGTGCCCCCCGGCAAGGCGATGGTGCACACGGTGGACTTCTTTCGTTCGTTCATCGACGACCCGTTCCTGTTCGGCAAGGTGGCGGCGAATCATTCGCTCGGCGACATCTATGCGATGGGCGGCGAGCCGCAATCGGCCACCGCGGTAGTCACCGTGCCCTCGGGGCTGGAAGCCAAGGTCGAAGACACCTTGTACCAGATGATGAAAGGCGCAATCGATGTGCTCAACGAGGCCGGCTGTGCGTTGGTGGGTGGGCACACCGGCGAAGGGCGCGAGCTCGCGCTCGGCTTTGCGATCAACGGCCTGATCGACGAGGCACTGACCGGCGTGATGCGCAAGGGCGGCATGCAGCCGGGCGACGCGCTGCTCCTCACCAAACCGATAGGTACCGGCACCCTGTTCGCCGCGCATGCGTTGCTCAAGGCGCGCGGGCGCTGGATCGATGCCGCGCTGGCGTCGATGATCGTCTCCAACCGGATCGGCGCGCAGATCATGCTCGCACATGGCGCCACCGCCTGCACCGACCTCACCGGCTTCGGCCTGCTCGGGCACCTGGTGGAAATGACCCGCCCATCCGGGGTCGATGCAGAACTGGATCTGGCTGCGCTACCTGTACTGGCGGGCGCCGAGGAGACCGCCGCGGCTGGCATCCTCAGTTCCCTGCAGCCAGCCAATGTGCGCCTGCGCCGCGCGCTGCGCAACCAGGCCGAGATGGTGAATCATCCGCGCTACCCGTTGATCTTCGATCCGCAGACGGCGGGCGGTCTGCTCGCGAGCGTGCCGGTCGGCGAGGCAGCCGCCTGCGTCGCGGCATTGCAAGCGGCCGGCTACGAAAGCACCACGGTGATCGGGCGGATCCTCGCGCAAGGCGATGCACTGGAACCGATCATCCTGAAGGCTTGAGCTCGTACTGCTCTTCTCCAGACTTGAGTTCGAGCGGAACATTCCTCAGGTCTGAGCCGGCAGCCCCAGCGGGCGCCCGACGGCGCCCCGGTCCACCACGAGCGCCATCGACCTGAGCAGACCACGCTGTACCGTCTGGTGCAGCAGCACGCGGCCAGCGTCATCGCCCGCACCGAAGCCAGCACGGGTGCCGAGCTGCCCGGCTCGATGAGGACGAGTTCGACGCCTTCCTCGAGTGAGCCATGCTGGCGCACGGCTTCCTGAGGCTTCGCTGCGGCGAGTGCAGCCACGACAGGCTGCTGTCGTGCAGCTGCAAGCGGCGCGGGTTCTGCCCCTCTTGCAGCGCGCGGCCGGAAATCTACCCCCGCGACGCGCCAGCAGGCCTCGCGCACGCGCATGGCCGCCGTCATCCCCGCAGTTGTTGAGATCCACAAACCCCGCTAACGGCGTCCACGAATCTTGCTAGCGTAACTGTCAGACCCCCCGTAGTCGAGATGCCGTCTTCTGTCGATCGCTTGCCGGCGGCGGCTGAGATAGTTCAAGAGCCGGCCCATGTTGCGGTGCTTGCGCAGCGTTGACCTTTGCACCCAGCTCGCCTCGCCTGGATGCTGACCGCAGACAAATTCCTGCTCGTACAGCCATGCAGCCGGCCAGCACGGTGCCGTGACATCCCGCGGGTTGAGGAACAAGCAGGCGTGACAGAACGGGAGGTCTTCTCTCCTCGGCAGATGCCCCTGCGGTCCAAGCGCCGCGATGACTTCGTAGCTCACGCCGCAACGAACGAACGGCCGACGAGCACATTGCAGGTTCGCAAAGCTGTCTCATGTCCGTGGCGGTGCAAGGATCCACGGTGAGGTTCTTCCAGCGAGCGTGCCGCGCCTCGGCGATCGCGACGCTAGCCCCCGGTCACGCGCGGATCTGCCAGTTTCTTCAAGCCTGAAGGCGCAGTCCCGATGCACGCTACGTAATAGTCCGACGCCCACCGTCGTTGACGGTTCACTCGCGGGCGTTTAGCCGAGCGTTGACCTCGTCGATGTCGAAGGCGCGTGGATCGAAGGGGCGGCCGATCCACTCCTTGAGATCGGCGTGCTCCGGGTGATCGGGGTCGGCCAGCGCCTCGAGGAACTCTTCATACCCCCCGGCGCCGCCGACGTCCTGTGGCGGGCAGGCGTTCTCGCCGGCGATGCACCGGGCGAAGTCCAGTGGCGCGTCCAGCCTGACGATCTGCTCGACTTTGATGCTGTGCCACCAGCTGTCGCCGAAGTCGTAGAGGTACTTGAAGCTCTTGCGCCTGCCCAGTGCTTGGCTCAGGAGCACGTCTTCTTCGGGCTGCAGGTCGTCGGGGAACTCCCGCCCCGGCTCGGTCGCGCCGTAATGGTCCGGTCCGAAGATGAACTCGTGGATGTGTCCGCCATCCCACCCGGTACCCCACAGCAGCGCCACGTGCAGACGCGACAGGTCCACGTCCAGCGGCACCAACAACCGGCGCCAGACCTTCGGGCGAACATCCTCGAGTTCGACGTACAGCTGCCACGCGTGCAGCTCGCTGGGAGTGGAAGTCGTACCCATGGCGGCACTGTAGCGGCTGGTGCCGCCGTGCCGCGCTGGCGTCAGGCCGCCTGGGCCATGGCGGCCTGCTGCCAGGCCGTCTGGAGCTGCGGCGCCACGGCCCACGGCAGCAAATCGTCGATGCGGTTGATGCGGTGCCCGCCGAGGCGCTCCAGCACGTAGGTCAGGTAGCGCTGCGGATCGATGCCGTTGAGCTTGGCCGAGCCGATCAGCGTGTAGATGACCGCCGCGCTGTGGCCGCCGACATCGGAGCCCAGGTGGAGGTAGTTCTTCCTGCCCAGCGCCACACAGCGCAGCGCCCGCTCGGCCGCATTGTTGTGCGCCTCGATGCGGCCGTCGCTGACGAACTGCGTCAGCGCCGTCCAGTTGCTCAGTGCGTAGCCCACGGCCAGCGCCATCGGCGACTTGGCCGACACCTGGGTCAGCGTCTGGGTCATCCAGCCGTGCAGCTCCTTGAGCAGCGGCGCGGTGCTGGCTTGCCTCACCCGCCGTCGCTCGTCGGGCGGCCTCCCCTGGATCCGGGCCTCGATCTTGAACAGCTCGGAGATGCGCTGCAGCCCGTGGTGCGCCAGCGTGCCGGCCACCTGGCGTTGCCGCACGTGGATGTCCCACAGCTTGCGGCGTGCGTGGCTCCAGCATCCGGCCTCGATGATGCGGCCGGGCTGGCGATCCTCACGGTACAGCGCGTTGTAGCCGGCGAAGGCGTCGGCCTGCAGGACACCGATGAAGTGCTTCAGATGCGCCGCAGGGTGCTCACCCTTGCGGTCCACGGAATACTGGAACCACACGGCCGGGTCGGCTTGCTGGCCGCTGTTGCGGTCGTCACGGACATAGACCCACAGCCGGCCGGTGTGCACCTTGCCGCCCTTGCCCCCCAGAGCCCGGATCGGCGTGTCGTCGCCGTGGACCTTGTCGGCCTGCAGCACGTAGCGGCCGATCGCCTGGGCCAGCGGGGTCAGCAACTGCGCAGCCTGGCCCACCCAGTCGGTCAGGGTGGAACGGTGCAGGTCCAGGCCAGCGCGGGCGTAGATCTGGCTCTGGCGGTACAGCGGGGTGTGGTCGCGGTACTTGCTGACCAGCATCTGGGCCAGCAGCCCAGCGCCGGCCAGGATGCGGTCGATCGGCCGGCCCGGGGCGCTGGCCTGGGCGATCGTCTTGCAGCCGCCGCACGCCAGCTTGGGGCGGACATGGCGCACGACATGGAAGCTGCCGGGCTCGTAGTCGAGCACCTCACTGATGTCCTGGCCAATCTCGCGCAGGGCCAATCCACAGGCGGCGCAGCCGCAGCCGGCGTTGTGCCCCGCCGGCCAGTGCATGACGGTTCGCCGCGGCAGGTGGGCCGGCAGTTCGCGCAGGTTAGGCCGCGGCCGGAAGGCGCGCTTGCGGCGTTGTTCATCGAGCGAGGCGACCTTGCCGGTGCCGGCCGTCTCGGTTGGCTCGGCCAGCACCACCTGGCCGCCGACCAGTTCGAGCTGCGGGTGCTCCAGGCGTTCGCTGGAGCGGCCGTACTTCATGCGCCGCAGGTAGGTGACCTCGAGCTTGAGCTTGTCGATGGCGAGTCGCGCAACCTTGAGTTCGTCCTGGAGTTGCAGCACCCGCTCGCCGAGTTCGGCGTTGCACTGGAGGACTTCATCCCAGGTCATGAAGGATGACTGTGCCCAAGCGCGTACCAACGTACAACGGGGCATGCACTGTCAACGTGATGGCACCGCGCTTCAACCGAACTCAGGCCGCTGCGCGTGGCTGCCAAGTGCGCTCCGGGCGGCGCCAGTCGATGCCCTCCAACAGCATCGAGAGCTGGGCCACGCTGAGCATGACGCTGCCGCTGTCGGCCTGCGGCCAGATGAAGCGGCCGCGTTCGAGCCGCTTGGTCAGCAGGCACATGCCGTCGCCGTCGCTCCACAGCAGCTTGATGAGGTCGCCTCGGCGTCCGCGGAAGGCGAACACGTGGCCGGCGTAGGGGTCTTCGGCCAGTACCGTGTGCACCTTGGCGGCCAACGAGTCGATGCCGCAGCGCATGTCGGTGATGCCGGCGGCCAGCCAGACACGTGTGCCGGCGCGCGGGCCGATCATTGCGTCTGGCGCAGCGCGCGCAGCACGCTGCACAGACTGGCCTCGTCGACAGGGCCGCGCAGGCGCAGTTGCACGCCAGCCACTTCCAGCTCGATCACGCCGCCGCGCGGCGAGGGCTTGACCGGCGCGGTCGGCAGCAGCGGCGTGGTCGCCGAGGGCATCGCGAGCGCTTCGTCCGCTGGCGCGACTTCCACCGGCAGCAGCACGGTCGCAGCCGTTCGGGGTGAAGCGGCTCGCAGATGCTCCCGGCGCCACTTGAACAGCATGTTGGCGTTGATGCCGTTGTCCAGCGCGATGGCCGATACCGACGCGCCGGGCTGCAGGCTCTGGCGGACCAACTCTTCCTTGAACGCGCGCTCGTGCTGCCGCCGCTGGCGCCTGAACGCGTCTTGCTCACTCTTCATGGTGTGCACCATCTCCACGAAGCGCACACCTCCAAGCGGGTCGGCGCTTGGGTTCAGATGCTTGGCATCTGCGGGCGATCAGGCAAGGGTGGTGGTGGTCGGACTATTACCACGCTACGGACATCATCAATACACAAGCAAAAGATGCTGCTGCCATCTTGGTCCGACGCGTGGCTTCTGGGTATGGGCGCAGCCTTCGTGCAGCTGGCCGCTGGCGAGTTTGCCGCGGCGGTCCATGGGACGCACACCTCGCCCCTGCGGGCCGTCGGCAAGTGGCTGATCGACGCACTGCCAACGCCCTTGATAGAGGTGGGCATCGCACTCATTGGTCGCGGCGACAAACCCGCGATCGCCGCAACACTGGTCTTGCTCGGTATCGGCCTTCCAACGCTGGCAGCGCTCGCGGGAACAACCGCACTCTTGGCAGCGCTTCTTGTGCAGGGGTCCATCGGGCTCTATGCGCTGTGGCGCCGCGTCGAACTTTGCCGCACGATCGCACTCGCTCTTGGATCGCTGCCAGTGGGTGCCGGATTGCTGGGCGTCTGGCTCGGCGCTGCCGCTTCCCTGACTCTCGGACTCGTGCTGTCAGTCCTCGCGCTGGCGATCCGCCGACTCCGGCGCCAGCATCGGGCCACAGAACGCACGATCTTTCCGAAACCTCTGCCACCGCCACCCCGGTCGGCCGCTCCGCAAATCCGAGGGCTGTCCGAGCTCTTTACCCCGGTCGACCGATTCTTCGTCACCGACGTGACGTTTCCGGCACCGACCGTGGACACGCGATCCTGGCAGCTCACCGTGCGGGGCCTGGTGGAGCAGCCGCTGTCGCTGACCTTCTCCGAACTGTTGGAAATGCCCTCCATTGAGGTGGATTCGGTTCTGATGTGCGTGCACAACCCGGTGGGCGGCCCTTTTGTCGGCAATGCGCGATGGCAGGGAGTGCGGTTGACCGACCTACTCGACCGTGCCGGCGCGTCGCGGCAAGCGGACCACGTCCGCCTGCATGCCGTCGACGGGTTCTCGGCCGGGCTGCGCCTTTCGTTGCTCGAGGAAGGCTACGAGCCGCTGTTGGTCTACGCCATGAACGGCGCGCCGCTCACTGGCAAGCACGGCGCCCCGGTCCGGATGCTTGTCCCTGGAATTCACGGATACGACTCGAACATCAAGTGGCTCTCTGCGATCGAGGTCACACGGTTCAGCGATGCCATCGACTACGCCGAGCGCAAGGGCTGGCCCCGGGTGCCATCGCGTATGGCACCGAATGCCAGGATTGACGTGCCAGGCGACACGGCTCTGCTTGCGACAGGCCAACAGCTTGTGGCTGGCGTCGCCTGGAGCCCCCCGCATGGTGTCGTGAAGGTCGAGTTGCGAGTCGATGGCGGGGATTGGCGGGCTTGCACACTGGTGACCGCGCTAGGGCCCGACGCCTGGGTCCTTTGGAGATCTCAGTGGGAAGCCACACCCGGCCGCCATACGCTGGAGGTTCGAGCCTGGGGTCGAGACGGCGTGCAGAGCGAAGCTCCCGCCGCCCCGTATCCCGGCGGGGCACGCGGCTACCACTGCGTGGCGGTCGACGTCAGATCGGGATGCTCTCCACGGCCTCGCCAGCTGGGCTGGTGGCTCCTCGCGCAAGGGCGCGCCAGGTGGCTATTGGCCTGGTCCGGTCTCATTGCGTGGCGCCGGCGCCGCGTCCACTAGCGTGGCCCCGCCCCGCTCCTGAATCCCTCCCACAACAGGTTTCATCACATGTCCACGTCGCCCGAGCTCGGAGAGCGTCACATCCTGAACATTTCACGGGGCCCGATCGAGTACCGGGTCACAGGCCGGGGTCCGACGATCGTGTTCTTGCACGGGATCATTGCCAACGGCGATGTCTGGCGCGGCGTGGTCGCAGATCTCTCGCGCGACCACTGCTGCATCGTGCCGGACTGGCCGCTCGGCGCGCACCTTCTGACCATGAAGGCTGGTACCGACTTCTCATTGCCGGGCATCGCCGCGATGGTCGATGAGTTTCTGGCCGCCGCAGGTCTTGAACAGGTGGTGATGGTCGCCAATGACACCGGAGGTGCCGTGGCACAGCACGTTGTCGCCGACCGCCCCGCGCGGATCGCAGCACTCGTCCTGACACCCTGCGATGCATTCGACAATTTTGTGCCCCTGCCGATCCGACACTTGCGCCTGCTCGGACGAACTTCCTTGGGACTCTGGGTGATGGCGCAGACCTTGCGCTGGCGCTTGGTGCAACGGCTGCCCATTGCCTTCGGCCTGTTGACGGAGCGGGCCATCCCCGCGGACATCATGCGGTCATACACAGCTCCTCTGCGCGAACGCGCGGGCACGCGCCGCGACTTCGCAGCGTTGGTTCGAAATATCCATCCGAGGTACACCTTGGCAGTCGCGGAGAGACTTGCAGGATTTTCACGTCCCGTGTTGTTGGTTTGGGCGCGGGAGCGGCGACGCTTTCTTCCGCTGCAGCACGCGCATCGACTCGCGACCCTCTTTCCCGACGCCGCGGTGGAGATCATCGAGGACTCCGGGCCTTTCGTGACCGAGGATCAGCCACGGGCCGTGGCAACGGCGATCAGGCTGTTCATCGCCGATCGGGTGATGCGGACCATCTCGTCCTCACACCGAGCTAGTCAAACGACAAGTTCATCGACGAAGTCAACGACGGCGCGAGTGAGCTGACATCGTCCAGTGCGGTCGAGTGGGCACTGAGGCCAAGCGCAATGGTGACGGCAGTCTTCTTATCTTTGTCTACGCGGCCGAGTTCAACAACCATCATCCAAGAAAGAAACTGAAATGACATCGACAAGTACCAAGAAGACCATAGTTCTGTTCATGATCGCACTGGCCGTTGGAAGCTCCGGAAACGCCGTGGCTCAGTCTGCCTCCGGCAGCGCGCCCAGCGACAAGACCGAAGCAGCGACGACAACGGGCGCGAAGACCGTCCGCATGCTGTTCGCACATGCCAATCGGAACAAGGACGGCCAGCTGACTCGCGCGGAGGCCAAGTGGCGCTTGCCCATCACGTATGCGAGTTTCGACAGCATTGACACCGCCAAGCGTGGCTGGATCAGCTTCGAGCAGCTCGTCGATTTCACCAACAAGCGTGTCGGCCTGCAGGCCGACGACATCCTGAAGATCGGTCAATGGCCCTGATTTGTCTTCGCTCGTGGTGTGGGGAGTTGGATCCCTGTAGGCCCCTCTTCGCCACCGGTGCGCTTCGAGGCGCACATACTGGTGGCCGCCGAGGTCGCACGCCATCTCGGCGTCGAGGTCGACGCCGCTCGCTGCCGACGAAGTCGTCGCGCGCCGTCGGCGCCACGGCTCGAACCGGCTGCCCGAACCGCCACCGCGCCCGGCTTGGAACGGCTGCTCGACGAGTTCAGCGACTGCATGATCCTCGCGCTGCTGGCCGCGGCGCTGCGGTCGGGCGTGCCCGGCGACGTTCGAGCCCAGTAACTTCGTGCCGGCCGACCTGCGGCCGCGCGACGTCGTGCGGCCGCGAGTCGACGAGTCGGCTCTGACCGGCGAGTCGGTCACCGTCGAGAAGTCGCACGGACACCTGCCCGCCGAGGCCGAAGCACTCGGCGACCAGGTCAACATGGCGTTCAAGGGCATGCTGGTCCCCCCACGGGCGCGCGGCAGGGCTGGTGGTGAGTACCGGAGAGCAGACCGAGCTCGACCGCGTCGCGACGCTGCTCGGCGCCATCGAGGCCGCGCGACGCCACTGCAGCGCCTGGACAAAGCCATCGACTTGGCCTAGTCTGCAAAGCAGATCGAAAGCTGATCTCCACGCCTGAACAAAGACGACGGCGCGATGCCGAACGTGTCTCGAAACGATCGCGACAGGTGTGCCGAATCGCTGAAACCGACCGCGTGTGCAGCTTCGGTCCAGGACGCCCCCTGAAGCACCGACTCCACCGCGCGCCGCAGGCGCAACCACACCACATAGCGGCGCAGCGGAGCCCCGGTGTCCTCGGCAAAGCGGTGGCTCAGCCAACTGGGCGAGACGTTCAGTGCGCCCGCCAACGTTTGCAGGCGCACCGGCCGATCGATCTGGGCGCTGAGCAGGGCCAGGGCCTGTGCGATGCGCGGGTCGCGGCCACGGGCGCCCGGATCGGTGCCGTCCAACCCGAGCCACATCACGCAGGTCGAGTCCGCAACGTCGATCGACCCACCGTCCTCCACCAGAGCCCTCAGGCTCTCTGCCACGGCTGGTGGCGGTTCAAACGCTGCGCTGCCATCGCAAGAGTCGATGCGAGTTTGAAGGGATACGAACTCGACGCATTCGGACTCCAGGTACAGCATCGCCACCGTCGACCCTGAGGCGTCAAACGCATGCGGTCGGTCCGGCGGGATGAAGAACCCGTTCAATTCCTCCCATTCGCCTTGCGGCCTGGTCTTCAGTCGAAGCCGGCCGCCAAGTCCCCAACAAACCTGTGCGGCGTGGTGACGGTGCATGCGCGCATCGAGGCCGGGGCCGACATACAACAAGCGATGCGGCCAAAGGTACAGGCGTAACGGGACTGTTCCGACGTTCACGTGCACTCCGCAGTCCAACCTCGGCTCGTCGCTCGTCGCGGTTCCGTGCCGCTCACAAGGTCTTGGAGATTCCGATGAGGGGTCTGAGCCCCGCGCCGAAGCGGCGGCGGCAGCCAGTGGCAGTTCATCGTCCACGGCCAGCGCGTCGAGGACAACTGGACCGCGCTGTTCCAGCCCGGCGAGCGCATCCGCCTGCGCTTGATCAACGCGTCATCGATGAACTTCTTCGACGTCTCGGTGCCCGGGCTGGATCTGACCGCGGTGCAAGCCGACGGCCAGAACGTCCGCCCCGTCACGAACGTCGCGAACTCCCAGCGAATAGCGTCTCCCGGCGCGAGCTTGCCGCACAGCTCGACGACATGACTGGCCGCGATGGCTTGCTGTGCCATCGCCAGCCCCATGCCGACCAGCGCCATCAGCGTTCTCTGCATGAATCGTGATCCTTCCTGGTTCACCATCGTCTTCGACTTTCCGGGGCACCGACGCCTTGACGCCCAACATGTCTCGAAAGCGGCTTCATCGTCGCTTTCTGCGCTTCACCTTCCGGGGCTTCGGCCGCTGCGGCTTGTTGCCGTCGGCATTCCCTCGTCGGCGCCTCCAGGCAAGGAACAGGGCCAATCCAATGACCACTGCGGCGCTCGCCATTCCGCCGATCAGGATGAACCCCAGTTCGGCGTGCGAAAGCCTCGAGAAGTTTCGGAATTCGTGCGGCATCGGCTCAGCGCTGCTGCAGCGAACTGCGGTTCATCTCGTCGTGCTTGGCCCGGATGCTAACGGGCCACTGGGCCTTGATCCAGGAGAGCGCGGCCACGATCTCGGAATCGGTCAGTACGCCTTTGTACGCAGGCATCGAGGATTCATACGAGGCCAGGTTGGCCGCCTTGGCGACGCCGAGCTTCGTGATGCGAAAGAGCGTCTGGTCGGGGTGATGCCACGTATGCCCGGACGCGTCATGTGGCGGTGCCGGCAGGCGGCCTTGTGCGTCTCTCTGGCGCCAATTGGGCTGGCCCTCGAGCTTCGCCCCGTGACAGGCGGCGCAGTGTGTCGCGTAGACCTGCCGGCCCAGCGCCGTCACCTCCACATCGTCAGGTTTGAGCAGCCCGGTGCTTGCCGGCTTCGGCGCCAGACTCGAGATGGCAACGACCAAAACCACCGCACCGATCACGGCAACAGCCAAGGGCCACCGGCTTCGTTTCATGCGCTCGTCCTGACCAGCATCACATCCTCGCGCCTGATCGCAGGAGATCGCCCGCTTGTGTTCGGACCATCCGCCAGCTAACGAGGGCCAGCCATGTCCCGATACCCGTAGCGACCAGACAGGGGAGCAAATCCAGGCCGGGCCGCAATGCTTCGAACGTCACCGCGATGCCGCCGGCAACGATGGCCCAGAAGCGCGTTTCGGCCCAACGGGCCTGCCAGTCCACCTGGACAAGGACCAGAAGGGCCCCGGCGGCGGCAACCAACGCGAGCGTGGCGCACGCATGGTGGTTCCCCATCTGCCAGTAGCCGGCCAAGCCGGCCACGATGATGGCGAACAGCGCGACGGCGGCCAGCAGCCCAAACAGGCCCGCGACGAGACATCGGACACCTGCACGCCATGCATCCCATGGAGAGCCGACGTCCATGCGCCACAGAAAAAGCCGGTGCGCCGCGGCCGCGGCGGCTGCAAGCAACACGCACTCATGCCATGCCAGACCCGCAGCACCCAGCATGGCAACGATGCCGACACTGAGTGCCTTCGCGGCCAAGGAGTGCATCGCGCCGTTCATGAAAATCCTCTCGTGGGTCCACGATATGAGCTGAAAACGCGCGCGCTGCCAGCCTTTGCGACGAGCAGCATGTCGAAGGGATCCCGTTGGTCGCCGTAGTCCGGGCGGCCCATGCCGGGAGAGCCGACGGGCATGCCGGGGACCGCCAAACCCACTGCGTCGGGCGCCTCCTTGACCAGACGCAGCACGTCGACCGCAGGCACATGACCTTCGACCGCGTAGCGGCCGACCACTGCGGCCTGGCAGGAGCCGAGTTTCATCGGCACCTTCATGCGTGCGCGCGCCGCCGTGTTGCCGACGCTGTGCACCGTCACCCGCAAACCGTGCGACTCGATCGTGAACAGCAAGTTCGACACAGCCCACGGCATGCGCCGGCGCGTTGGGATTGGGACCATGACATCCTCGCGTGAACGTCTCGGGGCGTCCCAGCTGCTGTCGCAGCGGGCGACGAAACAGGACCTGGCACGAGGCCGCGCGTCGCTACACGCGCGTCAACCCGGGCCAGCTAGGCGCGCGCGCCCCGAGGGGGACGGTCCGGGCCGTCGGTGGCGAACGTGTCGACGGTAGACACGACGGTGGGAAACACCGTCGGCACCGGGTCGGGGACCGCAATGACCGGCACCGCAACCACGATCGCGCACAGCGAGCAGCAGCAGGCGCAAGCGCTGCCCGTCTGCATGGTGGCCTGGCTGGCCTTGACGACGGTGGACACATCGTCGATGCCAACAACATCGGCAGTGGCGTCTGCATCGAGCTTGAGACCGGCCAGGGCATCTCCGTGACGCGAGTGGCCGGAAGCGGTCGCACGCACCTCAGTTCGGGGAGACCCGCCACTGTGTTGATTCGGGCCGCAGAACGCCATGGTCGCGGCGGCAACCCCTTGCGCGGGCACTGCCAACACCAACAAGCAGATCAGAAGCACTCTGACAAGCACACCCATTGGAAAATCTTACTGCTTGCCTGCTTCGCGACCCCATTCAAGCCCTCACGGACCCCTTTCGCGCAAGTTGAGATTGGCCAAGGGCTGGCCCGCCCGCGGCTTGCGGCTGGACGCCCATGACAAACGGCGGGAGCCGCGCCTATTTCTGTCAAGTGCGGGCTCAAGGAGGCGCGACACGTGACCTATCGCGGTATGCCGTTGGTCTACCTCGCGCGCTTGTTGTAGCGCTTGTGGCGACCCGCGACTGGCCTCGCCCTTGACTGTGTCGCTACGTCGCGGCTGACTGCGTCGAATTGCCCGCGGCCGAGTTCAAGGGTTAAGCGCCGACCCTAGGCCCAACAGGTCGCGTCAGGGTGACCGCATCGGGTCGAATTGGCGCTTTGGACGTCGGCTGCGCGGGCATTCTTGCCGGCCCGTACTCTGCACATCACGTAGGCGTGGCTCGCAGGTAGCCGTTCGATCCCGTGGACGCAATGGAGACCAACGACCGTGCAGGCCGGAACGATCGATTCGTCCAGCCGATCAGGCGCAGGCCTGGCAACTAAACAGCGAGATGCGGGCAAAAGGCCACTCTATTCAGCCTTAACCCTCCCCCCAGACTTCCGATAGTCCTAGAACCACACCGAGCGACCCGGAGCCATGAGCGCCTACCCCCAGGAAGAAACTCTCGCCGTCGCCACCAAGGCGATGGCCGCACCCGGCGAGGTGCTCAACCTGCGCCTGGGCGCCGAGGCATACGGCATCGACATCCTGCGCGTGCAGGAGATCCGCTCCTACGAGAAACCCACGCGCATCGCCGGCGCGCCGACGGATGTGCTGGGCGTGACCAACCTGCGCGGCGTGATCGTGCCCATCGTCGACCTGCGCTGCCGCTTCGGCCTGGACGCGGCATGCAACAACGACACCGTCACGGTGGTGCTCGGCCTGGACGGTCGCACCGTGGGCGCGGTGGTCGATTCAGTCAGCGACGTGGTGCCCTTGACGACCGAACAGATCAAGCTGGCGCCCGCGTTCAGCGGCGCTGTCGACGCGAGCCACATGACCGGCATCGCCACGCTGGGCGAGGGCGAGCGTGCGCGCATGCTGATCCTGCTTGACATCGAGGCCCTCATCACCGGTGCCGAGATGGCACTCGGCGCCCAAACAACTCAGTAATCGCCCCCACGAAAACGACCATGAACTTCTCGAACAGCAACATCGCCACCCGTCTGGGCGCCAGCTTCGCCATCATCGTCCTGCTCGCTATCGCGATGGTGGGCGTTGCACTGCGGCAGCTGCACGTCTTCGAGAGCAACCTCGACGACATCGTGGGCGTCAACAACGTCAAGCTCAAGTTGAACAACGACATGTCCGAGGCCGTGCACATCGTCTCCCGCGTGACGCGCACGGTGGCGTTGCTCGAAGACAAGTCGGCCAAAGACGTCGAACGGGAGAAGTATGTCAAGGCGCGCGCAAGCTATGACGCTGCTTGGGGCGAGCTCAATGAGTTCCCTGCCAGCGAGACCGGCAAGGCCATCCGGGCCCGCATTGCCGAGGCGGCCGCTGCCGCGCGCGCGCTCAACAGCGAGGTCATCGAACTCGGATTGAAGGGGAACCGCGATGCCGAATCGCTGGCCCTGCTGATGGGCAAGGCGGCGCCGGCCACACAGAAGTGGCAGAACGCCATCGATGAGAACCTCAAGTACGAGGAAGGCAACAACTTGGAGGAATTCGAGGCGTCTGAGGCGGCCTACAAGCAAGCGCAGATTTTGCTGCTAAGCATCGGCTTGCTCGTGGTCTTGTCGGCGACGGTGCTGGGCTGGTTGGTCACGCGCTCGATCACCCGCCAGCTCGGCGGTGAACCCGCTGCTGCGGCCGACTTAACCCGCTCGGTGGCCCAGGGGGACCTGAGCATGCATATCGACGTCAAGCCCGGTGACAGCACCAGCGTGATGGCCCAGCTGAAGGCCATGCAGGACAGCCTGGCCAAGGTGGTGGGCGAGGTGCGCAGCAACGCCGAGAGCGTGGCCACCGCCAGCGCGCAGATCTCCCAGGGCAATGCGGACCTGAGCCAGCGCACCGAGCAGCAGGCCAGCGCGCTGCAGCAGACCGCCGCCACGATGGAAGAGCTGGGCACCACCGTCAAGCAAAACGCCGACAACGCGCAACAGGCCAACCAGCTGGCGCAAGCCGCCTCGGGCGTGGCCATCAAAGGCGGCGAAGTGGTCGGCCAGGTCGTCGAGACCATGAAGGGTATCAGCGAGAGCTCGCGCAAGATCGCCGACATCATCGGCACCATCGACGGCATCGCCTTCCAGACCAACATCCTGGCACTGAATGCGGCCGTGGAAGCGGCGCGCGCCGGCGAGCAGGGCCGCGGCTTCGCGGTGGTGGCCAGCGAGGTGCGCAGCCTGGCCCAACGCAGCGCCGAGGCGGCCAAGGAGATCAAGAGCCTGATCGGCGCCAGCACCGAGCGGGTGGAGCAGGGCACGGCGCAGGTGGACCAGGCCGGGCAGACCATGGGCGAAGTGGTAGCCTCGATTCGCCGCGTGACTGACATCATGGGCGAGATCAGTGCCGCCTCTATCGAGCAGAGCAGCGGTGTGGCGCAAGCGGGCCAGGCCATCAGCCAGATGGACCAGGCCACGCAGCAGAACGCCGCGCTGGTGGAAGAAAGCGCCGCCGCCGCCGAGAGCCTGAAGAGCCAGGCCGTCACGCTGGTGCAGGCAGTGAGCACCTTCAAGCTCGCATACGGCCAACAGGTGGCTGCCGCCGCGCCGCAGGACTGGAGCGCCGCCGCGCGCCGCGGTCCTGCGCGGGCGAAGAACGTGACGCGGCCGGCCTTCGGCAAGAATGCGGCTGTGGCCAAGCCCAAGACCCCAGAGGCCGCGCCCGCCGAGGCTACCCCGCAAAAGACGGGTACCGACGACGAGTGGGCGAGCTTCTGATCGCTGTCGCGTCAACGTGACTCGAAGCCTGCTACGCCGGGCTTTTGGCAGGGGTGGCCACCGGTGCCGCGTCGGCGGGCGTTCGATGACCAGAGAGCAGATCGCCTCGCGCTCGCCGAAAACGGAACGTTCGGAGTACCTGTTCGGTCATCGACTGTCATCGACAAGCGGCCGCTTCCTGGCCGCGGCGCTGTTCATGGCGCACGAAGGCACTAGCGCAGCTGTCAGACCCCCTGCAATCGAGCTACCGTCTTCTATCGATAGCCTGCCGACGGCGGCTGAGGTAGTTCAAGAGCCGGCCTATGTTGCGGTGCTTGCGCAGCGTTGACCTTTGCATCCAGCTCGCCTCGCCTGGATGCCGGGTGCAGACAAACTCTTGCTCGTGCAACCATGCAGCCGGCCAGCACGGCGCCGTGACATCCAGCAGGTTGAGAAACAAGCAGACGTGACAGAACGGGAGGTCTTCTTTCCTCGGTAGTGACAAGGTCAAAGGCCTGGATCTCGGATCCGACGACTATCTCGTCAAGCCTTTCGAGTTCCCGGAACTGCTGGCGCGGGTGCGCGTCCTGCTGAAGCGGGGAAGCCGTTCTCCTGAGTCCGAAATGCTTCAGGTTGCAGGCCTGAAAATCGACTCCGTGAAGCACCGCGCCATGCGCGCCGGCCGCTGAATCGACCTGCCCGCCAAGGAGTTCGCCTTGCTGGTGCTGCTGGTGCGCAAGAGCAGCCAGGTGCTGTCGCGCACCCAGGTCGGCTCGCAACCAGCGCGACTGCTGCCAGCGCCGGCGTTAGCTTGGGTATGCGCAGCACGATGTCGAGCAGCGACCGGTAGGCCGCGATCAGCCAGCGGTTGAGCGGCATGCCCGCACTGAGGGCAAGTCAGCACACCGACTCGGTCTCGATCGGCTTCACGCTCAACCAGCCAAGGCCGGGATGACGAAGAAGTAGGCGTTGAGCATGTACAGGCCCATGAGAATGAGCGTCACACCGCCGGCGATGTCGAACGCGTGTTGGTACCGCGACAGCGGACGCAGCCGCTCCAGCCAGCCCATGGCACCGGCGCCGATCGCGATGGGAACGGCTCGGCCGAGCGCAAACGACAACAGCAGCAGCGCTCCCCAGACCGGCGAACCGACCCCTGCGGCAACGCCGAGCAACACGACCAGCGCCGGCGTGCACACGGGGCAGATCGCGATGGCGAACGGCGCTCCAAGGGCGAAGGCCCCCCACGCGCCGCCTGCGCGCTTGGCATGAAAGGACAGGCCCTTAAACGGCACCCGCACCCATCCGAGCCACATCAGGCCCATCAGGATGAGCCAGGGGCCGAGCACCACGCCCCAGTAGCGACCGAGCAGCGACTGCACGCCCTCGCCGCCGATGCCGGCCGCGGCTCCGAGCACGACGTGCGTGAGCACCATGCCGGCGATGAACATGGCGCCGAACACCAGGGCCTGGCGAGGCACGCGCGCCTTGGTAACATAGGCGAGCGACACCGGAATGGAAGCCAGCGCGACCGGGTTGAAGCTGAAGATCAAGCCCGCCAGGAAACTGACCACGAGCGCAGCCGGACCGACATGCTGGGCTGCCTGTTGCAGGCCATCGATGTCCACGTCAGTGCCTCATGCGGGCGCGCAGCGCCGACGTCAAGGCCTCCACGCTGGGCAGTGTCGCGAACACCAGCTGACCATCGATGGCCACCGCCGGTGGCTTGAGCACACCCAGCTCCACCGCGTAGTCGATCGCCTTCAGGATGTCGAGCTCACACCAGTCGAGGTCGGGATCGACCGATTGCGCAGCGGCGCGCAGCGCGGGAAGGCCCTTCTGGCACTTCGCACAGCCACCCGAGTGCAGCACCTCGACCTTCATCGACACGGCTCCTTCGTGCCGGACAGCGCAGCCAGGATGGAGCAGTCGTCAGCCGGACGCGTGTCGTTGCTGCAGTCGGCGATCAGTTGGTCCAGGGACTTGGACATCGCCTTCATGGCCTTGATGCGCGCCTCAAGCTCCAGCTTCTTCTCGATGACCTTGCTGCGCACATCGTTGCAGCACGAGGATGCCTCGTCGCGCAGCTGCAGCAGCGCCTGGGTCTCCGACAGCGTGAACCCGCAGTGCTGAGCCCGCTTGATGAAGCGCAAGCGATCCACGGCCTCGTCACCGTACACGCGGTAGCCGCTGTCGGTCTTGGTCGGCACCTTCATCAGGCCCTCGCGCTCGTAGAAGCGGACGGCGTTGGCGGACACGTCGGCCAACTCGGCAAGCTTGCCGATGGTCAGGCGCTGCGCAGAAGGGACAGAGAGACGCATGAACGAAGGATAGACCTTCGCTCTAAGGCGAAGGTCAAGCGCGTGCGGCCAAGCTTGACCTTGCTACAAGGGCAGGGTCTATGGTGCACATACTGACCGGACAAAACGGCAATGGAGGTCATGCGATGGGCCAAGAACATGTCGACGCTCGCCGAGAGCTTAGCCAAGACCTTCTGCGCGTGTACGAGCATGCGCTGGGTCACTGCGAACTAGGAGTTGCCGAGCACGTGCTACGCGCGCTTGAGGAGCTTGCGCTGTCGGATCGTGGCTGCCGGGCGGCGCTGGACCGAGCGTACTTGCGGTTGGCGGCTGGCCGCGTCAATGCGTAGAGACCGGGACACATCGGTCAAGATGACTTCGCCGCGCGCTTACGTTGCTGCGGCCCACACTGAACAATGGTTCGCAACCCTCACCCGGCGCAGCACGACAGTTGCGCGACATCCTTGGTGAAGGTCTGGGCCGCAAGTTTCAGGCCCTCCACCATCGTCAGGTACGGGAACAACTGGTTGGCCAGGTCTTCGACCGTCATCCTGTTGCGAACGGCCAGCACCGCGGTCTGGATCAGTTCGCCCGCCTCGGGTGCAACCGCCTGCACGCCGATCACGCGCCGGCTGCCGGCCTCGACGACGAGTTTGATGAACCCCCGAGTGTCGAAGTTGGCCAGCGCACGCGGCACGTTGTCGAGCGTCAGCAGGCGGCTGTCGGTCTCGATGCCGGCCAAGCGCGCCTGCGCCACGCTGTAGCCCACGGTGGCGACCTGCGGATCGGTGAACACCACCGCCGGCATCGCCGTGAGGTCGAGTACTGCATCGCCGCCCGTCATGTTGATTGCCGCGCGGGTCCCTGCCGCCGCAGCGACGTAGACGAACTGCGGCTGGTTGGTGCAGTCGCCGGCGGCAAAGACGTTCGGATTGTCCGTGCGCATGCCCGGGTCGACGACGATGGCACCCTGTGCATCGACGCTGACACCCGCCGCTTCGAGGCCGAGACCGCGCGTGTTGGGCGTTCTGCCGGTTGCCACCAGCAGCTGGTCGACACGCAGTTCGCGCTGGCCCGTGGTGAGAACGAATTCGCCATTCGTGTAGCTCACCTCACTGGCCTGCGCTTGCGCTTGCTCGCGAACGTCGATGCCTTCGGCGCGAAACGCCGCACTGATGGCTTCACCGATGGCCGGGTCCTCGCGAGAGAACAAGGTGCCGCGCGCCAGGATCGTGACCTGGCTGCCCAGCCGCGCAAACGTTTGCGCCAGTTCGAGCGCCACCACCGACGAGCCGATCACAGCCAGGCGCGCCGGAACCGTGTCGCTGGCCAGCGCCTCGGTAGAGGTCCAGTACGGCGTGTCGTTCAGGCCGGGGACGGGCGGAAGGGCCGCGCTGGCACCGGTGGCGACGAGGCAGCGGTCGAACGCCACCTCGCGCTCGCCGCCTTCCGATGAGGTCACGACAAGATGGCGGCTGTCGCCGAATCGCGCTCCACCGCGAAGCACCGTGATGGCGGGGTTGCCTTCGAGGATGCTTTCGTACTTGGATCGCCTCAGCTCGTCGACCCGCGCCAGCTGCTGGGCCAGCAGTGCGCTTCGCTGGATGACGGGTGTGGTCGCCGAGATCCCGGCATCGAATGGACTCGTCCGGCGCAGGTGGGCGATGTGGGCGGCCCGAATCATGATCTTCGACGGTACACAGCCGATGTTGACGCAGGTGCCGCCGATCGTGCCGCGCTCGATCAGCGTCACCCGGGCACCCTGGTCGATGGCCTTCAGGGCCGCGGCCATTGCGGCGGCGCCGCTGCCGATGATGGCGATGTGCAGGCGGCCGGCGATGCCGTCGTCAGCCGCCGACCCGCCGATCCCACCCACGGGCTTGCTTCGATCGAAACTGGTTCGATAGCCGAGCGCCTCGACCACATCGAGCATGCGGCCGCGATCGGCCCCGACGTCGGCAGTGACCCTGGCTCGGTTGTCGGCGAAAGACACCGATGCGTTGCTGACGCCGGGGACCGCCTCCAGTGCCTGCTCGACATGCCTGGCGCACGAGGTGCAGGTCATGCCGTCGACTCTCATTTCGATCACGACTTGTCTCCGCTGGAAGCCGGCGCGCGGCAGGCGTCGGCCTTGCGCTTGCGCACGACCGCGTAGATCGTCAAGCCAAAGAATGCCGCCAGCGCAGGGACCAAGACGACGTCGAGGTATCCCGTCAGCGCCGACAGCCCGACGACGCCCAGCAAGGTCACCAGGATCGGCGTGAAGCAGCACAGGGCCACCAGGACGGTGCCCACCATGCCGACCTTGATCAGCGTCTTGGGATCGCCCGCGTTCACTTCTGTACCGATGAGGGATAGCCGGCGTTCGCGGTTGCCTTGGTCAACTTCTCGACCGTGGTCTTGGCATCATCGAACGTGACTGTCGCCAGGCGCTTGTCGAAGCTCACCTCGGCTTTGCTGACCCCGTCGACGCCCGTCAGAGCCTTCTTCACGGTGATCGGGCAAACCGGGCAATCCATGCTCGGCACCGACAGCGTGACGGTCTGCACCGCAGCCCACGCCGGTGTGGCCATGGCGAAAACGGATGCCAGCGCAAGAGAGAACACTTTCATGATGGTTCCTCTTCAGTAGAACAGCGGGGCCATGTACGGAAACACGAGCCCCGGCAACACCAGCGCGGCGATCAACCAGAACGCCAGCTTGTAGGCCATGCGCACCTTCGGAACCGCACAGACCTCGCCGGGCTTGCAGTCCTCAGATGGACGGAATATTCGTCGTCCGGCGAAGACCAGGGCGAGCAGGGCCAAGCCGATGAAGATCGGGCGGTAGGGCTCAAGCGCGGTCAGGTTAGCGATCCATGCCCCGCTGATACCCACGGACAGCAACACCAGCGGCCCCACGCAGCAGGCCGAGGCCAGGATGGCAGCCACACCACCGGCGACCAGGGATCCCCTGCCATCTTTCGCAGTGTTCATGTCGACTTCCGTTGAGCATCCGCAACTTCGAAAAGGTAAGCTTACTTCCGTACATTGGTACGGAGTCAAGCGGCATGGAACATGGCCTTGAATCGCTCACGATCGGGGCCGTGGCGGCCGCCGCTGGCGTGGGCGTCGAGACGATCCGGTTCTATCAACGCAGAGGGCTGCTCGACGAGCCCGACAGGCCGCCGGGCGGCATCCGTCGCTACGGCAGGCGTGATGTCGAACGGGTCGGTTTCATCAAGTCGGCCCAGCAGCTCGGATTTAGCCTGGACGAGGTGATGGGCTTGCTCGTCCTCGAGGACGGCACGCAGTGCGACGACGCGCGAACGCTCGCCGAAGCCAAGCTCGCCGACGTCAAGCACGAGCTGGCTGGCTTGCGCCGCATCGAACGCGCGCTGCGTACCATGATCGACGATTGCAACGCGCGCCAGGGTGAGGTCTGTTGCCCGATGATCAAGGCGCTGCAGTCGGCTACGGCACATTGAGATCGAGCGATCGGCCCGCATCTCGCGTCGCCCACGACGTGATGAGCGTCGGGTTTGGTGCTGGCGACAGGCAGCTCCTGGCCGCGAAGGATCCGTCACGACCGTCTGCTGTCTCGGTCGACCAACCTTCCCGTGAGCGGTGCAAGTCGCCGGGTAGCGCGCGGCCGGTTGGCCTAGCGAAACTGGCGCCGCGGCATACGTAGCCCGACGCGAACCCTCTCCTGCCGGCGGGCAGCCTAGCTACTGCGTTACACCTTGAATTATGTTGCGTCAACGGATGTCCTGATAAGAACACTTCTCGGGACATCGCGAAAATTCTTCTATAGTGGGGGTACCGCTCTTGGGGGATCCCTTTTTCATGCCTACGGAGGTGGTGGCTTCACAGGTAGCACCGGCCACAGGCCAGCTCACGGCCGAGACCGGCTTGCCACCGAGGCGTCGCGGCCGCCCGCCGGGCGCGAAGACCCGTCTGCTGCGCGAAGGCTGTGGTGAGCTAGGCCGCCACCACTTCGCCTTCCTGCGCGCACTGCTCGATGGAGTCGACCTCGAACGCGCCTGGAGGCTCTACCTGTCATTCACCGGTGGACCCAGCGATCGTCGCCACTTCGCCGGCCGGCTGCGCCTGGTTGTCGGCGCCATCGAGCGCGCGGGAGCGACACGTGATTGCAAGGCCGAGCTGGCTGTAGCGCTTCCGGCCTTGCGCGCCCTCCCCGACTTCGCAGTCGCACGGACCAAGCGGGGGGCAGGAAAAGCCGGACACGTCGACCCAGAAGGCGTGCAACGGCCGGCGCCCAGCCCCCCGCCCTCCCCTTCGCTTGAGGACTGGCGCTCCCAATACTGCGGTGCTGCCGGAATCGATGAGGACTTCTACACGGAAGCGGAGTGGCTCGAGCTGTACGGCGAGGAGTTCGGAGCGGAGGCCGCAAGGGGTCAGTTCGGGGCAGGAAAAGCCGGACACTTCGCTGCCCTGCCCTCCCCCGCCCTGGCCTCCCCCGCCCTGGCCGCCACGACCCACGCCCGCCTCGTCGAGGAGTCGCCGATCGCCGCGACCTCGCGCCTGTCTGGGGCGCAACGAAAGGCTGTCGTGGAGGCCCTTGCGACGCTGGAGCGCGTGATCTCGCGTGAGGCCGGCCTTGAGGACGAGGCCGGCTTCTGGCTGGGCTCCGGAATCCCGCGCGACTTGGCCAAGGTCGGCGTTAAGTCGCTTGGTGACTTGGTCAACTTCATCAACATCTACGGGTTCCGGTGGCACCGCCGTGTGCCTCGGATGGGCGTCGTGCGGGCCCGGCGTCTCCTCGACTGGTTGACCCCCATTGCAGAAGCCGGCGGACGACCCTTCAAGGAGTCGGCCCGTCGGCCGGAGACCGACCTGGCCCTGCTTCGCCGGCGAGACCTGGCGGGTCGTGGGGTGACCAACGCGGAGCCGTTCGCCCTAGTCCCCATCGTTGACGGCGCCCTGCCCGATGCCCTGTCGGGTCGACAGGGCGCCTTCCGGTCCCATGAGACCAACGTCTGGGGCGCCGAGACGGATGTTCAGGCGATCAGCCAGTGGCTGAGCCGGTACCATGGGCAGACCCGACGGGACTACACCCGTATCGCCGAGCGCTTCTACCTCTGGTGCATCCACGTGCGCCGTAAGGCCCTTTCCTCGCTCCTGGAGCCCGATCTGCAGGCCTACCAGGCCTTCCTGGCGGCTCCGCCTGCCGATTGGGTACAGGAGCGCAAGGTGAGGCGCGAGGACGCCTCCTGGAGGCCCTTCCGGGGCCCGTTGGGGCGGAACAGCCAGCGCCACGAGTTCACGGTCCTGGGCAGCATGTTTTCCGCCATGCACGAAAAGGGGTACCTACGAGCCAACGCCATGGCGAATCTCGGTCGCACCCTGGGTCTGCTGAAGCCGAGCATCGACGTTCGCCGGTCCTTGAGCGAGCGTCAGTGGGCCTTCGCGATGGAGGTGCTCCATGAAAAGCCGGACACTCCGGAGCGGCGGCGCCTGCAACTACTTCTGGAGCTCGGCAGCACCACCGGGTTGCGCTTGTCGGAGCTGGCCACGACCCGCTTGAGGGGCTTCCGGCGCGAGCTCGTGGATGGCGAAGAGGCCTGGCTGCTGGACGTCATCGGCAAGGGCGGGAAGCTCCGAACGGTAATGGTCTTCGATGAGATCAAGACCCTGCTCGAACAGCACCACCAGGACATGGACGCCGCGGGTCTGGGGTTCGACGCACGCGTGGCGAGAGTCCAGGCGCCCAACAGCCTTCCCATCACCGCTGCCGGCGAACGTATGTCGGCTACCTCTCAAGGACTCGACGATGGCATCGCAGTGGGTGCGGGGCAGGCATTGCAGGACGCCTTGCGCAGCGAGCACCAGGAAGCCTGGCGTCCTCTCGTTGGGATCCTCAAGCGCCCTCCCCCTCGCCGTGATTTGGACCGGCTCGGCGTGCCATTCATTGACCACCAGCAGCCATCTCAGGCTGACCGGTATGGCGCGCTGGAGCGCTCGGCGATCTACAAGGTGCTCCGTCGCTTCTTTCGCGACGTGGCCGTCGCCGCTGCAGCGCGTGATGGCGCCCCCGGTTCGGCTGACTTTCTGAATGCCTCGACCCACTGGCTGCGTCACACCTTCGCCAACAGCGCTGTGAAGCAGATGCAGCCCCAGGTGCTACAGAGCCTGCTGGGGCACTCAGATCTCAGGGTGACGTCGGTCTACGTGAAGGCCGACGCCGCAGACCTGGTCAGGGGAATGCGGGCGATGCAACGAGCGTCGGAAGGAACCCGGCCCAAGTAGCCCTTGACAACGCATATGGCTGGAGAAAATGACCAGTCATGCTGCTTGCCCACCGCATCAGGCTCGACCCAAACAACGTCCAAGCCACCTATCTCGGCCGGGCTGCAGGCACGGCGCGCTTCGCGTTCAACTGGGGGCTGGCCGAGTGGGAACGGCAGTACAAGGCCTGGAAAGCGGGCGGCCAGGAGTTGCCCACCGAGGCAGCGTTGCGCCGCCAGCTGAACGCGATCAAGCGAGAGCAGTTCCCTTGGATGCTGGAAGTCACCAAGACCGCGCCGCAGATGGCGATCATCCAGTTGGGCGAGGCCTTCAAGAACTTCTTCGCCGGCCGGGCTCGCTATCCACGCTTCCGCAGAAAGGGCGTGCACGACCGCTTCACGCTCACCAACGACAAGTTCGCAGTCGACGGCTGTCGGATCCGCATTCCGAAACTTGGCTGGATGCGGATGAGAGAGGCGTTACGCTTCGCAGGACGAATCATGTCGGCGACGATCTCCCGTGTGGCCGACCGCTGGTTCGTCAGCATCACCGTGGACACGGACGATCTTTCGCACCTTCCCGCAGCCGAGAACCAAGGCACGGTGGGGGTCGATCTCGGCGTGTTAGCGCTCGCCACGCTTTCAACTGGAGAGGTGATTGCCGGCCCGAAGCCCCACAAGGCCCTCCTAGGCCGCCTGAGGCGGCTCTCCAGGGGCCTGTCTCGCAAGGCGAAGGGGTCGGCCAACCGGAAGAAGGCCAGGGCCAAGCTGGCACGTCTGCACAGCAGGATCGCGACCATTCGCGCCGCCGCCCTCCACAGACTCACGACAGACCTGGCGCGGCGGTTTCACACCATCGGCATCGAGAATCTGAACGTGCGCGGCATGCTGGCCAACCGTTCTCTGGCAGGCTCGATTGCCGACATGGGCTTCTTCGAGTTTCGGCGGCAGTTGGAATACAAGGCCGCCATGCGAGGCGGGCAGGTTGTATTGGCCGACCGCTTTTTCCCCAGCAGCAAGACGTGCTCGGCCTGCGGGCACAAGATCGACCAGTTGCCTCTGGCAGTGCGCAGTTGGTCGTGTGCCTACTGCGGCACGACGCACGACCGCGATGTGAACGCCGCGGTGAACCTAAGGAATGTGGCGGTGAGTTCCACCGCGCCAGCCTGCGGAGAGGAAGGCTCTGGCCAGGGTCCCAAGACCCTAGCGAAACCGGCCTCGGGGAAGCAGGAAGCAACCAGCGAGTCAGGCGCAAGTCGCCCGGTTAGCGCAAGCGTTGCAGAACGGTGTGGTACGGAACCACACGCCCCAATCGGCAAGCGCCAGCAGGGGTGATTCGGGCACGCGTAGTACGGTACCACGCACGCCTTTTTGGCGGGCCCGAGAGGCACCTCCCGAAGGCACAAGAGGCGAACGAAACGGTGCTCGCAAGGGCTCCGTGGTACCGTACCACGGAGGCTGATCAGGGGGCGTCCGGAAGCTCCGAAAGCAGTTTCCGAAGAGCTTCCTCGAACGCCGGCCAGCGCGCCTGGGAGAGAACTCCGCGGGGCAGTTCAACGGTCACCGCCCCGCCCTTCCCCGCCCGGATCACGCCCTTCTTACCGTCGGTCAGCGCGAAGGTCTGGGAGACCTCCTTTGCCTTGGCTTTGCCCTTCGGCTGGACCGGCTCCGTCAGCGCGCGAAACACCTCCGCGGCGGCGGGCTTCGGCGACCGTCCGGCGAGCAAGCGGGCCGCCGACAGAACCGCGTCTGGATCCTGCTGGTAGGCCTTGTCCAGCGCGACAGCCCATCGGAACTGGATGTCGACCGGACTGCGGAACGCGCCAACGATCTCCTGCGGGAGTTCAGCAACACGAAGGGCTTTGGCCACGTTGCTGTGGTCCAGGCCAATCTGTTCGGCAAGGCGCCGCGCACTGGGAAACAGGCCCTCGTTCAGAGCCTTGTGGTAGCTGACGCCCTGCTCCCAGGCCGACAGATTCGCGCGGCCCCGGTTCTCCCGCTGCATCTGGACGTACAACGACTGGTCGTCGATGTTCTCGTCCACCACAGCCCGCACCGGCAAGCCGAGTTCGAGGCACGCGCGAGTCCGACGGGAACCGTAGACCAGTTCGAAGCGCGGGCCGTCGACGTGGTCAGCGCCTGCACCGCGGATCGGTCTGACCTTGATCGGCTGGACGTTGCCCCCGGCACTCTCGATCTCCTGCTTCAGCTCGAGAAAGGCCTGACTGGAGAACGAGTCCGGATGGCGGTCAGCCCACCGTGTCAACGCAATCTGGCGAGGATCGATGAGTTGCTCGCCCACCTGCAACTTGAGCTTTTCGATCTCCGCGTTGAGCTTCGTGACGGCTTCAGTGTCGGCCTGCGCACCGGAGATCATTCGGGAAAGCATCCCAACACCTGTGCGCGGGTTCCCAGGCTTGGCAGTGGACGGCGCCTCGGGGGTCACTGGCGGCTCCGCGGCTTGGTCGGGGATCTTGAAGGCGATCCCTTGCCCCTTCTTCGGCGTGGCCACATCAACCTCCCACCTGGCGCTGCCAGAACGTCTCGATCTGTTGCTCGATCAGGTCCACGAAACGATCGTAGGCCTCAAAGGCACTCTTGAACGTGCGCGTCGAAGCGTTGTCGCGACTCGCGTCGTAGACGGTCCCGAACTCCTTGCTGGCCGTGCGAACGGCCTCGACGTCGGGAATCTCCACCGGCAGCACCCGCTCGGCATAGGCTGCCTGGATCCACTCCCGGATGATGGCCGTGGACTGCCCGGTGTTGTCCTTGGGAGCCGCGTACTTCACCTTCGACAGCAGGATGTTGATGAAAGCGAAGTCCTTCCCGGCGCCGCGGCCGGCAAAGTCGTCTGCCAGGTCCTTGAACAGATCCCAAAACTGCGCGCTTGAGGCAAAGTCCAGATTGCTGGGTGGCAGCGGCATGATGATGCCGTCACTGGCCATGAGCGCATTGACCGTGAGGAACGACAGCGACGGCGGCGTGTCGCAAATGATCACATCGTACTTGGACCGAATCGGGTCCAGGCCAAAATCGAGCGTGCGCCAGAACTGAAACGAGGCTTCCTTGAGTTGCCGTGTCGGCAGAATGAACTCGGCCGAGAAGAGGGGAGAGGAGGAGGGCACCAGGTCCACACCATCCCAGTAGGTCGGCCTGATCGCATAGTTGACGTCGGGCTCGTCGCCGCTGAGCAGCGGCAGCAGCGTCTGGGTCACATCGACCTCCGCGTCCGGAAGGAAGCCGAAGAGCGTGGTCATGCTGCCTTGCGGGTCCACGTCGACGACCAGCACCTTGTGGCCACGCATGCTCAGGCCCTGGGCAAGGGTGGTGGCCGTTGTTGTCTTCGAACTCCCGCCTTTGAAGTGCGCTGTTGAGATCGTGATCGCCTCACCGCCTTCGGGCCGCAGATGAGCTGACCGGTAGTGGCGCGCCCACTGCCGCATCTCCGAGAGCGTGAACTCGCGTCGAGCACCCGTCGAGGTCAGCCGACCGGTCGGAAGTCCGCCTGGATTGCGCACCCGGTACTCATACTGCGACCGCTCGATCTGCAAGCGCTCGATGAGCTGGGTCGCAGAGAATGTTGGCGGCAGCTTTCGCGAGTCCGGCGCTAGCATCACGCCACGCGCCTGCGCCACGATCGATGTGGCGCGCTCTGCCTGCTCTGTGATCGCCTTCAGTGAGATCGGGTGCGTAGCCGAGGGCCCAGGTGTGGTCGGATCCATGCGTTCCTTGCAGTGCGCTATGACAATGGACGCAATTCTACGTGAGACAGTCCTTTCTCAAGACATTGGTCGATTCCACGTTAGTCGTGCAAGTGACGGCGTGCAGACGGCAGAGAACCTGGATTTCAGGACGTTCTGATGGCTTCTTCAAAGGGTCAGTCGTCGATCAGTTTTAGAAGTTCAATAGTTCAAGACTTCCAAGCCAGAAAAGTCATTCAAAATCAATAGGTTAGGTGGATTCCCGTCCGGGCTCTGGGCACTTGCCGTCCGGACAAGTCTCCACAGGTGTCCCTGAAGCCATCGGGATGCGTCCCGGAAGTCCTGGGGATAACTCTTCAGCCTGTGGATAACTTAATGTCCGGGATTTCAGGCCCCTGGCTGGCACGACGAGAGGTCCGGAGACATATCTCGAGCTGATCCAGAGAGCGGTCGAAGCGTCCGGGATTTCAGGCCCCACGAGCCTTGTCGCTCATCAGTTCTGAGCAAAAGCCTAGAAAGTACGTTGCGTCCAAGAGACTCTGGTCAACCCGGACACTTGACCGGGGTCCGCGGCCTAGAATGGACGTATGAGCGGCGCAGCAATCGTGAAGCAGATGGATGTGGTGCAGGGCATGCTGCACAAATCCGTCATCGCTCTGGCGATCGTCCCGACGAACCGCTCACTGACAGTGACCGGACGCAAAGCGTACTCGGTGATGCTGCACCTTGCCCAGATGCAAGCCGCGGCCGGTACGGAAAGCATGGACGGTGGTTTTGCTGCACCGTTGAACTCCATCCTTCGAGGCTTCGGTGCCACCAACAGCATCTCCAGCGACGCGAAAAAGTACATCGACCAGATGGTGTCGACCAAAGTCGAGTGGAGGCCTCTGTCGAAGTCCGAGCAACAGCTGCCGCTGACCTTCGGCATCGACGGCAAGGAGGAGGGCGCCTCGACATCGCAGATCACCGACGAACTGCGCATCTTCAACTTGCTCGCCGAGGTTCGCATCTACAAGCGCGCGGGTGAGAACTGGGTGACCTGGTACTACCCACCCTCCATCCGTGAAGAGCTGGTCAGCCCTTCGCGGTGGGCCCAGGTCGACTTCGCGGTCTTGCGCCAGCTCACGACCTACTGCGCGGTGGCGCTCTATGAAATCTGTGCACGCTACCGAGACAGCCCGGCGGGCGTCACGAGTCGCCAGCACTGGTCATGGTGGGCCGAGTCGTTGCGGAGCTCTCCGACCTCCAAGGTGCGCGCCTGGCGCAAGTTCAAGAACGAGTTCGTCACGCCCGCCATCAAGGAGATCAACGACCTTGGCGACATCGAGATAGATCTGATCGAGTTCAGGCGCGGCCGAGAAGTCGAGTTCGTCCAGTTCGCCGTCAAGAAGAGCGCGCGACGCCCGGAGCGGATCGCGCCCATGCCGCCCGACGTGACCAACATCCTGAGAGGCGGCAAGCTGGGCATTCGCGATACGGTCATCGAGGAACTCGAGCGTGCCTACGGCGTGGTCGCCGTGACCGAAGGGCTCGAACGCTACGAGCGATTTCTCAGCGGTGCGGATCGTCCGCGTATCGGCAATGCAGGGGCTTACCTTCGAACGATCATCGCGAACAAGGCGCGCGAGGAAGCGCCGGCAGGGCAGGGCGCCGGTCCCGAGAGGACGGCCCTTGTCGTGGTGGAAAACAAGACCGCTCCTGCGGTGCCCGCCTCACGACGTGATGTCGAGGACGCTGAACGGCACCGGCGCTTCAGCCTGATCCGCGACCAGTTCGCCAAGCTGGACCAAGAGGAGCAATTGGAATGGGTCAGGCGCGTGCGGGACGAGGCCGACGCTTCAACGGCACCCAGCCCCAGCATCATGAAGCGGCTCGCCCGCGGTGAGTGGCAGTCGCCGCTGGTTCAGGTGATGGTGATCCAGCACTACGCGAGGAGCGAACTGGGCGAGGACTGGGCGACGCTGCCTTTGGCTGAGTTCGAGAACCTCATGTCCATCGACGCCGGCAGCGAGCGAGACGTGGGCTAGAACTCACCGCATCTGGATCGAGAAAAAAAAGCCCCACTGCGTGTGCAGTGGGGCAGGGCGCCTGGCGACTAGGCGGCAATTTGCTCCGGGACATCCTCCACAGCATTGCTGCCGACTTCGTCCTTGCCGAGGTCCAACTCGGCTTCGAGCTCACGCTGCCTCGCGATCAGAGCCGCCAGGCGGTCCTCGTGCTCGAACGGCCGCCGCAGTTCAGCAGTGAGGCCTTCCAGCTTCGATCGCATACTCGCGAGCCGCTGGGCGCAGTCATCGCGGTGCGGCGAAATCTCACGGATCGTCTCGACCAAGGCGGCGTGGAGTGCCGGTCCGGTCTGGCACGGTCTGCATTCGTGTGAGCTCGCGCCCCTCACGAACAGATGCACCTCGTCCTCTGCGCGTCCGATGAACACGCACAGGTCGAAGGCCCCTACGGTGCCGATGACCTCGTCCCGCGCAGACCGCGAGATCGATGCCCTCGCGCTGCGCACGGTCGCACGAAGCACTTCGCCGATCTCTTCACGACCGCGGTAGGTGCGTCCGTGGACGTTGACCATCAGGTCCGATCCGAGAACCGCATGCGCCCGTTCGGCATCTGATTCAAGGGCTGCGAGCAGCCGCTCATTGCTCTCGATGCGCATCGGCAAGCTGGCCACCTCAGATTCGTTCGCGTAGAGCTGGTTGCGCCACACAGACAGCAGCGAGGCGTACTTCGCGATCTCCGCGTCGACACCGGCTTTCTCGATGATCTTCGGATTGCCGGACGCAAGCGCCTTCACTTCCGCGTAGGTCAGCGTTGCGAGCTCGACGTCTTCGACAGACCGGATGCCCTTGTCCCCGCTCATCACCTGCGCGATGAACTTGGCCTTGGTGAGCACCGTCTGCCAGCTGTACGCGTCGAAGCTACCTTCGGTGACGTAGCGGATGATCTCCACCTCGGCGCATTCGTTGCCCTGGCGAAGGATCCGGCCCTCGCGCTGCTCGACGTCACACGGACGCCATGGGCAGTCGAGTTCGTGCAGGGCCACGAGGCGCCGCTGCACGTTCGTGCCGACGCCCATCTTCGGGGTCGAACCGAGCAGGACACGAACCTTGCCCTCCCGCACTTGGCGGAACAGGCGTGCCTTCTGCGAGTCGGTCTCGGCATCGTGGATGAAAGCGATCTGCTCGGCCGGTAAGCCCAGCTCGATCAATTGCTCGCGCAGCGCCTGGTAGACGCTGAATGCCATGCCACTCCTGGGAGTGGACAGGTCACAGAAGACCAGCTGTGCCCTCTTGAGGCTGGCGGTCTCCTGCCAAATGTTGTGCACTTCGCGGGCGCACTGCGCCACCTTCCCGTTGGGGTCGGCAGCTTGGCGGCTGTTGATCAGCCGCATATCCAGCGCGGCCAGGCGGCCTTCGCTGGCGATCATGAGCATGTTGTCCTCGCGCGGGTCTACACGCTCGGTTTTCAGGCGCTCGGCGCGCTTCACAAGCGATCGTACGAAGGCACGCAACTGCTCGCTCGGCTTGCACGTCACCGTTCTGGGCCTGTCGCCCTTCAGGATCGGCACCGGCAGCTTCAGCATCTCGCGAGTGCGGATGTCCGACACGTCGCAGAACACCGTCATCAGGTCGGGCACGTTGATGAAGCGCGCGAACCGGGTGTTGAGGCGGTAGCCGCTGCCGTCAGGCGCAATCTCCAGCGCCGTGACCGTCTCCCCGAACGTGGCGGCCCAGGCGTCGAATTGCTCGAGCCCCAACGACCGCAGCGTGCTGGGCTGCAGGAAGCGCTGGAACGTGTGAACCTCGGCCATGCTGTTGGCCACCGGGGTTGCCGTGGCCAACACGACGCCACGGTGTTCGCCTCGGTAGTGGCTCATCGTGTGGCGCGTCTTCAGGTACAGGTCGAATGCGCGCTGCGAGTTGCTCAGCGGCAGGCCTGCGATGCGTGCCATCTTGGTGTGGCGAAACAGATTCTTGGCCGAGTGGGCCTCGTCGTACGCAAGCCAATCGACCCCCAGTGCTTCCCAGCAGAGAAAGTCGTCCTTGCGCTCCTGGTTCTCCAGGCGTTCGAGCCGGATCTTCCAGGTCTTCTTCATGCGCTCGAGCTGCTTGACGATCCGGTTGGACCGGCTGTCTGCGCTGCACATCCGCACAGCCATCTCGATCTCGCGGATGGTGTCCTTGATGAAGTCGCCGGTGAATCCAGCAGACATGGGCAGCAGCTCGAACGTGGAGTGCGTCATCACGATCGCATCCCAGTCGCCGGTGGCCACACGCGCCACGAACTCCCGCCGGCGGTCGCCGGCAAGGTCCTCCTTCGTCGCCATGAGCACCGCGGCGGAGGGGTAGAGCCGCACCAGCTCGGCGGCGTACTGCTCGAGACAGTGATTCGGCACGATGTGGGCCGGCTTGTTGGCCAGGCCCAGCCGGCGCAATTCCATGCTCGCGGCCACCATGATGGCCGTCTTGCCGGCACCCACCGCGTGAAACAGCCCGGTGTTGCCGGACTGCACGACGCGCCAGATCGCGTTGCGTTGGCTCGCGTGGAGGTCGAAGCATTGCGAGAAGCCAGGCAGCTTCAGATGCGAGCCGTTGAACTCTCTTTGCCGGATGCAGTTGAACAGGTCGTTGTAGATCCTGCACAGCCGCTCGCGCCGCGGCGCGTCCTCGTAGGCCCATGCCGCGAACCGGTCCCGGATCAAGCCGAGCTTCTCCCGCGCTGCGAGCGTCTCCTCCTTGTTGACGATGTAGACGCCGTCCTTCTCGGGGTGCGGATCGCGCACCGTGGGCGTTTGCACGTTTAGCGCGTGCTGGATCAGATCGATCGCGTGCATGCGCCGTGTGCCGTACTCCTGGATGCACGCAACGCTCTGCTTGGCTGCCCAGTCGTTGAAGGTCACCGACCAGGTGCCGGCGACTGCCAGGTAGCGCACGGCTGTGTCCTGCAGGCCGAGCACTTCCTTGATGAAGGTCTCGACCACGTCGGCAGGGACCCAGACCGCGCCCAGTCGCAGCGCGATGTCGGCGGGCGGCAGATCCTCGGGGATCACCTTCTCCAGTGCCGCCACGTTGGCCCGGTAGGCTTCGCCGGCGGCAAGGGCCACGGTCAGCTTGCGCTTCACGTTGCCGGAGAGGTACTCATCGACCGGTTCGTACCGGCGGCCCTCGGGATTCAGATAGATCATGCCCCGTGCAGACAGGTCCGCTAGGGCGTCTTCGGGCGTGGCCCGCAGGAGCCGGGCCATGTAGTCGGGATCGACCCGTCCCTTCCACTGCATCGACAGGGCGAGTGCCTCGTCAGGATGCTCGGCGACCGTGGCCTCTCGGACTGGCGAGACGGTTCGCTTCGAGAAGATCGCGGCCTTGGTTGCCACTCCTTCCTCTTCGTCGTAGTGCTCCAGGGACAGGAGCAGCGGATAGTCCGGGTCTCGCCGGAAGGCGAGGGCGTTCGCGCGGCAAGACAGGAAGCCGTGTTTGCCCACGAACCGGTCGTAGCTCTGGTTCAGGCGTCGCCTCAGTTCGACCAGCGCCTGATCCGTAGTTGAGCCCAGCTGTGCGCTGAGCAACGCGCGGGCTCGATCTCGGATGTCCACCATGCCGGCGATCCGTTGCCGAACCGTGGCGTTGAAGCGGTCGTGCATGTCCACGACGTGATCGCCTTCCACAATGCCGATTCGGCCTTCGCTGACCACGAGCGATCCCGGCCGGGTGCCCGCGGGTGCCGCCACGATGTCGCGCGGCACTTTGGCCTGCGCAGTGGGCTGCACGCTGTACACGCCATGGGGCACCAAGGCCTGGGCGCTGAGCAGCGCGGATTCAAGGTCTCCATCGAGCATCGCCGTCGGCACGGCCTGAAAGCCATTGCTGACCCGATCGATCCGACCCAGCACGTGCTGCGGATGGCGCACGAACCAACGGTTGATCCGCAGGTACTGCTCGTGGCAGCCTTCTCGGAGCATCGGTTTGGGAACGTAGTCCAGGTCGAGCCACTCGGCTGCGGCTGCCGCCTCTCCCGGCGCGCGCTTTCTGAGCACGACCAGGTCGGTCTGCACGCTGGTCGATGCGATGCGCTCGAACGTGCCCGACGGCAGTCGAAACGCGGTGACCAGGTCGGCCTCGGATGCCACGTGTGCGCGCATGCCGGCATCGCTCTCGTCCAGGAAGTAGGTCGAGGTGATGAAGCACACCAGGCCGCCAGGGCGGAGCACATCAAGCGCCCGGCCAACGAACCAGTTGTGGATGCTCGCTCGGCTGTAAGGCCGGTTGCGGTTGTCCATCACGCCGTAGCGGCCGAAGGGAACATTGGACAGGATGAGGTCGTAGGTTCCTTCGGCCAAGGTCGCGGCCTCGAAGCCACCGATCCGCACATCAACCCCGCAGGCCCCGTAGAGGCTGCGAAGGATGCGGCCAGAGACGCGGTCCAGCTCGATCGCTGTGACGCGGCTGCGCTGGGCAATGTCGGCCGGCATGCAGCCAAGGAAGTGCCCGACGCCGGCGCTCGGTTCGAGGATGTTGCCGCCCTGGAAACCCAGGCGGCGCAAGGCTGCCCAGATCCAGTGGATGACGATGGGGTCGGTGTAGTGGCTGTTGTTGACCGATGCCCGGGCCGAGTCGTGGTCGTCGGCCGAGAGCAACTGGCGCAGGCGACCGGCTCGCTCGACCCAGGCTGGATCCCGGCCTTCGTCGTTGAAGCTCGCCGGGATGCCGCCCCAGCCGGTGTAGCGCAGCAGTGCGCGACGTTCGCTGGCGCTCGCCTGCCTGGCTTCGCCCTCGATAGAGCGAAGCGCGTTGATGGCCGTCACGTTGGCGTCGAACTTGGTCGCCTGGCCTTCGATGTGGTCGAGGACTTGGTCGTCCCATGTCGGCCACTCGAGCAACTGCGTGGTGTGGGCCGAGGCGGACATGGCGGGACGCCATGCCTTGGAGACTTGCACTTCCTCGATTGCTTGGACTTCGACTGTGGGGGCAGGGGCCTCCGCAGCTTCAGCGAACAGGTCGGGGTATGCAGGGGCTTCGGTGGCGAAGCCCGGTAGCGAAAGGGTGTAGCCACCCTGGCTGGATGGGGACATGTGTTCTCCGTGGATGTGGAGAGAGCACACGCCCCCCTGGGGAGCGTGAGCTCCCGGTGGGAGGGGATCCGCCGGCCGGTGAGGCGGCATGCGGTCGAGCGTCGACCAGCCGAACTGCTGAGGGGCAGCGGGCTGATGCGAACGGATCTGGGGGTCGGTGCAACCGCCTGTCAGGCGGACACCGGAGGGGACTCACCGCCAAAAGAGGCGGCTTTGGCGGGGCAGGGCCCAGCGAGGATCTACGTGCGGGTCACGACCGCTAACGCCGGCAGTGCCGGAACGCCTCGGAGGGCGGCTGTGGCCGGTGGCCAAGAAGCGAAACGAGTATGGAACAAGGGCGCAGGAAGGGAAAGACACCGCGCCGCGCCGGCGCATGTTCATCGGGCATGAACCGGCCAAAGGTAGCTGCGCCGCATGTAGGGAATCGAAGCAAGGAGGCAGCGAACCCCTCGCTGACTGCGCCTCGCCCCCGCGCAGTCCCGCCGCTGCCGTCATTTGCTACGATTTCCGCGTTTGCTTTATTATCTCCTCTTGCCTAGAATCCAGTCATGGGCACCAACGTCAGCACCCCCGTCCTCCTCCGCCGGATCGCGCAGCTTGAAGCTGCCGTGGGCCGGCTCAGCGAGGACCTGGGTAGCCTTCGGTCGGTAGTCAGCCGCCATGGGCTGCAGCCGCCGAAGGTCGGTGGCGCTCGACCGCGCGCAGCGCACTCCAAGCCTCCCGCTGGGACGCCGCCTCAGTCCGTGACCTCCGGTGGGTTGGCCGGTGCTACCGCACGCGGAGAGGCCGCGCGGGTGCAATGGGTCAAGGATGGCCTCGTGGTGCCCGGAGAGCAACTCGCCCAGGCCTGGGGGCTCACGCGGCAGGCCTTGGCGCCCGCAGCAGACCGGGGCGAGGTCTTCGCGGTGAAGATCGGCAACCGGCTGTACTACCCGCAAGCCTTTCTGGGCCTGGACCGTGAGGCTGTGGCCAGCGTGTGTCGCGCCCTCGGCGACCTGGGTGCCAGCGAGAAGCTGACGTTCTGGTTGCGGGAGCACGGGGCCTTGGGAGGGAAGGGCGTCGCCGCCGCCCTGGACGCTGGAGTTGCGGTGGTCAAGGTGGAACGGTTGGCTGCGGCTTGGGCGCGTGAGCGGGGAGCCGCGCGTGTCGCTGCGGCTGCCTGAGACCGGGACGTTCGAGGATCTGCTTCGGCCCGTCAGAGTCGAGGTTTCCTCGCTGGTCCGGCTGAGCCGCTACCCGGCGACCGAGCCGTACTGGTCGTCAGGCGTCTACCGATTCGATGACCCGGACCCAGGTCTCGCCGGCGAGTTCGGTACTTGCTACGCCGCGAGCTCGATCGAGGTCGCCTTCGCGGAGAGCGTGATCCACGAGTCGGGACGCTTCGTCGATGGCGCGTACGAGGTGCCTTCGGCCGAACTGACCGAGCGATCGATCATTCGCTTCGCGTGTGATCGCCGCAAGACTCTGGTCCTGGCTGATCTGACGGGTGCAGCGCTCAAGGCCCTCGGCTTGAACAACGACATCAGCGCGCTGGCCGACTACTCGGTGAGTCAGGCGTGGGCACAGGCCATTCACGATGCCGACCCGCGATGGCAGGGCATTCGGTACGTGTCGCGCCAGATGAACAAGGGCTTCGCCTACGCGATCTTTGAGCGGAGTGGGCTGCAGAAGCTCCGGTCGGAAAGGCCCAGAGTTGCTCAGGTCGATGCGCTATGCGACCAATTCAATGTCATCGCTGTTTGACTCTGCCCCAACTGGGTGTCGACGTCCTGTCGGATGCCTTCGCAACAAGGTCGCAGACTATGGCTGTCAAACCTACTGTAGTGCGGTTGCCTGCCGACACCGCACATCGCACATCGCACATCGCAATGCTGGGCTGCTAGGCAGCGCGCCACGGGTCTCTTGCGCATACAACTATCCTTCGTGGGCCCAGTTTGTCGGCGGCACTGACGGCGCCAAACTCTCAACGTTGTTGAGAGCGTTGCCGTGGCAGTGGAACCAGCACTTCCTGAGAAGCGCCAAGGGACCCAGGGAGCGCAAGCTCCATCCGCGGCATGTTGGACCAACAGTCCACCACCTGCGTGACTGTGCTTGGTTGGTGCCTAGCCGCGGTACGACGCCTGCCAGTTCCTACGCCAGCGGGTTCGTGAATTGGGCTCGCAGTCACAGGTCAGATCTCGGCCCACGTGAAGCGCCCGCAACCTTGCTCGGGCGAACGTCGCAACTGTCGTGGCTCCGCCCGAAGTCGCTGCGGCCGCACCCAGCTGCAAGTAGCGTAGGAATTCGGCGACCAAGAGGACGCCTGCGGCTGTAGAAACGAATCCAACCGACATTTCAGGGTTCCCAGCGGCAAACCGATCGATGTCCGCCTCGGACAGCTTCCCGCATCCACCGGGACTGAGCAAAAGCTCAACGTCACCTTCGCTAAGGCTATGTTCGCGGGCGAAGTCGATGCGGTCCTCGCCATTGAGTCGCTGCAGTTCCGCGATCCGCGTCTGCACGATGATGTTGCGCGAACGCAGGGGGTTGTGACACTTCAGGCACGCCGTACCGGCGCCGAGGTCGAAGATACTCGCTTTCGCGCTTAGCCCATCGGTGCTGGCGCCGATAAGGAGTTGGGGAAGTGCGTTCTGTAGCTCATGCCGCGGCCCGTTCTTGTCGACGCACGACAAGACGATGGGGAAGTTATAGGCCTTCTCGAGCGCGCGGACCGAGTCGGTAGGGGCGTGCCGACCGCCGCTGACAGCAAAGCTTTGCCACCACTCGGGAACGGCCTTGCAGGCGAAACCGCGCGAATCCAGGTAGTCCTGCATGAGTTGGACCTTCGAGGCACCATCGTCTTCGCGTCTGGACAGCGCATAACGGTTGTCGTTGGTGAGGTCTAGGTTGTCTTTGTCTACTGCCGTGCAAGTGCCCGTGAAGCCCGAACTCCCCAGGCAAAGAGCTGCGGCCTGAGCAACAGCGCCGGCGCCGGCGAAGTAGAAGTGCGGAAGGGGATCGAACCTCTCGATTTCAGGACCATCGGATAGTTCGGACCACGTTTCCGCGCAAGACATCGTCCATGCTGAGGCGAAGTGCGCTCGAATGAACTCACCTTTGCCGGGCTTCATGCCGCGCAGGAGCTTGAAGACTTCGCCGGCAGCGTAGCTTGCGCACATATACGGCCCGATGGAGAGCCCGCTCTTCGGGATCGCCTTGGGCGCCTCCCCGTCGAGGCCCACGAAGTACCGCCAGCCGTCAGCGTAGAGCCGCCAATGCCACGGCGCTATCGGAGAGCCGTCTCCGACAACGAGCGCCACATCGGGTACCAAGCCAGCGCCAATTCGCCGGACGGTGACATGCGGCCCGCTGACCTGGCGCACGCACTCTTCGAGCGTCTCTATAAGGGTGGCCATTTCGCCAAAAGGCGCAACGCCGGCGCACAACGCGACCTCGGGCACGTCCAAGACGATTTCCCTCACGACTTTGAACTGGCGACTAAGGAGACTGACGAGCATCCACGAGAGGTGCTGCACTCCTCGTGCGACAGCCATCGCAGGGCTCACTTGGACCAGCACGACCCCCGACCTCACATCGAGCGGGTCGGCAAGGACCCCCTGGGGATCGGCACGCAGGTGCCGATCGGCCAACTGGTCAAGTTCGTTCTTCAAGGCAGTCACCGTAGGTTAAAGGTCTGCACTTCAACGGCGTCGGTCAGGATCACCCGCTGCCGCGCGTGCTCATCCGAGAGCAGGTGCCAGTACTTCTCGAAGTACGCGTGAATACCAAGGCCACGTGGCCACGGGCCGGACCACTCGCCGTAGCGCGGCATCACGATGGATACTGCGCGGCGGCTCGGCGTCATCTCGTCGTCGTAGGTCGAATGCTCAACGCCCACTCCGGGGTGTGAGTGAATGGCGCCGACCACCGTCCATGACTGTGCGCGAGCGAACTCGGCGACTCCCAGCATGGCGCTGCCGGGCATAGAGTAGTTGCGGGGTCGATTGACCTGCATGGGTACGACGAGTGCCTTGACAAGGCCATTCCCTGCCTCGTCGAGCGACCCGAGCCAGAGGCAAGCCGATTCGACGGCGCCGGCCGCTCGTAGGACAGCGGCCGTACGCACCAGCGTTTGCGCCGGCACCGTCAACACTTTGCCCGTGGGCGCATACGACGAAGGAGGGCGAGTCCGCCACAGCATTGTTTCGTCATTCATGGCGCCCAGCGTCCCTTGTAGTACGGTGAGGCCAGGCCGCGGCGGATTGCCGCCAGCGTCGTCAAGAAGTTCATTCGCTGCGGGTCCCACACGTGCTCCGGCTTCACGTCGTGGTTCACCCTGTAGAACTCCAGGGTGGTCGACGAGCAGATGAGCTGTACGCAGTTGTTGTAGTTTGGATGGAAGTGAACGTCGGGAGCGTTCTCGCACTTCGGCACCCAGAGCACGTCGTCCGGGAACTTGTAGTTCATGGTGAGAGGGTTGATGAACTGGGCGCTCGGCGGCCCCTTCGGGTAGTGGTCGAACATCAACCTCAGCAGGTAAAGGTCAACCTGACCCTGAGCCGCGTTCTCCACGAGCATAGGCACGAGCAGCGTCAGGCCGTCAGGCTTCAACCAGCCCCGGTCGGCTAGCGTGCCCTCCTTCAGAACGACTTGCAGATCACGCTGGAAGGCCTCCCTCCCAGCGTGAATGTCCTGCACCGGCATCGGCGCAATCACGATTGCGCGCCGCCTGTCGGGCCGACGATTTGGAACTTGCGGCTCTTGGTGTGCTTGTCGTCGAACAACTGCCGCATCGTCTTGCCAAGGAGCGGCATCATGTCTACGCCGTCGTCTGTCTGCAGGCGGTCGTCCGCGCGGCTGTCCTCCCCCAACTTTTCGTACGCCGTGTTCCACGCCGCTTGCAGCGTCTCGTTCCAGGAAACCCGGAACTTGACGTCTTGGACGGACGCGACGTGCTCGAACGTGAGCTTCGGGCCGTGCCTGTCGTCGTCGTGCTCGCTGCCGCCGTCGTGCGGCTTCTTTTCAAGAACTGAGTCGCTCATTCGCATCACCTCGTGCGCTTTGGACCGCCACCGGCAGTCGCTGGAGAATGACAGGCGGGGTTGCTCTGTCGGCCGCTAGTTGCTATAAAGCAACCAGTGTGGCGACTGTACCGCGCCGATTGCTCAAGTGTCAAGTGATTGCTTATGAGCAACCGCAACTACTCAACCCCGAAGGAGAACTGTCGATGTCTAACAAGCAGGAGTTCGATGCCGCTGGCTTCTACTCCGCGCTCGAGCGCGCCGTTCGCGCCAGGAAAGTCACCTGGAAGGAAGTTGGCGTCGAAACCGGTGTGAGCCCGACCACCCTGACGCGAATGGGACAGGGACGAAGGCCGGATGCAGCAAGCTTGGCGGCGCTCTCTGCGTGGGCTGGAATCAATCCAGCCAACTACGTCCCTGTCGTCAGGCGACACACCAGTGAACAGACCCTTGAAAGGGTCGCCCTTCTGTTCCGACAGGATGCTCAGCTCAGCGATGACGCTCGACAGAAACTTGAGCACATCGTCGAGTCGGCCTACAACGCGTTGAAGGATGTGCCGAGCGAGGCGCAGCCCAAGAAATGAGGCTACCCCGAGGTTTCAAGGCCTATGCGGAACGCTGTGTCGCTGGTTTGCGGAGCGAGCTTCAACTCGCCGATGATGAGCCCATCGATATGCATGAGCTGTGTTCGCATCTGCGGATACCGTTCTATCCGCTATCCCGGTGCTTGATCCACTCGGGTGTAACTCGGAGCGATCCATACGTGATCGAGATCTATAACAAGACGTCGGCGGTAACCACGTTCGACGGGCCACATCGCACGATCATCGTAAGCGTCCGGCCACGGCATCTTGAGAGTTGGCGTGCTGGCGCCGACGATGGTGTCCACCAACGAACGAGGTGGACACCATGCAAGAGGCAAAGCGGAGCGCGCGGCGCAATCACAC
>Ga0073925_1000008_pt1 | contig 74668 bp, 75 predicted proteins | sample GWRWT4_21May14_FD_70952 | JGI IMG/M metagenome (GOLD analysis project Ga0073925, IMG submission 70952) | Sand microcosm microbial communities from a hyporheic zone in Columbia River, Washington, USA - GW-RW T4_21-May-14 | ecosystem: Engineered > Artificial ecosystem > Sand microcosm >...
GTTTGACATGAGGGGTGCACAAAAGGCGCAGCCTTTTGGGCATCCCCTCGATGGAAGGGTTAGGCGTCGCTCTCACTTGCTACCCTAATGCCAAGCCGGCGGTTCACCATTGATTTGCGCCTCTTCGCTTGCGACAGCCATATTGCAGAGATCATCGAGCGATGGCTTCTTGAAGAGAGAGATATTCGGCAACCACAGTAGGCACGTTGCCCGCGCCATTGGGCTCAAAGTGGAGCAGCGTCACCATTCCGGGCGCTGCCTTCGCAGAGTACGCCGAGAATTTCTCTTTGGTCTGGACCGCAGATGAGCCAACTATGTGTTGCTCGGCCTTGTTCTTGATGACGAACTCTTTGCAAACTGGGCAGGCGAAGTGCTTCAGGCGCCGAATCATGTGTTCTTCGCACTTCGCCGTAGATTGGCAGAGAGGGCATGTGGAATTGACGATTTGGCTCATGGAAGCTCCGGTGGTTTTCGTGACGCCTAACGTTTGACATGAGGGGTGCGCAAAAGGCGTAGCCTTTTGGGCATCCCCTCGATGGAAGGGTTAGATTTCCGTTGCTGGTGGCTCGTGATAGCATGTGTACCAGCAGCTAGCGAGGTACACAAAATGCGCACAAATATTGAGATAGACGACAAACTCATGAAGGATGCCTTGAAGGCTACAGGTGCGAAGAGCAAGCGTGAGGCGGTAGAGCTCGGCTTGAAGACACTGGTGCAGCTTCGTGCGCAGGGAAAAGCCCGTGAACTCAAAGGGAAGATTACCTGGGAAGGTGACCTTAACGCAATGAGGACTGACAGGTGATTTTGGTCGACTCCAGCGTATGGATCGACTACTTCCGCTCGGCAGACACTCCGCAGGTAGCCCTATTGGACTCGCTCTTCGGACGTAGCCCTCTTGCGGTAGGTGACTTGATTGCTGCGGAAGTGCTGCAGGGCGTGCGGGACGAGCGAGAGTTCAAGTTGGTCAAGAAGACCTTGGATGCATTCGAGCATATCGATCTCGCTGGCTACGACCTTGCAGTTAAGGCCTCTGAGAACTATCGGTCGTTGCGAGCGGTCGGAGTGACCATACGGAAGACTATTGACACTCTCATCGCTACTCGGTGTATTGAGGATGGGTTGACGCTTCTCCACGCAGATAGGGATTTCTTGCCGTTTGCAGAGCACCTTGGACTGAAGGTGGCGTATTCGGAAATCTAACGTTTGACATGAGGGGTGACCGAAAGGCGTAGCCTTTTGGGCATCCCCTCGATGGAAGGGTTAGAGCGCATTCTCACTCCTGCTGCACGATGTGTTGAAAGTGAGACGAGGCTTCAGAGAGTGATTGGCGCAAGAACGAAGGACGCAGATCGACCCCGCCTAGGCTCGCAAGCGGGAACCACCTGAACTCGAGCCTTCTGTTGCCTTCAATGCCAATGTGAGACTGCGTGGAATCTAAGAGCCTAGAGCCAGTAGCAAAGCTGGCACGGAAGTAGAAACCGATCTCGTGATTCTGCTTACCGCGATCTTCAAAGAAGTTCTCAACTAAATAGTTCAGCGGTCCGCAGACCACGTCTTCTCCCAGTTCTTCTCGCAGCTCGCGAACCACGGTCTTGGTGGCGGCCTCGCCAGGCTCGACCCGACCACCAGGAAGAGCCCAGTAGCTATCTTCTTCCAGGCGATGCAATAGGACTGAATCTTGCCAAATGAAGATGGCCGCGGCTCTGGCTTGGAACTTGTGACTACCGAGGTCGAACGAAATCATGCGCTCTAACGTTTGACATGAGGGGTGACCAAAAGGCGCAGCCTTTTGGGCATCCCCTCGATGGAAGGGTTAGAGCGCACTCTCAGCATGGCACGACCGTTACTCCGGGCCAGCGCTCGGAGTAGCGCTTCTCAGCGATACGGCGGCGGTAGGTTTCTGTGCTCACTCGGGCTGGATTGCGGCGGACGGTGATTGAGAATAGGTCATTCAGGCCATACGGCGCAATGACCTCGATCTTGGAGTCTTCGGTGAGCGTGAGGCCGACGCACGTGGCGTACTCTGGCCATGATGCTACGGCCTCGCGCAGTGAGTTCAATGGGGCCACGGCGTGACCGAAGTGACTCTCGAACCAGAGATGCACTGCCGCTTGGTTTGTGACCTCCCACGGGATGGCCGGCCGGCGCGCTGAGAGTAGTGATTGAATTGCTTGCTCAGTCTCTGGCCGAAGATCCTCAGCGTCGAAGTACGCGACATCTACGTCTTGGAGTTTCGTCGGAGCAGTGAATGCGTGCAGATGGTCCCAGACCAGGTTTCGTACCGCTCCGGCTCCGATGCACCACGACTTCAAGTGAAGAGCACGAACCGCCTCAAGCGCCGGCATGAACCAGGCTGACTTCTGCGCGAGCACAACAAGCTGCTCGCGAAGGTGGGGTTCCGGGACTTGCATGTGCGCTCTAACGTTTGACATGAGGGGTGACTAGAAGGCGCAGCCTTTTAGGCATCCCCTCGATGGAAGGGTTAGGTGCCCTCTAGCGAGGACAGCCATCGTGAGTGCAGGCGACATACTTCTTCAACTGCTCAACCCGAATCTTCGTATGTGCTTCCATGCATGACCAGTGGTGTAGCGGCCAGATGGAGCCTGAGTCTTCGGGCTTTCCGGCTTGATACAGACAGTCTTGGTCGCGAAACGCTACCCACGAGCGTTGGGTTGCACGGAACTGCGTCTTGGTTTGGGCAGACTCCAACTGCGAGAGTTGCTTCGTGAAGAGGCGATTCAACTCTTTGTCTGCGGTGTCGAAGGCGTGACGCGCGCAGAAGTTTTCAGTCAGTTGGTTCTTGTGGCAGTCCTTCAACGACTCGGCCAGATTGTCTTGCGCTTGCGCGCTCACGTTCAAAGCCGTGAAGAGAAGCAACAGGAGTTTTGAGCGGATGTGCATTGGGCATCTAACGTGTTCTAGACATCACCCGAGCCTGCCACATGCGCCCATAAATGGGAACCGATGGTGAGAAATTGACAATGGTGATTGCTGCAGGTGGTCACGGTTTCACGATTCGCGCGACCAATCTCAGTTTCTTTGCTGTCTTTCTGGGCATGGACCACAGGCGATGGCGGGTGTCCCATCGCGCGCCGTGCGCGAGTACCAGTTGCCGGCGCTTGGTGTCGTCGAACGCCAGATGCACCAGCACCATCGCGTCGGGATCTTCTCGTTGTGCGACCGGCGCTTCGTCGACAACGAGTTCGACCGTGGTGTATCGGTAGCGGCCCTGCGGGTCGTGTCGATACCGCACGCACACGAGAGCGTCGCCGAAGCGGCGCGCCAGTTTCAAGGCCCCGGGTTGCGTGGCAGAAAAGCGCTTGACGACGTGGGTGGCGGCATACACGCTTTCCATGTCGCGATGACCGGTTCCTGCAGGCAACGGTCGCTGGCGAACGGGCCGGGTGGTGTTGGAAGACATGACGCTGGTGTTGTTCTTCGGTTCGCAACGATGTCGGCCGCAATTTCTTTCTGGCGCAGACGTGGCCGAGCGAAGAGGCGGGTTCCGTATCCGGATGCTCTCCCGCAGACAGGGTGGTTCTGTGACAGCTTTGCGATTCAGTTTACTGTATAAATGAACAGTACTCAACTGAGCCGGAGCGTTGCCGTGGAAACCAGCGATCCAGGGATCGAACTGCCGCCCTTGCACTCCACGCGCCTGCTCGACCAGGTGCGCGAGCGCATCCGCTACATGCACTACAGCATCCGCACCGAGCATGCCTACGTGCACTGGATCCGTGCCTTCGTGAAGTTCCATGGCCTGCGCCATCCGGTCGACATGGGCGCGCCCGAGGTCGAGGCCTACCTGTCGTGGCTGGCGGGCGAGCGCAAGGTCGCGGTGGCCACGCACAAGCAGGCGCTGTCGGCGCTGGTGTTCCTCTACCAGCGCGTGCTCGGGCTCGACCTGCCGTGGCTGGGCGAGATCGGTCGGCCCAAGAGCCGCGAGCGTTTGCCGGTGGCGCTCACGCACGACGAAGTCGGCCGGGTGCTGATGGCGCTCGAGAGCCCGCACCGGCTCTTGGCGCAACTGCTCTACGGCACCGGCATGCGCATCATGGAAGGCGTGCGCCTGCGCGTGAAGGATGTCGACTTCGAACACCAGGCGCTGGTCGTGCGCGAAGGCAAGGGCTTCAAGGACCGGGTGGTGATGCTGCCGGCCTCGCTCGCCCCGGCCCTGCGTGACCAGATCGCGCTGGCCCGGCGGGTGTGGGCCGGTGACCGAGCGTCGGGCCAGGCGGGCGTTCACATGCCCGACGCGCTGGCGCGCAAGTACCCGCGGGCCGGGGCGTCGTGGAGCTGGTTCTGGGTCTTTCCGCACCTGGCGACCGCGATCGACCCGCGCACCGACGTGTTGCGCCGCCACCATGTGCCCGAGCAGACCTTCCAGCGTCACTTCAAACGGGCGATCGAGCGTGCCGGCATCGTCAAGGCGGCCACGCCACACACGCTGCGGCATTCGTTCGCCACCCACTTGCTGCAAAGTGGCTACGACATCCGCACCGTGCAGGAGCTGCTGGGCCATGCCGACGTCAGCACGACCATGATCTACACCCACGTGCTCAAGCTTGGGGGTGGCGCCGTGCGCAGCCCGCTCGATGCCTTGCGCGCCGGCTTGCCGGACGAGCAGCGCTGGCAGCTCGACGACGGGGGAGTGCGCGCGCCGACCCGGCCACCCCAAGGCGCGAGCCGGGTCGGTTGAGGGTGGAAGAAGAAAAACCGCAGCAGCAGCAGAAGAAACACCACCACCGTGGCCACCGAGCTCCCGGGTTACGCCGAGCTGCACTGCCGCAGCAACTTCAGCTTCCTGACCGGCGCCTCGCACCCGGCCGAGCTGGTCGAGCGCGCACAGGATCTGCGTTATGCCGCGCTCGCCATCACCGACGAGTGTTCGCTGGCGGGCGTGGTGCGTGCGCACGTGGCTGCACGCGAGCGCCGGATGCACCTGATCATCGGCAGCGAGATGCGGCTCACCTTGCCGAGCGAGCCACACCACCAGCCCCACGCGCGTCTCGTGCTGCTGGCGCAGACGCGGCGCGGCTACGGCAACCTGTCGCACTGGGTCACGGTGGCGCGGCGGCGTGCACCGAAGGGGCATTACCTGGCGCATCCGGGCGACGTGGAGGGCAAGGTGCCGAACGCCCCCACGCTCACCGGCCTGCCGGAGTGCCTGGCCTTGCTGGTGCCCGATGCGGCGCAGTCGTTCGACGTGGTGCTCGCCCACGCGGTGTGGCTCAAGACCTGGTTCCAGGACCGCGCCGCCATCGCGCTGTCGCTGTTGCGCCGGCCAGGCGATGAAGCCCTGCTGAAGCTGGTCGAGCAGGTGGCCCGGCACACCGGCCTGCCCATCGTGGCCACCGGCGACGTGCTGATGCACGTGCGCTCGCGCAAACCGCTGCAGGACGTGCTCAGTGCCACCCGGCTGAAACGCCCGGTCACGCAGTGCGCCGGGCAACTCGAATCGAACGCCGAACAGCATCTGCGTTCGCGTCTGCGCCTGGCCGGGCTCTACAAGGAAGAATGGCTGCACAACACATTGCTGATGGCCGGCCGCTGCAGCTTTTCGCTGACCGAGTTGAGCTACGAATACCCGCAGGAGATCGTGCCCCCCGGCGACACCCCGGGCAGCTACCTGCGCAGGCTCACGGAAGAAAGCGTGCCGCGCCGTTTCCCCGACGGCTTGCCGGCCAAGTACCGCCAGCAGCTCGAAGACGAACTGGTGCTGATCCGGCAGCTCGACTACGAACGCTTTTTCCTGACCGTGGCCGACATCGTGCGCTGGGCGCGCGCCCAAGGCATCCTGTGCCAGGGGCGCGGCAGCGCGGCCAATTCGCTGGTCTGTTATTGCCTGGGCATCACCGAGGTCGACCCGCGGCGCGCCAGCCTGCTGTTCGGGCGTTTCCTGAGCATCGAGCGCGGCGAGCCGCCCGACATCGATGTCGACTTCGAGCACGAGCGCCGTGAAGAAGTCATCCAGTACATCTACGGCAAGTACGGCCGGCACCGGGCGGCGCTGACCGCCGTGGTGATTCGTTACCGCCCGCGTTCGGCGCTGCGCGATGTCGGCCGCGCGCTCGGCATCGATGCGCAGCGCACCGCCTTGTTGTCGAAGAGCATGCACTGGTTCGATGGCAGCCAGGTCGACACCACGCGCGTGCAGGAAGCCGGCTTCGACCCCGACGCACCGCTCACGACACTGTGGCTCGAACTCACCCGGCAACTGCTCGACTTCCCGCGTCACCTGAGCCAGCACCCCGGGGGCTTTCTCATCGCGGGCGGGCAGATCTCGCAGCTGGTGCCGGTGGAGCGTGCGGCGATGAAAGACCGCAGCGTGATCCAGTGGGAAAAGGACGACCTCGACGAGCTGCGCCTGCTCAAGGTCGACATTCTCGCGCTCGGCATGCTCACCGCGTTGCAGCGCGCGTTCGGGCTCATCGGCCAGAAGCTCGGGCGTGAATTCACGACGCAGGACGTGCCCGACGGCGATGAACCCACCTTCGACATGATCTGCCGCGCCGACACCGTGGGCACCTTCCAGATCGAAAGCCGCGCGCAGATGAGCATGCTGCCGCGCCTGAAGCCGCGCACCTACTACGACCTGGTGGTCGAGGTGGCGATCGTGCGGCCCGGGCCGATCCAGGGTGGCATGGTGCACCCCTACCTGCTGAACCGGGCGCTGCCGAAAGATCAGATCCAATACCCCAGCGAAGGGATCAAGGTGGCGCTCGAACGCACGCTGGGCGTGCCGATCTTCCAGGAACAGGTGATGCAGATCGCGATGATCGCGGCCGACTTCACACCCGGCGAAGCCGACGAATTGCGCCGCTCGATGGCCGCCTGGAAGCGCCAGGGCGGGCTCGGCCACTACCACGAGCGGCTCGTCAAGCGCATGGTCGAGAAGGGCTACCCCGAAGAGTTCGCCGAGCGCATCTTCAAGCAGATCCAGGGCTTCGGCGAATACGGGTTTCCTGAAAGCCACGCTGCCGGCTTCGCGCTGCTGGCCTACGTGAGCTGCTGGATCAAGCAGCACCACCCCGATGCCTTTCTCGCTGCGCTGCTCAACAGCCAGCCAATGGGGTTTTACCAACCCGCGCAGCTGGTCCGTGATGCGCGTGCCCACGGCGTTGAAGTGCGGCCGGTCGACGTGACCGTGAGCGCTTGCGAGAGCACGCTCGAAGAAGTACCGGCCGCGGCCGAGGCGCAGCTGCGTGCCGTGCGCCTCGGCTTCGACCGTGTCGGCGGCCTGTCGGCCGCGGCCGCGGTTCGCATCGTGGCCGCGCGTGCCCAAGCCCCATTCACCAACCCCGAAGACCTGGCGCGCCGCGCCCTGCTCGATGCGCGTGACCTGCAGGCGCTCGCGCAGGCCGATGCGCTGCACGCGCTCACCGGCCACCGCCACCAGGCCGCCTGGGCCGTGGCCGGCATCGACACCCGGCCTACGCCGATGCTGCGCCAGACGCGCGTGCACGAAACGCCGATCGTGCTGCCCGCACCGGCCGAAGCCGAGACCACATTGGCCGACTACCGCGCGCTCGGCCTCACGCTGCAGCGCCACCCGCTGGCCTTGCTGCGCGCACAGCTCGACCGCTTCCGCGTGCAACCCGCCGCCGTGCTCAACGGCTACCCGAACGGGCGCCTGGCGCGCGCCAGCGGCCTGGTCACGCACCGGCAGCGGCCGGGCACGGCCAAGGGCACGATGTTCGTCACGCTCGAAGACGACACCGGTGTTGTCAACGCGATCGTCTGGCCGTCGGTGGTCGAGGCGCAGCGCAAGCCGCTGCTCGCGGCCCGCCTGCTCACGCTGTTCGGCCGCTGGCAATGCCAGGGCGAGGGCGACACCATGGTGCGGCACCTGGTGGTGATGACGGCGATCGACCACACCGAGCTGCTGGGCGGGCTGGTGAGCCGCAGCCGCGACTTCCGCTGACGCCCGGTGCGCGTGCACCAGCTTGTAGGAAAGTGCCGACATCGCGTTGCGAGCGCGTCCGAATGACGAGCTTCGGGGCCGTCCGTAAAGTCCCTTCCAGTGCCGCCGGTATCACGAGCCGCACAAACGACCACAACCCGCCCTCAGGAGAAACCGATCATGTTCACCCCGCGCAATTCGATCTTCGTCTTCGTCGCTGCCTGTTCCCTCGCCATGGCCGCCTGCCAGCCGGCCGAAGGCCCGGCCGAGCGTGCCGGCAAGAGTGTCGACAACGCCGCCAAGAAGGTCGGCGACCAGGTCGACAAGGCGGCCGACAAGGTGAAAGACGCTGTCGACGACGCGAAGAAATAAGCCGCGCGACACGGCGGGAGCAGTGGGCTCGCGATAATCGCGGCCATGCTGTACGTGCTCTCACCCGCCAAGTCGCTCGACTACCTGACCCCGGCCCCCGAGCACGCGCTCGCTGCGGCCACCACACCACCCTTCATGGCCCGATCCGCCGAGCTGATCGGGGTGCTGCGTGGTCATTCGCCGGCGCAGATCGCCGCGCTGATGAGCTTGTCGCCGGCGCTGGCCGAGCTCAACGTGGCGCGCTACAAGGCCTGGTCGAAGCGCGCCACGCTGCGCAACAGCAAGCCCGCGGCGCTGGCTTTCGACGGTGATGTGTACGGCGGTCTGCAAGCCCCCACGCTGAGCCCTGCCGAGCTGCGCTGGGCGCAGGACCATGTCGCGATTCTCAGCGGCCTGTACGGCGTGCTGCGCCCGCTCGACAAGCTGCAACCTTATCGCCTGGAAATGGGCACACGGCTGGCCAACGCGCACGGCAAGGACCTTTACGCGTACTGGGGCGACACCCTCGCCGACCACCTGAACGCGCGCGCCGCGCTCGATGCCTCGCCGGTGATCGTGAACCTGGCCTCGCAGGAATACTTTCGCGCCGCCGACCGCAAGGTCTTGCGCCCGCGTGTGATCGAGTGTGTGTTCGAGGAATGGAAAGGCGGCCGCTACAAGGTCATCAGCTTCTTCGCCAAACGCGCGCGCGGCCTGATGGCCCGTTATGCCATCGTCAAACGCATCGCCACCCCGGACGGCCTGAAACATTTCGACGCCGAAGCCTATGGCTTCGATGCCGCCGCGTCGGACGCCGATCGTTTCGTTTTCCGGCGCCGTCAGGCCGATTGAGTTTGGCAAAATGCGCTCCATGAGCCCGCAGCCCGTCACCCCCGAATTGCGCCAGTGGATCATCGAGCAGGCCACCGCCGGCCAACCGCCCGAAGCGGTCTTGCAGTCGATGCTGACCAGCGGCTGGAACGAAGACGTGGCGATCGTCGCGCTCGAAGACACCTTGCGAGAACACCTCGCCGAGCGCACCCGGGCCGCCGCGCTGCCGCCCCCCGTGCCGGTGCCCGAGCCGATGCCCGAAGGCACACGCACGCGCCTGTGGGCCGGCGACCGCGAGGTCACGGTGGTCACCAGCCTGCACAACCCGCGCGTCGTGGTGTTCGCCAACCTCATTTCCGACGAAGAGTGCGACGCGATCATCGCGCTGGCCCGGGCGCGGCTGGCGCGCTCTGAAACCGTGCAGACACAAACCGGCTCCAGCGAAGTCAACGAGGCCCGCACCAGCCAGGGCATGTTCTTCGAGCGCGGCGAGCACGCGGTGTGCGCGCGGGTCGAAGCGCGCATGGCGGCATTGATGCAGTGGCCGCTCGAAAACGGCGAGGGCCTGCAGGTGCTTCGTTACGGCCCGGGCGCCGAATACAAGCCGCACTACGACTATTTCGACCCGTCGCAGCCGGGCACGCCGAGCATCCTCAAGCGCGGCGGCCAGCGCGTGGCCTCGCTGGTGTGTTACCTGAACACACCGGAACGGGGTGGTGCCACGATCTTTCCCGACGTGCAGCTCGAAGTGGCGCCGATCAAGGGCAACGCCGTCTTCTTCAGCTACGACCGGGCCCATGCCAGCACCCGCTCGTTGCACGGCGGCGCGCCGGTGGTCGAGGGCGAGAAGTGGGTCGCGACCAAGTGGGTACGCGAAGGCCGCTTTGTCTGAAAAATAGTTGGCCGGGCAGGGAACTTTCTGAAAAGTGCCGTCAACCGGGGGTGTGCCAGGCACGTTGTCACCCCGGAGCATGTGCTCTTTTCTCAATTTACGTGGACTACACCATGAACAAGATCGTTGCCGCTCTGATCGCTTCCCTGTTCGCCGTTGGCGCTTTCGCTCAAGCCAGCGCTCCGGCTGCTGCTGCCCCGGCTGCCAAGGCTGCCCCGGCCGCTGTTGCTGCTGCGCCGGCTGCCGCCGCCAAGGACGCTGCTCCGGCTGCCAAGGCTGCCAAGGCCAAGAAGACCGCCAAGGCCAAGAAGGCCATGAAGGCCGACAAGCCGGCGGCCTGAGCCCCGACTGGCGCGCGCCGGGGCAACAACCCGGCGCCCACCGCGAAAGACCCGGCCTCGGCCGGGTTTTTTGTTGCGCGTCAGGCGCGCAGTTGGGTGTCGTCGGCGGGGGCGAACGGCCGGTTGCGTTCGATGCGCCGCCACTTGCGCTGTTCCCAGGTCTGCGGCCCCTGCACCGGCCAGCGCTCGATCAGCGCGGCCAGCTCGGCGCGCGGCACCCGCGCATACGTCGGCCCGGCAAACCCCAGGAACCAGCGGCCGCGCCGCAGCCGCAGCGGCAGGGCCGCCTGCGCTTCGTTGACCCAGTAGACACACGCACGCTCGGTCCACCAGGCCTGGCGCTCGAAGTTCACACGCCCGGCGAAGCCGGTATCGGCCGGCAGCAGCAGGTGGTCATCGGTGAGTTCGACCACGGCCAGCACCAGGTCGCCCGGCGAATCGCCACTGTCCTGGTGCACGAAAATCACCCGCTGGATCTGAGCCGCGTCGAAGCGGTCGATTTCTTCGTCTTCGCGGAAGACCACGATCTCCTGCCCTTGCCACGCGGTGCGCCACTGAAGTTTCATTGCTCGTCCTTTGGTCAACCACCAACCGTAGACGATGAACGCTGTTACGGTGTGTGCAGTCGCGTCAAGGTGCAAGCATGCGTTGGCGCGGCGCGATCAAAGGTTGTGGATCTCGAGCGTCGCCGCCGGCCCGGCCGGCGCGAAGCCGAAGACGCGGCCGTAGAACGCGAGCTCGGCTTCGAGCACCCGCTTGATCGTCTCGGCACGCCGAAAGCCGTGCTGCTCGCCTTCGAACATCAGCAGCGCGACCGGCAGGCCCTTGGCACGCACCGCGTCGAACATGGCCTGGGCTTGCGCGGGCGGCACGGCCTTGTCTTCGAGCCCCTGGAACAGGATCATCGGGCTGTTCAGGCGCGCCGTGTGATGCACCGGCGAGCGCTCGAGGTACAGCGCGCGCCGGGCAGGGTAGGGGCCGATCAGCTTGTCGAGGTAACGTGATTCGAACTTGTGCGTGTCGTTCGCCAACGCTTCCAGATCGCCGATGCCGTAGTGGCTGGCGCCGGCCTTGAAGAAGTTGCGGAAGGTGAGGGCGCACAGCGTGGTGTAGCCCCCCGCGCTGCCGCCGCGGATCACGACCCGCTGTGCATCCACATCCCCACGCTCGATCAGAAAACGCGCGGCGTTGACCGAGTCGTCCACATCGACCACGCCCCACTGGCCGTTCAGGCGTTCGCGGTAAGCGCGCCCGTAACCGCTGCTGCCGCCGTAGTTCACGTCGACGATGGCGAAGCCGCGGCTGGTCCAGTACTGCAGCCCCCATTTGAACTCGGCGCCAGTGGCGCCGGTCGGGCCGCCGTGGTCGATCACGATCAGCGGCGCGCGCTCGCCTTCGGGGCCGCGGTGGCCGGCGTGGGTGGGCGGGTAGTAGAAGGCGTGCGCCGTGAGGCCACCTTCGGTCGGGAAGCTGATGGCTTGCGCGACCGAGACATGCTCGGCCGCGAGCGTGGCGCGGCTCGACGGGCGCAATGTGCGCAGCGCACGTGTGTTCAGGTCGAGCCGCACGACCGCTGCGGGCGCGGTTTCGCTGGCACCGACGAAGGCGGCGAAGTCGGCACCGATCTGCAATTCGGAGATCGAACAATACGGTGTGTCGATCGGCTCGAAACTGCCGGCCTCGGTGTCGATCAGCGCGAGCCGCGACCGGCCGGCATCGATGTACGTGCAGACGATCCGCCCGCGCGCGTCGAAGCCGTAGGTCGACATCCCGAAGGCCCATTGCGGCACGCCGAATTCGGCCGCCATCGGGTGCAGCGGCTGCCCCCGGCCGGCGCGCACGCGGTACAGGTTCCACCAGCCGCTGTGGTCGGAGACGAAATGCAGCTCGCCTTGCGGTGACCAACTCGGCTGAAAGATCGACTCGGCAATGCCGCCCGCGATCCTGGCCGGCGTGCCGAGCGAGCCGTCGGCCCGCACGTCGGCGAGCCAGAGGTCGGTGCCGTCCCAGGGCATGTTCGGGTGATCCCAGCTCAACCACGCGAGTTGGGTGCCATCGGGGCTGAGGCGCGGGGTGGAGTAGAAATGATGGCCGCTGGCCAGCACCGTGGCCGCGCCGTTCGACAGCTTGACGCCGACGATCGTGGTGACGGCTTCGCCGCTGCCCGCGCTGTGGTCTTCGCGCACGCAGACCAGGCGCTTGTGCTGCGCGTCGATCACCGCGTCCGCATGGCGTTTGCCGGGTTCGTTGGTCAAGGCCTGCGGTTCTTCGCCGGCGCGGATGCGCCAGAGCTGCTGGTCGACGTCGTTGACGAAGAAGCCGGCGCGCCGACCGACCGTGAACGCGCCGCCGCCGTACTCGTGCACGCGGCTGCGCACGTTCAGCGGGGCAGGGGTCAGGTCTTGCAGCCGGCCGTCAGCGCTGCACCAGACGAGCACGTTGCGGCCCTGTTCCTGCGGTCGGCCTTCGGTCCAGAAGATGTCGCCGTCCAATACCGCGAGCTGGCCGAGGCGAATGGTCTCGCCCACGATCAGTTCGGTGGTGACGGGCGAGGCCCAGCTGCCGAAGGGTGCGACGAGCACGTCGCGTGGTGCTGTCGCTTGCACCTTCGCAGCGCGCGCCTGTTCGCGCCGCATGAACAGATACAGGCTTTCGACCTTCTCGCGCGCCCACGGTGTCTTGCGCAGGAACTTCAGGCTCGACGCGATGCTCGGGTCGGTGGTGAAGCTCTTGATGGCGATGCGCTGGCCCAGGTCGGCCCAGCCGAAGTGTGCGACCAGCTCGGTGACGATCGCCTCGAGCGTGAGTCCGTGCAGCGGGTTGCGCTGCTGCGCGTCGGGCGTTTCGTCGTTCATGCCGCGTCCAGTAAGCGCGCATGGTGCGCGATGTGGTCGGCCATGAAGGTCGAGATGAAGAAGTAGCCGTGGTCGTAGCCTGCGTGGCGGCGCAGCGTGAGCGGCTGGCCGGCCGCAAGGCACGCGGCTTCGAACAGCGCCGGGTGCAGTTGTTCGGCCAGGAACTTGTCGGCCAGGCCCTGGTCGATCAGCAGCGGTGGCAGGCGCGCGCCGGCTTTCACGAGCTCGGTCGCATCGTGTTGCGCCCACGCCGCGAGGTCGTCGCCGAAGTAGCCGCTGAAGGCCTTCACGCCCCACGGGCAGCGCATCGGCGCGGCGATCGGCGCGAACGCCGAGACGCTCTGGTACAGGCCCGGGTTGTTCAGCGCCAGCGTGAGCGCGCCGTGCCCGCCCATCGAATGGCCGAACAGGCCGATGCGGTCGGCACGGGCCTTGAAGTTCTGCAGCACCAGCGCACGCAGTTCGCCGGTGACGTAGCTGCCCATGCGCCAATGCCTGTTCCACGGCGCGGCGGTCGCGTCGAGGTAGAAACCGGCGGCGGTGCCGAAGTCCCAGGACGCATCGGCGCCTTCCACGCCGGTGTTTCTCGGGCTGGTGTCGGGCGTGACCAGCATCAGGCCGTGCAAGGCGGCGTGCTGCTGCGCGCCGGCCTTGATCGCGAAGGTCTCTTCGTTGCAGGTGAGGCCCGCGAGATAGAACAAGACCGGCACCGGGCCGGCCTGGGCCTGCGGTGGCACGAATACGCCGAACTTCATCGGTGTGCCGGTCTCTTCGGACTCGTGCTGGTAGTAGCCCTGCACGCCGCCGAAGCAGGCATGCTCGCTCAGCGTTTCCAGCGCCATCAGTACATCACCACCGAGCGGATCGACTCGCCGCTCTTCATCAAGTCGAAGCCGGTGTTGATGTCTTCGAGTTGGAGCTTGTGCGTGATCAGGTCGTCGATGTTGATCTTGCCGTCCATGTACCAGTCGACGATTTTCGGCACGTCGGTGCGGCCACGCGCGCCGCCGAAGGCCGAGCCTTCCCATTTGCGGCCGGTCACGAGCTGGAACGGCCGGGTGCTGATCTCGGCGCCCGCCTCGGCCACGCCGATGATGATCGATCGGCCCCAGCCCTTGTGCGTGCACTCCAGCGCCTGGCGCATCAGTTGGGTGTTGCCCACGCACTCGAAGCTGTAGTCGGCGCCGCCGTCGGTGAGCTGCACGATCGCGTCGACGACGTTCTCGGTGTTCTTCGGGTTGATGAAGTGCGTCATGCCGAATTGGCGCGCCATCGCTTCGCGCTCCGGGTTCAGGTCGACGCCGATGATCTTGTCGGCGCCGACCATCTTCGCGCCCTGGATCACGTTGAGGCCGATGCCACCGAGGCCGAACACGACCACGTTCGCACCGGCCTCGACCTTGGCTGTGAACAGCACCGCGCCCACGCCGGTGGTCACGCCGCAGCCGATGTAGCAGATCTTGTCGAAGGGCGCGTCGCTGCGCACCTTGGCCACCGCGATCTCGGGCACGACGATGTAGTTGCTGAAGGTCGAGGTGCCCATGTAGTGCAGGATGGGTTTGCCGTCGAGGCTGAAGCGCGAAGTCGCGTCGGGCATCAGGCCCTTGCCCTGCGTGCCGCGGATCAGCTGGCACAGGTTGGTCTTGCGCGACAGGCAGAACTTGCACTGGCGGCATTCGGGTGTGTAGAGCGGGATGACGTGGTCGTCTTTCCTGAGCGTGGTCACGCCCGGCCCGACGTCGACGACGATGCCCGCACCTTCGTGGCCCAGGATTGCCGGGAACAGGCCTTCGGGGTCGGCGCCCGACAAGGTGTAGTAGTCGGTGTGGCAGATGCCGGTGGCCTTGACTTCGATCAGCACTTCACCGGCGCGCGGGCCGGCCAGGTCGACGGTTTCGATGGTCAGCGGCTGGCCGGCTTTCCAGGCGACGGCGGCTTTGGTTTTCATGGGGGTGTTCTCACTGCGGGCTGGGGATGCGGTGATTCTGGCGGATGTGCGCAGGCCGGGTTTTTCTCGGCTCTTTTTTCCGCATGCCGCGGCCCGCCCCCGGGGTCACCAACCCGTGTCAACCCGCCGCTTCGCTGAAACTCGGTTCGCTCGCTGCCGCATCGGCCACGAGCAAATCGACCAGTTCGCGCGCGAACGTCGGCAGCGCATCGAGGTTGCGAACGCAAATCTGCATCGCACGAATCGCCCACGCGTCCGACAGCGGCACGATCGTGATCGCCATCGTCAGCGCGTGCCGGCGCGCGGCCGACTCGGGCAGGATCGCCAGCCCCACGCTCGCTTCGATCATGCGGCAGGCCGCTTCGAAGTTGCCGACCTGAATGCGCAGCTTCAACGGGCGATGCAACTGGTCGCACACCTGGCGCAGAAAACCGTGGATCGCGCTCGACTCGTGCAGGCCGATGTGGTCGTGTTCCAGCGTGTCGGCGAACGCGACCCGGGTTTCGCGCGCCATCTCATGCGCTTGTGGAACGACCAATACCAGCCTGTCGCGCCGGTACGGAATCGTCTGCAGGTTTTCGGTACGCTCCATGCCGGCGACGATGCCGATGTCGGTCTGGCCTTCGGTCACGGCGCGCACGATGTCGTGCGACAAGCGCTCGCGCAGGTCGATGTTCACGTCGGGGTGGCTGAGCAGGTAGCTGCGCAACACCGGTGGCAGGAACTCGCCCAGCGCCGTGGTGTTGGCGAAGACGCGCAGGTGGCCTTTCACGCCCTTGGCGTATTCCTGCAGGTCGCCGCGCAGGTGCTCGATCTGCCCGAGCACCGTGCGCGCGTGGTGCACGAAGGCCTGCCCCGGCGGCGTGAGCGTCACGCCCTGGCTGGTGCGGTAGAGCAGCTTGGTGCCGATGCTCTCTTCCAGGTTCTTGATGCGCGTGCTCGCCGCAGGCAGCGAGATGTGCGAAGCCTCTGCGCCCTTGGTCAGGCTGTTGGCGGCGGCCACGTGCACCATCAGGCGCATGTCGACCAAATCGAAGTGCATGGACATGGGCCGCATTCTGCCTGCGGCACGCGCCTGCTTCGCTGCGCTACGCCACGCGCCCGAACCACCAGACCGACAGGCCCGCCGCCAGCATCACCAGCAGCGCGCCCAAAGCGGCGAACAGCGCGCTCACCTCGGTTTCCTTTTTCTCGACCACGAGGCGCGTGCTCAGGGCCTGGTAGACCTTCTTCAGGTCGGCTGCCGTGCCGGCGTAGTAGTACTCGGCGCGGGTCAGGTTGGCCACGTTCTTGAGCGTGTCTTCGTCGAGCCGCACCCGCATCGACCAGCCTTCGAAGCCGATGGTCTCGCCGTCTTTCGTGCCCACGCCCACGGTGTAGACCCGCACGCCGCGGTCGGCGGCCATCTTCGCCGCTTCCATCGGGTCGGGGCCGGTGGTGCGCTGGCCGTCGGTCAGCATGATGATCGCGGCCGAACCGTAGGAGCCGGGCTGCACCGGCGTGAACTCGACCGGGGCCTTGTCGTTCGGGCCGGGGGGCATGTTGCGCTGGCCGGTGATCTGCGACAGGTCGATGCCGGCCTCGGGGAAGATCGTGGCCAGGGAGAGCACGATGCCGCTGCCGGTGGCGGTGCCGCGCTGCAACTGGAAGCGGTCGATCGCGGCGGCCACGTCGTCGCGGCTCAGCGTCGGCGCCTGCACCACGGCCGCGGTGCCGGCGAACTGCACCACGCCGATGCGCACCGTGCGTGGCAGGTCGGTGAGGAAGGCTTTCGCCGCGTCCTTGGCGGCGGTGAATCGATCGGGCAGCACATCGGTCGCGCGCATGCTGCCCGATACGTCGATGGCCAGGATGATCGTTTCCTGTTGCGAGGGCAGGCTGATGATCGCCGTCGGCCGCGAGGTGGCGAACAGCAGCGCACTCAGCGCCACGAGCAGCAGCGCGGGTGGCAGGTGACGGCGCCAGGCGGCGCTCTTGCCCATCGCTTCTTTCACCAGCGTGAGGTTGGCAAACCGGATCGCCGTCTTCTTGCGCCGGCGCAGCAGCCACACGTAGAGCAGCACGAGCAGCGGCACCACGATCATCAGCCACAGCATCTCGGGCCACAGGAAGTTCATCGCCGGTCTCATGCTGGGGCTCCGCTCCAGGGGGTCAGGTGCGTCGGCGTGCCGGCGCGCTGCGGCTTGCCGCTCCAGTTGGCGAGGCGGCTGCGTTGTTTGCGCAGGTCGGCGAAACGCAGGATCGCGTCCATCAGGTCGTCGTCGGTTGCCAGTTCGAGCGTGTCGACACCGGCGCGGGCCAGCGCCTCCAGCAGGTGCGTCTCGCGCTTTTCAGCCGCCGCCGCGAAACGTTTGCGAAAGCCGCTGTCGTGCGTGTCGACGACGATCTGCTCGCCGGTTTCGGCGTCTCGCATGGTCACGAGGCCGAGGTCGGGCAGCTCCATCTCGAGCGGGTCGAACAGGCGCACGGCCGTCACTTCATGGCGCGTGGCGAGCTGGGCGAGAGCCTGTTCCCAGCCGGGGGCACTGATGAAGTCGGAGATCACGAACACGGTGCTGCGCCGTTTGACCATGCGTTGCCCGGCGAGCAGCAGGTCGCGCAGCTGGGTCGCGCCGCCGGCCGACTCGGCCGGGCGCTGCGCCATGCGTTGCAGCAGGTTGAGCACGTGCAAACGCCCGCCCCGGGCCGGGATCACGGTGTCCACAGCGCTGCCGTAGAGCATGGCGCCGACGCGGTTGCCGTGGCGCGTGAGCAAACGCGCCAGCACGCCGGTGAATTCGCGCGCGACGCTGCGTTTGTTCATGTCGCCGGAGCCGAAGTCGGCGCTCGCGCTCAGGTCGACGAGAAACCACGCCGCGAGCTCGCGGTCTTCGGTGAACTGGCGCACGTAGGGCGTTTGCAGGCGCGCGGTCACGTTCCAATCGATGTGGCGCACGTCGTCGAAGTGCTGGTACTCGCGCAGGTCGGCCAGGTCGAGGCCAGCCCCGCGCCACAGCGTGCGGTAGTCGCCCTGCAGCAGGCCGTCGAGGCGGCGGATCACCGTCCACTCCAGGCGCTTGAGCAGCGCTTCGGAGCTGGGTGCGGCGGCCATGGCTTCGCTCATGACGTCACTCGCCCTTGGCTTCCGGCGCCAGCGGCTTGTCGGGCACCGGGATCTTCTTCATCACCTTCTGCACGATCTGGTCAGCGGTGAGGCCGTCGGCCAGCGCTTCGTACGACAACACCAGGCGGTGGCGGAACACGTCGCCGACCAGGCCGGTCATGTCTTCCGGCAAGGCATAACTGCGCCCGCGCATGAAGGCCAGGGCGCGCGCGCCTTCGATCAGGCCGATGGTGGCGCGCGGGCTCGCGCCGTAGGTCAGGTACTTGGCCAGGTCGGCCAGGCCGTACTTGTCGGGCCGGCGTGTGGCGCTGACGAGCTTCACGGCGTATTGCATCAATGACGGGTCGACATACACCTTGCGGCATTCCTGCTGCAGCTCGGCGAGCTGGCCCATGCTGGCGACGGCCGAGACCACCGTCGCGGGGCCGGTCACGCGCTGCGCGATCACGAACTCTTCGTCTTCGCTCGGGTAGTCGACCAGCACCTTCATCATGAAACGGTCGACCTGCGCTTCGGGCAGCGGGTAGGTGCCTTCGGTCTCGATCGGGTTCTGCGTCGCCATCACGAGAAAGGGCTCGGGCACCTTGTGGGTTTCGCCGGCGATCGTGACCTGGCGTTCCTGCATCACTTCGAGCAGCGCACTCTGCACCTTGGCCGGCGCGCGGTTGATCTCGTCGGCCAGCAGCAGGTGCGTGAACACCGGCCCGAGCGAGGTTGAAAATTCACCGGTGCGCGGGTTGAAGATGCGCGTGCCGACCAGGTCGGCCGGCACCAGGTCGGGTGTGAACTGGATGCGCTTGAAGCTGCCACGCAGTGTTTGCGCCAGCGTCTTCACGGTCAGTGTCTTGGCCAGGCCCGGCACGCCTTCGACGAGCAGGTGGCCTTGCGCGAGCATCGCGACCATCACGCGCTCCAGGAAGTGGTCCTGCCCGACGACGACGCGTTTCACTTCGTAGAGGATCTCCTCCATCAGCGTGGAGGCGTTGTGCTCGTTCGTTGTTTGCATTCGGTGGGCTCGCTGAAGTTCAGAACGGTGGCATGCCGGCGGCGGCCGCGGCGTTTTCGATCGGTACCGCAAAACCGATGCCAATGAAGACCCGCTGGCGCGACGGGTTCAGGATCGCGGTGACGATGCCGACCACCTCGCCGTCCATCGTGACCAGCGGCCCGCCCGAGTTGCCCGGGTTGGCGGCGGCGTCGAACTGGATCAGGTTGGTCAGCATCTGCTGGCCTTCGGGCGAGCGGAACTCGCGCTTCAGCCCCGAGACCACACCCGACGACGCCGACGGCCCGATGCCGAACGGGAAACCCACCGCCACCACGCCGTCGCCGGGCGCCAGGTCGGCGGTCGAGCGCATCGTGGCGGCTTCCAGGTCGTCGGGCACGGTCTTGGCGCGCAGCACCGCCAGGTCGTTCTGCGGCTGCATGCTGACGAGCACGGCCTCGGATTCGGTGCCGTCCATGAACGTGACCTTGATGCGCTTGGCGCCGCTGACCACGTGCAGGTTGGTCAGGATGGTGCCGTTGTCGATGATCACCACGCCCGAGCCCACGCCGCGCTCGGCCGAGCCGTTGGCCTTGTCGTCGCTGCCGTCGTCGCCTTCGGTCATCAGGCCGACCACGCGCACGACCGAGCCGATGACGGCGTCATACGCCTTGGTGGCTTGCGAGGGCAGCGGTTTTTCGTCGAGCGACTGGCGCATCGCGGCGTCGATCTGCTTGAGCGTGAGGGGCGGCTGTTTCGGGCCGAAGCCACCGTTCAGCAGCAGCCCAGCACCCAGCAGCAAGACCACGGCTGCGGCCCACAGCCGGCGTTCGTTGCGGCCGGCGAAGGCGCGCAGCCGCGAGGCTCGGGCGGGGGCTGGGGCGGCCGGTGCGGCCGCCACCTCGACGGCAGCCGTCGAGGCCCGGGAGCGGCTGTAAAGCGGTGCCTTCTTCATCATCTGCATCCCGGTTGGCGCATGTGACTCGACCCGATGTTGCGCACCGGCGAGACCGGCCCCGGGTGCTGCGTTGCAACAGTAGCACGGCCGGGCAATCCCTGTCTCGGCGCAAGGCATGATGCCGGCCATGTGGACCGACACGCACTGCCACCTCGATGCTCCGGAGTTCGACGCCGACCGCGACAGCGTGGTCGACCGCGCCCGCGCAGCCGGCGTGGCGCAGATCGTGGTGCCGGCGGTGGAGGTGTCGAACTTCGAGACCGTGCGGGTGCTGGCGCACCGACATGGGTTCGCCTATGCGCTCGGCATCCACCCGCTGTACACCGGCCGCGCGCAGGGCGCCGACCTGCAACGGCTGCGCGAAGCGCTGAGCGCGAATCACGACGACCCGCGGCTCGTGGCGGTCGGCGAAATCGGCCTCGACCACTTCGTGCCCGGGCTCGACCTGGCGCGCCAGCAGCAGTTTTACGTGGCCCAGCTCGAACTGGCCCGCGAGTTCGAGCTGCCCGTGATCCTGCATGTGCGGCGCTCGGCCGACACACTGTTGAAGCACCTGCGCACGATCAAGGTGCAGGGCGGCGTCGCGCATGCGTTCAACGGCAGCGAGCAGCAGGCGATGGCCTTCGTCGACCTGGGTTTCAAGCTCGGTTTCGGTGGCGCGATGACCTTCGACCGCGCATTGCAGATCCGCCGTCTTGCACAGACGTTGCCGCTGGACGCGATCGTGCTCGAAACCGACGCGCCCGACATTCCGCCGCACTGGCTGTACCGCACCGCCGCGCAGCGCGCGGCTGGCGAGACATCGCGCAATGAACCCGGCGAGCTGCCGCGCATCGCGGCCCTGCTTGCCGAACTGCGCGGCCTGTCGCTGCAGGATCTCGCTGCGGCCACCTCGGCCAACGCACGTACCGCCTTGCCTGGGCTGGCGCGGCTCGTCGCCTGATGGCCGGGCTGCTGCAAGGCCTGGGGCCGGTGGTGGGTGCGAACACCCGCCTCGTCGTGCTCGGCAGTTTCCCCGGCGTGGCGTCGCTCGTGGCGCAGCAGTACTACGGCCACCCGCGCAACCACTTCTGGCCGATTCTTTCGGCACTCTGGCAGGTCGATCTGGTGCCGCTGCCATACGCCCAGCGCATCGAGGCGATGCTGGCGCGCGGCCTCGGCCTGTGGGATGTCTACGCGCGCTGCGAGCGCGAAGGCAGCCTGGACAGCGCGATCCAGAGCGCGCAGTTCAACGACCTCGCGAGCCTTAAAGAGGCCGCGCCCCGTTTGCAGGGCATCGCCCACAACGGCGGCGAATCGGCGCGTGCGATCAAGCACACACAATCGCTGGGGGTGGCGGTGCACCGCCTGCCCTCGACCAGCCCGGCCAACGCCAGCTGGAGTTTCGAGCGCAAGCTGGCCGCGTGGCGCGCGGTCTTCGAAGAACATGGAGTGGCATGAGAGAAAAGAACGTTGAACTGGCCCCGGCCACGATCTCGGAAGCCGATGGCGTGCGTTACCTGCACCTCGGCACACCCTGGGTGCAGGGCGCGATGCGGATCCGCCAGTCGCTCAAGCTCGAGCTCGACTACGTGCAGCGCATGATGGCCTGGACGCTGCTGCGCCCGGCGCCCGAGTTGACGAAGGGCGAAGCGGTGCAGCTCGGCCTGGGCGCGGCCGCGATCACGCGCTTTTGCCACAGCACGCTGCGCATGCGCACCACGGCGGTCGAGCTGAACCCGACGGTGATCACGGCGTGCCGGATGTTCTTCCACCTGCCTGAAGACTCGGGGCGGCTGCAGGTATTGCAGATGAACGCGGCCGACTATGTCGGCGACCCGTCGCGTGCCGACACGGTGCAGGCCCTGTGCGTCGACCTCTACGACCACGACGCCGCGAGCCCGGTGCTCGACAGCGAAGCTTTCTACCGCGACTGCCACCGCGTGCTCGCCGATGGCGGTGTGATGAGCGTGAACCTGTTCGGCCGCGACGCCAGCTTCGAGCGCAGCGCGCAGCGCATCGCCGCGGCCTTCGGCACCACGCAGGTCTGGAGCCTGCGGCCGACGAAAGAGGGCAACACGATCGTCATCGCCCTGAAGAACGTGCCGATGCCGGACCGCGTGGCGCTCGAACTGCGTGCCGACAACATCGAAAAACGCTTCAAGCTGCCGGCGAGGAAGTGGCTGCGCATGATCCGGCCGCTGACCTCGACCGCCGCCGCCATGAGCGACGCGGCCCCGGCATGATTTCACGCCGACACCAAGCCGACACTCGGGCGCGCCCGGCGCGGAGTACGCTACGCCCCTTGCCCACCCTGCCGGGCGCCCCTTCAAGGCGCCGTCGCTCACCGCACGCATGAACGCCGCCGCCCGCCCCAAGACCCTCGCCCCCGCCAGCCACCTCGAACTGAGCCTGCTGCTCGGCTGGTTGCGCGAAGACAAGGTGATCAGCCCGGAAGACGCGGTCGAGACGGCACGGCGTTTTTCCACCAGCCACAGCGCGCAGCACCCGATCACGCGGCTGGCCAGCGCCGGCATGGTGCGTTTCAACACCACCAAGGCGCTCGACGCCGAAGTCATCACCGAGTGGCTGGCCAAGCGCACCGGCCTGCCTTACCTGCGCATCGACCCGCTCAAGGCCGACGTGGGGCGCGTCTCCGAGGTCATGTCGATCACCTACGCCGAGCGGCGGCGCGCGCTGCCGCTCAACGTGGGCGCGACCGAAGTGACGATCGCGACCTGCGAGCCGCTCGACATCGGCTGGGTCGCCGAGATCGAAGGCCATACGCGCAAGACCGTGAAGCTGGTGCTGGTGAGCCCGCTCGAGCTCAAACGCTACACGACCGAGTTCTACACGCTGTCGCGCTCGGTGCGCAACGCCACCAAGAGCGGCGAGGTGTCGGCAGCGGCGAGCTTCGAACAACTGGTGGAACTCGGCCGCACCAACAAGCAGCTCGACGCCAACGATCAGGGGGTCGTGCAGGTGGTCGACTGGCTGTGGCAGTACGCGATCGACCAGCGCGCCTCCGACATCCACCTCGAGCCACGGCGCGAGCGCAGCGTGATCCGCTTCCGCATCGACGGTGTGATGCAGACCGTCTACCAGCTGCCGCCGGGCGTGATGAACGCGATGATCGCGCGCGTGAAACTGCTGGGCCGCATGGACGTGATCGAAAAACGCCGCCCGCTCGACGGCCGCATCAAGACCCGCAACCCGGCAGGCGACGAAGTCGAAATGCGCTTGTCGACGCTGCCCACCGCGTTCGGCGAGAAGATGGTGATGCGGATCTTCGACCCCGAGACCACGGTGAAAGAACTCGACGGCCTGGGCTTCGGCAGCCACGACGGCAAACGCTGGGAAGAACTCGTCGCCAAGCCGAACGGCATCATCCTGCTGACCGGGCCGACCGGTTCGGGCAAGACGACCACGCTCTATTCCACGCTGCGGCGCCTGGCGACCGACGAAGTCAACGTCTGCACGATCGAAGACCCGATCGAAATGATCCAGCCGGCGCTGAACCAGACCCAGGTGCAGCCGCTGATCGACCTGAACTTCGCCGAAGGCCTGCGCGCCCTGATGCGGCAGGACCCGGACATCATCATGGTCGGCGAAATCCGCGACCTCGAAACGGCGGAAATGGCGATCCAGGCGGCGCTCACCGGCCACCTCGTGTTCAGCACGCTGCACACCAACGACGCGCCTTCGGCCGTGACCCGCCTCACCGACCTGGGTGTGGCGCCTTACATGGCCGCCTCGACGCTGATCGGCGTGCTGGCGCAGCGCCTGGTGCGCACGCTGTGCGTGAACTGCAAGCAGCCCGACGACGAAACCACCCGCGAACACCTCGACGAAGCAATCAAGCCCTGGCGCCTGAACGGCAGCGTCAAGCCTTACAAGCCGGTCGGCTGCCTCGACTGCCGCATGACGGGCTACCGCGGGCGCGCCGGCCTGTACGAGCTGCTGTCGTTCACCGACGCTGCGCGCGCCCATGTTCACCCGGTGCCCGACATCGACAAGCTGCGCCGCCAGGCCGTGAAGGACGGCCTGCGCCCGCTGCGCCTGGCCGGTGTGATGAAGGTCGCCGAAGGCGTGACCACGCTCGAAGAAGTGCTGCGCGTGACCCTGCCCTGGGAGTGAGCCCCGCCTGCGCCACACGGTGGTGCAGGCCTTCTCGCTACGTACAAACCACACATGCTGTGGGGTCTCACGTGCCTAGAATCGCACGCAACCAAGAAGACGAGCGAGGAGCGCGGCATGAAGATCAAGAGCCAGAAGGATTTCTTTTCAGGTTTGATGTTTCTGGTGGTGGGCGTGTCGTTCGCCGTCGGCGCCACCAACTACTCCATGGGCACCTCGGCGCGGCCCGGCGCCGGTTACTTCCCGCTGATGCTGAGCGTGATCATGGCGATCCTCGGCGCCGTGGTGCTGTTCAAGTCGCTGACCATCGAAACCGAAAATGGCGACCCGATCGGCGGCATCGCCTGGCGCCCGCTGCTCGTGATCGTGGGTTCGATCGTCGTGTTCGGGCTGAGCTTGCCGCGGCTCGGTCTGTTCGTCAGCCTGCCGCTGCTCATCATCATGGTCAGCCTCGCGGGTGACGAATTCAGCTGGAAGGGCGTGCTCGGCAGTTGCGTGGTGCTGATGGCCGGCTCGTATCTGGTGTTCATCTGGGGCCTGAATCTGACGATTCCGCTCAAGCCCGCTTTCATGGGTTGAGCGCGCAGCGCCGCCCCGAACCAAGAGAACACGCACCATGGATCTGCTCAACAACCTCGCGCTCGGTTTCAGCGTCGCCTTCACCGTTCAGAACCTGCTGTATGCGCTGGGCGGTTGCATTCTCGGCACGCTGATCGGCGTCTTGCCGGGCCTCGGCCCGGTCGCCACGATCGCGATGCTGCTGCCTTCGATCTACGCGCTCGACGCCACGCCGGCATTGATCATGCTGGCCGGCATTTACTACGGCGCGCAGTACGGCGGCTCGACCACCGCGATCCTGATCAACGTGCCGGGTGAGTCGAGCTCGGTCGTGACGGCGATCGACGGTTACGCGATGGCGCGCCAGGGCCGCGCCGGCGCGGCGCTCGCCGCGGCCGGGCTGGGGTCGTTCTTCGCCGGCTGCGTGGGCACCATCATCATCGCGGCGTTCGCGCCGCCACTGACCGAACTGGCCTTCAAGTTCGGCCCGGCCGAATACTTCTCGCTGATGGTGCTGGGCCTGATCGGCGCCGTGGTACTGGCCTCGGGCTCGCTGCTCAAGGCGATCTCGATGATCATCCTGGGCCTGCTGCTGGCGCAGATCAACACCGACGTGATCTCGGGCACCGCGCGCTACAGCTTCGACATTCCCGAACTCACCGACGGCATCGGCTTCGTGACGATCGCGATGGGCGTGTTCGGCTTCGGCGAGATCATCGCCAACCTGGGCCAGCCGGCCGAACACCGCGAGGTCTTCACGAAAGACGTGAAGGGCCTGTGGCCGACCAAGAAAGACTTCCAGCAGGCCTGGCCGGCGGTGATCCGCGGCACGGCGCTGGGTTCGCTGCTCGGTGTGCTGCCGGGCGGTGGTGCCCTGCTGGCCGCGTTCGCCGCGTACACGGTCGAGAAGAAGCTGGCCGGCAAGGACGGCAATTTCGGCAAGGGCGACATCCGCGGCGTGGCCGGCCCGGAATCGGCCAACAACGCCGGCGCGCAGACCTCGTTCATCCCGATGCTCACGCTCGGCATTCCGCCCAATGCGGTGATGGCGCTGATGGTCGGTGCGATGACGATCAAGGGCATCCAGCCCGGCCCGCAGGTGATGACGAGCAACCCGCAACTCTTCTGGGGCCTGATCGCCTCGATGTGGGTCGGCAACGCGATGCTGGTGATCCTGAACCTGCCGCTGATCGGCATCTGGATCAAGCTGCTGACCGTGCCCTACAAGTACCTGTTCCCGGCGATCACGCTGTTCTGCTGCATCGGCGTGTACACGCTGAACAACAACAACTTCGACGTCTACATGACGGCGGCGTTCGCGGTGATCGGCTACTTCTTCTTCAAGCTCGGCTGCGAGCCCGCGCCCTTGCTGCTCGGCTTCATTCTCGGGCCGATGATGGAAGAGAACCTGCGACGAGCGCTGCTGCTCTCGCGCGGCGACTGGAGCGCGTTCATCACGCGGCCGCTGTCGGCCAGCCTGCTGGCCATGTCGGCGCTGCTGATCGTGATCGTGTTGCTGCCCTCGATCAGCAAGAAGCGCGAAGCCACGTTCCAGGAAGAACTCTGAGCCGGCGCGGCCGCTGAGCGCCGCTGACCGCCACTCAATGTGGCGCGTCGTCGGCCAGCCGGTCGAGGATCGGGCATTCCGGGCGGTCGTCGCCGTGGCAACACGTCGCCAGGTGCTGCAGCGTCTCCTTCATCGCCTGCAGGCTCGCGACCTTGCGCTCCAGTTCGCCCACGTGGGCCAGCGCCAGCGCCTTGACGCGGCTGCTGGAGCGGCGCCGGTTCTGCCACAGGCCCACCAGCTCGCCGATCTGCGCGATCGAGAAGCCCAGGTCGCGGGCGTGGCGAATGAAGCGCAGGCTGTGCACTTCGGCTTCGTTGTACTGGCGGTAGCCCGATTCGGTGCGGCTCGCCGGCGCCAGCAGGCCGACCGCTTCGTAGTGGCGGATCATCTTCGCCGACACGCCCGACAGCCGCGAGGCCTGGCCGATGTTGACGCTGTTCATGCGCGCTCCTGGCTCGTTGTGCCGGCCGGCCGCCAGCGCCGCAGCCAGAGTGCGTTGCCGACCACGCTGACGCTGCTCAACGCCATCGCCGCACCGGCGATCACCGGGTTCAGCAGGCCGAATGCGGCCAGCGGGATGCCGACCACGTTGTAGGCGAACGCCCAGAACAGGTTCTGGCGGATCTTGCGGCTGGTGCGGCGCGAGATGTCGAAAGCGTCGGCCACGCCGCCGAGCTCGCCGCGCATCAGCGTGATGGCGGCGGTGTCCATCGCCACGTCGGTGCCGCCGCCCATCGCGATGCCCACGTCGGCCGCGGCCAGCGCGGGCGCGTCGTTGATGCCGTCGCCCACCATCGCCACCACCGCGCCGCCGGCGCGCAACGCCTGCACGGCCGCGGCCTTGTCGGCCGGCAAGACCTCGGCCCGAAACTCCGTGATGCCGAGCGTGTGCGCCACCGCGGCGGCGCTGCCGGCGTTGTCGCCGCTCAGCATCACGGTCCGGATGCCCAGGGCATGTAGGCGCGTGATCGCCGCCGCGGCCGACGGTTTGATCCGGTCGCCGAACGCCAGCAGGCCGAGCAGCTCAGCCGTTCCGTTCAGCTCACGCATCAACCACGAGACCGTGCGCCCGTCGTCCTGCAACTGCTGCGCCGCGGCGGCGAGCGCGCCGGCGGCCAGGCCCGACTCGCGCAGCAGCCGGCCGCTGCCCAGCAACAACCGTGCGCCACCGACCTGCGCTTCGAGCCCGCGCCCCGGCAAGGCCGTGTTGCCCAGCGCTTCGGGCACGACGACGTGTTCGCTGCGCGCGCGCTCCATCACGGCGCGTGCGAGCGGGTGGTCGCTGCCTTGCTGCAGCGCCGCGGCCAGGCGCAGCAGTTCGGCGGCGCCGATGCCCGGCGCGGCTTGCAGGCTCACGAGCGCGGGCCGGCCTTCGGTCAGCGTGCCGGTCTTGTCGAACACGACGGTCGTGACCGCGTGCGCCAGCTCCAGCGCCTGTGCGTCGCGGATCAGGATGCCGTGCGTGGCGGCCACGCCGGTGCCGGCCATGATCGCGGCCGGCGTGGCCAGGCCGAGCGCGCAGGGGCAGGCGATCACGAGCACCGCCACCGCGTTGATCAGCGCCTGCTCCCACGCGCCGCCGGCGAGCAGCCAGCCGGCGCCGGTCAATGCGGCGATGCCCAGCACGACGGGCACGAAGACCGCGCTGACGCGGTCGACGGTCTTCTGGATCGGCGCCTTGGCGGCCTGCGCCGATTCGACCAGCCGGATGATGCGGGCCAGCGCCGTTTCCGCGCCGACGGCACGGGTGTCGACGCACAACAGGCCGTCGGCGTTGATCGATCCGCCGGTCACCGTGTCACCCGGCGCTTTCACGAGCGGCCGGCTCTCGCCGGTGAGCTGCGATTCGTCGACATGGCTGCGGCCTTCGCTGACCACACCGTCGACCGGCACGCGCTCGCCGGGGCGCACCACGACGCGGTCGCCGACCCGCACCTGGGCCACCGGCACGTCGGTCTCCACACCGTCGCGACGCACGTGGGCGGTGGCCGGCCACAGCGCGTTGAGGGCGCGGATCGCCTCGGTGGTCTGGCGCTTGGCGCGTGCTTCCAGCCACTTGCCGAGCAGCACCAGCGTGATGACGACCGCCGAGGCCTCGAAGTAGAGGTGCGGGTGGGTGGCGCCGTCGTGCCCGCCATGGCGCCACATCGTCCAGACCGACAGCCCGTACGCCGCCGAGGTGCCGAGCGCGACCAGCAGGTCCATGTTGCCCGAGCCGGCGCGCGCGGCCTGGAAGCCGGCGCGGTAGAAGCGCCAGCCCAGGCCGAACTGCACCGGCGTGGCCAGCGCCAGCTGCCACCAGGGGCCGGGCATCACGTCGATGCCGAAGGGCGCGAGCAGCATCGGCAGCAGCAGCGGCAGGCTCAGTGCCACGCCGAGCGCGACCGGCCACCATTCCGGCAGGCGCGGCAAGGGCGCGGGCGCGCCGCTGGCGTCGGGCCGCATGATCGTCGCTTCGTAGCCGGCCTTCACGACCGCCTGGGCGAGTGTGGTCGCGCTGGTGCCGGGCAGCGCCTGCACGCTGGCACGTTCGGTCGCGAGGTTGACCGAGGCCGACAGCACGCCCGGCAAGCCCTTCAAGGCCTTCTCGACCCGGCCGACGCACGACGCGCACGTCATGCCGCCGACCTGCAGGGTGATGGCGGCGGTTGGCGGCGAGGTGGTCATGGTGCGGGCCCGGGCATGGAGGGATTGTGATCCTCAAGCTTCCCACCGTGGGAGAGTCAAGCCTCAGGGCAGAATCCGCCGTAGACCACAAGGTCTTCGGTGCGGCGGGCTTGACCTTGCCATGCGGGCAAGCTTCACGCTGAGTGCCCCGAAGCCCTTTGCAGGAGAACACGAGCATGATCACTTTCCAAGTCAACGACATGAGCTGCGGGCACTGTGTCAAGGCCATCACCGAGGCGGTGAAGGCCGCCGACAGCCGCGCCGCCGTGCACATCGACCTGGCACGCCACCGCGTCGAGATCGAACCCGGCGCGGCCGATGCCGCGGCTTTGGCCGGCGTGATCCGCGAAGCCGGCTACACGCCGGTGCCGGCATGACTGTGTTGCCGCTGAAGGGCCTGAAGATCGTCGAGTTCGAAGGCCTCGGCCCGGGCCCGCTGGCCGGGCGGATGCTGGCCCAGGCCGGTGCCGAAGTGACATTGATCGCGCGGCCGACCGTCAACGCCGTGTCGGCCCAGCTCGGCGACGGCAGCACGCCGCTGCGCGACGGCAAGCAGCTGGTGTTGCTCGATCTGAAGAACGCTGCCGACCTGGCGCGCGCGCTCGCACTCGTGGCCGGCGCGGACGCGCTGATCGAAGGCAACCGCCCCGGCGTGATGGAACGCCTGGGCCTCGGGCCCGACGTGTGCCAGGCGCGCAACCCCAAGCTGGTCTACGGGCGCATGACCGGCTGGGGCCAGACCGGGCCGCTCGCACACGCGGCCGGGCACGACCTGAACTACGTGGCGTTGACGGGCTTGCTGTCGCTCTCGGCGCGCCCGGGCGAGCGGCCGATGCTGCCGCCCACGGTCGCGGGCGACGGTGTGGGCGCGCTGGGTCTTGCCTACGGCATCGTCTGCGGTGTGTTGCAGGCGAAGCTGAGCGGGCAAGGCACGGTCGTCGACGCCGCGATCACCGACCTGACGGCGATGGTCGGTGGCCTGGCCTACTGGGTGCACGGCAGCGGCCGGCTGGGTGGCGCGGCGCCGAGCGCGTTCCACGACTCGCCGTTCTACGACGTGTATGCGTGTGCCGGCGGTGGCTTCATCACGCTCGCGGCGCTCGAGCCGCAGTTCTATGCGCTGCTGCTGCAAAAGCTCGAACTGGCCGATGTGGACCCGCGCGCCCAATACGACAGCGCCCTGTGGCCGGCCCTGAAAGCACGCTTGACCGCGCTCTTCCTGACCCGCACGCGGGAACACTGGAACGCGCTCTTCGAAGGCAGCGACGTCTGCTACGCGCCGGTGCTGTCGATCACCGAGGCCGCGGCGCACCCGCACAACCGGGCGCGTGGCACGCTGGCGCCAGCGCCGGGCGGCGCCGCGGTGCCGGGGCCGGCGCCACGCTTCGGCGCATGACGCGGCGGTCGATGCGATCATCACGCCACTTCAACACCTTCTCGAGACCACCGCGATGACGCATTCCTTCGACTGGAGCGCCGGCTACACCAGCCAGCGCCTGCCCGTGTTCGGCCGCAACGTCGTGTCGACCTCGCACCCGCTCGCGGCGCAGGCCGGCATGCGCATGCTGCACCAGGGCGGCAACGCGGTCGACGCGGCGATTGCTGCCGCGGCCGTCATCACGCTGACCGAGCCGGTCAGCAACGGCCTCGGCTCCGACGCGTTCTGCCTGCTCTGGGACGGCAAGACGCTGCACGGCCTGAACGCCTCGGGCCGCGCGCCGCAGGCCTGGACGCCCGACTACTTCAAGCGCAAGTACGGGCCTGACGCCAAGACGCCGCCGGTGCGGGGCTGGGACAGCGTGACCGTGCCCGGCGCGGTGGCCGGCTGGGTGACGATGAGCGAGCGCTTCGGCAAGCTGCCGTTCGCTCAGTTGCTCGAGCCCGCCATCGACATCGCCGAGCGCGGTTACGCCGTGCCGGTGGTCGTGCAGCAGAAGTGGGCCGCGGCCGTGCCGCTGTTGCAGGACCAGCCGGGTTACCGCGAAGCCTTCATGCCCCGCGGTCGTGCGCCGAACGTGGGCGAGCTGTTCAAACTGCCGGACGCGGCGCGCACGCTGCGCCTGATCGCGCAGAGCCAGGGCGCGGCCTACTACGGTGGCGAGATCGCCGAGGCCGCGGCACGTCATGCACAAGCGCACGGCGGCGCCATGACCGTCGAAGACTTCGCGGCTTACCAGCCGGAATGGGTCACACCCATCGGCCTGGACTACGCCGGCCACACGCTGCACGAGATTCCGCCGAACGGGCAGGGCATCTCGGCGCTGATGGCGCTGGGCATCCTGCGCTCCTTCGACATCGGCTCGATGCCGGTCGACAGCGCCGAGTCGCAGCACCTGCAGATCGAGGCGATGAAACTCGCCTTCGCCGACGTGTACCGATTCGTCGCCGAACCGGCGAGCATGGAAGTGAGCGTCGAACAGATGCTGGACCCGGCCTACCTCGCATCGCGCGCGAAGCTGATCGACCCGAAGCGCGCGCAGGACTTCGGTGCCGGCAACCCCGTCAAGGGCGGCACGATCTACCTCAGCACCGCCGACGAGAGCGGCATGATGGTCAGCTTCATCCAGAGCAACTACATGGGCTTCGGCTCGGGCGTGGTGGTGCCGGGTTACGGCCTGTCGCTGCAGAACCGCGGCCACGCCTTCAGCCTCGATGCGAACAGCCCCAACGTGGTGGCGCCGCACAAGCGGCCGTTCCACACCATCATCCCGGCGTTCCTGACCAAGCCGGGCGCGAGCGGCCCCGAGGCGGTGATGAGCTTCGGCGTGATGGGCGCGAACATGCAGCCGCAAGGGCACCTGCAGACCTTGGTGCGCATGCTGAACTACGCGCAGCAGCCGCAGGCCGCGTGCGACGCGCCGCGCTGGCGCTTCAACGCGGGGCTCGAGATCAACGTCGAAGCGGCGATGAACCCGGCCACGGTGCAGGCGCTGGTCGCGCGCGGTCACCGGGTCGAAGTCATCAACGACAGTTACCAGGACTTCGGCGCTGGCCAGTTCATCTGGCGCCTCGGCGACCCGGCGGTCGAGGGTTATGTCGCCGCCAGCGATCCCCGCCGTGATGGGCAGGCCGTCGTCTCCTGACATGAAAGCGCCGGCCGAGCTGAGCCTGGGCTGGCGCACCGACCTGAACTTCGCGCGCTTCGACGGCGAGCTGATCGAGCGCGGCGACTGCCTGGTCGTGCGCACGCCGTCGAACCCGACCTACTGGTGGGGCAACTTCCTGCTCTTCGACCACGCGCCGCAGGCCGGCGACTGTGCCGAGTGGTCGCGCCGTTTCGAAGCCGAGATTGGCCGCCACCAGGCCGAGTCGAGCCACACGACCTTCGGCGTCGATGCGCGCGACGGCTTCGAGCTGCCCGACGACTTCGTGCAGCGCGGTTTCACGCTGTACGCATCGAACGTGCTGACGATGCGGCGCGAGCAACTGCGCGCACCGCGCAAGGCCTTGTCGCCGGGCTTTCGCGTGGCCGCACTGAAGCTGCCCGAACAAGCGCCCGAAGCGGTTGAGCTGCAGGTGCTGTGCGATGCCGGCGAGCACGAGCCGGTGGACGGCTACCGCCTGTTTCGCCAGCGCCAGATGGCGCGCTGCGAGGCGATGCGGCGCCAGGGCCTGGGCGACTGGTTCGGTGTGTTCAAAGAAACCGCCAGCGGTGAACGACTCGTCGCCGATTGCGGGCTGTTCCACGCCGCGCCGGGTGGTGACGCGCTCGGCCGCTTCCAGCATGTCGAAACCCACCCGGCGTTCCGCCGCCTCGGCCTGTGCAGCGCGCTGATCCACGCGGTGTGCGCCGACGCCTTCGAGCGCCTGCAGCTGCACACGCTGGTGATCGTGGCCGACCCGCTCGACGTGGCGATCGGCCTGTACGAATCGATCGGCTTCGAGCGTGGCGCAGGCAGCTGGCACATCGAGCGGCGGCCCGCTCCGTAGAATCGGCCGCGATGTCTTCCTCAGCCAGCGCCGCCGACGCCGCACCACCAAAACTCCCGCGCGCCGTCTGGCCCGGCCTGTTGCTCGCCACCGTGGGTGCGATCGCGTTCTCGGGCAAGGCCATCATCGTCAAGCTGGCCTACCGCCACGGTGTCGACGCGGTCACGCTGATCATGTACCGCATGCTGTTCGCGCTGCCGATGTTCCTGCTGCTCGCGTGGTGGGCCGGGCGCGGCAAACCGGCACTGACCCGGCGCGACTGGCTCGCCGTGCTCGGCCTCGGCTTCACCGGTTATTACCTCGCGAGCTTTCTCGACTTCGCCGGCCTGGCCTACATCAGCGCCAGCCTGGAGCGGCTGATCCTGTACCTGAACCCGACGCTGGTGCTGTTGATGGGCCTGCTGCTGTTCAAGCGCAAGGTCACGCAACGCCAGATGATCGCGCTCGCGGTGAGTTACTGCGGTGTGCTGCTGGTGTTCGGGCACGAGGTCACGCTCGTCGGCAGCCACGTGGCGCTGGGCGCCGCGCTCGTGTTCGGCAGTGCGGTGAGTTACGCGGTCTACCTTGTCTACAGCGGCGAGGAAGTGAAGCGCCTCGGTGCGCTGCGGCTCACCGGCCTGGCCACCACGGTGGCCTGCGTGCTGTGCATCGCGCAGTTCCTGCTGCTGCGGCCGATGAGCGCGTTGCATGTCGCGCCCGAGGTGATCTGGCTCTCGGTCTTGAACGCCACCGTGTGCACCTTCGCACCGGTGCTGATGGTGATGATGGCGATCGAGCGCATCGGCGCGACGATGGCGGCGCAGACCGGCATGATCGGGCCGATGTCGACCATCCTGATGGGCGTGTTGATCCTCGGCGAGCCCTTCACCGCGTGGGTGGCCGCCGGCACGCTGCTGGTGTTGGCCGGGATCTGGTTGTTGGCGAAATGGAGGTAGGTGATGGATCTGGGACTGAACGGCAAGTGGGCCCTCGTGTGTGCCGCGAGCAAGGGGCTGGGCAAGGGCTGCGCCACGGCGCTGGTGCGTGAGGGCGTGAACGTGGTGATCACGGCGCGCGGCGCCGAGGCGCTCGAAGCCGCGGCGGCCGAGTTGCGTGCGTTGGGCGGCGGCGAGGTGCGAACGGTCGCCGGCGACATCACCACGCCCGAAGGCCGCGCGGCCGCACTCGCCGCCTGCCCGCAGGTCGACATCCTCGTCAACAACGCCGGCGGCCCGCCGCCCGGCGACTTCCGCGACTGGGACCGCGACGCCTGGATCCAGGCGCTCGACGCCAACATGCTCACGCCCATCGAGCTGATCAAGGCGACGGTCGATGCGATGGCGGCGCGTGGCTTCGGCCGCGTGGTCAACATCACCTCGGGGTCGGTGAAGGCGCCGATCGGTGTGCTCGGCCTGTCGAACGGCGCGCGCAGCGGCCTCACCGGTTTCGTGGCGGGGCTGGCGCGCAGTTCGATCACGGCGCGTGGGGTCACCATCAACGGCTTGTTGCCAGGTGCTTTCGCCACCGACCGCCTGCGCACCACGATGCGTGCCGGCGCTGCCAAGTCCGGGCAAGACCCGGACGCGGTGATGAAAGCGCGCGAGCAGGCCATCCCCGCGCGCCGCTTCGGCACGGCCGAAGAGTTCGGCGCCGTGTGTGCCTTCATCTGCAGCGTGCAGGCCGCTTACCTGACCGGGCAGAACGTGCTGCTCGACGGGGGGGCGTACCCCGGCACGTTCTGAGGCAGACCCCGCGAACCGGTGCTCGTAACTCCGTGCCCGAAGGGCGCGGCTGCGCACCATAATGCCGATCACCGAGCCGGTATGGCCTGGCTCGGTTTCACCGCAGTGAATGAAGCAACACCTGCCGCCTCTCGCTGAACCCGTCTCCGCCGCCACCGGCGAGAACCCGGAATCGACCGCTTCGGCGCAAGACCTGGCCGAGCTGTTCGTGCAGTTCGCGAGCGCCGAACGCCACGTGTTGTGGGTCATGGACCTGCTGCCGAAAGAGCGCGTTCACTACGTCAGCCCGGCCTTCGAGGCCGTTTGGGGCCGCAGCACCGAATCCCTCTATGCCGATCCGCACGTCTGGGTCGACGCGGTTCACCCCGACGACCGGGCGGCCGTGGGTGACGCCTTCGAGCGTTGGGCGACACAACCGGGCGTGCACGGCTTCGACATGGAATACCGGATCGTGCGGCCGGACGGTGGCGTGCGCTGGATCCACAACTGCGGCCAGGCGCCGGCTGCGGCCGGGCGGCAGTTCGGGCGCCGCACCGGCATCGCCGAAGACATCACCGCGGCCAAGCTCTCCCGCGACGCGCTGCTGGCCGAACGCCAGCGGCTGGCCGCCATCGCAGCCGTGGCACCCGGTGTGTTGTGCACGCTGCGTCGCACGGCCGACGGGCACATCAGCTTTCCCTACGGCGCCAAACGCGTCGAAGCGCTTTACGGTCTTCCGGCCGGCACGATGGAAGCCGACGCCAGCGGTCTGTTCGCGAAGATCCACCCGGACGACGCGGCCGCGGTGGCCGCCGCGGTCGAGGTGTCGGCGCGTGACATGACACCCTGGCACGCCGAGTTCCGGGTGCGCGATGCCGATGGCAGCGAGCGCTGGATCGAAGGCAACTCCAGCCCGGTGCTTGAGGCCGACGGCGCGATCGTCTGGCACGGTGCCCTGGCCGACATCAGCGAGCGCAAGCGCACCGAACGCGAGTTGTTGCGCAGCCAGCGCCGGCTCGCCGCGGTGGTCTCGAAAATGAGCGAAGGCCTGCTCGTCTACAACAGCGCCGGCCTGCTGTCGGAATGGAACCCGGCGGCGCTGGCCATGCACGAGCTCGACCACGAGACCACGCGTGGCCTGTCGCTCGACAACGCCTTGCGCTTGTTCACCGTGAGCACGCTCGACGGCACGGTCTTGCCCCCCGAGCGCTGGCCGCACGCGCGCCTGATGGCCGGCGAAGTGCTGCGCCAGCTCGAGCTGCGCGTGCAGCGGCTCGACCTCGGTTGGTCCAAGGTCTTCAGCTACAGCGGCACGCGTGTCGACGACGCGCAGGGCAAGCCGCTGTTCAGCGTGCTGCAGTTCAGCGACGTGACCGAACGCCGCCACAAGGACGAAGAGATCGTGCGCCTGAACAGCGAGCTCGAGCAGCGTGTGGCCGAGCGCACCGCCGAGCTGCAGGCGGCGGTGAAGGAGATCGAGGCCTTCAGCTATTCGGTGTCGCACGACCTGCGGGCGCCGTTGCGCGCGCTCGACGGTTTTTCGCAGGCGCTGATCGAAGACCACGGCGCGCTGCTGCCCGAGGACGGGCGGCGTTACCTCGGCATCATCCGCGACACGGCGCAGAAGATGGGCCACCTGATCGACGACCTGCTCGCGTTTTCGCACCTCGGCCGCCAGTCGCTGACGCGCCGCCAGGTCGACTGCAAGCAGCTGGTGCAGCACGCGTTCGACAGCCTGGCTTTGCAGCGCAGGGGCCGGAAGATCGAACTGCGCCTGGGCAGCCTGCCCGACTGCGAAGCCGATCTGGCGCTGCTGCGGCAGGTCTGGATCAACCTGATCGGCAACGCCGTCAAGTACACCCGCCAGCGCAGCGAAGCCGTGATCGAAGTCGGCAGCAGCACCAACGCGGGCGTGACCGAATATTTCGTGCGCGACAACGGCGCCGGCTTCGACATGCAATACGCCCACAAACTCTTCGGCGTGTTCGAGCGCCTGCACCGTGCCGACGAATTCGAAGGCACCGGCGTCGGCCTGGCCATCGTGCAGCGCATCGTGCAACGCCACGGCGGCCAGGCCCGCGCGCTCGGCGCAGTCGACCGCGGCGCCACCTTCTTCTTTACCCTGGGCTGAACCATGTCGATGGCCGAAGCGTTCGAGATCCTGATCGTCGAAGACAACCCGCTCGATCTGGAGATGACCCTGCGCGGCCTGCGCAAGGCCAACATCGTCAACCAGATCCACGTGGCGCGCGACGGCGCCGAAGCGCTCGAGTTCCTGTTCTGCGAAGGCGCGCACGCGCACCGCCGCATCGAAGACGCACCGCGCTTCGTGCTGCTCGACCTGAAGCTGCCCAAGGTCGACGGCCTGGAAGTGCTGGCGCGCATGAAGGCCGACGAACGCACCCGCGCCATCCCGGTCGTGATGTTGACCTCGTCGAAAGAGCAGCGCGACCTGATCGAGAGTTACCAGCTCGGCGTGAACAGCTACATCGTCAAGCCGGTCGACTTCGACAACTTCGTGCAGGCCGCGCGCGAGCTCGGCACCTACTGGCTGATGCTGAACCAGACACCGGGCGCCTGAGCCCGGTCAGGCCGGCATCGCCGCGCCGCAGTTCCAGCACTGCTCGAACGGCCCGTCGATCACTTCGGGGCAACCGGGGCAGGCCCAGCGCCGGTGCGGCGGGTTGCACAGCTCCTTCAGCAATGCGCCGGCGCGTTCGAACTGCCCGGCGTCTTGCACCCACAGCTCGGGCAGCGTCTGGTCCGGCGGCACCTCGCCGGCGATGCTGCTCGCGTACTGGCGCTGCACCGTCGTCGGTACGCCGGCGTGGCTGAGCAGGTCGGCCCAGAGCGTGGCGAGGGCCAGGTTCGGGGCGGTGGTCAGGCGCTTCATGGGCCCGAGTGTCGGGCATGCCGGCACAGAATCAAGTTCCGAAGTATGATGATCGTCATACAAACGGCAGCAAACGCCCGATGACTTCGACCCCCACCCGCAAAGAGCTGACGCACGAGCGCATCGTCAACACCGCATCGACCATCATCCGGCGCAGCGGCTACGACGGCACCGGTGTCGCCGACATCATGAAAGAAGCCGGCCTGACGCACGGCGGCTTCTATGCCCACTTCGACTCGCGCGACCAGCTGCTCGCCGAGGCGGTGGACCGGGCCGCCGGCGACACGCTGGCGCGCATGCAGCGGGTGACCGGCCGCGCCGCGCCGCAGGATGCGCTGAAGATGTTCGTCGATGCTTACCTGTCCGACGGGCATGCCGCTTCGCCCGACACGGGCTGTGCCCTGGCTTCGCTGGGCACTGAAACACCGCGCCAGGCGCCCGAAGTGCGGCAGGTCTGTGCGCGCCGCCTCAAGGAGATGATCGATCTCGTCGAGCGCCAGCTGCCCGGCTGGGGCGAGCCCGGCCAGCGCGAAAAGGCGCTCGGCGTGTTGAGCACGCTGGTCGGTGCGATGGTGCTGGCGCGTGCGGCCGATGACGCCCGCCTGTCGGGGGCGGTGCGCGACGCGGCCAAGGCGTTCATCGACGCCGGGCTGGGCTGAGCCTGGGCTGCGCTCCCGTACAAGTCATTCGGTCGGGTATGACGGTCATCATCCATTCGACGGCAGCAGAGGTCACACATGAACAACAACATCCATATCGCCGGCGTCAGGCATGACCGCTGACTCTGCCATCCACGGCACCGCCGCACCCACCGAGATGGACCCGCGCACCCGGCTGCTGCTCGAAGGCCCGATCGTCGGCACGCTGCTGCGCCTGGGCGCACCCAACATGCTGGTGATGCTGGCGCAGGCCTCGGCCGGTCTCATCGAAACGTATTTCGTCGGCCAGCTCGGCACCGACGCGCTCACCGGCATGGCGCTGGTGTTCCCGCTCGTGATGTTGATGCAGATGACCTCGGCCGGTGCGATGGGGGGCGGCATCGCCTCGGCCGTGGCGCGTGCGCTCGGCGCGCGGCGGCGTGACGACGCCAACGCGCTGGTGATGCACGCGATGCTGATCGCGCTGGTGTTCGGCCTGCTGTTCACCGCCGCGGCCTTTCTCGGCGGACGCGCGCTCTACGCTGACATGGGGGGCCAGGGCGCGGCGCTCGATGCGGCGCTGATTTACTCGAACTGGGTCTTCGCCGGTGCGATCCTGGTGTGGGTCTTCAACTCGATGGCCTCGCTGATCCGCGGCACCGGCAACATGCGGGTGCCGGCGGTCGTGACCGTGGCCGGCACCGTGCTGCTGGTGCCGATGTCGCAGGTCTTCATTTTCGGCTGGGGGCCGATGCCCGGGCTGGGCATCGCCGGTGGCGCGCTCGCGCTGCTGGCCTACTACGCACTCGGCTGCGCCGCACTCGGCTGGTACCTCGTGTCGCGCCACAGCCTGCTCAAGCCGACGCTGGCACACTTGAGATTCCGTGCGGCGCTGCTCGCCGACATTCTGAAGGTGGGCCTGGTCGGCACCATCTCGACCGTGGCGACCAACCTGGCGATCGGCATCGCCACCGGCCTGGTCGGCCGTTTCGGCACCGCCGCGATCGCCGGCTACGGCACCGCCTCGCGGCTCGAATACCTGCTGGTGCCCCTGGTCTTCGGCATGGGCGGGCCGCTGGTGGCGATGGTCGGCACCTGCATCGGCGCGGGCCGGCGTGACAGGGCCTTGCGCGCCGCGTGGATCGGCTCGGCCATGGCGGCCGTGGTGGCCGAAGTGGTCGGCCTCGCGGCATTCCTGTGGCCGCACGCCTGGCTGAGCCTGTTCGGCCACGAGCCGCAGATGCTCGCGGCCGGCACGTTCTACCTGCACACGGTCGCACCGTTCTACGGCTTCTTCGGCCTGGCGCTGGCGCTCTACTTCGCCTCGCAAGGGGCGGGCAAGCTGATGTGGCCGGTGTGGGGCAACGTGGCGCGGCTGCTGGTGGCCGGGTTGGGCGGCTGGCTCGCACTCGCGGCGGGCTGGGGCCTGACCGGTGTGTTCATCGCGCAGGCGGCCGGGTTGGTGGTGTACAGCGCGGTCAACGCAGCAGCCATCATGGCCGGCGCGTGGTTCGGCCCGGTGCGCTGGCGCCGCGCCAATGCAGCTCAGAGCAAGGAAGGGGCGATGCTGGCACCATAGCGCTCTTTCCAAGAGCGCCACGGAGACCGGCATGCCCAGCACACAAACCAGCCCCACCATTCGCGTCGACCAGCATGGTGGCGCCGAGAACATGCACCTCGTCGACCTGCCCGTCGGCGAGCCCGGCCCGGGCGAGATCCGGATTCGCCACCACGCCTGCGGCCTGAACTTCATCGACGTGTACCAGCGCTCCGGCGTGTACCAGCTTCCGATGCCACTCTCGCTCGGCATGGAAGGCGCAGGCGTCGTCGAAGCGGTGGGCGAGGGCGTGACGCACCTGAAGGCCGGTGACCGCGCCGCCTACGCCAGCAACCCGCCGGGCAGCTACAGCCTGCTGCGCGTGATGCCGGCCAAGTGCGTGGTGAAGCTGCCCGACGCCATCTCGTTCGAGACCGGCGCCGCGATGATGTTGAAAGGCCTGACCGCGCAATACCTGCTGAAGAAGACGCTGCCGCAGGAAGGCCTGCAGGCGGGAGACTTCGTGCTCTTCCACGCCGCCGCCGGCGGCGTCGGCCTGATCGCCTGCCAGTGGGCCAGGGCGCTCGGCCTGCAACTGATCGGCACGGCGGGTTCGGACGAAAAGTGCGCGCTGGCGCGCGAGCACGGCGCCGCGTTCACGATCAACTACCGCAGCGAAGACTTCACGGCGCGGGTGAAGGAGATCACCGGCGGCAAGGGCGTGAAGGTGGTCTACGACTCGGTCGGCAAAGACACCTTCGAGAAGTCGCTCGACTGCCTGCGCCCCTTCGGCCTGATGGCCAGCTTCGGCAACGCCTCGGGCGTGGTGCCGCCGTTCGCGCCGGGCGTTCTCGGTGCCAAGGGTTCGCTCTACATGACCCGCGCCACGCTGTTCACCCACATCGCCACGCGCGAGTCGACGCAGGCGATGGCCGACGACCTGTTCGCCGTCGTCAGCAGCGGCCAGGTGAAGATCCGCATCGACCAGCGTTATGCGCTGGCCGACGTGGCGCAGGCGCACCGCGATCTGGAAGCGCGCCAGACCACCGGATGCAGCGTGCTGATTCCTTGAAGTGGCCGCGGGTCAGACCATCGCGCCGTTGACCGAGATGATCTGACCGCTGATGTAGGCGGCATCAACGCCGGCCAGAAACGCGACCAGCGCTGCCACTTCGTCGGCCGTGCCGGCGCGTTTCATCGGCACCAGGCGTTCGATCAATGCCTTGTCGAACACCGCTTCGGCCATGCCGGAATCGATGATGCCGGGCGCAACCGCGTTGACGGTGATGCCACGGCTCGCCACCTCGAGCGCGAGCGCCTTGGTCGCGCTGTTGAGCGCGCCCTTGGCTGCGGCGTAGTTCACCTGGCCGCGGTTGCCGGTCAGCGAAGCCACCGACGAGATGTTGATCACCCGCCCCCAGCGGGTGCGGATCATCGGCAGCATCAGCGGCTGCGTGACATGGAAGAAGCCGTTCAGCGACACGTCGATCACGTGTTGCCACTGCGCTTCGCGCATCGCCGGGAACACCGCGTCGTCGTGCGTGCCGGCGTTGTTGACGAGGATCTGCACCGGCCCGGCGAGCAGCAGCTGGTCGCAGGCGGTGAGCGTGGCGGCACGGTCGGTCAGGTCGAAAGCGCAGGCTTCGGCGCTGAAACCGTCGGCGCGGATTTTTTCGGCCAGCGCTTCGGCCGCCTCGATGCGCTTGTTGGCGTGCACGATCACGTGCGCGCCGCCCTGCGCCAGGCGCGTCGCGATGGCGCTGCCCAGGCCGCCGCTGGCGCCGGTGACGAGGGCGCGTTTTTTCGTGGTGGTGGTGGCGTTCATGCGAGCGGGGTGTTGAGCACGACGGCGGCGCGGCCTTCGGCCACCGGCGCGCCGGCGTGGCTGACCGTGAAGGCGTAGAGGATCTGGCGCGCGTCGCCGGCCTGGCGCGTGGCGGTGATGTGCAGTTCGCCGGGCAGGTCGTCGAGCCGCAGCCGGTAAAGGTGCACGCCGCGCGTGCTGGCCAGGTAACCCGGCGTTGCCGGCACGCCGCTCTCGATGCCGATCAGCGCACCGTGCAGCGCCATCGCCTGCGCCGCGTATTCGATCGCGTTCGGTGCCAGCAGGCCGCTGCGCGTGCGCAAGGGGTTGTGCGGGTCGCGGTGGTTGTCGGCGCGGCAGACGATGTGCTGTTGGTCCCAGGCGTCGAGGTTCTGCAGCAGGCACATCGTGCCGCTGTGAGGGATCAGCTCGGCGATCTGCGCCTGCACCAGCGTTTGCGCCAATGTCGTCATGCCACGGCGTGCAGGTTGACGCGCTGCAGGCTGACCTTCAAGGTCAGCGTGGGCAGGTAGGTGAGGGCGAGTGTCTGCAACTGTTCTTCGCCACGCGCCAGCGCCTGCAGCAGCGGCAGGCCGCAGGCGGCGGGAATGGCGACGCGCAGCGCTTCCAGTGACGCGTCGGCGCACGCGGTCGGCACGCTGGCACCGGGCACGAGCTCGATGCTGAGCGACGCGAGCGAACGCTCGGAGCGGGTCGCGCTCAGCACCAGCGCGATGCCGAAGTTGTCGGGCAGCGGCCGCGCCGCGTGCAGCGGCTCGGGGTAGGGCGTGTCGCTCGCGACGAGCAGGATCGGCGCGCCGCTCAGCGCGACACTCGTCGCCGCTTCGATCAGGCCGGCCCCGAAGCTCGCGTCGAACGCGCCGAGGCTGGTCGACGCGGCGCGGCTCGCCACCGCGATGTGCCAGTAACCGGCCGCGGCGTTGTGCACCGAGTTCGTGAAGCGGGTGGGCGAGACCATCGGCGTGTCGGTCGCCAGGGTTTCGCACAGGATGTGGCAGTTGCCCCCTTCGCCGCTCGACGCGCTGAACACGGTGGCCAGGGTGTGCGGGTCGGCGCCGGCGTGGGCCACGGCTTCGTCGGCCACCGCCATTGCGAGCTTCACGGCCGCACCGGCGCGGCGCCGTTCGGCGGGTGGCAAGCGGGCCGGCGGTGGCAGCACCGAGGCAACGAACGCGTGCGGCTGTTCGCCACGCAAGGTGGCGAGCGAAGAAGACCACGACGGCAGCCCGGGCCCGAGCACACCCACGCCGTCGACCCATACCGTGAGGCTGCTCATCGGGAAACCTCCGTGCTTCGCACTGCGGTGCATTCGCCCTTGGGGCGGCCCGGCGGGCTCATCGTGCTGCTCCGAAAACCAGGCTCGCATTCGAGCCGCCGAAACCGAATGAATTCGACAGCACATGGCGCAGCGGTGCGCTGCGGTTGTGCTGCAGGTAGTTCACGTGCAGTGCCGGGTCGATTGTCTGCACGTTCAACCCGCCGGGCATGAAGCCGTGTTGCAAAGCCAGCAACGCGATCACGGCTTCGACGCCGCCGGCCGCGCCGAGCGTGTGACCGGTCGCACCCTTGGTCGAACTGCATGCAGTGTTGCTGCCGAACACGTGGCCGACGGCGCGGTCTTCGGCCGAGTCGTTGCTCGGCGTGGCGGTGCCGTGCAGGTTGATGTAGTCGATCTCGGTGGCCGCGAGCGACGCGTCGGCCAGCGCCAGCTGCATCGCCGCGATCGCGCCCGCGCCTTCGGGGTGCGGTGTGCTCATGTGGTGGCCGTCGTTGCTTTCGCCGACGCCGAGCAGCCAGCCTTGCGGCGCATCGCTGTCACGTTCGAGCAGGGCGAAGGCCGCGGCCTCGCCGAGCGACAGGCCGTTGCGCGCGGCGTCCCAGGGCCTGCAGATCTGCGGCGACAGCAGCTCCAGCGAATTGAAGCCATGCAGCGTGGTCAGGCACATGCTGTCGACACCACCGACCACGGCCGCGTCGATCAGGCCGGCGTGGATCATCCGCGCCGCGTTGCCGAACACCTTGGCACTCGACGAACACGCGGTCGAGACGACCGAGCTCGGCCCTTCGACCCCGAGCGCCTGGGCCGTGAATGCGGCGAGCGAATGAGCGTTCTGGGTCGTGGCGTACAAGTAACCCGGCGGCAGCGAACCGTCGGCCGCGCGGTGGTGATAAGCGAGCTCGGTCTGCAGCAGGCCCGAGGTGCTGGTGCCGAGGAACACGCCGACCCGGTGCGCGCCCCAGCGCTGGCGTGCGCGTTGCACGGCGTCGATGAATGCGTCTTGCTGCAGGCCGAGCCAGGCGAGCCGATTGTTGCGGCAGTCGAAGTCGCGCAGCGCCGCGGGCAGCACCGCGGTATCGGCCTCGGGCACTTCGCCGGTCCAGGTGGGCAAGGCCACGTCCATGAAACGCGCCGGGGCCAGGCCGGTGCGGCCGGCCTGCAGGCCCGCGAGCGTGATGGCGCGGCCGGCGCCCAGGCCGGTGGTCAGCGTGCTGGCGGTGATGCCCAGCGGCTTCATGGCGTGCTCCCCGCGTCGTCTTGCGACAGCCGTGCCACCAGCAGCACGTTGGCGAAAGGTGTGCCCTGGCTCATCGGCAGGCTCTGCACGTCGAAGCCGAGCGATTCGAGCTGCGCGACCCAGACCGCCAGCGTGCGCCCGTACACCGGCGTCACGCGGTGCCCGCGCACGCGCGTGACGAGGTGGTCGACCCATTGGCTGATCGCAAAACCGCGCCGCGCGGCGGCATCGCCGATGCGCAGCAGCAAGACACCACCGGCCGAGAGCGCGCGCCGCACGCGCAGCAGCACCTCGTTCTGCTCGGCGATGCTGACGTAGTGCAGCACGTCGAGGATCACGACCGCATCGACGGGCGGGAACGGCGCGTGGCGCATGTCACCGCAGACGAACTCGGCGCTGCTGCCGAGCGCGGCCTGGGCGCGCGCCACGTCGCGCTGCATCAGCTCGATGCCGTGCACGCGCGCATCGACCGGCGCGCTGGCCCATTCGGTCGGCCACTGGCCGCGTTCGGCGCGGGCGTGCGCTTCGCGCAGCAGGCTGGCGAGCAGGCCCTGGCCACAGCCGATGTCGAGCACCCGCGCCTTGGGTGCGATCAGCCCGTGGCGCAACAGGTGCGGGAACACCGGGTCCATGCCGAGCTTGCCGCGCGCGAAGCGCCAGGCGAACTGGCCGTGGGCGCGGTAGGGCGCGCTCGCAGCGTCGACCAGCGACTTCCAGTCGCCGCGAGGTCGGGGCGCGCCGATCACGCCACCAGCTCCGTGCGGGTGGCGTCGGGCAAAGTCACGCTGCGCAGGCCGCTCTGTGCAAAAGCACGCAGCAGCGCCGGCAGGACTTCAAGCACGACCGGCTGGCCTGCGGCCGTGCGCGCCCCGTTGTGGTCGTGCAGCAGCAGGATGTCGCCGGCCGCGAGCGACTGCGTCAGGCGCGACAGCACCCGCGCCGGCTCGGTGCGCACGGTGTCGAAGCCACGCCGGGTCCAGCTGACGAGCTGCAGGTCGAGCCGGTGCAACACCGGCGCGAGAAAGGGGTTGCGCAAACCCGCCGGCGCGCGGAAATAACGCGGCAGCTCGCCGGTGATCTGGCTCAGCGCGTCTTGCGCCGCTTCGATCTCGCGTTTGAAGCCGCGCAGGCCGAGCAGCGAGAAGTTGTGGCGGTGCCGGTGGCTGTGGTTCTGCACGCTGTGGCCGCGGCGCACGATCTCGCGGCACAGCTGCGGGTGGGCCTGCGCGTGCTGCGCGATGCAGAAAAAGGTGGCGCGCGCGCCGTGGGCGTCGAGCAGGTCGAGCACCGCGGGGGTGATTTCGGGGTCGGGGCCGTCGTCGATCGTCAGCGCGACTTCACGCCGCGCTGACGCAGCCGCCGGCAGGCGCAACATGTTGCTGCCGAGCCAGGTCGAGCGTGGCCAGAGGCCCGTGCCGGTCAGCAGCGCGTGGTCAAGGGCGACGGCACCGAGCGCCCAGGGCCACACGCCGGGTGCCGCCGCGACCGCCAGGCCGGCCCCCAGGTGGCAGGCGACGCTGGCCTTGATGAAGAGCGGCGGGCGCCACGGTGTCGTGGGCACGAGGCGGGCAGGGGCAGGATGAACGTGCATGCGATGACAGGGATGGTCCACGTGGCAGGCTGGGGCCCGGGGGATGCCGGGCACGAGTCGCGCAGGCCTACGACGGTGACAGGATTTTCCCATAGCCGCCGCGCTCCCGCGTAGGGATGAACGCGGCTGCCAGCAGCAGGCTCAGCAGAATGCCCGGCGCCACGACCTGGCCGATGGCCCGCAGCGCCGGGATGTTCGACAGCGCGAGCAGGCAGAACGAGATCACTGCCGTCAGGTTGGCCAGTGCCAGCGAGGCGAGCGTGTCGTTGTCGGGACTGCGCCCGCTTGCATCGAAATCGACGCGGATCTGGTCGAAGAACAGCGCGTAGTTCGAACCGATCGCGACCATCAGCAACAGCCCCACCAGGTGCAGGATGCCGAGCGCCACACCGGCGAATGACAGGCCGGCGAGCACGACAAGCAAGGCCGCGGCCACGGGCAGCGCCACCCGCAACAAGCGCTTGAGCGAACGCTGGTGCAGCGCCAGCAGCGCGCACACGGCCAGCGCGCCGAGCAGCGCCTGCACGATCGCTTCGTGCAGGTAGCGGGTGTAGAGCGAGTTGAGCTCGACCTTGATGTTGACGACCTGCGCGCCCGGCACGTCGGCCAGCGCCGCGCGCAGCCGCGCCACGTCGATGTCATTCGCGCCGGGCTGCAGGCTCAGCAGCGCACGCCACGGCCGGCCGCCTTCGCCGGGCACGAGCTGCGCTTCGAGCGCGCTGGCCAGCGGCGTGTCGCGCAGCGACGCACGCGTCAGTGTCGGCTGGCCGCGCGCGGTTTCCACGTCGGCCAGAAAGGCGCCCAGGCGCGGCGCCGAGAGCGGGCCGTCGATGGTCGCCTCGGTCAGTCGCGCGGCGAGCACTTTCGGTTCGGGCAAGGCGGCGCGGCGAGCGGCCTGCATCGCGGGGCTGGGCAGCAGGCGCGCCGGGGATTCGTAGCCCTGCAATGCGCCGTCGGCCACCAGCTTGTCGAGCCGTGCGCCCGCCGCTTCGGCACCGGCCAGCGCCGCGGCTTCGTCGCCGGCCGAGATCGCGACCAGGGTGCTGGCGTCGCTCGCGCCGAGATCGGCGCGCAGGTCGGCGTCGACCTGCATCGTGCTAGCGCCCACCGGGTTCAGCGAGCTCAGGTCACCGCGCCAGGCCGAGGGCAGCAGCGCCAGCGCGAGGCCGGCCGCCAGCGCCACCGCCACGAGCGGCCAGCGCAGGCGCGGCAACACCTCGGCGCAGGCACCGGTGAAACGGCCGAGCTGGCGGCGCACGCCCATGCCGGGCGCACCGTCGGGGGCCAGCACCGGGAAGACGCAACGGGTCGTCAGCGCGGCGGCGGTCAGGCCGGCGATCGAGAACACGCCGAGCTGCGCCAGGCCCGGGAAGCCCGAGAACACCAGCGCCGCGAAGCCACACAACGAGGTCAGCAGCCCGAGCCGCACGGTCGGCCAGTTGTCCTTGAGCCAGCGCTGCGAGCCCGAGCCGGCCGCGCCGCCCGTGGCCGGACGTGCCTGGATCAGGTAGTAGATCGCGTAGTCGACCGCTTCGCCGATCAGCGTGGTGCCGAAGCCCAGCGTGATGCCGTGCACGTTGCCGAAGCAGAGGCTGACGACCGCGATGCCGGCGAGCACGCCGCTGGCGACCGGGAGCGCGGCCGTGAGCAGGGTGCGCAGCGAACCGCCGAAGGCCAGCAGCAGCAGCCCGATGATCGCCACGCCGCCGGCGATGGCCAGGCGCTCGACCTCGCTCTTGATCTGGGTGCGCGAGCTCACGGCGAAGGTGCCGGCACCGGTGACGATCAGGCGCAGGCCTTGGGCCTCGAAAGGCGCGAAGCTCGTGCGCACGCGTTGCAGCGTGCGTTCCTGCGCGTCGAGATCCGCACCGTCGGCGCGCGTGGTGGCGAGCAGCACGGCGCGTTCGGCATCGCGCGAGACCCACACGCCGCCTTCGCTGCGCGGTGATTGCGAGGGCAGCATGGTTTCGGCCATGCGCACGGTCTCGCCGGTCGGGTCGCGCAGGATCAGCGGCTTGATCATGTTGCCGGCCGGCGTGCCGAGCAGGCTGGTGGTCTCGTCGATGGCGCTGCGGATGCCCTCAGTGGTGAAACGCTGCGCATCGACCGCCGGGCTGAGCAGGTAGCGGTGCTCGAACAGGAATTTGCCCGTGGCTTCGAACTGCGAGTTGTCGCCGTTGTGCACCGAGTCGAACGCGCCGCTCTGGCGCAGCGCGGCGGCGAGCTTCAGCGACGCGCCGGTGCGCTCGGGCAGGCTGCCACCTTCGATGCCGACCAGGACCAGCCGCGCCGCGACGCCGCTGCGCAACTGGTCGAGCAGCACCGCCTGCTCCGCGGTCGGCGCCGACGGCAGGAAGGCCGACAGGTCGGCGACATAGTGCGTGCGCACCGTGATCACGGTCGCGGCGACCACGCCCACCAGCCACAGCGCGAGCGCGTGGCGGCGGGCGAAGGCACCGAATCGCGCGAGGCCGGTCTGCATCGGCGAAGGCTTCAGCGCGCTGCGCTGGCCGGCGCGGCCACGCTCGTGACCACCGGCTCGATGGTCATCACCGAGCGGTCGCCGTCGGCCATCACGACCAGCACCTCGCGCACCAGCGCGCGCACGCCGCTCATGCGGATCGAGACCACCAGCTCGCGCAGCAGCACCTCGCGCGGCACGAGTTCGAGCGACCAGCGCTCGGCGTTGCCGGTGACGGTCGGCTTGAAGTGCTTTTCGAGCGCCTCGCGGTTGCCGGTGAGCGTGCCGCGGATCGCTTCGAAGATCAGCGAGGCTTCGGGCGAGGCGTCGAGCGAGACCGTGCGGCTGCGGTTGCCCTGGCTCATGGTCACGTTGTTGCCGACGACCTTGACACTCTCGCGCCGCGGCTTGATGGTTTCGCGCACGAAGGTGTCGGGTGCTTCGAAGGCGATGCGGCCCGACGAGACCAGCGTGCGCTCGAGCATCTGCACCGTGCGCTGCTCGACGAAGGTGCCTTCGCCGGCCTTCACCTGCGCCAGCGCCTGCATCAGCTGCACCAGCGTGAAGCCGGCTTGCGCGCGGGCGAGCGGCGCGCAGCCCAGCGCGGCGAGGGCGATGAGCGCGTGGCGGCGGTCAGTGCGAAGCAGCATCGGGGGCCCAGAAGTCGAAGAAGTTGAACCAGTTGTACGGCGACTCGCGGCACAGCGATTCGAGCAGCGCCACGTAGGTGCGCATCGCATGCTGGATGCGCTCTTCCTGCGCGGCCGCGCCACCGGCGGGCCGCTCGCGAAAGTCGGCCAGCTCGGTGAAGCGCAGGTCGTAGCGGCTGCCGCCTTGATACAGCCCGGTCATGAAGATCGCCTGGCGGCGCAGCATCGCCGCGAGGCGGAACGGGCCGTCGGAGAAGCGCGCTGGCGCGCCGAGGAAGGGCAGGACGACGGTGCGTGAACGCTCGGTCGATGCCGCGCCCGGCAGCAGCCGGTCGCCGAGCAGGCCGGCGATGCCACCCTGGTCGAGCCAGTCGCGCACCTCGAGCATCGCACCCGGCCGGCCGAGCGCGATCGTGCGCAGTTTCGCTTCGGGCGCGATGGCCTTGAGCGTGGCGTTGATCAGGCGTGCGTTGTCTTCGTACATGAGCATGGCCACGTGGATGCCGTGCTCTTCGCCGACCGCGCGCAAGGCTTCGAAGCTGCCCAGGTGCGCGCCGACCATCAACGCGCCCTTGCCGCTGGCGATCGGAATGTCGATCGCTTCGGTGCCGATCGCATGCACGTCGAAGGCTTCGAAACGCTCCTGCAGGAAGTAGACACGGTCGAGGATGGTGGAAGCGAAACAGTGGATGTGGCGGTAGACGTGGCGCCAGCCCACCTCGTGCCCCAACGCACGCGCCAGGTACAACGCCGACGCTCGCCGCGCCGCGCCGTGCACGAGCAGGAAATAGATCGTGATCGGGTGCAACACGAGCCGCGCCACGCGCCGGCCGCTCTTGATCGCGATCCAGCGCATCGCGGCCAGCACCCACAGGTTGCTGCGCTCTTCGTGCTCTGACCAGTGGGCGGCGCCGACGCGCTCGGCCGGCGTGCTCATCGGGCCGCGCCCGTTTCAAAATGGCCCGACGCGACGAGCTGCTCGTCGCCGCCGCGCACCTCGAAACGCAGTGCACTCGCACTCGCACTCAACTGCAGCACGAGCTCGGCGCCGGGGCGCACCGGCGCCAGGAACTTGGCGGCGCCGATGCGCGGCGCCGTGCCGAGCAGCGTGGCCAGTGCCGGTTCGGCGAGCGCCGCTTCGAGCACTTCGGACAGCAGCACCACGCCGGGCAGCAGCGGCTGGCCGGGGAAATGGCCGGCAAACGTGGGGTGGTCGTGCGCGACCCGCAGGACGAGGCTGTGCATGGGCTGGTCAGCCGCGCGGCGGAAGACGCTCGAGCGCGCTGGCCGCCCAGGCGTTGAACGGCCCGGTGGGCAGCTTGCCGGTGGGCTCGCGCGGCAGGGCCGGGACGTTGACCACACGTCGTGGCAGGAAGGCTGCGTCGACACGCTGGCGCAAGGCACCGACGATGTGTTCGTGCAGTGCGGCCGGTTCGATGCCGGGCGCGACCACGAAGGCCGTGAGCCGCACGATGCCGTGGGCCGGCTCGTCGGATGGCAGCCAGAAGCTGGCGTCGTGGATGCCGGGGATCGAGTTCAGGTGGTAGTTCAGGTGCGACAGCGAGCTGCGCTTGCCGGCGATGTTGATCAGGTCGTTGGAGCGGCCGAGCAGGCGGAAGGTCTGCGCATCGATCACTTCGAGCACGTCGGCCAGCAGCGTGGGCTGGGGCACGTGGCCGCCCTGCACGACCGACTCGGCGCCGTCGCCGCTGAGAACCAGGCCTTCGTAGGTGTGCCACTCCGGGCCGTCGGTGGTGCGGCGCGACGCCACTTGCCCGGCTTCGGTGCAGCCGTAGATTTCCATCAGCGGCGCGGCCAGTGCGGCCTCGGCGCGCGCCGCGAGTTGCGGCGAGAGCGGTGCGGTGGCACAGACCGTCAGGTCGATCGGCGGCAAATCGATACCGGAATCGAGCAGCGTCTTCAGGTGGAACGGCGTGGTCACCAGCATGCGCGGGCGCGGCGCACGCGCCAGCGCACCGGCGATGTCGGCCGGGTAGAACGGGCGCTCCACATCGAATGCCGCACCGCCGAGCAGGGCCACCAGCACCGTCGACTCGAAGCCGTACATGTGTTGCGGCGGCACGGTGGCCACGAGCGTGACGCCGGCCAGGTCGGCGCGGCCCATCTGCTCGGCCAGGCGCTGCACGCCGGCGCGCGTGTTGCCCACGAGCAGGCCCCAGCGTTTGGCGTGTGGCACGGGGGCGCCGGTGGAGCCCGAGGTCAGCACCTGGGCCACGAGCAGATCGGCGTCCAACGTCGGAACCGTGCCATGTGCCGATTCGGCGCTCGGTTGTTTCGGGTGAAAGACCATCGGCAGCTTCACCGCCGGCGCCGCTTCGTCGGCCAGGCCGTAAGCCGACGGGAACAGCCCATGCAGCCGCGCCACCATGTCGGGCGTGTGGTTCGGCGGCATCAGGTTGTCCTGCCCGCGCAGCATGGCCGCGCCCAGGCCGACGGCGAAGTGGTAACGGTCGGCGGTCACGTTGAGCATCGGGCCGGCGCCGGGCAGCAGCGCGCCGAGCGCGTTCACGTCGGCGAGGTAACGGCGGCGGGTGATGGGATCGCCGTCGCGCCAGGCGATCGGCAGTTCGAGGTCGTCGCCCCGGATCAGCGGCAGGCCGTTCATTTCACGGGGTCGGTGCGGACCGGCGCCGCAACGACGGGTGCGTCGTCGCCCGTGCCTTTGCGGTAGGCGCGGATCGCGTCGCCGAGCGTGGTGCGCTCGAACTCCGGGTGCAGGCGGTAACGCAGCAGGTATTCGCCGACGAACATGGCGCCCACCGCGACGGGAGTGACGACGTTGGCGAACAGCGCCCAGGTGTCGAACGGCGCGAACAGGTACAGGCCGATCGAGACCGCGACGATCGCGACGAAGAAGATCACCCACGCGAACGTGAGCTTGCGCGTGTACAGCGCCTTGCCGGGCGTGAGGTGACGCACCCGCGCGGCCAGCTGCGAGATCAGCGCCTGGCTGCCGGGGCGCAGCGTGCTGGCGAACCAGGCGCCGAGGAACAGGTTCACGCCGACGTGCTGGGCCAGGTACAGCACGGAGGCCGAGACATGGGCGCCGAACAAGGCGGCAGCACACAGCCCGACCAGCACCAGCGTGGCGCCCACGCTCAACCAGCGGTGTTTCGCGCCCCAGGCGCCGAGCACCACCACGACCAGCATCGGCGAGAGCAGGGCCACGGCGACCCAGGCCGATTCGGGTGCGCTCGTCATCAGCCATTGCGAGCCGAGGACGTAGGCCACGGCGAACAGCGCGATGACGACGTAGCGCATGCGCATGGGGGCGCCTCAGCCGACGCGGTGGGTCGTGATGTGCTCGGTCAGGCTGGCCAGCGAGGTGAAGATGCGGATGTTGTCTTCATCGTCGGAGCGCAACTGGAAGCCGTAGCGCTGCGAGACGACCAGCGCCACCTCGAGGATGTCGATCGAGTCGAGACCCAGGCCTTCGCCGTACAGCGGTGCCTGCGGGTCGATGCTGTCGGCGGAGATGTCGAGGTTCAGGGCCTCGACCAGGAGGGCGGCGACTTCGCGTTGCGAATCGGTTTGGACAGAAGTCATGCGTGCGTGGAGTCCGTGTGGCGTCTGTCGTCGTGGCGTCGAAACTTCGGGCAACGCCGGAAAACTGGGGTCGATCAGCGGGGTCAGCTCAGCAAGGTGCGAGTTTACCAAAGCGTACCCCGTGAAATGCGGCTGTGGCGCGCCGCCACAACGCTCTGGCGCCCGGCGCAAAACCGGGTTCGAAAGGCCCCGAACGCAAGAGCCGGCCCGCAGGCCGGCTCTTCGGTGCACAGGCACCCGGTGGGGTCAGCGGTAGCCGCCCTCCGCCGAGTTGTGGATGATCCAGATCAGGTTGCCCGAGCCGCCGCTGCTGCGCCAGCCGTTGCCTCCGGCGAAGATCAGCCGGCCCTGGCCCTTGTAGACCAGCTCGTGGCGGTAGCGGTCGCCGCCGTAGTAGAACGGAATGAAGGCCTTGCCGGTGACGTAGGCGCCCTGGTCGGTGGGGGCGCCGACCAGGTCGGTGACCTGGCGCATCGGCATGCCGATCTGCAGTTGCCCGAAACGGCTGCCGGGGCCGGGTTTGCCGGTGATGTCGCCTTCCCAGTCGTTGATGCCCTTGACGCGCCGCGTGTCGCCTTCGGCCGGTTTGGCCGGCACGGGGGCCGCTGCCGCCGGTGCGGGCGCAGGCGCAGCGCCGCCCTGGGTGGTCTGGCAAGCGGCCAGCACGACAGCCGCCATCAGTGCAGCGGTGACTTCGAGTCGATGTTTCATCATGGTGGGACCTCCGTGGGTGGGCAAGACTGCCCCGGATCATAGAGGCACGCTGCGGGCGCTTCAACGCCGCGCGGCCGTCGAGATGGGGGGATTTCCCCGCGCCCCCGCCGGCTCACTCGACCCGGGCGCCCGAGGCTTTCACCACCGTTTCGTACTTCGCCAGCTCGCTCTTCACGAACTCGCCGAACTGGGCTGGCGTCGAGGGCATCGGCTCGGCCAGCAGCGTGGCCAGGCGGGCGCGCAACTCGGGCGAGTTCAGCGCGTCGACGAAGGCCTTGTTCAGGCGCTGGGTCAGGTCGGCCGGCAGCCTCGCCGGGCCGAACAGGCCGAACCAGGTGTGGATGTCGAAACCCGTGAGGCCGAGCGCCTTGCCGGCTTCGGCGATGGTCGGCAATTCGGGGCTGGTGCCGGCGCGCGCCGCGGTCGTGACCGCGATCGCCTTGAGCTTGCCGGCCTTGACGTTGGCCGAGGCGGCGGCGAGGTTGTCGAAGTTCAGGTCGACCTGGCCCGACAGCAACGCGAGCTGCGCCGGGTTGCCGCCCGCGTAGGGAATGTGGACCATGAAGACACCGGCGCGGGCCTTGAACATCTCGCCCGCCAGGTGGCCGGCGCTGCCGATGCCGCCCGAGCCGTAGTTGAGCTTGCCGGGATTCTTGCGGGCGTAGGCGACCAGGTCGGCGACGCTGGCGATGCCGAGCCGGGCCGCGTTCTCCGGGTTCATCACCAGCACGTTGGGCACCTGGGCCACGCCGGTGATCGGCGTGAAGTCGCGCGCCGAGTCGTAGGGCATCTTCGCGTAGAGCCAGGGGTTGATGGCGTGGGTGGCGACCGCGCCCATCAGAACAGTGTTGCCGTCGGGCGCGGCCTTGGCGACCAGGTCGGCCCCGACGTTGCCACCGGCACCGGGCCGGTTCTCGACGATCACCGTGCCGAGCGTCGGCTGCACCTTTTCAGCGAGCGCGCGCGCCACGATGTCGAGCGGGCCGCCGGGCGGGTAGGGCACGATCAGGCGAAGGGTTTTGTTTTGAGCGTGCGCGATGCCGGCGGGCAGCAGGCCGGCGGCGGCGGTCGTGATCAGCAGTTGGCGTCTTTGCATGGTCATGGGTCTGTGGTCAAAGCGGGCCGAGCCCGGTGAGTGCGAGTTTGAAACGAACCTGCACGTCGTTGGCGACGATCGACGTGTCGCCCCAGTCGCCCTCGCCGATCCTGAACTCGAGGCGCTTGATCGTGAAGGCGCCGCTGGCGACCGAGGCGCCGGCGTTCTGCACCACGCTGACCGGCACGACGATGTCGCGCACGTTGCCCTTGATCGTCAGCTTGCCGGCGACTTCGAACTTGCCGCCGCCCAGGCCCTTGATCGTGGCCGACTGGAAGGTGGCCTGCGGAAACCTGGGTGTGTTGAACCATTCCGGCTTGGGCAGTTCGGCGTCGGTCTGCGGGATGCCGAGCGAGGCGCTGCCGGTGTCGATCGTGAAGGCCACCGTGCCGGCTTCGGGCTTCTTCGGGTCGAGGTTGATCTGCGCGTCGAACTTCTTGAACACCCCTTCGACCGGCACACCCATCTGCTTGCTGACGAAGTTGATCTCGCTCTGGGCCGGCAGCAGCTTCGCGGGCGTTTGGGCGAACGCGGCGGTGCCCGACACCAGTGCGATCAAGGCCATCGTCGCCAGCAGAAGTCTCTTCACGATTTTTCTCCGGTGGGCCACATGCGCCAGAACAGCCCGTCGTGGTCGATCCACTGGTGTTTGAGCGTGGCCGCGATGTGCAGCAGCACCAGCCCGCCCAACGAGAGGGCGCAGGCGGCGTGCAGCGGCTTGAGCACGGCGTCGGCGAGTTCCTTGTTCACGCTGACCCAGTCGGGCAGGGGCAGGACGCCGAACCAGACGACCTGGAAGCCCGCCGCCGAGCTGTAGGCCCAGCCGGTCAATGGCACCGCGAAGAACAGCAGGTACAGCAGCGAGTGCGTCACGCTGTGCGCGTGCCGTTGCCATGCGGGCATCGCAGCGATCACGTTCGACGGCAGCGCCGGTGGCCGGTGCGCGAGCCGCCACAACAAACGCAAGGCCGAGAGAAGCAGGATCGTGATGCCGGCCCACTTGTGCCAGTTGTAGAGCTTCAGGCGCAGCGGCGAAAACGGCAGGTCGGTCATGGTGAGGCCGACACCGAGCGAGCCGAAGATCATCAGCGCGAGCAGCCAGTGCAAGCCGATGGCAACGGCGCCATAGCGCGCCCCGGCTGCGTGCCGCTTCATGCGCCGTGCTTGTCCAATTCGGACGTGAACGAGTCCGCATAGAACTCGTCGTCCGGCAGCCCGGCCTTCATCACGAAATCACGCTTCGCCGACTCGACCATGATCGGCACGCCGCAGGCATAGACCTGATGCTGCATCAGGTTCGGGTGGTCGTGCATCACGGCCTGGTGGACGAAGCCGGTGCGGCCGGTCCACCCGTCTTCGGGCTTGGGCTCCGACAGCACCGGGATGTACTGCAGGTTCGGCATCTGCTCGGCCGCAGCCAGCGCCCAGTCGTGCAGGTAGAGGTCGGCCTTGCTGCGGCAGCCCCAGTACAACACGGCGTGGCGCTGGCTGTTCTTGAACTGCAGGTGTTCGATGATCGCTTTGATCGGCGCGAAGCCGGTGCCCGAAGCGAGCAGGATCATCGGCTTGTCGCTGTCTTCGCGCAGGAAGAAGCTGCCGAACGGGCCTTCGACACGCAGGATGTCTTTTTCCTTCATCGCCCCGAACACGTGGTCGGTGAACTTGCCACCCGGCAGGTGGCGAATGTGCAGCTCGATGCCGGGCTTTTCGGTCTGCGTGTGCGGCGCGTTGGCCATCGAATAACTGCGGCGCGAGTTGTCGCGCAGGATGAACTCGACGTACTGGCCGGCGTGGTACTGCAACACGTCGTTGGCCGGCAACTGCAGCTGCAATATCGCCACGTCGGGCGCGGGCTTGGCGATGCTCGTCACGCGGCTCGGCATCTTGCGCACCGGGAACTCGCCGGCGCCGGGCACCGTGCGGGCTTCGAGCACCAGGTCGGTCTGCGGCGCGCCCTGGCAGGTCAGCATCCAGCCGGCCGCTTCTTCTTCGGCGCTGAGCGCCTTGGACTGGTGCACGCCGTGGATCACGCGGCCTTCGAGCAGCCGGCACTTGCAGGAGCCGCAGGCGCCGTCCTTGCAGCCATAGGGCAGGCCCACGCCCTGGCGGATCGCGGCCAGAAGAACGGGTTCGTCGCGCTCGACGCTGAAAGTGCGCCCGCTGGGCTGAACGGTGACGGTGAAGGTCATGGTGATCTTTTGGGCGAAACTCTCGGACAGAGGGGCGATTCTGCCTCGCCCATCGATTGCCCCTGTGACCGACCTGTCGACGCGCTTCAAACGACCCACCTTGCTGATCGTCGGCTGCGGCGATGTGGGCCTGCGTGTGCTGCCGCTGCTGAACGGGCGCTGGCGGGTGGTGGCGCTCACGTCTAGTGCCGCGCGGGTTGGCGAGCTGCGCGCGGCCGGCGCGCTGCCGCTGATCGGCAACCTCGACGACGCGGCCACGCTGGCGCGGCTCGCCGGGCTGGCGGATGCGGTGTTGCACCTGGCACCGCCGCAAGGCCATGGCTCCACCGACCTGCGAACCCGAAACCTGCTGCAAGCGCTGGCCCGCCAGGGCCGGGTGCGGCGCATCGTCTATGGCAGCACGACGGGCGTGTACGGCGATTGCGCCGGGGCACAGTTCGACGAAACACGCAGCGTGAATCCGGGCACCGACCGCGCGCGCCGGCGTGTCGATGCCGAGCAGCGATTGCGCTGGTTCGGCCGCGCGTTCGGCGTGCGGGTGACGCTGCTGCGCATCCCGGGCATCTACGCTGGAGACCGCGAAGGCGGCCATCCGCGCGACCGGCTCGCCCGCAGTGCGCCGGTGCTGCGGGCCATCGACGATGTCTACACCAACCACATCCACGCCGACGACCTGGCGCGCGCCTGCGTGGCCGCCTTGCACCGCGGCCTGCCGCAACGTGTGCTGCACGTCTGCGACGACACCGACCTGAAGATGGGCGACTACTTCGACCTGGCCGCCGACCTGTGCGCGCTGCCGCGCCCGCCGCGCATCTCGCGCGAAGAAGCTTTGGTGCAGATGTCGCCGATGCAGCTCAGTTTCATGGGCGAATCGCGGCGCTTGTCGAACCAGCGGCTCAAGCGGGAACTGCGCCTGCGCCTGCGTTACCCGACGGCAGCGACGGGCCTGCTGGCCTGAAATTCCTGAACGACCGACACACCGAACCCGACCGATGAAAACCTTGCTGCTCACCGACCCGATGCCCGCGGGTTATTTCACCGCCGCGATCCACGCGGTCGATCCCGATGTGGCCCTGATCCCGTATCGCGCCGACATCAGCGACGCCGAACTCGCCGAGGTCGAGGTCGTGCTCGGCTGGCGCTTTCCGCGCGGCGTGGCGGCGCGCTTGCCGAAGCTGAAGTGGGTGTGCGCGGTGGCCGCCGGTGTCGACAAGCTGCTCGTGCCCGAGCTCGCCCCGCAGGTGAGCGTGTCGCGCATCATCGACAACGAGCAGGGCCGCGGCATCGCCCAGTTCGTCGTGATGATGGCGCTGCGCCACGCACGCCAGCTGACGATGTACGAACGGCAGCAGCGCGAGCACGCGTGGCGGCGCCAGCCGGTGGCGGCGGTGCGCAGCCGCGTGGGCGTGCTCGGCATGGGTGAGATGGGCGGCGTGGTCGCACGACTGCTCGAAAGCGTGGGCTTCGAGGTGCGCGGCTGGAGCCGCAGCGGTAGCGGTTCGCTCGAGGCGCTGCTCGCCGGCAGCGACATCGTCGTCTGCGCCTTGCCGCTCACGCCGCAGACCCGCGGCCTGCTCGACGCACGAATGCTCGCGTGCATGCCGAGAGGCAGCTACCTGATCAACATCGCGCGCGGCGAGCACGTGGTCGAGGCCGACCTGATCGAAGCGGTGCGCAGCGGCCACCTGGCCGGCGCCGCACTCGACGTGCAGTGCCACGAACCGATGGCGGCCGACGACCCGTTGTGGGACGTGCCCGGCATCACGATCACGCCGCACATCGCGGCGCAGTCGTCACCCGAGACCATCGCGAAGCAGTTCGTCGCCGGCCTGCACTGCGTGCGGCGCGGCGAGCCGCCACCACAGACGGTGGACCGGAAGCGCGGCTATTGACGAAGTTTCAGCGTTTGCCGAACGGCGAGCGCCCCTGCCAGTAGCGGATCATCAAAAAGCCACCGAGCATGCCGCCCAGGTGCGCGAAGTGCGCCACGCCCGGCATCGCGCCCGACACGCCGAACAGCAGCGAGAGCCCACCGAAGACGGCGACGAAGACCTTGGCCTTCATCGGGATCGGCGGGAACAGGGGCACGATCGTGCGGTTCGGAAACATCATGCCGAAGCCGAGCAGCAGGCCGAACAGGCCGCCCGAAGCCCCGACCGTCGGGTACACCCCCCCGCTGATCGCCGCGACCGCGAGCTGCGCGGCGGCGGCCGTGAGCACGCTGGCGAAATAGAACTGCAGAAAACGCTTCGGGCCCCACAGGCGCTCGAGCTCGGCGCCGAACATCCACAGGCCGAGCATGTTGAAGAACAGGTGCATCGCGTCGCCGTGCAGGAACGAGTAGCTCACCACCTGCCACGGCAGAAAGCCCGCGCCCAGCGGCCACAGCGCCAGCAACTGCGTGAACCAGCGGCCGAGGAACAGGTCGATGCAGAACATCGCCACGTTGATCAGCAGCAGGGCTTGGGTGACGGGGGGCATCGACGGCATGCGCGGGGTTCCGGGGTGGGGCAGAGTTGCAGAGTCTAAGGGTCGGGTCGGGCGCGGCGATTTCAAGGCCGTGGGCTTTGTGCTGTATGGCAGAATCCGCCCCTCTACAGCACCGGCCTCGGTGGCGAAATCGGTAGACGCGCGGGACTCAAAATCCCGTTCCGCAAGGAGTGTCGGTTCGATTCCGACCCGAGGCACCACGCGCTTTCTCTGCCCCTGCGACAATCCGCGGCGAGGAGCGGCTATGACTACAACAACACCCCGTTACGGCAGCGTCGAAGACATCATCGGCAACACGCCGCTGGTGCGCCTGGTGCGTGTGCCGGGTGCCGCAAACGCCGCGCGCGGCAACATCGTTCTCGGCAAGCTCGAAGGCAACAACCCGGCCGGTTCGGTGAAAGACCGGCCCGCGATCAGCATGATCAAGCGCGCCGAAGAGCGCGGCGACATCCGCCCCGGCGACACGCTGATCGAAGCCACATCGGGCAACACCGGCATCGCACTCGCGATGGCCGCGGCGATCCGCGGTTACCGCATGCTCTTGATCATGCCGGAAGACCTGAGCATCGAACGCGCGCAGACGATGAAGGCCTTCGGCGCCGAATTGATCCTCACGCCGCGTTCGGGTGGCATGGAATACGCGCGCGACCTGGCCGAGCAGATGCAGCGCGACGGCAAGGGCAAGGTGCTCGACCAGTTCGCCAATGCCGACAACCCGCGTGTGCATTACGAGACGACGGGCCCCGAGATCTGGCGCGACACGGCCGGGCAGGTCACGCACTTCGTCAGCGCGATGGGCACGACCGGCACCATCACCGGCACCTCGCGCTATCTGAAAGAGCAGAGCAAGGCGGTGCGTGTGATCGGCGCGCAGCCGAGCGAGGGCTCGCGGATTCCGGGCATCCGCAAATGGCCCGAGGCCTACATGCCCAAGATCTACGACCCGACCTGGATCGACGAGATGGTCTACGTGAGCCAGCTCGAGGCCGAAGACATGGCACGGCGCCTGGCGCGCGAAGAAGGCCTGTTCGCCGGCATCTCGGCGGCCGGTGCGTGCTGGGTCGCATTGCAGATCGCGAAGACGGTGGAGAACGCGACCATCGTGTTCATCGTGTGCGACCGGGGCGACCGTTATCTGTCGACCGGTGTCTTTCCTGCCTGAGGTGTCTCTTGGCCCATCAATTCAACTATTGCCCCCACTGCGCCACGCCGCTGCAACTGCTGTCGCAGGAAGAAGACGGCGGCCCGAAGGCGCGCCTGCGCTGCCCGGCCTGCGACTGGACGCACTGGAACAACCCGACGCCGGTGCTCGCCGCCGTGATCGAGATGGCCGACCGCGACGGCCAGGTGCTGCTGGCCCGCAACGCGGCCTGGCCGGGCAAGATGTTCGCGTTGATCACCGGCTTCATGGAAGCCGGCGAAACGCCGGAAGGCGGCATCGCGCGCGAGGTGCTCGAAGAAACGAGCCTGAAGGCCGATTCCGTCAAGCTGATCGGCGTGTACGACTTCCAGCGCATGAACCAGGTCATCGTCGCGTACCACGTGGTCGCGCGGGGGGAAGTCGTGCTGTCGCCGGAACTCGCCGAGTACCGCTTCTACCGCCCCGAAGACATCAAGTGCTGGCGCGCCGGCACCGGCTATGCGGTGGCCGACTGGCTCACGTCGCGTGGCATCACGCCGCAGTGGGCCGAGCTGCCGCTGCGGACCTAGAATTCGCGCACCACCCGAGGATCAGCGATGCACGCCCAGAAAGAACTCGACACGCGCGGACTGAACTGCCCGCTGCCCATCCTGAAAGCCAAGAAGGCACTGACCGACATGCACAGCGGCGAGGTGCTGAAGGTCGTCTCGACCGACCCGGGCTCGACGCGTGACTTCCAGGCCTTCGCGCGCCAGACCGGCAACGAGCTGGTCGAGCAGACGAGCGAAAACGAAGAGTTCGTGCACTACATCCGGCGGCGCTGAAGCGCCACCGCGCCGCTCAGATGGCCAGCGTCTTCAGGTAGGCGCGAAAGCCCGGCCCGAGCTCGGGGTGGTCGAGCGCCAAGGCCACGTTGGCTTCCAGAAAGCCTTCCTTGCTGCCACAGTCGTAGCGCCTGCCTTCGTAGCGGTACGCGAACACTTTCTCGCGGCGCAGCAAGGCGGCGATGCCGTCGGTCAGCTGGATCTCGCCACCCACACCCCGCTGCTGCGTGGCGATCTCGTGGAACACCCCGGGGGTCAGGATGTAGCGGCCCGCCACGCCCAGGCGTGACGGGGCCACTTCGGGTGCGGGCTTCTCGACGATGCCGGTCACGTCGAGCAGGTGCTCGTTGATCGGTGTGCCTGCCACGATGCCATAACGCCGCGTGTGCGCGGCAGGCACCTCCTGCACGGCGAGGATCGAGACGCGCCATTCGTTGAACTGCTCGACCATCTGCTGCAGCACCGGCTTGTCACCCACCATCAGGTCGTCGGCCAGCAGCACCGCGAAGGGGTTGTCGCCCACCAGGCGCTGCCCGCACAACACGGCGTGGCCCAGGCCCAGCGCCTGCGCCTGGCGCACGTAGATGCATTCCATGTCGTCGGGCTTGACGCTGCGCACCACCTTGAGCAACTCTTCCTTGCCCGACTGTTCGAGCGCCATCTCGAGCTCGTAGGTCATGTCGAAATGGTCTTCGATCGGGCGCTTGTGACGGCCCGTCACAAAGATCATCTGCCGCACGCCGGCCGCGTAGGCTTCTTCCACCGCATACTGGATCAGCGGCTTGTCGACGACCGGCAGCATCTCTTTCGGCTGGGCCTTGGTGGCGGGCAGAAAGCGGGTGCCGAGGCCGGCCACCGGAAAAATCGCGCGAGTGACTAACATCTACTTACAATCCGGTTGAGTCATGCTTGAATTCTGGCATGGCACCACAATCGCTTTCGTAAGACAACGCCCCCTTCCCGCATGGACCTGTTGATCGTCGACACGCTCGAAGCCGAAGTGATGGACTGGCTCCATGCGCGCCACGAATTGCTGGTCGCACCGGAACTCGCGCTCGACCCACGCGCCTTTCGCGATGCGCTGCACGACGTGCGGGCGACCATCGTGCCACCCTCGGTCACGCTCGACGCGCAGGCGCTGTTCAGCGCGCCGCTGCTGCGCGCCGTGGGGCGCGTGAACGCCGGCGCCGAGAACATCGACCTCGACCTGTGCGCGCGCGCCGGCATCGAGGTGGTGCGCAGCTTCACCGCGACCGCGCGGGCCGAAGCCGAATTCATGATCGGCGCGGTATTGCACCTGTTGCGCCGCATCCCGGCCGAGGGGCCCGACAGCGGCTGGGTCGGGCGCGAGATCGGCGCGGCCACGGTCGGCCTGATCGGCATGGCGCCGGCCGCCCGCACCACCGCGCAGATGCTCGCCGGCTTCGGCTCGCGTGTGGTCGGTTACGACCCGTCGGTGCACGCCAACGATGGCGTCTGGACGCGCTGGAAGATCCAGCCGCTGGGCTTGCGCGAGCTGCTCGCGCAGTCGGACGCGGTGTGCGTGCAGCTCAACTACTTCAGCCGTTACCGCGGCCTGCTCGGCGAGCGCCTGCTGCACTCGTGCAAGCCGGGCCAGGTGGTGGTCAGCATCGCCCATTCCGAGCTGTTCGACGAGTCGGCGCTGGCCCTGGCACTCAGCAGCGGCCGCATCGCGGCGGCGTGGTTCGACAGCATGGAGCCCGGCGCGCTCGAAGCCGACCGGCCCTTGTCGGCGGTGAGCAACCTGCAAGTCACACCGCGCCTGGCGGCCACCACGCGCGAGTCGCGCCTGCGCAGCGCCTGGGCGGTCGTGAAGCGGATCGACGAGTTGCTGACCGGCGACCCGCCGTCGTCGCGGGGCTTCAGGCCGACGTCGCCAGGCGTGCCGCTTGATCTTGCAGGCGAACCACAGTCGCGCTGAATTCGGCCACGCGCAGCTTCATCTGTTCGACCACCGCCGCCGGCGCGCGGGCCACGAAACTCTCGTTGTCGAGTTGAGCCCGGGCCTTGGCGATCTCGCCCAGCAGCCGCGCGATTTCCTTGGCCAGGCGCGCGGTTTCCGCCGCCACGTCGACCTCGACGTGCAATGCCAGACGCGACTCGCCTTGCACCACGACGGCAGCGCTGCGGGTGGCCTGTGCGAACGCTGCATCGTCGGCGAACAAGGTCACTTCGGAAACCTTGGCCAGCGACTTCAGCAGCGCTGAAGCTTCCTCGATGAAGCTGGCGTCGCCGATCACGTAGAGCGGCACGCGCGCCGCTGGCGACAGGCTCATCTCGCTGCGCAGCGCACGCGAGGCGCCGACCACACCTTTCAGCTTGGCGACCCAGGCATCGGCAGCGGCGTCGACGCGTTCCAGCTGCGCCTTCGGATAAGCCGCGGTCACGATGCTCGCGCCCGGCGCCTTGCGGCCAGCGACCGGCGCCACCGTTTCCCAGAGTTCGGCGGTGATGAAAGGCATGATCGGGTGCATCAGGCGCAGCACCGTTTCCAGCACGCGGATCAGCGTGCGGCGCGTGGCGCGCTGTTGCGGCTCGCCACCCGTCTGGATCTGCGTCTTCGCGATCTCGATGTACCAGTCGCAGTACTCGTCCCACACGAAGGCATAGATCGTGTTGGCCACGTTGTCGAGGCGGAAGTCGGCGAAGCCCTGTTCGACCGCGGCTTCCACGCGCTGCAGCTCGCTCGTGATCCACTTGTCGGCCGGGCTGAACTTGAGGTAGCCGTGCGCCGGCATGCCGGGCGCGCACTCGGCCTTGGTGTGTTCCTTCAGCCCGCAGTCCTGGCCTTCGCAGTTCATCAACACGAACTTGGTCGCGTTCCAGAGCTTGTTGCAGAAGTTGCGGTAACCCTCGCAGCGTTTGGTGTCGAAGTTGATGTGGCGGCCCAGGCTGGCGTACGACGCCATCGTGAAACGCAACGCGTCGGCACCGTAGGCCGGCATGCCTTCGGGGAATTCCTTCTTCACGCGTGCCGCGACCTTCGGTGCCGTCTCGGGCCGGCGCAAGCCCGCCGTCGACTTCGCGATCAGCGTGTCGAGGTCGACGCCTTCGATCAGGTCGACCGGGTCGATCACGTTGCCCTCGCTCTTGCTCATCTTCTTGCCCTGTGCGTCGTGCACGAGACCGTGGATGTAGACGTGGCGGAACGGCACCTTGCCCGTGAAGTGCAAGGTCATCATGATCATCCGGGCCACCCAGAAGAAGATGATGTCGTAGCCGGTGACGAGCACGGTCGACGGCAGGAACAGGTCCTGTTCGATCGTCTTGCCGGGCCAACCCAGCGTGGAGAACGGGAACTGCGCAGCCGAATACCAGGTGTCGAGCACGTCTTCGTCCTGGGTCAGGGTGCCGACGTAGCCGGCGGCATCGGCCTTTGCGCGTGCTTCGGCCTCGTCGCGCCCGACGAAGATCTCACCGCCCGCGCCGTACCAGGCCGGGATCTGGTGGCCCCACCAGAGCTGGCGCGAGATGCACCAGTCCTGGATGTTGCCCATCCAGTGGTTCCAGGTGTTGACCCACTGCGGCGGCACGAACTGCACGTCGCCGTTCTCGACCGCGCGGATCGCCCGGCCGGCGATCGACTCGCCGTCGCGGCCGGCCTGCGTCATCGCCATGAACCACTGGTCGGTCAGCATCGGCTCCACGACCTGCCCGGTGCGGGCGCAGCGCGGCACCATCAGCTTGTGCTTTTTGGTCTCGACCAGCAGGCCGAGTGCGTCGAGGTCGGCGACGACCCTCTTTCGCGCCACAAAGCGGTCCAGCCCGCGGTAGGGCGGCGGCGCGTTGTCGTTCACCGTCGCGTCGAGCGCGAGCACGCCGATGATCGGCAGCGAGTGGCGCTGGCCGACGGCGTAGTCGTTCGCATCGTGGGCGGGTGTGACCTTGACGACGCCGGTGCCGAATTCGCGGTCGACATAGGTATCGGCGATCACCGGGATCGTGCGGTCGCACAGCGGCAGCGTGACCTGCTTGCCGATGAACGCCGTGTAGCGCTCGTCGTCGGGGTGGACCATCACGGCGGTGTCGCCGAGCATGGTTTCGGGCCGTGTGGTCGCGACCACGAGCGAGCCCGAGCCGTCGGCCAGCGGGTAGCGGATGTGCCAGAGGAAGCCGTCTTCTTCTTCGCTCTCGACCTCGAGGTCGGAGACCGCCGAGCGCAGCACGGGGTCCCAGCTCACGAGGCGCTTCTTCCGATAGATCAGGCCTTCTTCGTAGAGCCGCACGAAGGTCTCGTTGACCACGGCGGACTGGGTCGCGTCCATCGTGAAGTATTCGCGCGACCAGTCGACCGTGTCGCCCATGCGGCGCATTTGCGAGGTGATGACGTTGCCGCTGTGCGCCTTCCACTCCCAGACACGCTCGATGAACTTCGCGCGGCCGATGTCGTGCCGGCTCTTGCCTTCGTCCTGCAACTGCCGCTCGACGACGATCTGCGTTGCGATGCCGGCATGGTCGGTGCCGGGCAGCCACAGCGTGTTGAACCCGCGCATGCGGTGGTAGCGCGTCAGCGCGTCCATGATCGTGTGGTTGAACCCGTGCCCCATGTGCAGCGTGCCGGTCACGTTCGGCGGCGGCAGCTGGATGCTGAACGACGGCTTGCTCGCGTCGAGTGTGGGCGCGTAGACGCCGCCCTGTTCCCACAGCGGCGCCCAACGGGCCTCGATGGCAGCGGGTTCGAAGGATTTGGCGAGCTCGGTCATGGCAGGGCGCCCGGGGGTGGCGCGGTGCGTGGCCACCTCCCGGAAAACGTCGGAAACGGGGAGGCCCCGATTGTAGGTGCGCGCCCCGGTGCGGCGCGCCTACCGGTCGGCGCGCAGGATCGCCTGTGCCGCAGCCGCGTCGCCGAGCAGGAACAGCGAATACACCTTGCCCGATTCGAGCGTGATGGTCGTGCCCACCACGAGGCTCGTGCCGCCGTAGCTCGCCTCCAGCCGCGCGAGCGCGGCGCTCGAGACCACCAGGCTCGGGCTGTTCGCGCTCAAGGGCGCAGCACCGTCGCCCACCTGGTCGTAGTTGTAGGCGAGCGTCGCCGACCCCGTGCTGCCGTTCAGGCCGTTCACGAGGCGCAGCTTCACCGGCTGCGCGGTACTGGTCGACGGCGTGTTGTTGTCGGCGATCAGCGTGGCGACCGGCGCGGCGGCTGCCCCGGTGACCAGCAGCGTGTAGTCGTTGCCGGCAGTGGCCGTGAGGGTGTTCACCGTGGTCGTGGTGCCGCTCACGTTGAGGCTCAGCGCGAGCGCGCCGGCCGGCACGAGCTTGTAGCTGCCGACCGCGGGCGAGGTGTAGTTCAGGCCGAGCGACACGCTGCCCACGGTGGCGGTGACGGTGCCGGCCGCGCTGGCATTGGCCGCGACGCGCACCCGTGCCGATGTGTTCAGCGCCTGCGTCAGCGTGCCCTGCTGGTTCAGCAGCAGGCCGTTCAGCAACACACCGCCGGTGCTGCGTGTGAGGATCAGCGTGGCGATCTGCTGGTTGCCGAGCGTGAGTGCGGGTACGTCGAGCCGCAGCGCGGTCTTGTCGCCGGTGGCGGTGACGCACACGTGATAGGGCGTGCCGCCGGTCGCCGCGGACACCTCGACGAAGCCCGATTGCAGGCCGGAAACCCCGGTGACCAAGGCCGCAGCGGTCGAGTTCTGCAGGTCGGAGCAGTTGGTGTTGACGAGGTAGAGGTCGACCTTGCCCGCATCGGCAGAAGCGGTGTGGAAGACCCGCAGCTTGGCCGTGCCGGAACTCGGCGCACTTTCTTCGTCGGAGAGGTACTCGCTCGTCAGCGCACCGGCGCTCGTGTAGGCCACGAGCGTCTGGTGTTTTTTCTTCACGGCCTCGCGGCTGGTGCTGGCGGCGGTGGCCGTGGAACCGCCGCTCTTCAGGTTGAAGGTGTAGGTGTCGGCATCGAGCGTGGCGTAGCTGCCCACGCTGTTCGATGCCACGCCGCTCGCGATGCGGTCGCTGCCGGCGTAGAGGTCGAGCGTCGTGTATTCGCTGGTCGCGTTGACCAGGCGCACCGAACTGTCGGTGTCGAGCCCGCCACCGCCGCAGCCGCTCAGCAGCGCAAGGGACAGCGGGCAGGTCAGGCAGATACGCAGCAGGTTTTTCACGCGGAGATCTCGGGTTGTTTTCGGGGTGGTCGCTCGGGGTGGTCGAACGGGCGAAAGAGCCGACGCGGCGACACGCGCGCCGCCCGATTGCAAAGGAATCCTGTACCGAAAGTATTGCGCTTGTCCATCCTCTGCGTCGCCGAGGTTTCCGGATGTTGCGCGCCGACCTTACATCAGCAGGTGTTCGCCCGCGTTGTCGCCACCCAGGATCACGTAGTTCACCTTGCGGATGTCGGCCAGCTTCGTGCCGCCGCCATAAGAGATCGAGCTCTGCACGTCTTCACGCATCTCGCGCAGCGTGTCGGCGAGCTTGCCCTTGATGGGTTCGAGGATGCGCTTGCCTTCGACGTGTTTGTACTCGCCCTTGTTGAAGTCGCTGGCCGAGCCGTAGTACTCCTTGAAGAGCTTGCCGTCGACCTCGACGGTCTTGCCCGGCGACTCCTCGTGGCCCGCGAACAGCGAGCCGATCATCACCATGGCCGCGCCGAAGCGCACGCTCTTGGCGATGTCGCCGTGGTCGCGGATGCCGCCGTCGGCAATGATCGGTTTGGTCGCCACGCGGGCACACCACTTCAGCGCCGACAACTGCCAGCCACCAGTGCCGAAGCCGGTCTTCAGCTTCGTGATGCAGACCTTGCCCGGGCCCACGCCCACCTTGGTGGCGTCTGCCCCCCAGTTCTCCAGATCGATCACCGCCTCGGGCGTGGCCACGTTGCCGGCGATCACGAAGGTGGCCGGCAGCTTCTTCTTGATGTGTTCAATCATCTTCTGCACGCTGTCGGCGTGGCCGTGCGCGATGTCGATGGTGATGTAGTCGGCGCCGACACCTTCGGAAGCGAGGCGGTCGATCACCGCGTAGTCGGGCGCCTTCACGCCCGAACTGATCGAGACGTACAGGCCCTTGTCGCGCATCTTCTTCGCATACGCCACGTTGTCGACGTCGAAGCGGTGCATCACGTAGAAAAACCCGTTCGCGGCCAGCCACTCGGTGATCGGCTCGTCGACCACGGTCTTCATGTTGGCCGGCACCACCGGCAGGTTGAAGCGGTGCGCGCCGAACTGGATCGACGCGTCGCATTCGCTGCGGCTTTCCACGCGGCACTTGCGTGGCAGCAGCAGCACGTTGTCGTAGTCGAAGATTTCCATGATGTGTTCGCGCCGCCCAATAAAAAACCGGGCGCGAAAAATTCGGGCCCGGTGGCAAATTCTACGCGGCAGGAATTGCCCGCTTCGGGTTCGCGCTTTGTCGTCGTCCCGTCAACTTGGGCTGCGGGTGACATCGGCGGGCCGCACCGGCAGCCGCACGGGGCGCCTGCCGCTGGCCGCCGCGATGGCGTTGAAGATCGCGCCGGCGCCGGCGACGATGGCAGTTTCGCCCGCGCCCGACGACGGCTCGTTGCTGCCCTGCAGGTCGATGTGCATCGTCGGCATCTGCGCCATGCGTGGCAGCGCGTAGGCACCGAAGCCGGTGACCGACGGCCGGCCGTCGGGCGCGGCGAGTTCGTCGCTGAGCACCAGCGCGATCGACCACACGAGGTTGCCTTCGACCTGCGCGCGCACGCCCGAGGGGTCGATCATCGACCCGCAGTCGTGGCTGCACCAGAGCCGGGTGACGCGGATCGCGTCGGCGCTGATCACCACCTCGGCGGTCACGGCGGCCACGCTGCGCCCCTTGTAGACCCCGCAAGCGACACCGCGCCCGACCGACTCTCCGGGGCCTGCCGTTCGCAGCGGCACGCTCGCGGCTTGCGCGGCTGCGCGCTTGAGCACGTGCGCGAGGCGCGCCGGGCTGCGAAGGTGCTCGCCGGCTGGTGCATCTTCGAGGTGACGCAATCGGAACGCCACCGGGTCCTGGCCGCTGGCGCGCGCGGCCGCGTCCATCGCCGATTCGATCGCCAGCACGTTCGGCCCCGCGCCGAGCCCGCGCCACGGGCCGGTGGCGATCGGCAGGCGCGTCAGCGTCAGCGAGAGGCGGCGACGTGCGACGGCATAGGGCGGGATCTGGCCACGGGCCGTGCCGTCATCGCCGATCAGATCGGTGACCCGTTGCAACCAGGCCGGTGTGGCGGCGTTCGTGAACAACACGTGCGAGCTCGACAAGGCATGCCACCAGTCGCTGATCCGGCCGTCGGCGCCGAGGCGCACGCGAATCCGCTGCGAGGCGGGGGGCCGGTGGAAGCCGCCGAGAAACTCGTCCTCGCGCGACCAATGCAGCCGCACCGGCGTGCCCATCGCCTTGGCGACGAACGCCGCCTCGCGTTCCACCGTCGCGATGGTGCGGGCGCCGAAGCTGCCACCCAGCCGCTGGCTGTGCACGACCACGCGCGACGTGGCCAGGCCATGGTCGCGCGCCAGCACGTCGCGCACAAAGAACGGGTCTTGCGTCGCGCACCACACCTGCAAGCGGCCGTCGGCCTCGAAGTGCGCCAATGCGCAGCGCGGCTCGATGCCGGCGTGGGCGGCCGGCGGCACATCCAGCCGCAGGTCGAGCGTCCACGGGCCGTCGTGCACCGCGCCGCTGTCCTTGGTCAGGCGCCCCGCGGCGAGCGCCGCGTCCACGTCGACCATCTGCATCGGATCGGGCGCCACGGCCGGTGCCAGCCACCGTGCCTTCGCCGCCTGCCGCAGCGCCATCAGCGCGCCGGCGTGGCGAGCCACCAGCGCGGGCCCGTCGAGTGGGGGCAGCGACAGCAAACGGACGAAGCCCGGCGCAGCGCGCAGCGCGGCGTCGTCGACACCATCGAAACGCGGGCCCAGTTCACGCCGCCATGCTGGCCTGAGCACGCAGGCATGCAGCATGCCGGGCAGGCGGATGTCGGCCGTGAACCGCGTCCGGCCCGTCACCAGCGCTTCGAGCGGCGCGGCACCGGCCGCGACCGGTGACACCCCGGCCGCCGCGGCCCCGGCCTTCGGCTGCGCGGCGCGCAAGGTGGCGCAGGCCGCGCTCAGCAGCGGGAGCAGTTCGCGCACCGAGTCGCTGCCGACGGTGGCCTTGGCGGGTGCGATGTCGGCCGTGCTCGGGCTCGACACGTCGACGGCGGACTCTTCCAGGCCCAGTTCGCGCGCGACGACGCGGCGCGCTGCCTGCTGGATGTTCTGCCCCATCTCCATTCTTGGGCACATCAGCGTGCAGCGGCCGTCGGCGCCCAGGCGAATCCAGCCGATGGCGTCTTCCAGCGTCGGGTCGGGGCGCCGCGGAATGGGCGGCAGCAACGCGCAGCCATTGAGCCCGAACACCACGGTGAGTCCGGCGCCGCCCAGCAGCGCGCGGCGGCGCAACGTCAGGCTCGCGCTCACCGCGCTGTACCGGCTGCGATCCGTGCCGCGCGGTGGATCGCGGCGCGGATGCGGTCGTAGGTGCCGCAACGGCACAGGTGGCCACTCATCGCCGCGTCGATCTGCGCATCGGTGGGCTGCGGGTGTTCGGCCAGCAGCGCCGCGGCGCCCATGATCTGCCCGCTCTGGCAATAGCCGCACTGCGGCACCGCGAATTCGATCCACGCCTGCTGCACCGGGTGGGGCACGCCGCCCTGTGCCAGGCCCTCGATCGTGACGACGCTTCGGCCGGCGGCCGCTGCACACGGCGTGATGCAGGCGCGTGTGGCGGCGCCGTCGACGTGAATCGTGCAGGCGCCGCATGCGCCCTCGCCACAGCCGTATCGGGTGCCGGTCAGGCCGCAGTCCTCGCGCAACCACCACAGCAGCGGTGTCGTGGCCTGCTCGGAAGGCACAGGCGTGAGTTGGTGGTTGAGGTGAATGTTCATGGCGGGATCGTGCCGGAGGGCAACGCCACCTGTCATTAACTTCGGATAAGCCGTGACCCACCGGATGAGCTACCGTTCATCCAATGGATGAGCTTGCCTGCCGACGGCTGCTGGAACATCTCGCGGCAGCACCGTTGCCCGAGTGGTCACGCTTCGCTGCAACCGTGAGACGGCGGCGGATCGCAGCTGGCCAGGCCGTGTTCGATGCCGACGTGCCGTGGCCATGGCTCAGTGTGGTGACCGCCGGTGTGGTCAAGCTCGTCTACCTGCGGCCTGACGGCAGCGAGCGCATCAAGTCCTTCATCGCCGAAGGCGGGTACTTCGCCAGCCTTGAGGCGCTGGTCCCGAACGGGCGCACGACCTTCGCTGCAGTGGCGATGGGTGACGTGGTCATCGAGCAACTCGGCTACGCCATGCTGCGCGAGCTCGGTGACCGCCACATCGAATGGCAACGCGCGTTGCGTGTCGGCGTCGAACGCTACGGCGCGCGCAAGGAAAAGCGCGAGCGTGAACTGCTGACCTTGACGCCGCAGGAGCGCTATCGGCTTTTCAACGCCGAGGAACCGGGGCTGGCGCAACGCGTTGCGCAGAAGGATCTCGCGCTGTATCTCGGCATCACGCCGGTCGCGCTGTCGCGCATCCGCGGGCGGATCGCTCGGCAGGGCTGATGGCGCAACAGGGCCGACGACGCATGCTGCTCGACCCCGCCACCCGACGCCTGCTGCCCTGGGTCGTCGCGATCGCGTTCTTCATGCAGACGCTGGACGGCACCATCCTCAACACCACGCTGCCGACGATGGCCAAGGACCTGGGCGAAAGCCCGCTGCGCATGCAGTCGGTCGTCATCGCCTACATGCTCACGGTGGCGCTCTTCATTCCCGCGTCGGGCTGGCTCGCCGACCGCTTCGGCACCCGCCGTGCGTTCATCAGCGCGATCGTGCTGTTCAGCCTGGGCTCGCTGCTGTGCGCGCTGTCGCCTTCGCTGCCGTGGCTGGTGGCGGCGCGGGTGGTGCAGGGCGTGGGCGGGGCCTTGCTGCTGCCGGTCGGGCGGCTCGCGGTGTTGCGCGCCTACCCGCGCGCCGAGTTGCTGAAGGTGCTGTCGTTCGTGACCATTCCCGGCCTCGTCGGCCCGCTGCTCGGCCCGCCGCTGGGCGGCTGGCTGGTCGAGGTCGCGAGCTGGCACTGGGTGTTCCTGATCAACCTGCCGGTCGGCGTGCTCGGCGTGTTCGCCGCGCTGCGTTACATGCCCGACCTGCGCGGCGCCGAGAACCAGCGCTTCGACTGGCCCGGCTTCGTGATGTTCTCGCTCGGCCTCGTATTGGTGTCGCTCGGCCTGCAGGGCCTGGGCGAGCACGCGTTCAGCGTGGCGGTGTCGATCCTGTTCGTGATGGCCGGCCTCGCGGCGATGGCCGCCTACTGGGTGCACGCGGCGCGGGCCGACAAGCCGCTGTTCAGCCTGGCGCTGTTCCGGATCCCCACGTTTTCGGTCGGCATCTTCGGCAACCTGTTCGCGCGGCTCGGCAGCGGCGCCATGCCTTTCCTCACGCCGTTGTTCCTGCAGGTCGGGCTCGGTTATTCGCCGAGCGTGGCGGGGCTGACGATGGTGCCGACCGTGGTGGGCGCGATGTTCATCAAGTTCTTCGCCGAGCGCGTGATCCGGCGCTTCGGCTACCGCAGCGTGCTGGTCTCGAACACGCTGCTGCTGGCCGTGTTCATCGCCGGCTTTGCGTTGGTGGATCGAAACACGCCGCACGTGATGATCCTCGTGTACCTCGGCCTGTTCGGCATCGTCAACTCGCTGCAGTTCACCGCGATGAACACGCTCACGCTCGGTGACCTGGACGACGCGCGCGCCAGCAGCGGCAACAGCCTGCTCTCGGTCGTGATGCAGCTGTCGATGAGCCTGGGCGTGGCGGCCGCCGGTGCGCTGCTGGCCGCCTTCGCCAACGGGGCCGCCGTGCCCACGGGCGAAGAGCTCGTACACACCTTCCACGCCACCTACATCTGCATGGGCTTGCTCTCGGCATTGGCCGCCGGCATCTTCTTCCAGCTCGGCCGGCGCGAGGGCCCGAGCGGGCCGGCCACGACGGTCAACGACGCCTGAACGGTGGTTGCGGCCGTGGCCGACAATCAGCCCATGCACCTCGATGACCCCGAAGCCGGCCGCTCCACGCTGCTGCACAACCTGAACCCCGAACAGCTCGCCGCGGTCACGCTGCCGGCGCACCCGGCCTTGATCCTGGCCGGCGCTGGCTCGGGCAAGACGCGGGTGCTGACGACCCGCATCGCCTGGCTGATCCAGACCGGCCAGCTCTCGCCCGGCGGCGTGATGGCCGTGACCTTCACCAACAAGGCCGCGAAGGAAATGCTGACGCGCCTGGGCGCGATGCTGCCGATTCCCGTGCGTGGCATGTGGATCGGCACCTTCCACGGCCTGTGCAATCGTTTCCTGCGCGCGCACTGGAAACTCGCGGCGCTGCCCCAGGGTTTCCAGATCCTCGATTCCGGCGACCAGCTGTCGGCCGTGAAGCGGGTGATCAAGGCGATGAACCTCGACGAAGAACGCTTCGTGCCGAAGCAGGTCACGTGGTTCATCGCCGGGCAGAAAGACGATGGCCGGCGCCCGAAAGACGTGGAAGTGCGCGACGAACAATCGCGTGTGCTGGTGCAGGTGTACCAGGCCTACGAAGACCAGTGCCAGCGCGAAGGTGTGGTCGATTTTGCCGAGCTGATGCTGCGCACCTACGAGCTGATGCGCGACAACCAGGCGCTGCGCGAGCACTACCAGCGGCGCTTCCGGCACATCCTGGTCGACGAGTTCCAGGACACGAACAAGCTGCAGTACGCGTGGTTGAAAGTCTTCGCCGGCCCCGACGCTGCCGTCTTTGCGGTCGGCGACGACGACCAGAGCATCTACGCCTTCCGCGGTGCGCAGGTCGGCAACATGGCCGCGTTCGAGCGCGAGTTCAAGGTGCAGCAGGTCATCAAGCTGGAGCGCAACTACCGCTCCTTCGGCAACATCCTCGACACCGCCAACGAGCTGATCTCGCGCAACACCCGCCGCCTGGGCAAGAACCTGCGCACCGAAGCCGGCCCGGGCGAGCCGGTGCGCGTGCGCGAAGCGACGAGTGATTTTGCCGAGGCGCAGTGGTTCGTCGAAGAAGCACAGCAACTGCACCGAGAAGGCACACCACGCAGCGACATCGCGCTGCTCTACCGCAGCAACGCGCAGAGCCGCGTGATCGAGAGTGCACTCTTCAACGCCGGCATGCCGTACAAGGTCTACGGGGGCTTGCGCTTCTTCGAGCGCGCCGAAGTGAAACACGCGCTGAGCTACCTGCGCCTGATCGAGAACCCGAGCGACGACACGAGCTTCCTGCGTGTCGTGAACTTCCCGACGCGTGGCATCGGCGCACGCACCGTCGAACAGCTGCAGGACGCGGCACGTGCGAGCGGGCGCAGCCTCTATCAAAGTGTCGGTGCACTCTCGGGCAAGGGCGGTGGCAACCTGCAGGCCTTCGTCGCGATGATCGATGCGATGCGCGAGGCCACGCGCGGCCTCACGTTGCGCGAGATCATCGAGCACATGCTGCACACCTCCGGCCTCGTCGAGTTCTACAAGACCGACAAGGAAGGCCAGGACCGGCTCGAGAACCTGGAAGAACTGGTCAACGCCGCCGAAGGCTTCGTCACGCAGGAAGGCTTCGGCAAGGACGCGGTGGCGCTGCCGGTCGACGAACACGCCGGCGCGATCAGCGCGGGTACGCCGACGGCTGTCGCGTCGGTCGAGCTGACGCCCGACGCCGAAACCGGCGAGATCATGTCGCCGCTGGCCGCGTTCCTGACCCACGCTTCACTCGAAGCCGGCGACAACCAGGCGCAGGCCGGGCAAGACGCGATCCAGCTGATGACGGTGCACTCGGCCAAGGGCCTGGAGTTCGACGC
>Ga0073925_1000012_pt1 | contig 66835 bp, 62 predicted proteins | sample GWRWT4_21May14_FD_70952 | JGI IMG/M metagenome (GOLD analysis project Ga0073925, IMG submission 70952) | Sand microcosm microbial communities from a hyporheic zone in Columbia River, Washington, USA - GW-RW T4_21-May-14 | ecosystem: Engineered > Artificial ecosystem > Sand microcosm >...
CACTACGCGACCACGCTGCTGCGCCAGGGCGCGAGCGGTTACCTGAACAAGGAATGCGACCCGGAAGAGATCGTCAAGGCGATCCGCACCGTGTTCCGCGGTCGCAAGTACATCACCGCCGGCGTGGCCGAACTGCTGGCCGACGGCCTGGGCGGGGGCGGCGACAAGCCGGCCCACGAACAACTCTCGGAGCGCGAGTTCCAGGTGTTCCTGCGCCTGGCCAAGGGCGAAACCATCGGCCACATGGCCGAGAGCATGTCGCTCAGCGTGAAAACGGTAAGCACCTACCGCACGCGGGTGATGGAGAAGATGAGCCTGGCGTCGAACAGCGACCTGACCTACTACGCGCTGAAGAACGGCTTGATTCAATAGCTGCGCTGCTTCAGGCCAGTGGCGCAGATGGCGCATCACCTTGGGCGAGAACCGCACAGTAGTTGATGAGCGCGTCGATCTCGTTCGACGTGTCGGAAACGCGGCTGGCGCCCAGCGCCAGGCACTTGCGGCGCATGTCCACCGTCGCGTAATTGCTGAGCACGACCAACCTCGCCGGCTTGCGCAGCTGGCTGACCGCACGCAACACCGTCAGCCCGGAACCACGCTTCAGGAAGATGTCGATGATCATCAAATCGCAATGCTGATCATCCGCAAGCCATTGCCGCGCCGCGGGTTGAATCGCCCCACCCGGCAATCGTCATGTCAACGAGCCATTCAGTACAGAACCTCGGATCCGACATCAAGGCTTCGTCGAATCCTTGATCTTCTGTTCCTCGATTTCGTGCAGTGTCTTGGCCGCTGCCTTGTCGTTCTTGGCTGAAGCCTTTGCACTCTTCACACAGGCTCGCTTGGCCGAGCCTTCGAGGGCCGTCTTGCAATCGCCCTTGTTCAAGTCTTCATTGGCCTCGGCCACGTTCTTGCGTGCCTTGTACTGCGCGTCCGATTGTGTTTTCAGGGCTTTTGCCTCTTCCTTGCTCACGGTCGCGTTCGTGCCCGGCTCGGCCGCGACCGCAGTCAAACAGAAGGCAGAGGCGGCGGTGAGGATCAGGATGGACGAAGTCTTCTTGAACATGATGGGTTCTCCTTGAGGAACAGATTTGGAACCCTCAGGGTATGGTTCATCACTGCAGACAGCAATCGCCGAACGGCCTGTCGAGTTGTCAGCCGGCTCCTACTGCAATGCCAACCGGGGTTTGCAACCAGCAGATGCGCGCTCACGCAGCGTGGGCGCAGTCCGGCCTGGGAGACGAGTCGCTCTGGAAACGACCGTGCCGCGCGACGAGGCGCCGACCCGCGTCACTTCGGTCGTGGCGGCGCCAGTTGCCGGTCCGGTTGGCTCAATCTTCCGGCCCGCAGTTCCTTCACCGCGCAAACCACCGCGCGTGCAACGTTGCGGGTCTCTTCCTGAACGGCCTTGTCGGCATCGAGCGCGTCGTGGCTGTTGTAGTAGGGCTCGAAATACCCGATGTAGCGGTCCAGTTTGGCCGCCGCGCCGGCGCCGATCAGGCCCATCCAGTCGAGCCAGTCCACGAGGTTGCGTCGGTGCGACTCGATGCCGGCGACGTCACCATGAACCATGACCCCATAGACCCGACCGGCGAGGTGTTTCGGGAATTCCCATCCCTTGGCCTCGATGGCCTTCGCTTCGCTGGCCTTCTTGCCATGGGTGCTCGAGGGGTCGGGGTTGCCACCGTCGGCGCAGACCATGCGGTCGATCATCAGCTTCAGCGGGCTCGGCGACTGGTACCAATAGGTCGGCGCGACGATGACGATGCCGTGCGCGCTGACCCAGCGTTCGTAGATCTCCGCCATCCAGTCGTCGGCGTGACCCAGTGCATGGTTGGGGTAGCAGCTGCAGGGCCAGTGGCACAGCGGCATGGCCGTCGACGCACAGCCCTTGCAGGGATAGATGGAGCGCCCGTATTCCGACGTCACCAGGCTCAGGTCGAGCAGGTCGCCTTCCATGCCCGCGTCCCGCGTCACCTTCAGCGCCAGCTGCGCCAGCCGCCACGTCTTGGAAACTTCGCCGGGGCAGCTGCCATCGTTGCGGGCACTGCCACACACGATCAGCACGCGCGATGCCGTCTGCGGCTTTTTCCAGAGCCGTTGGGCGGCCTTGAGCCGTGCCGACGTGTCGAGCCATTGAACCGAAGTTTGGTAGGTCGGGTCGGCGAAACGAGAACCCGCGCGGCGTGTGATCGGGGCTTTGCGACCTTGTTCAAAAGCGTCCCAGGCGATCGCTTCCAGGCGCGTGATCGCTTCGACTTCGGGCGCGTAGGCCGGGTCGTAGAAACGCATCATGAACCGCGTGTGGAACGCTTCACGCGTCAGTGGGTCAGGCGCTTGCCCCTTGCGGATCTTGGTCATCGCGGCCTCGTTGAACTCCGAGAGCCTGAGTATCCGCAGCTCGCCTGCCGGGTACAACGGACGGTGGCGCGGACGGAGGCCGGCCGTGTCCTACACAGCGAACGAGGTCAGCCGCTGATCATGTTGTGGACCTTCCGGGCCAGAGAAGCGATGTCGAACGGCTTCGTCAGAATCTCCATGCCGTGTTCCAGGTGGCCGTTGCCGACCGCAGCGTTCTCCGCGTAGCCGGTGATGAACAGAACCTTCAAAGCCGGCCTCCCCACACGGGCGGCATCGGCCACTTGACGCCCATTCATTCCCCCCGGCAGCCCCACATCGGTGACCAGCAGATCGATCCGCGCCGCCGACTGAAGAATCCTCAGGCTCGAGGCGCCATCCGGTGCAGTGATTGTTTTGTACCCGGCCTCCGCGAGCACTTCTTCGATCAGGATTCGAACAGTTTGTTCGTCTTCCACCACCAGCACCGTCTGACCATCGCCTGTCTCCAGCAACCCGGGCTCGACGGGGGGCTCGTCGATGCCTGCTTCCCCGAGATGGCGCGGCAAGTAGAGGCACATCGTCGTGCCTTTGCAGACCTCTGAGTAGATCCGGATCTGGCCGCCCGATTGGCGCACAAATCCATACACCATGGAGAGGCCCAGACCCGTGCCCCGGCCCAGCGGTTTCGTGGTGAAGAAGGGGTCGAACACACGCTTGATGACTTCGGGCGGGATACCGGTTCCCGTGTCGGTCACGCAGACGGAGATGTACTGCCCCGGTGCCAGATCGCGTTCCGCTGCGCCGCGCTCGTCGAGCCACTTGTTCGCCGTCTCGATGGTCAGACGCCCGCCTTTGGGAAGCATGGCATCGCGTGCGTTGATGCACAGGTTCAACAGCGAGTTCTCCAGCTGGGATGCGTCGATCCTCGTGGACCACAGACCACCGGCGCCGACAACCTCGAGCTCGACCTCGGTGCCCACGGTTCGCCGAATCAGGTCTTCCATGCTGGCCACCAGACGGTTCACGTCGGTGGGCTTCGGGTCGAGCGTCTGTCGACGGGCAAAGGCCAGCAGCCGTTGCGTGAGCGCGGCCGCCCGTCGAACCGATTCCTGCCCCATCGCGATGTAACGTTCCAGACCTTCGTACTTCTCCTGTTTCAGGCGCACCTGCAGGATCTGCAGGCTGGCGTTCATGCTGGCAAGAAGGTTGTTGAAGTCGTGCGCCAAGCCGCCCGTCAGTTGGCCGACGGCTTCCATCTTTTGCGCCTGTCGCAGTGCCTCTTCCGCGTCCATCAATGCGCGGGTGCGTGCCTCGATTCTTGTTTCCAGGCTTTCGTTGACCTCGCGCAAACGGCGCTCGCTTTCGCGCAGCGCTGCCGCATTTCTCGCCCGTTCCACGGTCACCCTGACACGGTCCGCCACGTCTTTGATGAACCGCACTTCTTCCGTCGACCAGTCTCGCGGCAGCGCTGCGTTCACGAACAGCAGGGCGACCAGGGAGCCGCGCTCGATCAGGGGGACGTTCACGAACGCCAGTGCACTTTTCGCCGCCAGCTGTTGACTGGCCATCGCGGTCGAAGGATCGGTGCGCGCATCTCCAATGACTGTCAGCTTGCCGAGCTTCAAACCGTCGACGAACGTACCGTAGGCCCGCAGCGGAACATGCCCGACCAATGACTCGACGCCCGGCGCAGTCCAGTCTCTCTCGACATGCAGCGTGTCGGTGGCCAGATCGACCGTGCCATAACCGGCTCGGCTCGCATTCAGGGCCTCGCCGATCGTGGACGCCGCTTCCATCTCGATCGCTGCCGGGTCCGACAGGTCGCGCAACCGGTCACCCAACGCGATCAATGCCACTCGCCGGCTTTCGCTGCTCAGCCGCTGCGTGACATCGCGTACGACGGTCAATGTGCCGATCGGCTGGCCGGCCGAGTCACGCAGCATCGAAGCCACCGATTCCACTTGCATCTCCGCTCCGCTCGCCAGGCGGTGGGTGCGGAATGACGACGCTTCCGACAGGCCAGCCGACCCGACAAACTCGCGCTCCTCGAAAGCCTCGGTGCGGTGCCGCCCCAGCACCTGCTCGGCCGAAATGCCGTAGTGCCTTTCGGCCGCCGAGTTGAGATAGATGATGTGGTCGTCGCTGTCGAACGCAAAGACGATTTCATCCATCTGGCTCAGCACGTCCTGCCGGAGTCGATTGGCCGCAATGTTGGCGCTCTCCAGGGTGTAGATGGCGTTGTTCAGCACCAAGGCGTCGACGTCACCGGAGTGGATGGATGTGATGGTGTCTTCCAACTCCTGAAGCCGGATCTTCAGTTCAGAGTTCTCGTGCTCCAGCCGGGCTTCGCGCGCGGTTGCAGCCAATGGAGATTCGGCCTTGTTCGGCATGGTCAGACCGCTGGCCCCGAACCCAGGCCCAAGGAAAATCGCAAGCGCGACACGTCGGACATGTCGCCGATGAACCGGCGCTGCGGCAACGGCAGAAGCCTGACGAGCGTGGGCGAAGCAAAGATCTGGTCTGCTTTTGCGAGCTCGACGTTCTTCGCGAGGTCGAGCACCGACAACAGATGTTTTCCGGGCAGGTGCGCTTCGAAGAAGCGCCTGGCGTTCACGACGGCACGCGACGATACGGGCGAGCCGGCGGTGACATACAGCCGGTAGACCTGCTCGCACGGTACAGCGAACGAATCGGCTTCACGCGGACCGCTGGGCCTGGGCGGCGAGTTGGCCATCATGCCAACGGTCGGAGATTCAGGCCGACAAGAACACGCTCTTCGTTGGACAAGTCACCGATGATCTTTCTCATGGGCTCGGGAAACTTGCGAACCAGCGTGGGCACCGCGAGTATCTGATCGCCCGCAGCCAGCTTGGGGTTCACCAGCAGGTCGACGATCTCGATGCTGTAGCGGCCGGCCAAATGGGTTTCGCACAGGCGCTTGAGGTTGTCGAGCGCAGCCAAGGAACGAGCTGTGTTCCCTGCCACGTAGAGCTTCAGTTGCCACTCCGCTGTGGCGGGTGCGTCGGCTTTTTTCTTCTTGACGGAGGTCGCCATGTCAGGCCTTGCCCTTGCTGCCAGTAGATCTGGACGTGCGCTCGGCGGCAATGCTGCGGGATCGGTTGGAAGCGGCCTGCGCTTCGAAAGTCTCGCGGTCGATGTCGAACTGCACTTCGCCCGCCCGCTCCTCGGCCTCGACTTTCAGCGCCGCGATCTGCGCGTCGAGGGCCTTGCGCCGGTTTGCCAGATCGCGAAGACGCCGTGCGTGGTCTCGCCCCCTCAGTTCTGAAGCGGCGGTCAGCTGCGCCTCGTGCGTGATGCGGGCCGTACCCGTCAGCACCTGGTCTCCGTAGAGATACACGTCGACCAGACTGACGCCCTTGTCCGACATCACGAACTCGCGGACCTGGTTGGAGTGCGACATGCCACGTGACTTCAGCACCTGCAAGGTCCGCGTGCGTTCGCCGTTGTAGGCGAGGTTGGACAGCAGCAGCCAGCTGTCCATCAGCGACGACACACCCACCTCGGAAGAAATGATCGCCGAAGCGCCGCCGTCGCTGGTCAGGCTGGTGAACATCGCGGTCGTGCCCTGGGTCTTCAAGAAATCGATCAAGCGCATCAACGTCAGCTTCAGGCTCGTTTCGTCGCCGTTCGACATCAGGTTGCTGATCGGATCGACCGCAACCACGTTCGGCTTGAACTCTCGAACCAGGTCGTACATGTGCACGAGGTGCTGCTCCAGGCCATGCAGCGTGGGGCGTGTCGCCTCGATCCGAAGCAGGCCCTTGGAAATCCATCGTTTCAGATCGAACCCGATGGACCGCATGTTGCGGAGCAACTGACTTTCAGACTCTTCGTAGGCGAACAACAGCGCGCGCTCGCCGCGTTCGCAGGCGGCATTGACAAAACTCGCTGCCACGCTGCTCTTGCCGGTGCCTGGCGCGCCCGACACCAGGATGCTGCTGCCCTGATACGCACCCAGGCCACCCAGCATCTTGTCCAGGCCCGGCAGGCCCGTCGAGACACGCTTGCTCGAGGCCACGTGCTGCAGGGTCAACGACGTGATCGGCAGAACCGATATGCCTGCCGGGCCGATCAGGAACGGGTACTCGTTGGTGCCGTGCGACGAACCGCGGTATTTGACGACCCGAAGTCGACGCGTCGACACCTGATCGATGATGCGGTGATCGAGAAGAATCACGCAATCGGCGACATATTCTTCAAGGCCGAATCTGGTGAAGGTGCTGTCGCCTCGTTCGCCGGTGATCACCGCGGTGACGCCCTTTTCCTTCAACCAGCGAAACAGGCGGCGAAGCTCGGAACGAAGAATGGCCTGGTTCGGCACGCCGGCAAACAAGGCCTCGACGGTGTCGAGAACCACGCGCTTGGCCTTGATCGAATCGATTGCGTGGCCGAGCCGGATGAACAGCCCTTCGAGGTCGTATTCGCCGGTCTCTTCGATCTCGCTGCGCTCGACCCGCACAAAGTCGAGTGCGATCTTCTTCTGCTTCTGAAGTTTCTCGAGATCGAAACCCAGCGAGCGCGTGTTGGCAATGAGTTCCGATGCCGACTCTTCGAACATCATCAACACGCCGGGTTCGCCGAACCGGGTTGCGCCGTGAACGAGAAACTCCGCGCCCAGCATCGTCTTGCCGCAACCCGCCGCACCGCACACCAACGTGGGGCGGCCGGTGGGCAGGCCGCCGCCGGTGACTTCGTCCAGCCCGGCAATACCGGTTGGAGATTTCGGCAGGGTGATGGGGTCGGCTGTGCGCGTGGTGTTGGTCTTGTTGGGCATGGGACAGGCGTGTGCAAACACTTGAAGTTGTACCCGAAGCCATGGCGGTTTCACGAAAGGGAAATGGTCACGCAGCCGTAGGAGTTGTCTGACGCAGACGCAGCTGCTCTGGGGGGGCGGGGCGCTTGCAGGCCCAGCTGGCGCGGCAAGGCCTCTGCACGCATGCCAGCGAATTCCCACAGCCGGTCGCGTTCTTGCCCCTTGTCCAATCGTTGCAAGTCGCATCTACTGTCATTGTCAGAACGAGCTGGAGTGGCCCATGCGACAGTCGCGAACAACTGTGGAACCGTGCAGCGGGAACCGACAACGCTGCTGCCCGGGTGCGTCGCTGGTGTTGCTGGTCACGCTCGCGGGCTGTGCCGGTGGGACCATCGGTATCGGTGGCGGCGGTGGTGGTGTCGGCGTTGGCGTGAGCGTTCCCATCGGCGGATCGGTTGGCCAGGCGCCTTACGTCGTCAGCGAAGGCGAGCAAGTGATTCAGCCGGGCATGACCAGCGCCGAAGTCATCCAGCGGCTCGGCCATCCTTACTACCAGTTCGGCGTGCGACAAGACAACGCCACGGTCTGGAACTATCGAATGCGATACGGTTCCTGCCTAGTCTACCAGGTCAGCATTCTTCCGAACGGCATCGTCAAGGACGCGAGCACCGCGCCCGATCCCGCATGCGATTTTCCTGAGCGTCGGCGCTGGTAGGCCAGGCCGCCCGAGCCGAGGGGATGGCGGCGCCGTAGCGGGGCGCTTCGCGCGCCCGGCGGTTCACATCGAGCTTGCGCTCTCTGCCGGCGCCTAGCGCTCGCGCCAGCGGCTGCGCCACAGCGCGAGCCACTCGATCAAGCCCCACACGACCGCCGCACCCAGGGCGAGGGCATTCGGTGCGATCAGCGTGCGGGCTCGGTTCGACATGGCGGTTCGGGAAGGGCGGGCTCGACATTAGCGGCAGCCTGTGACCGTTTGATGTCACGTGGCCGCGGTGTCTCGAATCTGCGGCATGCCGGCGGCCCGGCTCGGCAAACGTGCGTGGCGCGGCTATCCTCGGCGCGCCCTTGCTCTCCTGCCGTGCGATCCAGCGTGTGAGCCCCACCGAACTGCCCGAGCTGCTCGAACTGCAGCGCATCGTCGACGAAGCCGGCTCGCGCATCGAGCACCGCGTGGTCGCTGAAGTGCCTTGCCACGGGCAGCGGCTTCAGCTTCACACCGTCGCCCTCGGCAACCCCGACCCGGCGCTGCCGGCGGTCGGCTTCTTCGGCGGGGTGCACGGCCTGGAGCGCATCGGCGCCGAGATCGTGTTGACGTATCTGCGCAGCCTCGTGCGGCGCCTGCGCTGGGACAGCGTGTTGCAGCGCCAGCTCGACAGCCTGCGCCTGGTGTTCATGCCGCTGGTCAACCCGGGCGGCGTGTGGCGCGGCACCCGCGCCAACCCGAACGGCGTCGACCTGATGCGCAACGCGCCGCTCGACGCGACCGAGCCGGTGCCGTGGCTGATCGGCGGCCAGCGTGTGAGCGCCGGCCTGCCCTGGTATCGCGGGCCACTTGGGGCGCCGATGGAAACCGAAAGCCGGGCGCTGTGCGACCTGGTGCAGGCCGAACTGCTGACGCGGCCGTTCAGCATGGCGCTCGACTGCCATTCGGGCTTCGGCACCGTCGACCGCATCTGGTTTCCGTTCGCGCACACCGCGCGGCCGATCACGCAACTGGCCGAAGTGCATGCGCTGAGCGAGATCTTCGACGACAGCCATGCCCACCACCGCTACGTGCTGGAGCCGCAGAGCCGCCAGTACCTGACGCATGGTGATCTCTGGGACCACCTCTGCCTTCAGGCCGCCGCTTCGCCCGAACGCACGTTCCTGCCGCTCACGCTCGAGATGGGCTCGTGGTTGTGGGTCAAGAAGAACCCGCGCCAGCTCTTCAGCCGCCACGGCATCTTCAACCCGCTGATCGAGCATCGCCAGCAGCGTGTGCTGCGACGCCACATGGCGTGGTTCGACTTCCTCACGCGCGCGGCGTCGAGCCACCGCGAGTGGGTGCCCACCGGCGCGGCGCGCGATCGCCACCACACGCTGGCGCTGAAGCGTTGGTACGCGAAGGCATCGCCATGAGCACCTGGGTGCTGCTGCGCGGGCTCACGCGCGAAAGCCGGCATTGGGGCGAATTCCCGGCGCTGCTGCAAGCGCAGCTGGGGTCGGTGCCCGTGGTCACGCTCGACCTGCCCGGCAACGGCGAGCTCCATTTGCAGCCGAGCCCGGCGAGCGTGCCCGAGATGGCCGCCGCGTGCCGTGCCTTGCTGCGTGAGCGTGGCTTGCCGCCCCCGTATCACCTGCTGGCGATGTCGCTCGGCGCAATGGTGGCGCTGGCCTGGGCCCACAAGCAACCGGGCGAGCTGTCGGGCTGCGTGCTGGTCAACACCAGCCTGCGGACATTCAGCCCGTGGTACCAGCGCTTGCGGCCGCGCAACTATGGCGCCGTGCTCGGAATGGCACTCTCGCACGACGTGGCAGCGAACGAACGCACCGTGCTCGAGATGACCACGCGGCACCCCACGGTCGACCGGAACCAACTGCTCGCGCAGTGGGTTCGCTGGCGACGCGAGAACCCCGTCTCGCGTGCCAACGCCTTGCGCCAACTGTGGGCTGCGGCGCGCTTCAGCGCACCGCGCGCGGCGCCGCAAGTGCCGTTGCTGGTGCTGGCGAGCACGGCCGACGGGCTGGTCGATCCGCGCTGCTCGCAGCGCCTGGCGCAGGCCTGGGGCGCACCGATGCGAAAGCACCCGACCGCAGGCCACGACCTGCCGCTCGACGACGGCGCGTGGGTCGCGCGCGAAGTGGCGGGCTGGCTCGCGGGCCCGGATCAGGCGCCGAGAAAGTGCTTCTTGTAGCGCGCCGGCAGGTCGTCGAAGCGCATCAGCAGCGGCAGGTCGGCGGTGCGGAAGTCGGGGTCCCAGGCCGGCGCGCCAAGCACTTTCGCGCCGCAGCGCAAGTAGCCCTTGATCAGCGCCGGTGTGTCGGCGTCCAGGTCTTGCCGCAGGTCGTCGACCGGCAGCGCCAGGCGCGGCGTGACGCGCCACTCGGGCGCTGCAAGATGGGTTTCGCGCAGCCGCGCCCACAGGCTCGCGGCACTGTGGCCACCATCGCGCATGCCGATGCTGGCGCAGCCGATCATCGTGTCGAGCCGGTTGGCGAGCATGAACTCGCCGAGCGCACCCCAGAGCGCCATCACCACACCCCCGGCGCGCCAGTTCGGGTGCACGCACGAGCGCCCCAGTTCCACGGCGGTGCCGAGCAAGGGGCGCACACGCTCCAGGTCGAACTCGGTCTCGCTGTACAGCCCGCCGGCGCGGCGCGCGGCTTCGGGGGTCAACACGCGGTAGGTGCCGATCACTTCGCCGGGTTCGCCGTGCACGCCGTCGGCGCGCACCAGCAGGTGTTCGCAGAAAGCGTCGAAACGGTCGACGTCGTGGCCGGGTGGCGAGCCGGCCAGCGGCGTCAGGGCTGCGCCCATCTCTTCGGCGAACACCCGGTAGCGCAAGCGCTGCGCCTCGCGCACTTCGCTCGCCAGGCGGGCCCAGTACACCTCGAACCCGGCGGCGGCTCGCGGCGACTGGAGCGTCGCGCGTGCTGCGTTGTGGCTTGACTCGAATGGCCGAATGGTCGGCGTGAGCAGATCGTTCATGTCGCCCTCCGTTGCAACACCGGCATGCTCGGCAACGCAAGTGACAGCGGCGTGAACCGTGGGTGACGTGGTGATGAAGAGCGCACAGCGGTGTCGAGGATGCTCGCCAGGATCTCCGGCACCTCGAACACCGCCCGGTTGTCGATGCGGCGCGCGTTGGCTTTGTAGAAGTCGAGCTGTTCGAGCAACGCCCGCACCGTCGGCCGAATGTTCCGCATCGAGCGCGCCACCAGCCCGAGGCCATGGGCCATCACCCAGTCGGTGTTGTAGCGTTCCTGCGGCATCGTCCAGGCGTTTCTGACCGTGACGACCGGCAGGCCCTGGTGCACCGCTTCGCTCAGGCTGCCCGGCCCCGGCTTGCCGATGAAGAAGTCGCCGAGCTGCAGGTAACGCCGCACCTCGGGGGTGAACTCGACCACCGCCCGCGCCGCAGTCGATGGCAGCGCGCGCAGCTTGCGCGCCAGCAGCCGGTGGTGGCCGCACATCAGGATGAGCTGCACGTCGTCGAGCTGCTTCGTGATGCCCAGCATGGCCATCGAACCCTGGCCACCGAACATCACGACGCCGGTGGGGCGGTCGGGGTCGAGGCCGAGCCGGGCGCGCTCGGCACGCCGGTCGAGCAGCAGCGGGTCGTAGAAGTCGGGGCGAATGATCATCCCGGAGCTGGTGTGGATCAGCGCTTCGGCGCAGCCCGCCGAGCGCGCCTGCTGCGCTGCTTTCGCCGTGCCGCAGACCAGGTGCTGGGCCTGGCCGGGTTCGATCCAGAAGTTCGGCGGGTGGTCGGCCATGTCGGTCAGCACGGTGACGAAGGGAACGCCGGGCCGGGCCGACACGAGGCTCTCGCACAGCGCGCGGTTGAAGTTGGGGATCAGCGAGACGACCATGTCGGGCCGCGTGCCGCGCCAGTGCTGCGCGAGCCGCTGCACCAGCTGCGTGTTGCCCAGCCGGATCATTCCCTGCAGCAGTTTGAGTTCCTGCGCGAGCCCGAGCGTCCAGCCCGTCGCCAGGCGCTTGTTGTAGACGTCTTCCGGTGCCATGCCGGTGAAGCGCAGAAACTGGCCATGCGGGTCGAGCACGTCGAAGAGGTTGACGCAGCGCACCTGCCACGGCCGGCGCTGTGCGCGGATCACGGCTTCGAGCGCGGTCGCTGCAGCGCGGTGCCCGCCGCCGGCATTGAAGTAGACCAGGTCGATGGTGGGCTGCGAGGCGGGTGGCGTCATCTGCGGCGATGCTCGCCGCGCCGCGTGACCGGGTTGTGACGCCGAGCGCCCGTGCTCGCCGTGAACTGCCAGAATCGCCGCTCGTCGACGACCCGCTTGCTTCACCGTGCCCACCATGCTCGACTGGCTTCTCAAGAAGAACAAACCGCCCGCCGCTGTTCCGGCACCGGCCGCCCGCTCCACCGCACCGGCAACTGCTGCGCCGCCGGTCGAAGACTGGCCGCTGAAACTGCAAGCGGCCGCGGGCGACGACACAGCGCTGCTGGCGCTGTTGCGCGCCAGCGCACCGGTCGACGTGAAGATGGCCGCTGTGGCTGCGCTCACCGGCGAGGCTGCGTTGAAGCTGGCCGAACGTGAGCACCGTGACCACGACCGCCGGGTTCACCGGCTCGCCAAGCAGCGCTACCTGGCGCAGGTGGCGCTGCGCGAAACCGCCGAGCAGGCCGGCCGGTTGATCGGCGCGGCCGGCGCTTTGCTCGGCGAGCCGGTGATCCCGTCGAACCGCCTCGTCGAACTCGACCGCGCCTGGCGGGCGGTGAACCCCACGCTGATCGACGCGGCGCAGCGCACCGAGTTCGAGGCTTTATTGGCGCAGCTCGGCGCGCTCACGCGCGAGCGCGGTGACGAGGTGCTGAAGACCGAACGCTGGGCGGCCGAGGCGCGCGCTGCGCTGTCGCGTCTGCAGGCTGCCTGCGCTGCGGCTGCGCTCGGCACCGAAGACCGCAGCCAACTCGCTGCCACAGCGGCGTCGACCCGCGCCGTGCTCGACGCCGCACCCGCGGCCGACGCAAGTGCTGCGCTCAAGCGTGCGTTGCAGGGCGGGTTGCAAACCGGCGCAGAGCTCGACGAGCGCCTGGCGGTTCTCGACGCCTTGTTGCAAGCCCCGTCGGCTGTGCCGCCCGCCGTGCTGCCCCAGTCTCCTGACACCGAGACTGCGGCAATGCCGCCCGACCCGGCCGCGCGCTGGCTGCAGTTCGCCCCGCTCGCCGATGCCGCGCTGGCCGCGGCACTGAACCAGCGCCACGCGTTGTGGCAGCAGGCGCGCGACGATGCAAGACAGGCGCGCCGTTCGGAGCGGCGCGAACGCACGCTCGAGCGCGACCGGAGCGTGCGCATCGAACAGACCCACAACCTCGCCACCGCGCTCGAACAGGCCGAGGCCGCGCTCGCCGCCGGCCACCTGGCCGACACCCACCGGCACCTGGTCGAGATCGACGAGTTTCTGCACGGCGGCGCGCCAGCCACACCGCAGCGCGCGCGCATCGATGCCGTGCAAGCCGAGTACACGCGGCTCAAGGGCTGGCAGCACTGGGGTGGTGGCCTGGCGCGCGACGAACTCGTGCTGCAGGCCGAGGCCCTGGCGGGCATCACGCCGGGCGAGGCCGGGCCGGGCGGGGTGAAGCTGTCGATCCGGCAGCAGGCCGAGCTGATCGACGAACTGCGCGCGCGCTGGAAAGAACTCGACCGGCTGGGTGGCGCCACCAGCCGCGCGCTGTGGCAGCGCTTCGAAGCGGCGCTGAAGGCGGCTTACGGCCCGGTGGCCGCGCACCTCGATGTGCAGCGTGCCGCGCGGCAGCAGAACCTGTTGGCGCGCGATCAACTGGTCGAGGCCCTGAATGCGCATCCGCTGCCCGACACGGCCCAGGGCGAGGGGGTGCCCGACTGGAAGGCGCTGTCGGCCGCGCTCGACCGGTTCCAGACCGAGTGGCGCAAGCTCGGGCCGCTCGAACACACGGTGCCGCACAAGCAGCGCGACAAGCTGGTCGAACGCATGGGTGCTGCCGTGCTGCGGCTCGAAGCGCCGCTCAACGAAGCGCGGCGTGGCGCCGAGGCGACGCGCGAGCGGCTTGTCGCCCGCGCCAAGGCTCTGGCCGTCGAGGCGAGTGCGGGCTCGCCGGCGCGCGAGCTGGTCGGCAAGGTGCGTGAGCTGCAGGCCGAGTGGCAGCACCACGCCGCGGCGCTGCCCCTGGCGCGCGCGGTCGAGAACGCGCTGTGGGCCCGTTTCAAGGCCGACATCGACGCGGTGTTCAGCGCACGAGACGCCGTCTTCAGCGCCCGCGATGCAGAGTTCAAGGCCCACGGCGCCGAGCGCGCTGCGCTGATCGAGCGGCTCGCCGCCGTCGCTGCCGATGCGGCGCCGGCCGAACTCAAGCGCACCCTGGCGGAGGTCGACGCGCAATGGCAGCGCGCCGGGCCGGCGCCGCGCAGCGATGCCGCGGCGCTCGACGCGCAATTCCGCAGCGCGCGCGACGCGGTGCGCGAACTGCTCGCCACCCATGCACAACGCAGCTGGCATGCCACCTGCGACGCGCTGGTGGCCAAGCTGGCGCTGTGCGAAGCACTCGAGAACGAAACAAGCAGCGCGCAGACCCGGGCCACGCTGGAGCCGCGCTGGGCCGAACAGGCGGTGCTGCCTGCGGCGTGGGAACAGGCCTTGGTGCGGCGTGCTTCGTTGAACGGCGCCGCGAAGGGTGGCGGCATGGCCGTCGGCGCTTCGGCCGATGAACTGCTCTTGCAGCTGGAGGCCGCGTTCCAACTCGATTCGCCGCCCGCGTTTCAGGAGGCGCGCCGTGCGCTGAAACTGCAGGCGATGAAGTTGGCACTGGAAGGCCGGGCATCGGCCATGGCGGCCCCGCTCGCGCCCGATCAGTGGCTGGCGGCGGCGCTCGGTCGTGCGGCGTTCGACGCTGCGCAGCGTGAGCGGCTGGGCCAGGTCATCGCGGCGCTGCGGCGGCGTGGCCCGTCGAGCGCGGGCTGAAGCTCGCTTCGCTGCTCCGCGCGCGCATCGCCGCTGGCGCTGGGCCTCGCGGCCTTCAGCGTGTGTTTCGCATGTGCCGAAGCCGCTGCCCGAGATCGGCACCACGCAGCCAACTTTGTCACGGCATCCGGGCACGCCGCGCCGCAGCGGCGTGCCGGGCGCGCGCCGCGGCGGCACCCGGGGGTACCATCACCCGCAGAGCGAACGAGTGGTGATTTTTGCCGCGCGGTGGGCACGCAAGCGGCCATCGTGCCGAGAGGCGAAGCGCGGATCGGCCCGACCGACCGGCTCGTGCCGGCGACGCATTGCCGAGCCACGACACCCGCTCTGCCCGCGGCGCCCTTGATCAGCGGCGTGGCTCGTCGCAGGGCTCAAGCTTCGACGCCGCGAGCCGATACCGTTTGTGATGAGCGCAAAACCGAGCCCCCGTTCAGACCCCACGCTCAGGGAGCGTGCTGCTGCCGTGCCCTGGTGGGCCTGGGTCGGTGCCGCGGCTCTTTCGCATGGGGCGTTTCGCGTGGCGGCAGGTTCCGAGGCCACGGCCGCGCTGCAATACCTCGTGCCGGCATTGTTCATCGTGGCTGCGGTGGTCGGTCTGCGCCTGCGCCATGCCGGCGGCGCGGCGCCGGGCGACGCTGCTGCCGCCATCGACGTCGGCTCGATCCGCTGGCGCGAGTTCGAAGCCTTGATCGGCCGTGCTTTCGAGCTCCAGGGTTTCCACATGAACGAGCCCGGCGCAGCCGGCTCCGACGCCAACATCGACCTGCTGATGCGCAAGGAGCGCCAGACCTACCTGGTGCATTGCAAACCCTGGCGTTCGGCGAAGGCGGGCATCGAAACCGTCGAGGCCGCGCGGGCGGCGATGCGTGTGCGCGGCGCCGTCGGCGGCTTCGTCTTGAGCGCGGGGCGGTTCAGCCGCGAGGCCACCGCGGTTGCCAGCAGCTACAACATCCGTCTTGTCGACGGGCCGGCCTTGCAGGCCTTGCTGATGCAAGGACGCGCACAGGCCGCCCGGGCGGAACGCGAGCAGGGTGGTGTGCGCGACACCGCGCCGGTACCGCTCGCGGAGCCGCCGGCTGCGGCTGCGGCGACTGCTCCGAAGGCCAGCCATTCCGGCGATCTGGCATTGCCTTGCCCACTCTGCGGCGCCGCCATGAAAAAGCGCCTGGCCAAACGTGGTGTCAACGCCGGCCAGTACTTCTGGGGCTGCGTTCAGCACCCCGAGTGCCGGGGCACACGCAAGCTGCGCTCGGGCTGAGCGAAGGCGGTACTGGCGGGCTGCGATGTTCCGTTGTGAAACGGAACGGATGCAGGGAATCCAGCAGGGTAGTCGTCGGATCGATGGGCACTAACCGTGCAGCCGGCTGTGCCGCGGCACGCTGGCGAGCAGGAACTCCATCTGGTCGGCGAGGATGCGCCGGCCGCGCAGGATCATGTCTTCGTGCAGGTTCGGCACGTAGGGCAGGTACATCAACGACATGTTCGCTTCTTCCGGCATGCGGTTGCCCTTGTGGCCGTTGCAGGGGCGGCAGGCGGTGATGCAGTTCATCCAGGTGTCGTGGCCGCCGCGCGAGGTGGGGATGATGTGTTCGCGCGTCAGCTCGTCGAAGTGGCAGCGGTCGCCGCAATAGGCGCAGATGCCGCGGTCGCGCGCGAACAGCTTGGGGTTCGACAGCGCCGGCGTCTGGCGCCAGGCCCGGCTCGGCACCGAACCCTTCACCGCGATGATCGGGTGCACTTCGATGCGCGACTGCAGGCCGGTGCGGCGCTGCATGCCGCCGCGCAGCACGAAGAAGGTGTCGCCCAATGTCCAGGCGACGCCGTCGCTGGCATAGATGACGGCGGCTTCCTTGGCGGAGATCCACGCCTGCGGCCGACCAGAGACGTCGAGTTGCAGTACTTCCATGAGGCTTCGAGCGTAATGCATGAAGGGGGTTTTTCTCAAGACCCCCATCATGCACCCGTCGTTCGGGCGCTGCACTGCGCCGTCATCGGCGCGTCACGAAGCCCTGCTCAGCGCGGGTAGAGGCCGCGCTCGCGCGCCATCAGGCGTGTCAGGCCGAGCAAGGCGCCGATGTTCGGCATCGCCACGCCGACGCGTTCGCCGATCTCGTGCACCGCGCTCACCAGCGCATCGAGTTCGAGTGCGCGGCCGGCCTGCGCGTCCTGCAGCATCGAGGTCTTGAAGCCGCCGAGCTGGCGCGTGACCGCCATGCGCTCTTCGCCCGACTGCGTGATCGGGCAGCCGATGCGCGCACCGATCGCCGCCGCTTCTTCCATCGCGCGCAGGATGAAGCCGTGCACCAGCGGGTCGTCGAGGATGTGGTCGGTGGTGGCGTTGGTCAACGCCGACACCGGGTTCATCGTCATGTTGCCCCACAGCTTGAACCAGATGTCGTGGCGGATGTCGGTGCTGGCTTCGGCCGTGAAGCCGGCCTTCGCGAGCGCGGCGCACACCGCGTTGGTGCGCGCCGACGCGCCACCTTGCGCTTCGCCCACGATCAGCCGGTCGCCGAAGCCGTGCTGCACGACGCCGGGCTGCGGGCTCGAACTTGCGAAGTGCACGACGCAGCCGAGCACACGCGCCAGCGGGATCGACGCTTCGATGTGGCCGTCGGGGTCGATGCTAGCCAGGCGCTGGGCTGAACTGCCCGGCACGCCGGTCTGCAAGAACCACCACGGCACGCCGTTCATCGCCGGCATCACGATGGTCTGCGGGCCGAGCAGCGGCTGCAGCCCTTGCGCCGCGGCAGCGAGGGCCGGGCCTTTCAGCGCGACGATCACCAGGTCTTGCGGGCCGAGCTCGCGGGCGTTGTCGCTGGCAAGAACAAGGGTGCTCGTTTCCTGCCCGGCCGCCAGCAGCCGCAAGCCGCGCGCGCGCAGCGCTGCCAGGGTGTCACCGCGCGCCAGCGCCGCCACCTCGAACCCGGCCGCCGCGAGGCGCGCCGCCAGGAAGCCGCCCACCGCGCCCATGCCCACCACCGCGATCTTCATGCACGCACCTCTTGTCACAGGGAAGGGTGATGGTAGCGGCCGGGCGTGTGGCGGTGGCCGCCCGACCGTTCATCGGGAATCGCCTCACGAAGCGCTTCTAGGCGCCGATACCTAGAAAAAGACCGCAAATCGCCAGAGGCATTCCGTCGCAGTCCGTCGAACTTCTGCAAAATAGCACGATCGTTCGTTTTGAACGCCAACCCGGGCGCCCCCTGCCGTGACCGACCACTCACCGACCACCAGCGAACCCGCCCGCGACGCCACGAGCCCGCAGCGCCCGCTGTTGAAAGGCCGCCAGACGCGCGCCGCTATTCTCGACGCGGCATTGGCGCTGGCCTCGCACATGGGCCTGGAAGGCCTGTCGATCGGCGCGTTGGCCGAAGTGACGCAGATGAGCAAGTCGGGCGTGTTCGCCCACTTCGGCTCGCGCGAAGAGCTGCAGATTTCGGTGGTGCGCGAGTACCACGCCCAATTCTCGGAAGAGATCTTCGAGCCCGCGATGGCCGCACCGCGCGGGCTGCCGCGCTTTCGTGCCCTGTTCGACCGCTGGTTCAAGCGCGTGTCGGTCGAGATCGACGCCGGCTGCATCTACATCAGCGGCGCGGTCGAGTTCGACGACCGGCCGGGCCCCGTGCGCGACGCGCTCGTCGGCATGGTGCAGACCTGGCACCTCGCGCTCGTGAAGGCGATCGACATGGCCGTCGAAGAAGGCCACCTGCGCACTGATACCGACGCGCAACAGCTGCTGTTCGAAGTGCACGCGCTGATCCTGGCGCTGCACCACGACGCGCGCTTCCTGCGCCGCCCCGGCGCCGATGCGCGTGCGCGCGCCGGCTTCGAGAACGTTCTCTCGCGCTACATCGCGGCGGCGCCCGCCGCGGCGCCCCGCGCGCGCGCCAAACGCGCTGCCAAGCAGCCCTGATTTCCCTTCCCTGGAGTTCACATGACCCAATACACCCCGCCCCTGCGCGACATGCAGTTCGTGATGCACGAGGTGCTCAACGCCGTCGATGAACTCAGGCAACTGCCGGCCCACGCCGACATCGACATCGACACCATCAACGCGGTGATCGAAGAAGGTGGCAAGTTCGCCAGCACCGTGATCGCGCCGATCAACCAGAACGGTGACGAAGAAGGCTGCGTGCTCGACAAGACCACGCACGAAGTGAAGCCGCCGAAGGGCTTCAAGGAAGCCTACGCGCAGTTCGTCGAAGGCGGCTGGCCGGCGCTGAGCTGCGACCCGGCCTTCGGTGGCCAGGGCCTGCCGCACATGGTGAACCAGTGCCTGTACGAGATGATGAACTCGGCGAACCAGGCCTGGACCATGTACCCCGGCCTCTCGCACGGGGCGTACGAAGCGCTGCACGCGCACGGCTCCGACGAGCAGAAGGCGCTGTACCTGCCCAAGCTCACCAGCGGCCAGTGGACCGGCACGATGTGCCTGACCGAATCGCACTGCGGCACCGATCTGGGCATGCTGCGCAGCAAGGCCGAGCCACAAGCCGACGGCACCTACAAGATCACCGGCAACAAGATCTTCATCTCGGCCGGCGAACACGACATGGCCGAGAACATCATCCACCTCGTGCTCGCGCGGCTGCCCGACGCACCGGCCGGCTCGAAGGGCATCTCGCTCTTCGTCGTGCCCAAGTTCAAGCTGAAGGCCGACGGCTCGATCGGCGAGCGCAACCCGATCTTCTGCGGCGGCCTGGAGCACAAGATGGGCATCCACGGCAACGCCACGGCGCAGCTGAACCTCGACGGTGCGGTCGGCACACTCGTGGGCCAGCCGAACAAGGGCCTGGCGGCGATGTTCGTGATGATGAACGCGGCGCGCCTGGGCGTGGGCATGCAGTCGCTCGGCCTGACCGAAGTGGCGTATCAGAACGCGGTCGTCTACGCGAAAGACCGCATCCAGATGCGTTCGCTGTCGGGCGTGAAAGCACCCGACAAGCCCGCCGACCCGATCATCGTGCACCCCGACGTGCGCAAGATGCTGCTGACCGCACGCGCCTACGCCGAAGGCGGCCGCGCGCTGGCGATGTGGACGACGCTGCAGCTCGACAAGGAACTCGCGACCGACGACGAAGAAGTGCGCGCCGAGTGCGCCGACATGGTGGCGCTGGTCACCCCGATCGTGAAGGCCTTCCTGACCGACAACGCCTGGATCGCCACCTCGCACTGCATGCAGGTCTTCGGCGGCCACGGTTTCATTCGCGAGTGGGGCATGGAGCAGTTCGTGCGCGACGCGCGCATCAACATGATCTACGAAGGCACGAACACGATCCAGTCGCTCGACCTGCTGGGCCGCAAGGTGCTGGGCGACAACGGCGCGAAGCTGAAGAAGTTCGGCAAGCTGGTGTCGGAGTTCATCGAAGAAGAAGGCACCAACGAAGCGATGCAGGAGTTCGTCAACCCGCTCGCCGAACTGGGCGACAAGGTCACCAAGCTGACGACCGAGATCGGCATGAAGGCCTTCAAGAACCCCGACGAAGTGGGCGCGGCGGCGGTCGACTATCTTCGCGTCTGCGGCCACCTCGTGTTCGGCTACTTCTGGGCCCGCATGGCCAAGGTGGCGCTCGAGAAGGAAGGCAGCGGCGACCCGTTCTACAAGGCGAAGCTGATCACCGCGCGTTTCTACTTCGCCAAGCTGCTGCCGGAAACGGCGACACTCATCCGCACCGCGCGCGCCGGCTCGGCTTCGTTGATGGAAATGGAGGAGGCTCTGTTCTGAGCGCGGGTGGAAAAACCCAAAGGAGACAAACAATGATTCGCCAGACAAGTCACCTCGTCGTTGCACTCGGCCTCGGCCTGTTCGCGGCCATCGCCCACGCGCAGGCCACGCCGGCCGGGCTGTGGAAGACGATCGACGACGAGAGCAAGAAAGAGAAGTCGCTGATCCGCATCACCGACACCGGCGGTGTGTTCACCGGCAAGCTCGAAAAGCTGCTCGACCCCAGTGCCAAGCCCGACGCGGTGTGCGATCTGTGCACAGACGACCGCAAGGACAAGCCCATCGTCGGCATGACGCTGATCAAGGGCGTGAAGCAGAGCGACTCCGACAAGGGCCGCTGGGACGGCGGCGAGATCCTCGACCCGAACAACGGCAAGACCTACAAGGTGCGCCTGACGCCGGGCGAAGGCGGCAAGACGCTCGCGGTGCGGGGCTACATCGGCGCGCCGATGCTCGGCCGCACGCAAACCTGGGTGCGCGTCGAGTGACGCCGCGAGCCCGCTGAATTCAAACCAAGGAAGACCGTCATGAATCGATTCCCCGTGCGCAAGGTCGCCGTGCTCGGCGCCGGCGTGATGGGCGCGCAGATCGCCGCCCACCTCGTCAACTGCAAGATCCCCGTGATCCTGTTCGACCTGCCGGCCAAGGAAGGCCCGAAGAACGGCATCGTCACCAAGGCGGTCGAAGGCCTGAAGAAACTGAAGCCCGCGCCGCTCGGCATTCCCGAAGACGCGGTACTGATCCAGCAGGCCAACTACGAAGAGCACCTCGATCTTCTGAAGGACTGCGACCTGATCATCGAAGCCATCGCCGAGCGCATGGACTGGAAGCTCGATCTGTACAAGCGCATCGCACCGGCCGTGGCGCCGCACGCGATCGTCGCGAGCAACACCTCGGGCCTGTCGATCACCAAGCTGTCGGAAGTGCTGCCCGAAGAGATCAAGCCGCGCTTCTGCGGCATCCACTTCTTCAACCCGCCGCGTTACATGGCGCTGGTGGAGTTGATCAACACGCCGACCACGAAGCCCGAGATCCTCGACCAGCTCGAAGCCTTCGTCACCACCGCGCTCGGCAAGAACGTGGTGCGCGCGATGGACACGCCCAACTTCATCGCCAACCGCGTCGGCATCGCCGGCATGCTGGCGACGATGAAAGAGGCCGAGACCTTCGGCCTGAGCTACGACGTGGTCGATGACCTCACCGGCAAGAAACTCGGCCGCGCCAGCAGCGGCACCTTCCGCACCGCCGATGTGGTGGGGCTGGACACGATGTCGCACGTGATCAAGACGCTGCAGGACAACCTGGCCTCGGACCCGTTCTTCCCGAGCTACGCCACGCCCCCGGTGCTGGCCAAGCTGATCGAACAGGGCGCGCTCGGCCAGAAGACCGGCGCGGGTTTCTACAAGAAGGTCGGCAAGGACATCCAGCGCCTCGACCCTGCGAGCGGCAGCTACGTGGCCGGCGGTGGCAAGGCCGACGAGATCGTCGCGCGCATGCTGAAGAAGCCGCCGGCCGAGCGCCTGAAGCTGCTGCGTGAGTCGAAGAACCCGCAAGCCGCATTCCTGTGGGCGATCCTGCGCGACAGCTTCCACTACGCCGCCGTGCACTTGGCCGACATCGCCGAAAGCGCGCGCGACGTCGACTTCGCGATGCGTTGGGGCTTCGGCGTGAGCCAGGGCCCGTTCGAGCTGTGGCAGGCGGCGGGCTGGACGCAGGTGGCGCAGTGGGTCAGGGAAGACATCGACAACGGCGTGGCGCTGAGCAAGGCGCCGCTGCCGGCCTGGGTCTTCGAAGGCCCGGTGCCCGCCAACGGCGGCGTGCACCACGCCGAAGGTTCGTGGAGCGCCGCGCACGCACGCTGGGTCGCGCCGAGCACGCTGCCGGTGTACCAGCGCCAGCACTTCCGCGAATCGGTGCTGGGCTCGGGCGCACAGGCGCCGCTGAAGTCGGGCACCGAAGTCTTCAAGAACGACGAAGTGCGGGTCTGGACGCTCGACGGCGAAGTGCTGATCGTCAGCATCACCGCCAAGTTGCACTTGATCAGCGAGGCCGTGACGCAAGGCCTGTTGAAGGCGATCGAGATCGCCGAAGCCGGCTACAAGGGCCTGGTGATCTGGTCGCCCGACGACGTGTTCTCGGCCGGCGCCAACCTCGAATCGATGATGCCGATCTTCATGAAGAGCGGCGGCAAAGGCATCCTGCCCGAAGTGAAGAAGCTGCAGGACATGATGCTGCGCATGCGCTACGCGTCGGTGCCGGTCGTGGCTGCGGTGCGTGGCATCGCGCTCGGCGGTGGCTGCGAGATCGCGGTGTACACGGCGAAGCGTGTCGCGGCGATGGAGAGCTATATCGGATTGGTGGAAGTCGGCGTCGGCCTGATCCCGGGCGGTGGCGGCCTGACCTACATCGCGCGCCGCGCGGCCGAGATGGCGAGCGCCGGCAACGCCAGCGCCGACATCTTCAAGTTCCTGTCCGATGGTTTCACCAACGCCGCGATGGCCAAGGTGGGCACGAGCGCGATCGAGTCGCGCAAGCTCGGTTACCTGCTCTGGAGCGACGTGATCGTGCCGAACAAGGACGAGATGCTGTTCGTGGCGTCGCAGCAGGCGAAGGCCATGTTCGAGAGCGGCTACCGTGCTCCCGCGCGCACGCTGTTCCCGGTGGCCGGCCGCAACGCCATCGCCACCATCAAGGCGCAGCTCGCCAACATGCGCGACGGTGGTTTCATCAGCGCGCACGACTTCCACATCTCGGCGCTGATCGCCGACGTGGTGTGTGGTGGTGACGTCGACGCCGGTTCGATGGTCAGCGAGGAATACCTGATGGCGCTCGAACGCAAGCACTTCTGCGCGCTGCTCGACCACCCGAAGACCCAGGAACGGATCATGGGCATGCTGCAAACGGGTAAGCCCGTCCGCAACTGAACACCAAGGACAAGACCATGAGCAAACAAGTTCAAGAGGCGTACATCGTCGCCGCCACCCGCACGCCGATCGGCCGCTCGGGCCGCGGTTATTTCAGGAACACCCGGCCCGACGACCTGCTGGTCGCCGCGATCAAGAGCGCGATGCTGCAGGTGCCGACGCTCGACCCGAAGGCGATCGAAGACGCCATCATCGGCTGCTCGTTCCCCGAAGGTGAGCAGGGCATGAACATGGCACGTGTGGCGGTGGCGCTGGCGTTCTCGAACCCGATCGGCGGCGTGACCGTGAACCGCTTCTGCGCTTCGGGCATCACCGCGATCCAGATGGCGGCCGACCGCATCCGCGTCGGCGAGGCCGATGTGCTGATCGCCGGCGGCGCGGAATCTATGAGCCTGGTGCCGATGGGCGGCAACAAACCTTCGTTCAACCCGGCGATCTTCGAGCGCGACGAGAACATCGGCATCGCCTACGGCATGGGCATCACGGCCGAGAAGGTGGCGGCGCAGTGGAAGGTCTCGCGTGAAGCGCAGGACGCATTCGCGCTCGAATCGCACCTGCGGGCGATGAAGGCGCAGGCGGCCGGCGAGTTCAAGGACGAGATGACGCCGATCGAAGTCGTGTCGCGTTTCCCGAACCTCGAGTCGGGCGAGCAGGGCGTGAAGACGCGCACCGTCAGCCTCGACGAAGGCCCGCGCCCCGACACCTCGCTCGAAGGCCTGGCCAAGCTGCGCCCGGTGTTCGCCGCGAAGGGCAGCGTGACCGCCGGCAACAGCTCGCAGACCAGCGACGGCGCCGGTGCGTTGATCCTCGCCAGCGAAAAGGCCGTCAAGCAGTTCGGCCTGACGCCGCTCGCCAAGTTCGTGAGCTTCGCCGCCCGCGGCGTGCCGCCCGAGATCATGGGCATCGGCCCGATCGAGGCGATTCCCGCGGCGCTGCGCTACGCCAACCTGAAGCTCGACGACATCGGCTGGATCGAGCTGAACGAAGCTTTCGCGGCGCAGTCGCTCGCCGTCATCAACAGCGTCGGCCTCGACCCGGCCAAGGTGAACCCGATGGGCGGCGCGATCGCGCTCGGCCACCCGCTGGGCGCGACCGGCGCGATCCGCGCCGCGACCGTGATCCACGCGCTGCGCCGCCACAACCTGAAGTACGGCATGGTGACGATGTGCGTCGGCACGGGCCAGGGCGCGGCCGGCATCTTCGAGCGTGTCTGATTCACCCAGCGCGATGACCGCCGAGCGGCGCAGCATGCTGCGTCGCATCGGCCTCGTCATCGGCGTGGGCGCGCTCGCCGCGCCGGTGCTCGTGAGCGTGGTGAAGCCGGCACCGCTGAACTCGGAGCGTTTCGCTTCGATCGACGCGGCGCTGAAAACGCTGGAGCAACTGAAGAGCCAGGCCGCGCGCATGACCGGCGCGTGGGACATGGCGCACGTGCTGCACCACGCCGCGCAGAGCGTCGAGTTTTCGATCGCCGGTTTTCCCGAGCCGAAGCCGGCGTGGTTCCGCGCGACGGTCGGCTCCTATGCCTTCGCGCTCTTCAACGCGCGTGGGCAGATGACGCACAACCTGGCCGAGCCGATCCCGGGTGCGCCCGACATCGCACAGGGCCAGCCGCTGGCGCCGGCCGTCGATCACGCCATCGCTGCCTTGCAGGCCTTCGAACGCCACAGCGGCCCGCTGATGCCGCACTTCGCTTACGGCACGCTCGGCAAGGCCGACTACACCCGCGCGCACCTGATGCACCTGGCGAACCACTGGGCCGAAGTGGCCTGAGCACGAACACACTTCACTTCAAGCAGGAGACAGCAGCATGAGCATCAAGACCGCCACATTGAACGGCGTGGCCACGATCGAGATCGCGCGTCCGGAAAAGAAGAACGCCATCACCGGCGCGATGTACCAGCAGATGGCCGACGCCTTGAATGCCGCGAAGGCCGACGCTGCCGTGCGCGCGGTGTTGATCACCGGCCAGCCCGGCATCTTCACCTCGGGCAACGACATCGAAGACTTCATGGAGCGCCCGCCCGGCAGCACCGAATCGCCGGCCTTCGTGTTCATGCGCGCGCTGATGGGCTGTGACAAGCCCGTGATCGCCGCCGTCACGGGCGCCGCCATCGGCATCGGCACCACGCTGCTGCTGCATTGCGACTTCGTCTACGTGAGCGACGAAGCGCGCCTCGCGATGCCTTTCGTGAGCCTGGGCCTGGTGCCCGAGTTCGCGTCGAGCCTGATCGTGCCGCAGCTGATGGGCAACGTGCGCGCGGCCGAGAAGCTGCTGCTCGGCGACCCGTTCACCGGCGCCGATGCGGTCGAGTGCGGCATCGCCAACGCGGTGCTGCCGGCCGGTGAAGTGGTCAACCACGCGCGCCGCATCGCCGAGCGCTTCAACGCGCTGCCGCCGGGCGCCGTGCGCGACAGCAAGACGCTGATGCGCCGCGCGCGCGCCCAGAGCGCGCTGGAGACGATCGCGGTCGAGGGCGAGCTCTTCGCCAAGCGCCTGCGCAGCCCCGAAGCGCAGGAAGCCTTCAGCGCGTTCTTCCAGAAGCGCAAGCCCGACTTCTCGAAGTTCTGAGGTTCGGTCGGCTGCGCTCGCTGCCGGCAGCTGGCGGCGTACCCGCGTGGTGCCGCCGCGTTTGTGCTGATCCCCGCACACACCGAGTGCCGATAGCATGGCAGGCGGAGCCGTGTTCCAACCCGGAGACAAGCGCATGAACCTCGCAGGCAAGACTCTCTTCCACCACGGCCTTGCAGATGATTCCGGGAATAGATCTCGCCCGATGCCGCCATCCCCAGATTCTTTCCGACGCAGCCTGTCTGATCCTGACCAGCGATGCGAAGATCACGACCGGCAACTTCTTCATCGACGACGAGTTGCTCCGTTCGCACGGCGTGACCGACTTCGAGCGTTACAGCGTCACGCCGGGCACCACCGACTTCATTCCCGACTTCTTCGTCGACTGAGCACGCCTTGAACTCCTGGCTCTTCGCTGCCGCCAAGATCGCACTCGCGCCGTTGCTGATGTGGCAGGGCCGCGAGGTGCGGCGCACTGCGCTGCGCCTGCCCGAAGCCGAAGGCCCGCGCGAGGGCGTGGCCGGCACCGGCAAGGTCTGTCTGCGGGTGTTGATCGTGGGTGACTCGTCGGCTGCCGGCGTCGGCGCCCGCAATCAGACGCAGGCGCTGGCGGGGCGGCTGAGCGAAGCGCTGTCGCAGCGCCTGGGCGGTTCGGTGGCCTGGCAGCTGATCGCTCGCACCGGTGATGCGACTCAGGTTTCCCTCACCGCAGTGCGCAAGCTCTCGCTGCACCCGGCCGACGTGATGGTCACGGCGCTCGGCCTCAACGACGTGGTGGCCCAAGTGCCGCTCAAGCTCTGGCTGACGCGGCTCGACAAGCTTGACCGTGCGGCCGAGAAGCGCGCTGGTGTCAAGCACGTGGTGCACAGCGGCATCGCGCCGATCCATTCCTTCCCGCTGCTGCCCAACCCGCTGCGCTGGGTGCTCGGGGCCGACGCGCAGCGCTACAACCGCGCGCTCGGCACCTGGGTGAAGCGCTGGCCGAACCGCTGGTGGCTGCCGCTGCCGTTCGAGAACTCGCAAGCTTCCGACAGCAGCGTGCTGATGGCCGAAGACGGCTTCCACCCGGGCCCGGCGATCTACGCGCTGTGGGCCGAACAGCTCGCTTCGATGATCGCGACCGAGATCGTGCCGATGCTGCCGGCCACCGAGCCGACGCGGCGCAAGCGCGGCTGAGCCTCAGCTCCTTGGAATCAGCCTCGGCTTGCCTTCGCGGTCGATCGCCACGTAGGTCAGATTCGCTTCGGTCACTTTCACCACGTGCAGGTTGGCCGGATCGCGCTCGGCGTAGACCTCGACGTTGACCGTGACCGAGGTCTTGCCGATGCGCTCGACCTTGGCGTAGAAGCTCAGCAGGTCGCCGATCGAGACCGGCTGCTTGAAGATGAACTGGTTCACCGCCACGGTGACGATGCGGCCCTTGGCGATGCGCGAAGGCAATACGCCGCCGGCGATGTCGACCTGCGCCATGATCCAGCCGCCGAAGATGTCGCCGTTGCCGTTGGTGTCGGCCGGCATCGGCATCACGCGCATCACGAGCTGGCGGTCACCCGGCAATTGCAGCGGCGAGAGCGTTTCGCCGTCGGGGCCTACAGCGGGCGCGCTTGTTTTTTCGGGCATATGCTTCACCTGCTTCTGTCGACCGCCTGATTCTTTCACTGTTTCCCGATGCGCCCAGCCACTCTTGCCGCTCCCCCTTCGCCCGATGCCGCAAGGCCAAGCCCCCCCCGCTCCGACTGGTCGACGCTCAGGAAACTGCTGCCCTACGTGTGGCAGTGGCGCTGGCGCGTGCTGGTGGCCTTGTCGTTCCTGGTCGCGGCCAAGCTCGCCAACGTCGGCGTGCCGCTGGTGCTCAAGCAGCTCGTCGATGCGCTCGACCTGAAACCCGGCGACCCGCGCACGGCGCTGGTGGTGCCGGTGGCGCTGCTGTTCGCGTACGGCGCGCTGCGCCTGTCGATCACGCTCTTCACCGAGCTGCGCGAATACCTGTTCTACCCGGTGGCAGCGCGGATCGCGCGGCGCGTGTCGCTCGAGGCCTTCGAGCACCTGCTGGCGCTGAGCCTGCGCTTTCACCTCGAGCGCCAGACCGGCGGCGTGTCGCGCGACCTGGAGCGTGGCTCGCGCTCGATCCAGTCGCTGCTGAACTACACGATCTACAACATCCTGCCCACGCTGGTCGAGATCACGCTCGTCATCAGCCTGCTGTCGGCCAAGTTCGACGGCTGGTTCGCGGCCATCACCTTCGGCACGCTGGTGCTCTACATCGTCTTCACGGTCACGGTGACCGAATGGCGCACGCACTTCCGCCGCGCGATGAACGAGCAGGACTCGAAGGCCAACACGCGCGCCGTCGACGCGCTGATCAACTACGAGACCGTCAAGTACTTCTCGAACGAGAAGTTCGAACAGGGCCGCTACGACGAGAACCTGCAGCGGCTGGAAAAGGTCTCGATCAAGTCGCAGACTTCGCTGTCGGCGCTGAACCTCGGCCAGAGCCTGATCATCGCCACCGCCGTCACGCTGCTGGTGTGGCGCGCCACCGTCGGGGTGGTGGCCGGCACGATGACGCTGGGCGACCTGGTGCTCGTCAACGCGCTGATGATCCAGCTCTACGTGCCGCTCAATTTCCTCGGCGTGATCTACCGCGAGATCAAGCAGTCGATGATCGACATGGAAAAGATGTTCGCGCTGCTCGGCCAGAACCGCGAGATCGCCGATGCGCCCGATGCGAAGCCGCTGCAGCACGCTGGCGGCGTGGTGCGCTTCGAGCGTGTGCGCTTCGGCTACGACGCCGACCGAACGATCCTGCACGACATCAGCTTCGAGATCCCGGCCGGCAAGACCGTGGCCGTGGTCGGCCCGTCGGGCTCGGGCAAGAGCACGCTGGCGCGGCTGCTGTTCCGCTTCTACGACGTGAACGCCGGGCGCATCAGCATCGACGCGCAAGACATCCGCGAGATCACGCAACAGAGCCTGCGCCAGGCCATCGGGATCGTGCCGCAGGACACGGTGCTGTTCAACGACACGGTCGAATACAACATCGCCTACGGTCGCCCGGGTGCGAAGCGCGCCGAAGTGGAAGGCGCGGCGAAGGCGGCGCACATCCACAACTTCATCAGCTCCACCCCCAAGGGCTACGACACGATGGTCGGCGAGCGCGGGCTGAAACTCTCGGGCGGCGAAAAGCAGCGTGTGGCGATCGCCCGCACCTTGCTGAAGAACCCGCCGGTCCTGATCTTCGACGAGGCCACCTCGGCACTCGACTCGGCCAACGAGCGTGCGATCCAGGAAGAGCTGCGCAGCGCGGCGCGCAACAAGACGGCGCTGGTGATCGCGCACCGCTTGTCCACGGTGGTCGACGCGCACCAGATCCTCGTGATGGAGCACGGGCGCATCCTCGAGCGCGGCTCGCATTCCGAGCTGCTGGAGCAGGGCGGGCGTTATGCCGACATGTGGCGGCTCCAGCAAAGCTCGGCCGACAACGGCGAAACCCTCGCCGAAGCCTGAATTCAAGGCCGATTCGAAGGCCGTTGCGCGCCGCGTGAATTCCGGCCGTGAAGTCGGCAACAACAGTTCGGCCGGGCGCGGTTCGCCGAACCGGCTGTTCCCTAGAGTCTCGTCACCGATCCACGCACAAAGGCGAACGAGATGAAAGTCACCACGAATCTGAACCGTTGGGCTGCCGTGGCTTCACTGGCCGCCGCCAGCCTGGGCGCCACCGCCATGCCCGACGCGGCCAACCTGGTGTGGGTCGACAACCAGAGTTTCGGCTTCGAAGCCTGCGCCGGTTCCGGGCCCTCGGCCGACGAAGCCGCTGCCGCGATGGCCCCGCTGCGCGCCCGCGCCGCGGCCGACATCGAAAGTGCGTTGCGCGCTCGCGGCGTGGACCTGAACGCCGAGCGCTTCGTGGTGCTCACGCCGGTGAGCGGCGCGCTGGCCTGCCGTGGCGTCGAAGGCCAGGTCACGTTCCGCGTGTCGGCGGTCGACCGCCGTGCCCGCAGCGCCCTGACGATCGACATGCCGGTGCGCACCCAGGCCGACGCGGCCGACCGCACGGCGCGCGTGCGCGCGGCCAACGAACTCGCCCGCCACTTCGGCAGCACGCCGATCCGCTCGGCCAGGCTGTAAGCGTCGCGGCGCGGGTCGCTACACTGGCCCGCGTGGAAACCAAATGGCTTGAAGACTTCGTGAGCCTGGCCGAGACGCGCAGCTTCTCGCGCTCGGCCCAGTTGCGGCACGTGACCCAACCGGCGTTCTCGCGCCGCATCCAGTCGCTCGAAGCCTGGGCCGGCATCGACCTGGTCGACCGCTCGTCGTACCCGACCCGCCTGACCCCCGCTGGCGAAACGCTGCACTCGCAGGCGCTCGAGATCCTCGGCTCGCTGCAGACCACGCGCAACATGATGCGCGGCCACAAGGCGGCCGGGCACGACATGATCGAGTTCGCGGTGCCGCACTCGCTCGCGTTCACGTTCTTCCCGCACTGGGTGATGGACTTGCGCAAGCGTTTCGGCGCGATGAAGAGCCGCCTGATCGCGCTCAACGTGCACGACGCCGTGATGCACCTGACCGAAGGCAGCTGCGACCTGCTGATGGCGTATCACCACCCGTCGCAACCGCTGCAGCTCAACCCCGACCGCTACGAGATGCTCAGCCTGGGCCACGAAACGCTGATCGCGTTCGCGAAGGCCGACGCCACCGGCCAGCCGCTGTTTCGCCTGCCCGGGCCGGCCGGGCGCGGCGTGCCCTTCCTGAGTTATGCCGAAGGTGCGTACCTCGGCCGGCTGGTCGAGCAGATCACGCGGCTGTCGACCGAGCCGCTGAACCTGGAGCCGATCTACGAGACCGACATGGCCGAAGGCCTGAAGGCGATGGCGATCGAGGGCCACGGCCTGGCCTTTCTGCCGGCCAGTTCGGTGAAGAAGGAACTCAAGAGCAAACGCCTGGTGCGGGCCGGGCCGGCGGGTGCGCACGAGCTGACGATGGACATCCGCATCTACCGCGAGCGGCCCGAGATGGCGCGCCACAGCAAACCGGGCGCACAGGCCTTGTGGGAGTTCCTGTCGACCTCGGCAGCGCCTTCGGGTTAGCCCTGAGGCGGTATGCGCCGAATGCATACCGTCGCGGAGATTCAGCATTGGCGCCGATTCGGGCTCGCCCCTACAGTTCGCGGCGCGGCCGGACGCACCGGCTTGTTCAACCCGCGAGACCCCCTTCATGACCGCCTTCGAAACCCGCCGGGAACACGACTTCCTCGGTGACATGGACATCCCCGCTGCCGCCTATTGGGGCGTGCACAGCGCCCGCGCGGTCGCCAACTTCCCGATCTCGGGCCAGACCGTCGCACAGATGCCCGAACTGGTGCGCGCGCTGGCCTTCGTCAAGAAAGCCGCGGCCCAGGCCAACCTGCAACTCGGCGCGCTCGACGCCACGCGGGCCGAGGCCATCGTCCGCGCTTGCGACGACGTGATCGCCGGCGCGCTGCACGACCAGTTCGTGGTCGACGTGATCCAGGGCGGGGCCGGCACCTCGACCAACATGAACGCCAACGAGGTGATCGCCAACCGCGCCCTCGAACACCTGGGCCAGCCCAAAGGCCACTATCTCGCGCTGCACCCGAACGACCACGTGAACGCGTCGCAGAGCACGAACGACGTGTACCCGACCGCGCTGCGCGTGGCGGCCTGGTTCGGCATCGAGGCGCTGCTGCTCGCGATGGCCGACCTGCGCGGCGCTTTCGAGGCCAAGGCGCTGGAGTTCAGGAACGTGCTGAAGATCGGCCGCACCCAGCTGCAGGACGCCGTGCCGATGACACTCGGCCAGGAGTTCCTGGCCTTCGCGATCATGATCGGCGAAGACGAGCTGCGGCTGCGCGAGGCGCGCGCGCTGATCACCGAAGTGAACCTCGGCGCCACCGCGATCGGCACCGGCATCAACGCGCCGGCCGGTTACGCCGAGATGGTGGTGCCGCTGCTCGCCACTGTCAGCGGTGTGCCGGTGGTGCGTGCCGCCAACCTCGTCGAAGCGACGCAGGATACCGGCTCCTTCGTGCAACTGTCAGGCGTGCTCAAGCGTGTGGCCTGCAAGCTCAGCAAGGTTTGCAACGACTTGCGCTTGCTCTCGAGCGGGCCGCAGGCCGGCTTCGGCGACATCAAGCTGCCGGCGCGCCAGGCGGGCTCATCCATCATGCCGGGCAAGGTCAACCCGGTGATCCCGGAAGTGATGAACCAGGTCGCGTTCGAGGTGATCGGCAACGACGTGACGATCACGATGGCCTCCGAAGCCGGCCAGCTGCAGCTCAACGCCTTCGAGCCGATCATGGGCTACGCGCTGCACAAGAGCCTGCGCCACCTGACCAACGCGTGCCGCACGCTGCAGGTGAACTGCGTGGAAGGCATCGAAGCCAACCACGCCTTGCTGGCCAGACGGGTGGCCGAGTCGGTCACGCTGGTCACGGCGCTGAACCCGATCATCGGTTACGAAAAGGCCGCGCTGATCGCCAAGACCGCGCTGGCCACCGGGGGCACCATCGCCGAAGTGGCCGAAGCCTTGGGCATCATGAGCCAGGCCGAAATGAACGCCTTGCTCGTGCCCGAGAGATTGACCCAACCGATCAGGTTGGTGGCATGAAGGTTGCGAAGCCTTCTCATTGGGACTGCGGCAAACCCTAGTGTCGCGGGCAAATACGCGTTTCCACGTCGGCCCGCACACCCAAGAATCCGTTGTTTCGTTTTTAACCCCGTAGGAGTTCGTATGAAAAAGTCCCTGTTGATCCATGCCGTGGCGCTGGCCGCTGCGATGGTCGCCACCGGTGCCGCGCACGCACAAGCCACCGACACCCTGAAGAAGATCAAGGACAGCGGCAGCGTCACGATGGGTGTGCGCGAATCGTCGGGCGCCCTGGCCTACACGCTGGGCGACGGCAAGTACACCGGCTTCCACTACGACGTGTGCCAGAAGGTGCTGGCCGACGTGCAGAAGCAGCTCGGCCTGGCCAAGCTCGACATCAAGTACCAGCCCGTGACCTCGCAGAACCGGATTCCGCTGGTCCAGAACGGCACCGTCGACATCGAGTGCGGCTCCACCACCAACAACGCCACGCGCCAGAAAGACGTGGCCTTCGCGCCCACGCTCTACGTGGAAGAAGTGCGCATCGCCGTGAAGGCCAATTCCGGCATCACCAACATCGCCCAGCTCAACGGCAAGACCGTGGCCACCACCACCGGCACGACCTCGGTGCAGCTGCTGCGCAAGCACGAGCGCGGCGCCGGTGTCGACTTCAAGGAACTGATGGGCAAGGACCACAGCGACAGCTTCCTGCTGCTCGAAGGCGGCCGTGCCGATGCCTTCGTGATGGACGGCCAGATCCTGGCGGGCCTGATCTCGAAGTCGAAGTCGCCGGCCGACTACAAGATCGTCGGCGAAGTGCTCAGCGTCGAACCCATCGGCATCATGATGCGCAAGGACGACCCCGCCTTCAAGAAGGCGGTCGACGACAGCATCAAGGCCATGGCCAAGAGCGGTGAAGTCGCCAAGCTGTACGACAAGTGGTTCCTGCAGGCGATTCCGCCGACCAACACCAAGGTCGGCCTGCCGGCGTCGGAGCTGACCAAGGCCGCCTGGGCCAACCCGACCGACAAGCCGCTCGAAGACTACGCCAAGAAGTAAGAATGGCAGACGACCCCGGGCGCTTCTTGCGCCCGGGGTCGCACTGGCCGTCACCTGATGCTGCACGGCGGCACCGAGAACAACACGACGAGGGGGAGCTGTGGGAAGCAAATGGGACTGGCAGGTATTCCTGCAAGACACCGGCGGAGGCCGTACTTACCTTGAATGGCTGATGTCGGCCTGGGGCTGGACACTCTCGGTCGCGGTGATGTCGCTCGTGGTCGCGCTGGTCGTCGGCTCGCTGATGGGCATTCTGCGCACCACGCCCAACAAGTTGTTCGTGGCGATCGGCGAGACCTGGACCGAACTGTTCCGCAACGTGCCGCTGCTGGTCCAGATATTCCTCTGGTACCACGTGATCCCGTCGATCTTCCTGAGCCTGCGCGCGGTGCCGAGCATCGTGCTCGTCGTCTTCGCGCTCGGTTTCTTCACCTCGGCGCGTGTGGCCGAGCAGGTCAAGGCCGGCATCCAGGCCTTGCCCAAGGGCCAGCGTTACGCCGGCCTCGCGATGGGCCTGACGCTGCCGCAGACCTACCGCTACGTGCTGCTGCCGATGGCCTTTCGCATCGTCATTCCGCCGCTCACCAGCGAGTCGATGAACATCGTCAAGAACTCGTCGGTCGCCTTCGCGGTCAGCATCGCCGAGCTCACGATGTTCGCGATGCAGGCGCAGGAAGAAACCTCGCGCGGCATCGAGATCTACCTCGCAGTCACGGCGTTGTACTTCGTGTCGGCCTTCGCCATCAACCGGATCGCGCTGTTCATCGAACAGCGGGTGCAGATACCCGGCACGATCGGAGCAGGCAAATGATCGCCGCACTCGACTTCACGTTCCTCAACTGGACCGTCATCTCCAACTTCATCCTCAAGGGCCTGGTCTTCTCGGTGCAGCTCACGCTGATCGCGATGATCGGCGGCATCGCGCTCGGCACCGTGCTGGCGCTGATGCGGCTGTCGGGCAAGAAGTGGCTGGTGGCCGTGGCGGCGTTCTACGTCAACACGCTGCGCTCGATTCCGCTGGTGATGGTGATCCTGTGGTTCTTCCTGCTGATCCCGCTCTTGATCGGCCGGCCGATGGGGGCCGAGCTGTCGGCGATCATCACCTTCACGGTGTTCGAGGCGGCCTACTACTCCGAGATCATGCGGGCCGGCATCCAGAGCGTGTCGAAGGGCCAGGTCAACGCCGGCTACGCGGTCGGCATGACCTATGCGCAGTGCATGAAGCTGATCGTGCTGCCGCAGGCCTTCCGCAACATGCTGCCGGTGCTGCTCACGCAGACCATCATCCTGTTCCAGGACACCTCGCTGGTCTACGCCATCGGCGCCTACGACCTGCTCAAGGGCTTCGAGGTGGCGGGCAAGAACTTCAACCGCCCGGTCGAGACCTACCTGGTCGCCGCCGTCGTCTACTTCATCATCTGCTTCAGCCTGTCGATGCTCGTGCGCCGGCTGCAGAAGAAGATCGCCATCATTCGCTGATCAGGGGAACACGCTGTGATCGACATCAAGAACGTTTCCAAGTGGTACGGCAGCTTTCAGGTGCTGACCGACAACACCACCACCATCCAGAAGGGTGAAGTCGTCGTGGTCTGCGGGCCGTCGGGCTCCGGCAAGTCAACGCTCATCAAGACCGTCAACGCGCTCGAACCTTTCCAGAAGGGCGACATCGTGGTCGACGGCATCTCGATCGCCGACCCGAAGACCAACCTGCCCAAGCTGCGCGCACGCGTGGGCATGGTGTTCCAGCACTTCGAGCTGTTCCCGCACCTCACGGTGACCGAGAACCTGACGCTGGCGCAGATCAAGGTGCTGGGCCGCAACGACGCCGACGCCAAGACGCGCGGCCTGAAGATGCTCGACCGCGTCGGCCTGATGGCGCACAAGGACAAGTTCCCCGGCCAGCTCTCGGGTGGCCAGCAGCAGCGCGTGGCGATCGCGCGTGCGCTCAGCATGGACCCGATCGTGATGCTGTTCGACGAGCCCACCTCGGCGCTCGACCCCGAGATGGTCGGCGAGGTGCTCGACGTGATGGTTCAGCTCGCCAACGAAGGCATGACCATGATGTGCGTGACGCACGAGATGGGCTTCGCGAAGAAGGTCAGCCACCGCGTGATCTTCATGGACGCGGGCAAGATCGTCGAAGACTGCAAGCGCGACGACTTTTTCGGCAACCCCGACGCCCGCTCGCCGCGTGCGAAAGAGTTCCTCTCGAAGATCCTCGCGCACTGAGCACCCGGGCCGGCGAGAGCCGGCTTGGTGCTCACTCGGTCGCGAACGCGAAGCTGACCATGTGTTCCCGGGGCTCCGGGATCGGCGCGTAGCGCCAGGCCTGCAATGCCCGCAACACGGCACGGTTCAGGCGCGAGTCGGTGGTCGAGGCGATCGACAGGTTCGACACCTCGCCGCTGGCGGTCACCGTGAACGCCACCACCACCTTGGCGTTGTTGAGCCGGCTGTCGAGCAGCTCGGGCGAGAGCACCGGCTCGACGCGCTTGAGCAGCGTCAGCGGCGGCGGCTCTGCGGGCGCGATGCGTGCGGACAGGGTGGCGGGGCTTGCCGTGGGTGAGGCCGTGGCCTCCGGCACGCTCTCGCTGGCCGGGGGTTGTGGTGGCGGCACGGTGGCCGTTTCCACAGGGGCGGTGGGCGCCACCAAAGGCTGTGTGGTGGCCGCGCCGGCAGGCTGCGAGGCCACGGTGTCGATGGTCGGCGCGGGCGCCGCCTTGTCGGCTTCCGGCGCGGCGGCCGCAGCGGTCTTCACCGGCAGCTTCTTTGCCGCGGCCTTGGCGCCGCCATCGTCCTTGGGCGCCGCCGGCTTGGCCTTCACCGTGTTGCTCTCGATGATGACCTTGTACGGCGAGCGTGCCTGGCGCTTGACCCATTCCGGGATCTTGCTTTCGTCGACCGCGGGCTGCGGAGCCGCCGCTTGCGCCCACGCCGCGCAGCCCCACAGCGCGCCGAAGCCGCACAGACACCACCGAAAAACAGGAAGCATGTTTCGCTCCGCGACTGCCAAGGCCCGTGTGCCCGCACGCGGCACTTGGGTGCATGTCGCGGCGACCTGCCGGCAGCGGCCGGCGAACGGAACGCGCGAGTCTAATCCGCGCGCGGCGCGTGCAGGGCAGGGTCGGCGTGACGCTGTTAACGGCGGCGCTGGCGGGCCTGTTCGCGCGCGACAATGCAGACCATGAACCCGATCGAAACCCTCACTTTCACACGCCCCGACGATTGGCACCTGCACCTGCGCGACGGGGCGGCGCTGGCCGCGGTCGTGCCGCACACGGCGCGCCAGTTCGCGCGCGCCATCGTCATGCCGAACCTGAAGCCGCCGGTCACGACGGCCGCGCAGGCGGTCGCATACCGCCAACGCATCGAGGCGGCCGTGCCCGAGGGCTTGAGCTTCGAGCCCTTGATGACCCTGTACCTCACCGACGTGCTCGCACCCGAAGAGATCGACCGCGCCAAGGCGGCCGGCGTGGTCGCTCTCAAGCTCTACCCGGCCGGCGCCACCACCAACAGCGACGCCGGCGTGACCGAGCTGCGCAAGACCTACCCGACGCTCGAGGCGATGCAGCGCGCCGGCCTGCCGCTGCTGGTGCACGGTGAAGTGACCGACCCCGTCATCGACCTGTTCGACCGTGAGAAGGTCTTCATCGACACCCAGCTGATCCCGCTGCGCCGCGACTTCCCCGAGCTGAAGATCGTGTTCGAGCACATCACCACGCGCGAGGCCACCCAGTACGTGGGCGAAGCCGGCGCTTTCACCGGCGCCACGATCACCGCCCACCACCTGCTCTACAACCGCAACGCGATCTTCCTCGGCCCGGGCGGCGGTGCGGCGCTGCGCCCGCACTATTACTGCCTGCCGGTGCTCAAGCGCGAAGAACACCGGCGTGCGCTGCTCGACGCCGCCACCTCGGGCAGCCCGAAGTATTTTCTCGGCACCGACAGCGCGCCGCACCCGGCGCAGCTGAAGGAACACGCCAGCGGCTGCGCCGGCTGCTACACGGCCCTCAACGCGGTCGAGCTGTACGCCGAGGCGTTCGAGGCCGTCGGCGCGCTCGACAAGCTCGAAGGCTTCGCCAGTTTCCACGGCCCCGACTTCTATGGCCTGCCGCGCAACACCGGCCAGGTCACGCTGCGCCGCGAGCCCTGGCTCGTGCCCGAAACGCTGCCGTTCGGCGACGCCCGACTCAAACCGCTGCGTGGCGGCGAAACCATGCAATGGAGACTGGCATGAACAACGCGTCCACCGTGATGCTCTTCATCGACGCCGACAACGTCTCGGCCAGCGTGATCGAGCAGGCCATCGCGCGCGTGCTGGCCGACCACGGCGCGATCCACGTGCGGCGTGCCCACTGCACGGCCGAAGCGGCGGTGAACCACCAGCAACTGTTCAAGCGTTTGTCGATCCGCCCGATCGTCAACCTCGCCACCGGCAAGAACTCGACCGACATCGCGCTGGCCGTCGACGCGATCGACCTCGTCGCGGCCGAGCGCCCGCAGGTCGTCGTGATCGTGTCGTCGGACTCCGATTTCGCGCCGCTCGTGATCCGGCTGCGCGAAAAAGGCTGCCGCGTGCTGGGCATCGGGCAGATGGGCAAGACCGGCGACGAGTCGCGCGGCGTGTACGACGGCTTCGTCGATCTCGAACACGTGAAGGCGCGCCCGGCAGCGCGCAGCGCACCGGCCAAGGTGGCCGCACCGCGCGCCCGCGCCCAGCCGGTGCGCTCGCGCGCCCTGGCGCCGGTGGCCCCGCCGCCGGCTGCGCCGAAGGTCGTGATTCCGGCCGAGGTGCTGAGCATCCTGCAGGCCGTGCCGGCACTGCAGGGCGGTGCGCCGATGCAGTTGAACGAAGCCGGTGAGGGGCTGCGCCGGCACGGGCTGCTCAAGAGCAAGAGCGCGTCACCGAGCCGCTTCCTGAAGCGGCTGGCGGCGCATTTCGAGCTGGTGCCGGCCGACAAGCCGCGCACGGTTCGTTATCTGGGCCCGGCGAACCTGTGACCGCGGGCGTTGCCGCGGCGGGCTTCGAGGTCGACTGGTCGCGGCCCTGGCTCGTGCCCTGGCGTGAGCGCGGCGAAGCCATCGCGGCTCGGGCGGCTCAAGGTCGCTTGCTGGAAGCGCTGAACGCCGCCAGCGACGCCGGCGTGTGCGTCGCGGCCGGCCGCGTTCGTTTCGTCGATCCGGCCTGCCAGCCGGCCGGCGAGGCCTACGAAGCCTTCGTCGCCCGCACCGCCTGCGTTCCGACGCGCAACAACCAGCACGACTTCTTCAACGCCCTGGTGTGGCTGGCCTTTCCGGCCTGGAAACGGCGGCTCAATGAACTGCAGGCGGGGCAGATCGCCCACGCCGGGGTGGCCGGCACCCGTGGGGCGGTTCGCGACGCGCTCACGCTGTTCGATGAAAACGCCGCGCTGCTGCAGGCGCCGCCCGGATTGATCGCCGCGCTGCGCGCCCGCGACTGGCGCACGCTGTTCGTGACCCGGCGCGAGCTGTGGGCGCAGGCCCGGATCACGCTGTTCGGCCATGCGCTGCTGGAAAAGCTCAACGCACCGCGCAAGGCGATCACCGCCCATGTCTGGGTGCTGCCGGAGGGCGCCGGCATGGCATCGACGCAGGCACTGCAGCAGCTCACGCCCGAGCGCCTGGCCGACAGGCCTTTCCTGCCGCTGCCGGTGCTCGGCGTGCCGACGTGGTGGCTGGCCAACGAAGACGCCAGGTTCTATGACGACCCGGCCGTGTTCCGCCGGCCCTGAGCCGGTTGGGGCGCCACAAAGGAAAACAGCGGCCCGCGGGCCGCTGTTCTGATTCGAAGCGCCGGCCGCCCGAGGGCGACGGTGCTGTCGAAATTACTTCTTCGGGGCGGTGGCGCCTTCGCCAGCCGGGGTCAGCTTGCCTTCTTTGGCGGCAGCCTTGGTGTCGGCCTTCACGTCGGCGCGGGCAGCAGGCGTGCCCGTGGCGGCGGCGGGCTTCGCGCCACCTTCGCCAGCCGGGGCCAGCTTGCCTTCTTTGGCGGCCGCCTTGGTGTCGGCCTTGCGCTCGGCGCGGGTCTTGGTCGAGGTGGTCGCAGCGGCGGCCTTCGGAGCGCCTTCGCCGGCCGGGGTCAGCTTGCCTTCTTTGGCGGCAGCCTTGGTTTCGGCCTTGACATCAGCGCGCGACGCAGGAGCCGAAGCAGCCTGGGCGAACGAAGCCTGGGCGAACATGGCGGCTGCAACGGCGGCCACGACGGTGAGAGCGTTTTTCATCTTCATTGAATATCTCCTGAACAAAACGAGGGGGAAGGGCATTTCACGGGAGCCAACGCACTCTGAGCGACATGCCTTCATCAAGTCGACCGGCTGGCCATTCGCCAGCGGCCGACCGCTTGAGCGCGGCACGTATTAGAACGCGGGATCCCCCGATCGGTTGACGAAAGTGTTTGTTTCAAAGGGCACAGGCCCCGTGTGCGCCCGATGTGTTGCGTTGGCGCTGCACCGCGCCGGGCCCGCGCCCATAATCCGCCTCGTGAAGCAAGCCAGACCGCCGCTGGTGCAAGGCCCGAAAGGGCGCACTGGAGGAAGGTCCGGACTGCACAGGGCGGCGTAGCAGTTAACGGCTGTCCACCGTGAGGTGAGGATCAGAGCAACAGAGACGAGCCGATTCAGTTCGGGTGAAACGGGCAATCTCTACGCGCAGCAATACCAAATAGGCACACGTTGAAGGATGCGGGCAACCGCAACCGTCACGGCCCCGGCCCGGGGAGATGTGTGCGGGTAGGTAGCACCGAGCCGTGCAGCGATGCACGGCCCAGAGGAATGGCGGTCACGGCCGGCGCTTCGCAAGAGGCGCCGGCTGCACAGAATCCGGCCTATCGGCTCGCTTCACACTTTTCTTGTTCCGCTGCGCACCGTCAGACCGCCTTCGCCGTCGTCCTTGCGTTTCCCCGATTCCGCGGTCGCGGCAGCATCGGTAGGCGGCGCGCAGCGTCGAGGCCCTAGACTCGACTGCCCCCATGAACCCCGACGCACACACCCTCTGGCGCGCCCCGCGCTGGGCCCTCGCCGTCTTGCTCGCCTGCCTGGGCATGCTCGGGCCGTTCTCGATCGACACCTACCTGCCGGCCTTCACCGGCATCGCCGCGGCCATCGGCGCCACGCCGGTGGAAATGCAGCAGACGCTGTCGGCCTACCTGTTCGGCTTCGCGATCATGAATCTGTTTCATGGCGCCCTGTCCGACAGCTTCGGCCGCCGTCCGGTCGTGCTGTGGGGGCTGGCGGTGTTCACGCTGGCGTCGGTGGGCTGCGCGATGTCGCAGCACATCGGTGCGCTGGTGTTCTTCCGCGCCGTGCAGGGCATGTCGGCCGGCGCCGGCATCGTGATCTCGCGCGCGGTGATCCGCGACATGTTCCCGCCCGCCGACGCGCAGCGCGTGATGTCGCAGGTGACGATCTATTTCGGCGTGGCCCCGGCGGTCGCGCCGATGGTCGGCGGCTTCCTGTTCGAGCACGCCGACTGGCACGCGATCTTCTGGTTCCTGGTCGCCGTTGGCGTGGTGCTCTGGGTCGCCAACTACAAGCTGCTGCCCGAGACGCTGCACCTCTCGCAGCGCCAGCCCTTCAACGTGCGCAACCTGATGCGCGGCTACCGCGAGATGGGTTCGAGCGCGCGTTTCATGATGCTGGCGCTGGCCAGCGGCATTCCGTTCAACGGCATGTTCCTGTACGTGCTCTCGGCGCCGGTGTTCCTGGGCCAACACCTGGGTCTGGCGCCGGGGCAGTTCTTCTGGTTCTTCCTGATCACGATCGCCGGCATCATGGGCGGCGCCTGGCTGTCGGGGCGGCTGGCCGGGCGCGTCAAGCCCCACCACCAGATTCGCCACGGCTTCCTGATCATGCTGCTGGTCTCGCTGCTGAACCTGGGCTTGAACCTCGTGTTCACGCCGCAGGCCTGGTGGGCGCTGCTGCCGCTGGGCATCTACGCCTTCGGCTGGGCGCTGATGGTGCCGGTGGTCACGCTGATGGTGCTCGACCTGGTGCCCGAACGGCGCGGCATGGCCTCGTCGTTCCAGGCCTGCATCGGCAGCCTGGCCAACGGCCTGGTGGCCGGCGTGATCGCGCCGCTGGTGATGCACTCCACGGTGTGGCTGGCCGTGGCCTCGCTGCTGATGATGAGTGTGGGCGTGGTCGCGTGGATCTGGGTCAAGCCGCGCGTGACCTGAGGTCAAGTCCGCTGCATTCCGGCCGATATTGAGGCGACGCACGCCCCTCGCGTGCCGGAGACCCGCCATGCCCGCTCCCACCCTTTCCATGCGCCGCTTGCTGGCACGAGCCATCGTGGGCCTGGGCGCCGCCACGCTGTGCGCGAGCGTGCAGGCCGCCGAGCACGCGACGCCAAAACATGCGGGCGCCGAGCACAAGGCCGAAGTGCCCGAGGCCAAGGGCGCGAAGGAGGAAACGCGCAGCACCACCAGAAAGCCCGGCCCGCAAGACCCGATGGACATGCTGCGCGAGAAGCTCGCGGCGCGTCTGGGCGCCACCAGACCGCCTGAGGTGGCGAGCCCGAACGTCGTGCGTGTCGTCTCCAAGGCGAGCGTGACAAACGAGCCAGCGGCGGCGAGCGCGGGCCACCGCGGCGTGGCATCTGCACCCCGACGCGTCGCCACCGAGCCGCGCAAGCACGCAGGCCATGCCGGTGGTGCCCGCGCCGATGCTGGCCACGCCGCCCACTGGAGCTACGAAGGCGCCGGCGGCCCCGAAGGCTGGGGCCGCATGAAGCCCGAGTTCGCGAAGTGCTCGACCGGTTCGCGCCAGAGCCCGATCGACATCCGCGACGGCATCAAGGTCAGCCTCGACGCCGTGGCCTTCGACTACAAGCCGGGCGCGTTCCGCGTACTCGACACCGGCCACACGGTGCAGGTCAACGTCGACCCGGGTAACTCGATCGAGGTGCTGGGGCGGCGCTACGAGCTGCTGCAGTTCCACTTTCACCGCCCATCGGAAGAGCGCATCGACGGCAAGCAGTTCGACATGGTCGTGCACCTGGTGCACAAGGATCTGGAAGGGCGCCTGGCGGTCGTGGCGGTCTTGCTCGAACGGGGCAGCGCGCTGCCCATCGTGCAGAGCGTCTGGAACAACCTGCCGCTCGAGAAGGGCGACGAAGTGGCCGCGAAATTGCCGCTCGACCTGGGCGCGCTGCTGCCGGCCGAGCGCAGCTACTTCACCTACATGGGTTCGCTCACCACGCCGCCCTGCAGCGAAGGGGTGCTGTGGATGGTGATGAAAAACCCGGTGCAGGTTTCGGCCGAGCAGATCGGCATCTTCAGCCGGCTCTACCCGATGAACGCCCGGCCGGTGCAGTCGGCGAGCGGGCGGATGATCAAGGAATCGAACTGATCGACGCGATGCCGCGCTGATCCCGGCGATACACTGCGCTGCCTCAACGAGGGAGCGTGTGCATGAGTCTGTTGATCATCGGTCTGGTGCTGTTCCTCGGCATCCATTCGGTTTCGGTGTTCGCGCCGGCGTGGCGTGACCGGCAGGTCGCACAACGTGGCGAAGGCGCCTGGAAAGGCCTGTACACCGCCGTCTCGTTGCTCGGTTTTGCGCTGCTGGTCTACGGCTACGGCCTGGCGCGGCAAGCGCCGGTCGTGCTCTACACGCCGCCGACCGCGATGCGCCATGTCGCGCTGCTGCTGATGCTGCCGGTGTTCCCGCTGCTGCTGGCGGCCTACCTGCCGGGGCGCATCAAGACGGCGGCCAAGCACCCGATGCTGGTGGCCACCAAACTCTGGGCGTTGTCGCACCTGCTGGCCAATGGCAACCTCGCCGACGTGCTGCTGTTCGGCGGTTTTCTCGCCTGGGCCGTGGCCGATCGCATCTCGCTGAAGCGCCGCGTGGCGCGGGCCGTTCCGGGGGCGCGTGCGAGTGCTGCGAACGACATGATCGTGGTGGTCGGTGGCCTCGCGCTCTACGCGGTGTTCCTGTTCTGGGGCCACCGCTGGCTGATCGGCGTGGCGCCGATCGGCTGATCTTCCTCGTCAGCGCCGCTGCTGCAACTCCAGCAGCAGCTTGTTGCGGTCGACGCCTTCGGCCTGGTCGGCCAGCAACTGGAAGAACTGTTCCTGCGTGCCGGCGACGGCCGAGGCCTTGCGGACCACGATCTTCGCGATCGGCCCGATGTGCCGCGTCATCACTTTCACCGAATGTTCCAGCGTGGCGTCCGACAGCGCGGTGCCGGTTGCCGTGCCAAGCCCGGTCGGCTTCGGGGCGGTGGTGTGCGAACGCGCCAGCCCGCCGAGCGACGAAGAGATCGCACCGACCTTGGCCAGGAACGCGCTGCGGTCGGCCGGCTCGGCGATGTGCTCGGCCAACGCGGTGCCGAGCCCGCGCATGTCGGTCGAGGCCTTGGCGGCGTGGCGCACCAGCACCCGCGCCATCGGCCCGATGAAGGCCGCGAGTGCCTTTTCCACCTGCGCCAGCGCCGCGCTGTCCCAGCCGGTGATGGGCGTCGTGGTCGCGCCGCTCGGCGTGTTGGTGGCTTTGTCGTGCGAGCGTGCGCCGGCCGCATCGCTCATCGCCGAGACCACCGCAGCGCTCGGCGCCGGGCGCATCACGACCGTGGTTTCGTTCAGGTTGACCGACAGCCCGGCGGCCACACGCGAGAGCACCTCGCGAAACTCGGCCGCGCTCGTGAAGCGGTTCTGCGGGTCTTTGGCGATCGCCTTGGCCACCACCCGATCGAAACGCGCCGTTCGCCCGCTGCCTTCGACCTGGCTCGGCGGCGTCGGGTGCTCGTTGAGGATCTTGTACATCACCGCTTCGTAGGTGCCGGTGAACGGCGCTTCGCCCGAGAGCAGCCGGTACAGCAGCACACCGGCCGCGAAGATGTCGACCCGGTGGTCGATCGTTTCGCCCACGTACTGCTCGGGGGCCATGTAGCCGGGCGTGCCGATGATCGAGTCGACCTGTGTCAGCGCGCGGTTCTCGATGCGTGCGATGCCGAAGTCGGCCACCTTGAGCTGGCCGGTGGCGGTGATGATCAGGTTCGCCGGCTTGATGTCGCGGTGCCACACCTGGTGCTGGTGCGCGCAGTCGAGCGCGTCGAGCAACTGGTCCATGATGCGCAGCAGCTCCGGCTCGGGCAGCAGCCGGGTCTTGGTCAGCACCTGCGCGAGGTTGCGGCCTTCCACGTATTCCATCGCGATGAAGGCCGTCGTCTCGTCTTCGCCGTATTCGTAGATCGCCACGATGCCCGGGTGCAGCAAGCGGCCCACCGCCTGCGCTTCGTTGCGGAAACGCGCCGCGATCGACGCGGCCTGCTGGTCGTCGTCGATCAGCTTCTTGTGGATGGTCTTCAGCGCCACGCGGCGCTGGATGCCGGCGTCGAAGCCGGTGTAGACGACGCCCATCGCACCGTCGCCGAGCACGCCGGTGATCGTGTACTTGCCCAGTTTTTCCGGGTGGGTCACGAAACGCTCGCCAACATCAGCTGTCGAGCAGCTTCATCGCGTGCACCAGGCTCTTGCGCATTCGCGCGAAAGACTCGGCCAGCACGCCGATCTCGTCGCGTGATTTCGCCGCGAATTCGGGTGCTTCCATGTCGCCCATGCTGACGCGGTCGGACAGTGCCGAGAGCCGGCTCACCGGCTGGATCACGAGCTTCCACAACATCAGGTTGAGCGTGCCGCCGATCAGCAGGAACACGGCCGCGAGCAGGCCCAGCACCACTTTGAGCGCGTGGTCGGCACGCTGCAGCGGCACCGCGAGCGGCACCGAGACGACCTGCGCGCCGAGCGCTTCGTTCATGGTCCAGCCGAAGCCGTTGTTCGGGCCGTATTTTTCGACCAGCGTCTTCGGCGCGGCGTCGGGCGTGGTGTGGCAACGCAGGCACGCCGGGTTGACGATCTTGATCGGCCGGGCGATGAACAGCGAGCGGCCCGAGGGCGTGTCGCGTTCGCCGACGAATTCGGTCTTGTCGGGCGAGTTGCGGAACTGCGCGATCACGTCGGCTTCCCATTCGACGGCGCGGTCACGCGGGTTGGTCGGGTTCAGCATCGCCGGCTTGTACGAGTAGTCGGGGTACTTGCCTTGCAGCTTCTTCAGGATTTCGGTCGAGACGAACGAAGGCACCGACTCGGGCAGGAACGTGTACTTCATCTGCGTCTCGAGCAACGGCGCGATGTGCTCGGCGGTGAACGAGCTGACCACGACCGCCTTTTCCATCAGCAACCGGGCGCGGTCGAGCACGCCTTCGCGCGCGTCGCGCTGCAGCAGGTCGCGCGCGATCGTGGCGGCCACGCCGAAGCCGATCGCGAAGACGACCAGGAACACGAGGTTGAACTTGAGCAGCAGCTTCATGGGGTGTGTCCGGCGGTGGTGTTCGGTTCAGCGGTACGAAGACGCCGACGCGGCCGAGGCCGCCGGTTTCGGCAGGTACTTTTCAGGGAACAGCGTGCGGTCCCATTCGGGGTGGGCGCGCAGCCCGGCGACGAGCCCCTTGCGGAACTCGGGCGCTTGCGCCAGCGCTTTCCAGCGCGCCACGAACAGCGGGCGCAGCCCGGCTTCGGCGTCGACCCAGGCCTGCACCTCGGCATATGTGATCGGGGCGAGCCGTTTCGGTGCCACGTCGCGGGTGGCGAACAACGCGGCACGGGTCGGCAGCGTGTCGAGAAAGGCGCGCGGGACGCGTGCGATGAAGTCGGCCGCCGGGCGCTGCGCGAGCACGGACTTGGCCTCGCTGGCGCGCGTGAGGAATTCGCCCGACTTCAGCTTCACGGCGGCGCCGGCCTTGCCCTTGCTGCGCTCGGCCAGCATCAGCTCGCCCGACTCGGCGAACACGGCGGACGCGGCCGGCTCGACGTTGAGCACCGCGTCGCGCGCGACGCCGCTCAGGTCGAAGGACTCGCTCGCGAAGCCCGTGCTCGCCAGACTTTTCGGCACGGTGATCTTGGCCCAGCCTTGCAGCACGTAGAGCTTTGCGGCACGGCTGCCACCACGCTCGCCGGGGAACTTCGGCGTCATCAACACGCGGGTGTTGGGGCCGATGTCGAGGACGATGCCGTCGCTGAATTCGATGCGTGCCAGCTTGGCCTGCGCAGCCGTCTCGACGATGTCGTCGGCCACGATGCGCACCCCTTCGGCCAGGGCGAAGCGTGTGCTGTCGCGGGTGGCGAAGAGTTCGCCTTCGACGATCGTGACGATGCCGATGGCCGGCTCGGCCCGCGAGCCCAAGGGCAGGGCGCACAACAGCAGCAACAACACACGGAGCCACATCTTGTTCAGGCTTTCAGCTCGTGCCCCAACGACGAGGCCGGCAGGATTATCGGGCATGGCCTTCGGCCGCAGCCCGTTCGTGGCGCCGTTTCGGCGCCGCGACTGTGATGTCCGGCACAGCCCCCTGCACGGCGCACCGGTGCCGGGTTCAGGCTTGCGCGAGCGGTTTCAGCGTGCCCAGCAGCGTCGGGATCAGCTCGCTCACGGTCGGGTGGATGTGCACCGCACGTTGGATCACCTTGTACGACGCGCCGGCGGCCATCGCGTCGAGCAGCAGGTGCACGACTTCGTCGGCTTCGATGCCGAGCAGCGCCGCGCCGAGGATGTGCTCGGTCTGCGCGTCGACCAGCACCTTCATGAAACCCTGGGTTTCGCCACGTTCGCGGGCGCGGCCGACGCGGCTCATCGGCATCACGCCGATCAGGGCCGCGCAGCCGGTGGCGCGCACTTCGGCTTCGGTCATGCCCACCCGGCCGAGCGGCGGGTCGATGAAGAGCGCGTAGGTGGGGATGCGGTCGCTGGTGCGGCGTGGGTCCTTGTCGAACAGGTTGGCGGCGACGATCTCGAAGTCGTTGTACGAGGTGTGCGTGAACGCGCCACGGCCGTTCACGTCGCCGAGCGCCCACACGCCTTCGACGTTGGTGCGCAGTTGTTCGTCGGTGGTGATGAAGCCGCGTTTGTCCGTCTCGATGCCGGCGCTCTGCAGGCCCAGGTCTTCGGTGTTGGGCTTGCGGCCGACGGCGGCGAGCAGGTGGCTGCCTCGCAGTGTGTGGCCCGCGCCGTTTGAAGTCAGCGCGACGCTGATCTGCCCGTCGTCGGTCTTGTTCACCTTCGCGTCGCGCGCCGAAAGCAGGAACGCGACGCCCTCGCGTTCCAGAATCGCCTGCACTTCCTTCGACACATCCGGGTCTTCGCGCGCGATCAGCCGGTCGCCGTATTCGATCACCGTGACCTTCGAGCCGAAGCGCCTGTACATCTGCGCGAACTCCAGGCCGATGTAGCTCCCGCCGACGATCAGCAGGTGCTCTGGCAGCGTGTCGAGCTGCATCATCGAGGTGTTGGTGAGCGCGGGCACGTCGTGGATGCCGGGCCAGTCGGGCAGCGTCGCCCGGCCACCGACGTTGATGAAGATCTTCGATGCTTCGAGCACCTGGCCGGCAACGTCGAGCGTGTGCTGGCCGGTGAAGCGCGCGGCACCCCGGATCAGGCTCAGGTTCGGCGTGCCGCCGAGCCAGCTCGTCAGGCCATCGACCGACTGCGCCACGACCTTGTCCTTGCGCGCCTTCACCGCCTTCATGTCGACGCTGACGGGACCCTGGATGTTCACGCCGAACTCGGCCGCATGCCGCGCCACGTGCGCCGCGCGCGCGCTCGCGACCAGCGTCTTGGTCGGGATGCAGCCGTCGTTGACGCAGGTGCCGCCCAGGTGCTCGCGCTCGACCAGTGCGGTCTTCAACCCGGCCCCGGCGAGACGCACCGCGAGCGAGGGGCCGGCCTGGCCGGCACCGATGACGATGGCGTCGAAGGAGGTGTTCATGCGGAGGTCTCCGGGCGTTGCAATCGACGGATCATGCGGCGACCACACCGGCCCCGCGCAGCGCTGCGATCTCGGCGGCCGAGTAGCCCAGTCCCGTCAGCACCTCGTCGTTGTGCTCGCCGAGTTGTGGCGGGTCGTGGCGCACCCCCAGCCGCTGGCCGTCGAGTGTGATCGGCAGCAACGGCACGGTGGTCTCGCGGCCGTCGTTCAGGGTCAGCGGCGCGAGGCCGCCGGTCGCCAGCAGGTGCGGGTCGGCCACCAGCTCTTCGGGCCGCGTGATCGGCGCGAAGGGCAGGCCGTTCGCTTCGAAGACCGCGCTCAGCTCGGCCGCCGAGCGCGTGGCCAGCCGCTCGCGCAGCAGCGGGATCAGCCAGTCGCGCGACAGCACACGCTGGTTGTTGGAACGCAGCCGTTCGTCGGCCTTCAGGTCGGCAAAGGCGAAGGCGTCGCAGAACACCGCCCACTGCGTGTCGGAGACGACCGCGAGGAACACCTGCTCGCCACCCGCCACCGTGAACACGTCGTAGAGGCCCCAGGCCGAGATGCGGCTGGGCATCGGCGCGGCGGGCTGGCCGGTCACGGCGAACTGCATCATGTGCTGGGCGACGAGGAAAACGTTGTTCTCGAACAGCGCCGATTGCACCTCTTGCCCGCGCCCGGTGCTGCCGCGTTGCGCGAGCGCGGCCAGCACCCCGATCGCGCCGAACATGCCACCCATGATGTCGTTGACACTCGAGCCGGCACGCAGCGGCCGGCCTTCCGGGCCGGTCATGTAGGCCAGGCCACCCATCATCTGCACCACCTCGTCGAGGGCGGTGCGGTGGTCGTAGGGACCGGGCAGAAAACCCTTGTGCGAGACGTAGACGAGCTTCGGGTTCAGGGCCGACAGGGCGGGGTAGCCGAAGCCGAGCTTGGCCATCGTGCCGCCCTTGAAGTTTTCGCTGAACACATCGGCGCCGGCCACGAGCTTGAGCACGATCTCGCGGCCGCGCGGGTCGCGCGCGTCGACTGCCAGGCCCTTCTTGTTGCGGTTGAACATAGGGAAAAAACCGGCGCCCGAGCCGAGCAGCTTGCGCGTGTTGTCGCCGGCGATCGGCTCGACCTTGATGACCTCGGCACCCAGGTCGCCGAGGATCATGCCGCAGGTCGGGCCCATCACCATGTGGGTGAACTCGACGACACGGACGCCGGCGAGCGGCAAGGCCTGTTCAGACATTCACGGCCCCTTGAACAAATCCCTTCGGCACGCCCGCTTCGGGTGTCATGCCATAGATCGGTTCCTCCGGCAGCCCCGCCATCAGCGGTTCGCGCGCGGCCAGCAGCCGCTCGATGTTGACGCCGGTTTCCACGCCCATCGCCTCGAACATGAACACCAGGTCTTCGGTCACCACGTTGCCCGATGCGCCCGGCGCGTAAGGGCAACCGCCCAGGCCGCCGAGCGAGGCGTCGAAGGTGCGCACGCCCACCTCGAAGGCCGCCAGGCAGTTCGCCAGACCCAGGCCACGCGTGTTGTGCATGTGGGCGGCACCGGCGCGCTCGCCGATCTCGGCACGCAGGCGCTTGAACAAGCGCTGCACCTGGGCCGGGTTGGCGTGGCCGGTCGTGTCCGACAGACCGCATTCGTCGACCCCGGCGGCGATGAGTTCGCCCGCCATGCGGATCACGTCGTCTTCGGGCACGAGGCCCTGCAGCGTGCAGCCGAACGCCGTCGACATGCCGACTTCGAGTTGCACCTGCGGCGCGCGCTCGCGGCGCAGCGCGTCGATGCTGCGCACTTCTTCGATCATCTGTTCGCGCGTCTTGCGCACGTTGGCCAGCGAGTGCGCGGCGCTGGCCGAAACCGGCACCGTCAGTTTGTGCACACCCGCCGCGAGCGCCGCTTCGGCGCCGCGCAGGTTCGGCACCAGCGCCATCACCGTCAGGCCGGGCAGCGTCAGTGCGTGGGCGACGACCGCCGCGGCGTCGGCCATCTGCGGCAGGAGCTTGGCGGGCACGAAGGAGCAGACCTCGATCTCGCGCAGGCCGCTGGCATAGAGCGCGTCGATCCAGCGCAGCTTCGCGGCGGTGGGCATCGTCGCCTTCACGCTCTGCAGCCCGTCGCGCGGGCCGACTTCGCTGATCGTCACGTCGGGGGTGGGAGTCATCGGCGGGAGCTTAACCCCGCTGCCGGCCGTTGCCCCGGCCCGGATCAGCCCTTGCGCTCGGCCCGCAGCTTCGTCAGCTCGGCTTCGGCCAGGTCGATGCGCACCTTGCCGCCGGCCACGAGGCGTTTGGCGACTTCGTCGACTTCGCCGCCGAGCGCGCCCGCCATCATCGCGATGTTGTGCGCGTGCAAGGCCATGTGGCCTTTCTGGATGCCGGTGGTGGCCAACGCGCGCAAGGCCGAAAAGTTCTGCGCCAGGCCCACCGCCGCGATCGTGCGCGCCAGGCGCTCGGCCGAGTCCACACCGAGCATCTTCAGCGAGAGCCGCGCCATCGGGTGCGCCTTGGTCGCGCCACCGACCAGGCCGACCGCCATCGGCAGCTCGAGCGAGCCGGCGAGGTCGCCTTGCGCCGTGACTTCCCAGCGCGTCAGGCTGGCGTAGCGCCCGTCGCGTGCCGCATACGCGTGCGCGCCGGCCTCGACCGCGCGCGTGTCGTTGCCGGTGGCCAGCACCACCGCGCTGATGCCGTTCATGATGCCCTTGTTGTGGGTGGCGGCGCGGTACGGGTCGGCCTCGGCGAAGTGGCCGGCGAGCACGATGCCGTCGCGCACCGCGTCGCCGCCGATGTCGGCCGTGCGCCAGACGCAGCGCGCGCGTGCGAGCCGGCGGTCGGCCAGGTTGGAGAGGATGCGCAGATAGGTGCGCCCGCCGGTCCACGCGGCGATCGAGGGTGCGAGTTTTTCGGCCATCGTGTTGACGGCGTTGGCGCCCATCGCGTCGCGCGTGTCGACGATGATGTGGGTGATGACCATCGGCCCGGAGCGGGTGTCGAGCACCCGGATCTCGAGCTCGCGGAAGCCGCCGCCGAGCTTCACGAGCACCGGATCGCACTCGTTGCAGATCGCGCGGATCTCGTCGAGGTGTTCGAGGATGCTCAGGCGCGCGTGGGCCGGGTCGCTCACGCCCACCAGCTGCACCTGCGCGATCATCAGCGTGCCCGACATCGAGGTGACGAAGCCGCCGTTGTCGTAACACTGGCGCGCCGCGTTGCACACCGCCGCCACGACGGAAGACTCTTCGGTGGCCATCGGCACGAGCACGTCGCGCCCGTCGACCTTCATGTTGGTCGCCACGCCGACCGGAATGGCCATCGTGCCGACCATGTTCTCGATCAGGTGGTCGGCGACTTCCGGCGTCAGGCTGCCGGTGTTGGCCAGCAGTGCGCGGTCGGCGTCGTCGAGGCCGACGATGCCGGCGACTCGTGCGATGCGCTCGGCGACGCTCTGTTTGTGGAAGCCGGCGATGCGGCTGGAGTAGGCGGTGGTCATGGCGGTTCGGTGGGTGGATTCAGTGTTTGCCGAGGTAGGCCTCGCGCACGGCGGGGTCGTTCAGGAGTTCGCGGGCCGAGCCGCTCGAGGTGATCTCGCCGGTCTTCAGCACGTAGGCGCGGTCGGCCACCTTCAGCGCCTGGTTGGCCATCTGCTCGACCAGCAGGATCGTCACGCCGCGGGCCTTCAGCGCGCGGATCACGCCGAAGATTTCTTTGACGATCAATGGCGCGAGGCCCAGCGAAGGTTCGTCGAGCAACAGCAGCTTCGGCCGGGCCATCAATGCGCGGCTGATCGCGAGCATCTGCTGTTCACCGCCGCTGAGCGTGCCGGCGAGCTGGTGCTGGCGCTCCTGCAGGCGCGGGAAGGTGGCGAACTGCGCGGCGATGTCGGCGCCGATCGCGGCGTCGCCGTCAGCGCGCAGGTAGGCGCCGAGCACCAGGTTGTCGCGCACGCTCTGGTCGGCGAAGACCTGCCGGCCTTCGGGCGATTGCGCGATGCCGAGGCCGACGCGCCGGTGTGCCGGCACGGTGGCGAGGTCGGCGCCTTCGAAGCTGATCGCACCGCCCGCCGCCGGTTCCAGCCCCGAGATCGCGCGCATCAACGTGCTCTTGCCGGCGCCGTTGCCGCCGATCAGCGTGACCACTTCGCCACTCCGCACTTCCAGGCTCACACCTTTCAGCGCTTCGATGGCGCCGTAGTTCACGCGCAGGTCGGTGATCTTCAGCATGCCGGGGCTCCTGCGAGCGCGGGCAACGCCGTGTCGTCGTCATCCTCGTCCACGCCCAGGTAGGCCTTGATGACGAGCGGGTTGCGCTGCACTTCGGTCGGTGTGCCTTCGGCGATCTTCACGCCGTGGTCGAGCACGACCACGTGGTCGGAGACGGCCATCACCAGGTCCATGTGGTGTTCGATCAGCAACACGGTGATGCCGCTGGTGGCGATGCGCCGGATCAAGGCCGTGAGCGCCTCGGTCTCCTGCGGGTTCAGGCCGGCCGCGGGTTCGTCGAGCAGCAGCAGGCGCGGTTGCGTGGCGAGCGCGCGCGTGAGTTCCAGGCGCCGCTGCAGGCCGTAGGGCAGGCTGCCGGCGAGATCGTGTGCACGTTCGGTGAGGCCGACGAAACGCAGCAAGCGCACCGCCTGCTCGCGCGCATCGCGCTCCTCCGCACGCGCGCTGCGCCAGCCGACGAGGCTGGGCCAGAAGCCGACCGCCAGGTGCGGGTGCAGGCCCACGAGCACGTTGTCGAGCACGCTCATGTGCGGGAACAGTTTCAGGTTCTGGAAGGTGCGGCCCATGCCGCGCTGGCACACCTCGCTCGCGCCGCAGCGGGTGATGTCGGCACCGGCGAACTCGATGCGGCCGCGGTCCGGCGCGACGATGCCCGAGAGGATGTTCAAGAGCGTCGTCTTGCCTGCGCCGTTCGGGCCGATCAGCGCATGCACGTGGCCGGCACGCAGTTCGAGGTTGACATCGTTCGTGGGCACCACGCCGCCGTAGGCCTTGTGCACGCCCGTGGCGCGCAGCAGAACGTGATGCTCGCGCAGCATCACGTCGTTCGCGTCGCGCGCGGCCGGGTAGCGGGGTTGCCATTCGCCTTCGGCCACCGGCAAGTTGTCCGGGCGATGCAGCCCCGGCCACAGACGGTTGCCGAGGGCGCGCAGGGCACCGGCCAGGCCTTGCGGCATCGCGTACAGCGCGAACAACAGCAGCGCGCCGTAGCTGAAGTGCTGCAGGCCGGGCCAGCGGGCGAGGAAGGCGTCCATCAGCGTCAGCACCACCGCGCCGAGGGCCGGGCCCATCACCGACGGCCCGCCGAAGAGCACGATCAGCAGCAGGAAGATCGAGAGGTTGAAGCTGATGAAGTCGGAGTTGATGTACTGGTTCTGTTGCGCCACCAGCGCCCCGGCCACGCCGCAGGTGACCGCGCTGATCACGAAGGCCAGCACCTTCATGCGGTAGACGTTCACGCCGACACTTTCGGCGGCCACCTCGGCCGCCTGCACGGCCTGCAGCGCACGGCCGAACTTGCCCCGCAGCAGCGTGCGCAGCAGCAAGTGCGTGACCAGTGCGATCGCGAGCACCAGCCAGGCCCATTCGCGGATCCCCAACATCTTGCCGCCCACCGTCGGCGGCAACACGCCGTAGATCCCGGCCTGCCCGCCGAACACTTGCCATTCGGTGACGACCTTCTCGACCACGATGCCGAAGCCGATCGTCACCATCGCGAGCGACGGGCCTTTCACGCGCAGCGAGGGCAGGGCGATCACGACGCCGAACACCGCGGAGACGACCGCCGCGGCGATCAACGCCAGCCACGGGTTCCAGCCCGCCTGCGCGGTGAGCAAGGCCGCGGTGTAGGCACCCACCGCGAACAGGCCGGCGTGGCCGAGCGACTTCTGGCCGCTCCAGCCGACCAGCACGTTCAGCCCGGCGGCGGCGAGGTAGTACACACCGGCGCTGAAGATGATCTTCAGATAGAACTCGTTCGACAGCATCCACGGCCCGGCCACGGCCGCGAGCACGGCAACGGCGAACCAGACCCGGTGTTGGCTCAAGAGCGTGCCCATGCCGCTCACACCTTCTCGAACGGCTTCTGGCCGAACAAACCTTCGGGCTTGATCACCAGCACCGCGATGATCAAGACGAAGATCGTGATCTCGCGCAGCTCGGCGCGCCACAGGCCCACCAGCGCTTCGATCACGCCGAGCAGAAAACCACCGGCGATGCAGCCGCGCGGATTCGTGAGCCCACCGACGATGGCCGACGAAAATGCCTTCAGCGCGATCGTCAGGCCCATGAAGACCGAGGCCGTGGTGATCGGCGCGATCAGCAGCCCGGCCATGCCCGCCAGCCCCGACGACGTGACGAAAGCCAGCACCACGATCGCACCGACGTTGATGCCCATCAACGCCGCCGCCTGCGGGTTCGCGGCCACCGCGCGCACCGCCTTGCCGATGCGGGTGCGGCGCAGCACGTGGTCGAGCGCCAGCATCACGACAGCAGTGGTGGCGAGCACCAGGATTTCCTGCGGCCGGATGCCGGCGCCGAAGACGCGGATCACGCCTTCACCGAGCGGCGAAGGCATCGCCACCGAACCCGCGCCCCAGATCGCCAGCGCCGTGTTCTGCAGGATGATGCCGAAGCCGATCGTGCTCATCACCCAGGCCATGCCGGTCATGCCGAAGAACGGACGCACGGCGATGAAGTACATCAATGCGCCCAGCACGCCGAGCACCACGACCGACGCGACCAGCGCGCCCGAATAACGCCACAGTGACACGTCGGCCGCCGAGAGCACGCCCACTGGCCCTTTGCCGGCGAGTAGCAGCAGCGTCGCCACGCCGACGAACGCGCCGCCGACGAGAAACTCGCCCTGGCCGAAATTCAGCGTGCGTGTGGTGGTGTGGGTGATGCTGAAGCCCAGGGCGACGAGGGCGTAGATGCCCCCGAGCGCCAGGCCGCTCATCAGCGCCTGCAGCAGATTGGTCATGAGCGGCCTGCGGGCCTCGATGGTCGAAGAGAGGTCAGCGCTTGAAGTCGGCGGCGGTGAAGCTCTTGGTCACGGCGTCGCTGTACGCGGTCACCTTGCCGTCCTTCCACTTGCCGAGCTGGAAGTCTTCGACACCCAGTGCTTCGTGCTTGGTCTTGCTGAATGGCTGGTTGTAGAGCTTGACGATGCCTTGTGTGTCGAGCTTGCCTTCGAGCGCCGCGGCCACCTTCTCGCCGTCGGCCGAACCCGCCTGCTTGATGGCCGAGGCCAGCAGCATCACCGAGTCGTAGGCCTGTGCCGCACTCACGAAAGTCACCATCTGCGGATAGCGGGCGCGTACGCGGGTGGCCAGCGCACTGGCGCGGGCGTTGGCGTCTTCGGCGGTGGAGGTGGCGAACACCAGGTGCTCGGCCAGCTTCGGCCCGGCGGTGTTCAGCAGCACCGAACTCATGTTGCCCCAGGTGCCGATGGCCGTCGGCATGTAGGCGATCTTCTCCATGCTGCGCAGCGTGTGGGCGTTGCCGTCGGCCAGGCCGTAGATCAAGACCGTGTCGGCACCGGCGTCGCGGATCTTCGCGAGCTGCGCCGTCATGTCGGTGTCTTTCGGGCCGAACTTCTCGACCGCCACCGGCGCCAGGCCATGCAGCGCCAGCACCTCGGTCGCGTCTTTCACGCCCTGCGTGCCGAAGCCGGTCGAGTCGGCGATGAACGCGATCTTCTTGCCCTTGCTCGACTTGACCGCGTAGGCCAGCAGCAGCGCCACCTGCTCGCGGTCGACCATCGAGACGCGGAAGATGTAGTTCTGCGCTTCGGCAGCGTAACGCCGCGTGATGTCGGTGGCGGTGGCGACCGGCACGATCACCGGGACCTTCTTCTGCTGCGGAATGTGCAGCCAGGCCAGTGCATTGCCCGAGTTGGTGGGGCCGATCACGGCCACGACCTTCTCGTTGTCGATCAGCTCGGTCATGTTCTGGATCGACTTCGGCGGTGCACCGGTGTCGTCGCGCACCACGGCCACGAGCTTCTTGCCGAGCACGCCGCCGGCCTTGTTGATGTCGTCGATCGCCAGCTCGAAACCGTGGCGCGCCGCCAGGCCGAGCTCGGCCGCGGCCGTGCCGGACTGGTCGGCATTGAAGCCGACCTTGATGTCCTGCGCTTGCGCTACAGCGGGGCCGAACACACCGGCCGAGGCCAGGGCGATGGCGAGCGCGCGGCGGCGCAGGGAAAACGGAACGGTGTGGGTGTCGAACATGGATGTCTCCTGGTGGGGTGGCGGTGTTCTTGTGGCCCGAACTTTAAGCGCCGCTGTACCAGTTGATAAAGGTACGGTTTCGAGGGACAGTGACCCACATGACGCCGGCGGCCGCGAAAGCTGTCATATTCGGTTCACCCCGACCTTCGCCCTGTCGCAGACCATGCCCAAGCCCGCGCCGATCGCGTCTTCCCTCGCCGATTCGATGGCGCGCCAGATCGCCGAAGGTGCGTTCAAGCCCGGCGACAAGCTGCCTTCGCTGCGCGCGCTGGCCACGCTGCACGGCTACGCGAAGAACACGGTGGTGGCGGCGTTCGAGCTGCTGGTGGCGCGTGGCCTGGTCGAGCCGCGGCGCGGTTCGGGTTATTTCGTGAAAGCGATGGCGCAAGGCGCGGCCGTGGAAGACAGCGCCGGCTCGCTCGGCCGCGCGATGGACATCGTCTGGATGATCCGCGAGCAGTTCAAGCCCGCGCCCGACGCGCTGCCGGTCGGCGACGGCTTTCCGCCGGTCGAGTGGCTCGCCGACGTTCGCCTCGACAAGTACCACCACAAGGTGGTGCGCACCGGCCTGGGCTCGAGCTTCCGCTACGGCACCCGCTTCGGCTACGCGCCGCTGCGCGAGCACCTGGTGAGCAAGCTCGCCGACTTCGGCGTCGAAGCCGAGTCGCGCCAGATCGTGCTCACGCACGGCGCGAACGACGCGCTCGACCTGGTCGTGCGTTACTTCGTGCCGCCCGGTGGCGTGGTGCTGGTCGACGACCCCGGCTACTACATGCTGTACGCCAAGCTCAAGCTCGCCGGCGCGCGCATTCTGGGCGTGCCGCGCGAGCCCGACGGGCCCGACCTCGCGGCGCTCGAACAGCTGCTGATCACGCACAAGCCGCGCTTGTTCTTCACGCAGTCGGTGGCGCACAACCCGACCGGCTCCGACACCTCGCCGGCCAAGGCCTTCCGCATCCTGCAGCTCGCGCAGGCGCACAACCTGCTGATCGTCGAGAACGATTCCCTGGCCGACTTCAAGCCGACCGCGGCGGCGCGCTTGTCGTCGCTCGACCAGCTCGAACGCACGATCTACATCGGCAGCTTCTCGAAGTCTTTTTCGGCCGCCTTGCGGGTCGGTTTCGTCGCCTGCAATGCCGATCTGGCGAGCGACCTGGCCGACCTGAAAGCGCTGGTGCACGTCAACAGCTCGGAATACTGCGAACGCATGCTCGACGTGATCCTCGGCGAAGGCCGCTACCAGCGCCACCTGGCGCGCCTGCGTTCGCGCATCGGCGCTGCCACGCTGCGCGCGCAGGCGCTGCTCGACGAGCTCGGCGCCACGGTCTTCGTGCGCACGCCGCATTCGCTGTACCTGTGGGCGGCCTTGCCCGGCGTGCCCGATTCGCTGGCGCTGGCGCGCGAGCTGCTGCCACGCGGGGTGATGCTGGCGCCGGGGCGCATTTTCTGCGTCGACTCGGCCAGCCCGTCGCCGTGGTCACGCTTCAACGTCGGCGCGCTGGCCGATGCGAAGGTGCAATCGGTGTTGCTGGAAACGCTTCGGGGCAGGGCGCGCGCGTCGCCGGCGGACTGAGGGCCGCAGCGTCGGCCAAGTTGCGCGAAGGCGCGCTCTTTGCGCACTTGGCGTGACATTTTCGAGCTTCGTGCTGATTCCGCTCAGGCCCGCGAACCAAGGCCCGGCCAGGCACCAATCTCACCCATCACTTTCAGTGGCTCCCGCAAGTCCTTATTTTTGAACGTGTTTTGGAGCGGAGCTGGGTTTAAAATCAGCGCTAAGTCCTTGATTCCATTGATTTTTGTTTACATCTTGAATTGACCGGGTCGCCCCCGTCCGCTACAGTGGCACAAAGTGCACTTTAGTGGATGTTTGTGGCAAACAACGTGTTTCAAGGGCCCGCGGCCCTGACGCTGGACAGCAAGGGACGCATCGCCATGCCTGCGCGTCACCGCGAGCTGCTGGCCACGATGGGCGTCAACCAGCTCACGATCACGAAACACCCCGAAGGCTCTTTGATGATATTCCCGCGCCCGGCGTGGGAGACGTTCTCCGAGCGCATCGCGGCGCTGCCGATGGGCGGTGGCGCGTGGCGCCGGGTGTTCCTCGGCAATGCGATGGAGGTCGAGATCGACGCGTCGTCGCGTTTTCTCGTGCCGCCCGAGCTGCGCACGTCGGCCGGCCTGGTGCGCGACCTGATGCTGCTCGGCATGGGCAGCCACTTCGAGCTCTGGGACGCGCAGCGCTACGCCGAATACGAAGCCAAGGTCATGCAGTCGGAAATGCCCGAATCGCTGAAGAGTTTCAGTTTCTGATCGACGGATTTCCATGGACCCTCGCAGCGACTGGCAACACACCACCGTCTTGCTGGCCGAAGCGATCGACGCTCTCGTGACCACGCCGGCCGGCATCTACGTCGACGGCACCTTCGGCCGCGGCGGGCATTCGCGCGCGCTGCTCGAGCGCCTCTCGCCCGAAGGCCGGCTGATCGCCATCGACCGCGACCCGCAGGCGGTCGAAGCCGCAAGCGCCGGCGCCACCCGCATCGACGACCCGCGCTTTTCGATCCACCACACGAGCTTCGCGCACCTGGTGCCGCTGCTGGCCTCGCTCGGCGTGAGCCGGGTCGACGGCCTGCTGCTCGACCTGGGCGTTTCGTCTCCGCAGATCGACAACCCCGAGCGTGGTTTCAGCTTCCGTTTCGACGGCCCGCTGGACATGCGCATGGACACCACCCGCGGCGAGAGCGCGGCAGAGTTTCTGGCCCGCGCCGATGTGCGCCAATTGACGGAGGTGATTCGTGACTATGGGGAAGAACGGTTTGCTCTACAGGTTGCAAAGGCGCTTGTTGCTCGGCGCGAAAGCGGGAACCCTGTTCGAACCACAGGCGAGCTTTCCAACGTCGTGGCTGGTGCGGTCAAAACCCGCGAAGCGGGCCAGAACCCTGCAACGCGCACATTTCAAGCTCTTCGGATTTTCGTCAACGCCGAGCTTGAGGAGCTCGAACAAGGCCTGAGCGCCTCCCTCGACGTGCTGGCGCCCGGCGGCCGGCTCGTCGTGATCAGCTTTCACTCGCTCGAAGACCGCATCGTCAAGACCTTCGTCGCGAGCGAGAGCAAGCACGTGTTCGACCGGCGCGCGCCGTTCGCCGAGCCGAAGGCGATGCGCCTGCAGTCGATCGCGCGGGTGAAACCCGGTGACGACGAAGTGCGCAGCAACCCGCGCTCGCGTTCGGCGGTGATGCGCGTCGCCGAGCGCACCGACGTCGGAGTCGCGGCATGACGCGGCTCAATGTGCTGCTGCTCGTGGCGCTGATCATCAGCAGCCTGTACCTCGTGCGCGTGTCGCACGATTCGCGCCGCCTGTTCGCCGAGCTCGACCGCGCGCGCAACGAAGAGCGCCTGCTCGACAGCGAACACGAGCGCCTGCGCTCCGAAAAACAGTCGCAGGCGACGCCGCTGCGGGTCGAGAAAACCGCGCGCGACAAGCTGGCGATGCGCAGCGCCACGCCCGCCGTCACGCAGTACGTCACTTACGCGCAGGCCGCCTCGGGCAGCGCCAGCGGGAGCGAACGATGAGCTGGTTCGGTTTGAAGCCGCCCGGCGGCCCGAAGAAGAGCGCGGCGCGCTCGGGCGCCACGCCGAGCGCACGCAGCGTCAACTACTCGACCAGCCCGCTGCTCGCGTCGAAAACGCCGCCGTGGCGTTCGAAGTTCCTCGTCGCGCTGGTGGGCCTGAGCTTCTGCATCCTGCTCGGCCGTGCGGTCTACGTGCAGATCATCGGCACCGAGTTCTTCCTGAAGCAGGGCGAGATCCGCTACGCGCGCTCGCTCACGCTGCCGGCGAGCCGCGGCCGCATCCTCGACCGCAACGGCCAGATCCTCGCTTCCAGCGTGCCGGCTTCGTCGCTGTGGGCGATCCCGAAAGACTTGCAAGCCGACAAGGCCGAGCGCCGCCAGCTCGCCAAGCTGATCGGCATGACGCCGCAGGAGCTCGAAGGCCGCCTCGACGACAACACCAACTTCGTCTGGCTCAAACGCCTGGCCGACGACCAGGTCGCGAAAGACGTGCTCGCGCTCAACCTGAAGGGCATTCACCAGCTGCGCGAGTACAAGCGCAAGTACCCCGAAGGCGAAGCGGCCACGCACGTGGTCGGGTTCACCAACGTGGAAGACCGTGGCCAGGACGGCATCGAACTCGCGTTCGAAAAAGACCTGGCGGGCCGCGACGGCTCGCGCCGTGTCATCAAGGACCGGCTCGGCCGCGTGGTCGAGGACATCGGCGACAGCGTGGCGCCGGTCGACGGGCGCGACATCACGCTGTCGATCGACTCGAAAGTGCAGTTCTTCGCCTACCAGCGCATCCGCGACGCCGTGGCCGAGCACAAGGCCCAGGCCGGCAGCGTGGTCGTGCTCGACGCGCAGAGCGGCGAGTTGCTGGCGCTGGCCAACTTCCCGAGTTATTCGCCGGCCGACCGCCGCAACCTGAGCGGTGCGCAACTGCGCAACCGCGCCGTGACCGACACCTTCGAGCCCGGCTCGACGATGAAACCCTTCATCGCCGCCTGGGCGATGGAGAGCGGCCGTGTCACGCCCAACACCGTGATCCCCACTGCGCCGGGCCGCATGACCCTCACCGGCTCGACCATCACCGACGCGCACCCGCGCGGCGACCTCACGGTGGCCGAGGTGATCCAGAAGTCGAGCAACGTCGGCGTCGTGAAGATGGCGATGCAGTTCACGCCGCGCGAGATGTGGGAGCTCTACGCGCAGGTCGGCTTCGGTCAGAAACCTCAGATCGGTTTCCCCGGCGCCGTGACCGGCCGGCTGCGCCCCTACAAGACCTGGCGCCCGATCGAGCAGGCGACCATGAGTTACGGCTACGGCCTGTCGGCCTCGCTGCTGCAGATCGCGCACGCCTACACCGCGTTCGCGCACGATGGCGAGGTGATCCCGGTGACGCTGAGCCGCACCCCCGACGCGCCCGAAACGCCGCTCGTCGGCCAGCGCGTGTTCTCGGCGAAGACGGCGCAGGCGGTGCGCGAGATGCTGCAGATGGCCGCCGGCCCCGGTGGCACCGGCCCGAAAGCGCAGGCCATGGGCTACACGGTGGGCGGCAAGTCGGGCACCGCCTACAAACAGGAAGGCAAGGGCTACGCGACCAAGAAATACCGCTCGTGGTTCGTGGGCATGGCGCCGATCGTCAACCCGCGCATCATCGTGGCGGTGATGGTCGACGAACCGAACGCCGGCAAGTGGTACGGCGGCGACGTGGCGGCGCCGGTCTTCAGCCAGGTCGTGCAGCAGACGCTGCGCACGCTCGGCGTGCAACCCGACCTGGAAGTGAAGACGCAGATCATCACGCACGAAGTGCCGGCCGTGGAGGAGAGCTTCTGATGGCCCTGCACCGGCTTGCCAACGTCGACGCTGCGCTCGGCTGGTTCGCGCAGCGCGGCGTGCGCGCGCTCACGACCGACAGCCGGCGCGTGCAGCCGGGGCATGCGTTCATCGCGTGGCCGGGCTATGCGGTCGACGGGCGGCAGTTCGTGGCGAACGCGCTCGCTTCGGGGGCGGCCGCGTGCCTGGTCGAGGCGGACGGCATGGAAGCGTTCGCGCTCGAAGAGCGCGCCGAGGTGGCCGCGATGCATGGCCTGAAAGCGAGCACCGGCGCGCTTGCCAGCGGCTTCATGGGCTCGCCCAGCGAACACCTGCGCGTGATCGCCGTGACCGGCACCAACGGCAAGACCTCGACCGCGTGGTGGGTCGCACAAGCCCTGTCCGCCCTCGGCCGGCGCTGCGGCGTGGTCGGCACGCTCGGCGTCGGTGAGCCGCCGTCGCCCGGAAAGAATGCAGAGATCGAATTCACCGGCCTGACGACACCCGACCCGGTGACGCTGCAGGCCGGCTTCAAGCGTTTTGTCGACGCCGGCTTCGAGGCCTGCGCGATCGAGGCCTCGTCGATCGGCGTGAGCGAACACCGCCTGGCCGGCACGCACATCGACGTGGCGCTGTTCACCAACTTCACGCTCGATCATCTCGACTACCACGGCTCGATGCAGGCCTACTGGCAGGCCAAGGCCGCGCTGTTCGCGTGGCCCGGTCTGAAGGCCGCGGTCTTGAACATCGACGACGTGCAGGGCGCCACGCTGGCGCCGACGCTCGATGCTTCCGCGATCGACGTGTGGACGTATTCGGTGGCGCAACCCGCGCGGCTGCGCGCCAGCGACGTGAAGTACGTCGACGGTGGCCTGAGCTTCGTGCTGCAGGAAGGCGCGGCGCAGGTGGCGGTGGCCACGCGCCTGATCGGCGACTACAACGTCTCGAACCTGCTCGCGGTGATCGGTGGTTTGCGCGCTTCGGGCGTGACGCTGGCGGACGCCGCGCGTGTGTGTGCCACGCTGACGCCCGTGCCCGGCCGCATGCAGCGGGTCGTCGCCGACACGTCGGCCGGCCCGGAAGTCGTGGTCGACTACGCTCACACGCCCGACGCGCTCGAGAAGGCGCTGCTCGCTTTGCAACCCTTCGCCGCGCAACGCGGCGGAAAACTCTGGTGCGTGTTCGGCTGCGGTGGCAACCGCGACGCCGGCAAGCGCCCGCTGATGGGGGCGCTGGCACAGCGCCTGGCCGGGCGTGTCGTGATCACCAGCGACAACCCGCGCTTCGAGGCACCGGCCTTCATCACGCTGCAGATCGTCGCCGGCCTGGCCGGCCACCAGGAGCGTGTGACCGTGGTCGAAGAACGCCGCGCCGCGATCCGCTACGCGCTGCGCGAAGCCGACGCACGCGACGTGATCCTGATCGCCGGCAAGGGCCACGAGGACTACCAGGACATCCGTGGCGTGAAGCTGCCGTTCTCCGACGTGGCCGAAGCCTCGGCCGGGTTGGCGCTGCGGGGAGCGCAAGCATGATGACGCTCGCGCAGGCGCACGCGCTGCTGCCCGGCGCCACGCTCGTCGGCGACGGCGCCACCGAGTTGCTGCGTGTGCACAGCGACACGCGCAGCCTGCGCGCCGGTGACCTGTTCGTGGCGCTCAAGGGCGAGCGCTTCGACGCGCACGACTTCCTCGCGCAGGCCAAGGCCAACGGCGCGATCGCGGCGCTTGCCGAGCGTGGCCTGGCCGAAGCCGGCCTGCCCGGCCTGCAAGTCGCCGACACGCAGGCCGCGCTGACTGCACTCGCACGTGCCTGGCGCCAGCGCATCCAGCTGCCGCTGATCGCGGTCACCGGCAGCAACGGCAAGACCACGGTCACGCAGATGATCGCGACCATCCTGCGTGCGTGGCTCGGCGACGCGGCCTTCGCGACTGCCGGCAACTTCAACAACCACATCGGCGTGCCGCTCACCTTGCTCGGCCTGCGCCAGGACGCGCACACCTGGCACCGCGCCGGCGTCGTCGAGCTCGGCATGAACCACCCCGGTGAGATCGCCGAACTCGCGGCGATTGCCGCGCCCACCGTCGCACTCGTCAACAACGCGCAGCGCGAACACCAGGAATTCATGGCCAGCGTGGACGCGGTGGCGCGCGAAAACGGCACGGTGATCTCTGCGCTCGGTGCGACCGGCGTGGCCGTGTTCCCGGCCGACGAAACCCACGCCGCGCTCTGGCACGCACTGGCCGGCACCCGCCCGACGCTGACCTTCGCCCTGCAAGGCGAGGCCGACCTGACCTGCCACGCCGAATGGAACGGCGACGCGCCCGCGCCGCACTGGGCCGTGATGATGCAGACCCCCGCCGGTGCGATCGCCTTGCAGTTGCACGTGGCCGGCTGGCACAACGTCAAGAACTCGCTCGCGGCCGCTGCGTGTGCGCTCGCTGCCGGCTGCCCGCTCGACGCGATCGGCCGCGGGTTAGAGGCCTTCGAGCCGGTGAAAGGCCGCTCGCAGGTCAAGTCGTTCACGCGCAACGAGCAGAGCGTGACGCTGATCGACGACACCTACAACGCCAACCCCGACTCGGTGCGCGCCGCGATTGACGTGCTTGCCACGATGCCCGGCCCGCGCTGGCTGGTGCTCGGCGACATGGGCGAGGTGGGCGACGAGGGCCCGGCGTTTCACCACGAGGTCGGCGCCTACGCGAAAGCGCGTGGCATCGACACGCTGTGGGTGGCCGGCAGCATGAGCACGCACAGCGCCCAGGCCTTCGCCGGCGCGCGCCATTTCGACGCCGTGCCGTCGTTGATCGCGGCGCTGGCGCAGGCGCCGGCCTGCCGTTCGGTGGTGGTGAAAGGTTCGCGTTTCATGCGCATGGAGCAGGTCGTGTCGGCATTGATGAATCCCGCTGGAGTGCCGCATGCTGCCTAGCCTGGCCTCGTGGTTGCAAACGCTGTCGCCGGAGTTCGGCTTCTTCCGCGTGTTCCAGTACCTGACCTTCCGTGCCGTGATGGCGGCGATGACGGCGATGCTGATCGGCCTGGCTTTCGGGCCCTGGGTGATCCGCCGCCTCACGGAATTGAAGATCGGCCAGCCGATCCGCGACTACGGCGTGGAGTCGCACCTGATCAAGAGCGGCACGCCGACGATGGGCGGCGTGTTGATCCTGATCGGCATCGTCGTGTCCACCCTGTTGTGGTTCGACTGGAGCAACCGCTTCGTCTGGATCGTGCTCGTCGTGACGCTGGGCTTCGGCGCGATCGGCTGGGTCGACGACTGGCGCAAGGTGGTGCAGAAGAACCCCGAAGGCATGGCCTCGGGCGAGAAGTACTTCTGGCAGTCGGTGATCGGCCTGGTCGCGGCGCTCTACCTCGCGTTCAGCGTCTCGGAAACCTCGAACCTGCGGGTGCTGGAACTGTTCCTGCGCTGGGTGCAGAGCGGCTTCTCGAACGACCTGCCGCCCAAGGCCGACCTGATCGTGCCCTTCTTCAAGACCATCAGCTACCCGCTCGGTGTGTTCGGCTTCATCGCGCTGACCTACTTCGTGATCGTCGGCGCCAGCAACGCGGTGAACCTGACCGACGGCCTGGACGGCCTGGCGATCATGCCGGTCGTGATGGTCGGCTCCGCGCTCGGTGTGTTTGCCTACGTGACCGGCAGTTCGGTCTACAGCAAGTACCTGCTGTTCCCCTACATCCCGGGCACCGGCGAGCTGCTGATCTTCTGCGCCGCGATGGCCGGGGCGGGCCTGGCGTTCCTGTGGTTCAACACCCACCCGGCGCAGGTCTTCATGGGCGACGTGGGCGCGCTCTCGCTCGGCGGCGCGCTCGGCACCATCGCCGTGATCACGCGCCAGGAAATCGTGCTCGGCATCATGGGCGGCGTGTTCGTGGCCGAAGCGCTGTCGGTGATGTTGCAGGTCAGCTGGTTCAAGTTCACGAAGAAGCGCTTCGGCACCGGCCGGCGCATCTTCAAGATGGCGCCGCTGCACCACCACTTCGAGAAATCGGGCTGGAAGGAAACGCAGGTCGTCGTGCGCTTCTGGATCATCACGATGCTGCTGTGCCTGGTCGGTCTCGCGAGCCTGAAGCTGCGTTGATGGACTACCTGAAAGACACCTCCGTTCTCGTGCTCGGCCTGGGCGAATCGGGCCTGGCGATGGCGCGCTGGTGCGCGCGTTTCGGGGCGCAGGTGCGGGTCTGGGACTCGCGTGACACGGCGCCGAACGCGGCCGCGCTGGCCGAGCACGTGCCTTCGGCCGTGTTGCTGCAAGGCCCGCTGACCGACGAGCACTTCGCCGGCGTGAAGCTGGTGCTGAAGAGCCCCGGCCTGTCGCCGCTCGACGCGGCCATCGCCGCGCCGCTGAAGCGTGTCGCCGACACCGGCATCCTGGTGCAGGGCGAACTCGACCTGTTCGCCCGCGCGCTCGCCGACCTGAAGGCCGAGCGCGCCTATGCGCCCAAGGTGATCGCGATCACCGGCACCAACGGCAAGACCACCACGACCGCGATGGCCGCGATGCTGGTCAAACGCGCCGGCCAGCGCGTGGCGGTGGCCGGCAACATCGGGCCGACGATGTTGCAGACGCTGGCCGACGCGCTCGACCTGGAGCCCACCGCCGTGGCCCCTGCCGCAGCCGAACCGGCGCCGCCGTCGATCGAGACCGGCGACGCGTCCGAGCCGGCCGACGAAGAAGCGGAAGTGCCGGCCACCGCGGTGATCGACGCCGACGACGACACGCCGGTGCCCATCGTCCTGCCGCCGCCACCGCCCGCCGAGCCGGTGTTCGAACACCTGCCC
>Ga0073925_1000013_pt1 | contig 64152 bp, 59 predicted proteins | sample GWRWT4_21May14_FD_70952 | JGI IMG/M metagenome (GOLD analysis project Ga0073925, IMG submission 70952) | Sand microcosm microbial communities from a hyporheic zone in Columbia River, Washington, USA - GW-RW T4_21-May-14 | ecosystem: Engineered > Artificial ecosystem > Sand microcosm >...
GGCGAAACATCGAGTCGGCGTCCACGCACACCAGGTCGCTCGCCTCGGCGCGCGGGCGGCGCCGCTTGCCGTGGCCGAGCACGACGAAGCGTGTGTCGGCGACCGGCGCGTTCGGTGCCATCGCGCGCAGCTCGGCCACCGCCGGCACCCCGGGCCCGGGCAGGATCAGCCAGAGCCCGAGCCCCGCGGCCTGCGGCATCGCGGCCGCCACGGCGAGGCTCGCCGCACGCTCGACCCGCACGCCGGCGTGCACGAGGTGGCTGGCCAGATCGTCGGCGAGCGGCAGCTCGGTGCCGACGATGCGGCAACGCAGGCCCGCGGCCCAGGCCGAGCCATCGGGGTCGATGGTCGTGCCGGCATCCGCGAGCGCGTCGAAGTGCAGCCGCACCGTGAAGGTCGAGCCTTGCCCCGGCGCGCTGCGCACCGCGATCTCGCCGCCCATCAGGTTCACCAGCATGCTCGAGATCGCCAGGCCCAGCCCGGTGCCGCCGAAGCGCCGCGTGGTCGAGGCGTCGGCCTGGGTGAAGGGCGTGAACAGCCGCGTCACGGTGGGTTCGTCCATGCCGATGCCGTTGTCGGTCACGCTCAGGTCCACGGTCACACGCTGCGCCGCGCGTGCGACCAGTTCCACGCGCACCGAGACCTGGCCGAGCTGGTCGCGCCCGCTCGAGAACTTGATCGCGTTGGCGGCCAGGTTCACGAGCACCTGGCGCAGCCGGGTCTCGTCGCCCGAGAGCGTGCGCGGAATGCGCGGGTCGACGAACAGCGCCAGCCGGATGCCGGCCTTCAGCGCCATGTGGTCGAGCATCGCCGACACCTTCTCGACCACGCCCGACAGATCGATCGGCGCGCAGTCGATCTGCAGCTTGCCGGCCTCGATCTTCGAGAAGTCGAGGATGTCCTCGATGATCTCGAGCAGCGAAAACGCCGAGTCGCGGATCAGGTCGACCATCTCGACCTGGTAGCCCTTCAGGCTGGTCTGGTGCAACACGTCGACCATGCCGATCACGCCGTTCATCGGCGTGCGGATCTCGTGGCTCATGGTCGCGAGAAAGGCCGACTTGGCGCGGTTCGCCTGCTCGGCTTCGTCACGCGCCTGCGTCACTTCGGCGGTGCGCTCGCGCACCCGGCCTTCGAGATCGGCGTTGAGCCGGCGCAGCACGTCTTCGTTCTGCTTGCGCTCGCTGATGTCGCGTGCCACGTGCACGAAGTGCGAATACACGTTGCCCTCGGTGCGCACCGGCACGATGTCGAACTCGACCCAGTGCGCTTCGCCCGCCCGGTTGTAGGCCACCAGTTCGGTGTGGACCGGCTCGAAACGGGCGCGCGCCGCGCCGATGCGCGCCAGCTCGGCGCGGTCGGTCTGCGGGCCGTGCAGCATGGCCAGCGTCTTGCCGATCGCATCTTCGCGTGCATGGCCGGTCATGCGCACGAACGCGTCGTTGACGAAGATGATCTGCGGGCCGGCCGGGTTCTGCAGCGCGGCGTCGGTGATCATCACGATGTCGTTCAACTGCGAGACGCTGGCTTCCATCAGTTCGAGCTGCAGGCGCTCGCCGCGCTCGGCGGTCACGTCGCGGAACGACACCGCCAGGCCTTCTTCCGACGGGTAGGCCGAGACCCGGAACCAGGCACCGAAGGGCGCGTAGTGGGCCTCGAAGGTGACGGCCACCTTGTCGGCCACCGCGCGGCGGAACTTCTGTTCGAACAAGGTGCCGAGCGCTGGCGGGAACACGTCCCACACCCCCTGGCCGATCAGCGCGGCGCGTGGCGTGCCCAGCATGCGCTCGGCATGTGCATTGACGTAGGTGAAGCGCCAGTCGCGATCGACGATGTAGAAGCCGCCGGTGATGCTTTCGAGCGTGTTCGTGAGGCGCGCCGCCAGACCCAGGGTTTCCTGCTCGGCGCGTTTGCGTTCCGACACGTCCTGCAGCGCGCCCTGGAGGCGGCGTACCACGCCGGCTTCGTCGCGCACCGCTTCGCCGATGGCGTGAACCCAGCGTCGTCGGCCGTTGGCCGTGATGATCTCCAGCGCGATGTCGATCGGCACGCCGTCGCTGATGCAGCGGGTGAACGCGGCGACCAGCGCTTCGCGGTGCTCCGGCACGTAGTACGCGACCGCCTGCTCGACCGACGGCGAAAAGCCCTCGGTCTCGTCGTGCATCGCCGCCACGGGCGCGCTCCAGGTGAGCCGCGTCGGCGGGATGTCCAGCGACCAGCCGCCGACCACGGCGAGGCGCCCCGCCATCGCGAGCAGGGTCTGGCTTTCCTGCAGGGCCTGCTGCGCGCGCTTGCGCTCGGTGATGTTGCGGTTGATGCCGACCAGGCCCGTGACCTGGCCCGCGCTGTCGCGCAGAGGCACCCGGATGCGCACGTAGGTCTGCGTGGCGCCGTCGCTGTCGGTGATCTCTTCTTCGCAGGTGTGGGTGGTCTGCGTATTCATCACGTGCTGGTCGTCGGCCTGCACCACCGAGGCGGCTTCGAAGGGCAACACGTCGAAGACGGTCTTGCCCGCCATCTGCTGCTCGTGCGTGAAGCCGAACAGCGCCAGCGTGGCGCGGTTGCAGACCACGAAGCGGCCGGCGGTGTCTTTCGTGTAGACGGCCAGCGGCAGGGCGTCGAGCAGGGTGCGCAGGAACTGGCGTTCCTGGTCGCGCTCGAGATCGGCCTGCTTGCGCTCGGTGATGTCGCGCGAGATGCCGATCAGGCCGATGATCACGCCGTCGGCGTTGCGGTAGGGCGCTTTCGTGGCCAGGAAAGTTCGTGTGCCGTCGACGCCGGTCAGCATGGCCTCGCTCGTGTGTGCCTGCCCCAAATCGAAAACGCGCCGGTCGTCTTCCGCGAGGCGGCGCGCTTCGCCCGGCCTGAAGAGCGCGCTGTTGTCGCTGCCGACCATCTGTTCGACCGTGCGGCCGACGAAGCGGCTGAAAGCTTCGTTGCAGAGCAGGTAGCGGCCCTGCAGGTCCTTCACGAAGACGGTGTCGGTCGTGCCCGAGGCCACGGCGTTGAGCAGCTCGGCGTGCTGCTGCACCGCGGCTTCGGCGCGCCGCCGGTCGCTGGTGTCGACGTGCATCACGACCGCGCCGCCGGCCGCGTCGTCGCGCAGCGGCGTGGCGGTCATTCGGTACCAGTGCTGGCCGCTCGGCGAGTCGCAGGTGTACTCCAGCGAGAATTGCTTGCTCTCGCCGGCCAGCACCGAGCGAATGCCGGCGGCGGACTGCACGGCCTCGGCGGCACCCTCGCCGACGGCCTGGTCGCACACGGCGAGGTAGTCGTGGCCGACCGCAGCGTTCGGCGCCCGCAACGCGTTGCCGCCGGCGAATTCCGACCACGCCCGATTCACCGACACGATCCGGCCGTGCGCGTCGAGCAGGGCGATGTGGGCCGGCAAGGCGTTCAGGATCGCGGCCTGCCGTGCGGCTTCGTTGTCGCGCGAGCCCTCCTGCGCGTGCCTGAGCAGGAAGGCGCGGCCGTCGCGGTCGGCCACGGTGTCGACCTGACCGGCGGTCAGCTCTTCGAGGCGCTGCTCGGTGCGGCGCAGGGTTTCGATCAGCGCCGGGATCTCGGGGTGGGCTTGCGCTGCCGACACCGGCGGGCGCGGGTTCATGGCGTGACCAGCGGTTCCAGCCCCAGGGCCAGCATGACGGTGTGGGCGTGGCCGAGCGTGCCGACGATGCGTCGGGCCGGTGCGGGTTCGAGCTTGAGCAGGGTCGGCGTCATGAAGATGCCGTCGGCCAAGGCGCGCCGTGGCTCGACGAACACGTCGACGATGTCGACCTCGTGCCGGTTCATCAGGTGGGCGCGGCACAGCGCGCCCAGGTTGACGATGGCCTGGGTCGAGTTGGGTGCGCTGCCGGCCACGTAGAGCCGGAACTTGAATTGCGGGCCCGGGTTCACGGCGTGTCCGATCCGGCGCCGGGGTGGGCCTCGTCGGCACCGCGCAGCTCGCGCATGCGGGTGCGGCCGCGCGACAGCTCGCGCTCGCGGCTCTCGGTGGTGCGGGTCAGCAGCGCCTTCTCGACCTGCTTGGCCACGAGCTCGGTCTGCAGCGACTTGACGCGCACTTCGAGCTCGGCTTCTTCGGCGTCGAGGCGCACACGCTTGAGCTTGCCGGCCACTTCGGCCACTTCGTCGGCGACCAGTTCGGCGCTTTCCTTTTCCCAGCGCAGCGTGCCCATCAACACTTCGCCACCGGCGGTGTAAGCGTCGGTCAGCGTGACGCCGGCGTCGCTCAGGATCAGTTCGCGCACCTGGTTCGAGTGCGCCGTGCCGCGCGACTTGATGATCGACAGGCCGCGGTTGCGCTCGCCGGCCTGCACCAGGTAGTTGAGGTGGATCCAGGTGTCGGCCAGCGCCGAAACCTGCAGCAGCGAGCCGCCTTCGACCTGGCTCGTCAGTTCGTCGAGCAGGCTGGTGCAGACCAGCGTGATGCCACTGGCCTTGAGCCAGTCGATCAGGCGCTCGGCCACGTGGTGCGCCGTCAGCTCGTTGCCGGCCTTCGACAGGGTGGAGACCGGATCGATCACGAGGCAGCGGGCGTCGTGCTCGAGTGCCAGCGTCTTGATGCGCATCAGGTAGGTTTCGGCGCTGCCGGTGATGGCGCCGGCCGAGATCATGCGCAGCACGCCGCTCTTCACATAACGGTCGAGCCGGATGCCGACCGAGCCGAGGTTGCGGATCACCTCGGAGCCGTCGGAGTCGAAGCTGATGAACAGCGTGCGTTCGCCGCGCGCGCAGGCGGCTTCGGCGAACGCGCCGCTCAGCGTGGTCTTGGCGGTGCCGGGGTAGCCGGTGATCAGGACGCTCGCGCCGCGGTAATAACCGCCGCCGAGCATGGTGTCGAGCCGCTCCACACCGCTCGAGACGCGTGCATTGGTGACGTTGGCGTCGGCCCGGCCGAGCGTGCGTGTGATGGCCACTTCGAGCCCGGCGTGGCCGATCAGGAACGGCGACTCGTTCTCATCGAAGCTGGAGCCGCGGTACTTCTGCACCCGCAGGTTGCGCTGCGACACGCCGAGCACCACGCTGTGGTTCAGGATCACGGCGCAGTCGACCATGAACTGCATGAACCCGAACGGCTGCTGGTGGCCCGAACTCGCGTCTTCGCCGCCGGCTTTGGCGGTGATCAGGCCGGTGAGGCCACGGGCCAGCAACCAGTCGTGTAGCAGATAGACCTCGCGCCGGCGCGCCGCCGCGTCGGGCAGCAGCGCGAGCACGATGTCGAGCGCGTCGAACACGATGCGGCGTGCGCCGGTGTCCTTGGCCAGCGCTTCGAGCGCGGCGAGCATGCCGCTCAGGTCGAAGTCACCCGACTGGATCAGGTCGGGCAGCGGCTGCGCGTCGCAGAAGTACAGCCCCTTGTCCTGCAGTTCGGCCAGCTTCCAGCCGAAGCCTTCGGCGTTCAGCACGATGCGCGTGGAGGTTTCTTCGAACGCCACGAAGATGCCCGGCTCCTGGCATTCGCGCACGCCGTGGATCAGGAACTGCAGCGCGAAGATGGTCTTGCCCGAGCCCGGGCCGCCGACCAGCAGCGTGGTGCGCCCGCGTGGCAGGCCACCACCGGTCATCTCGTCGAAACCCGCCACGCCGGTCGGGGTCTTGGTGGAAACGGTCTCCAGCGGCGGGCGAGTGGCCTTCAAGGTCTTGTACCGTTGAACGAGGCCTGCCGGGCAGCGCCGCGCGGCGGTGCGCGCTGCGCCGCCGTCTTCATCGGGCCGATGTTCGACGCGCTGCGCTGGCGTTCGCGCATCTGCTCGCCCAGCGCCATCGACTCGTGCAGCAGGTGCACATAGAACGACAGCAGCGAGACCGCCACGATGGCCGCGAAGGCCATCAGCGGGCGGTGTGCGGTCGGCAGCTCGAAGCGGCGGGGCAACAGGTCGTGCAGCGAGGGCATGGCGGGCTCCAGTGAAGATGAAGCAGTGTCGAGCGCGGCTCGGGCCCGACCTGTCAGTCGAGAGCGGGCGCCGGGGTAGGACATGTCCGGGCGGCCGTGGTGAACAGCCGCCTTTCCTACAAGGGCGCGGCCCTGCGGCTGATGGGCGCGAGGCGGCGCGGTTTTTAGAGTTCTGTCACGGGGTCTCCCCGCCAACGTGTCGAGCTGCAGGCCAAGCGCCAGCGCCCGACGCGAACCAACCTACCAACGCGCTTTGCGCAAGGAGCTGCACATGAACTGGGACCGCATCGAAGGCAACTGGAAACAACTCAAGGGCAACGTGAAAGAGCAGTGGGGCAAGCTGACCGACGACGACTTCGATGTCGTGGCCGGCCGCCGCGACCAGCTCGCCGGCAAGCTGCAGGAGCGTTATGGCTACGCGAAAGACGAAGCCGAACGCCGAGTCGCCGACTGGGAACGCAGCGCCACCGACAAGTGGTTCGAGCCCAAGGCCAAGGACAAGGTCTGATCAAGACGGCACAGCCGCTCGGGCCCCCCGCGACGCACGGCGTCGCGGGGGGCTTGTTTCAAGGAACCCCATGAACATCGAAACCCAGAACAGCCCCGAGATGGCCGAGCTGTGCAAGCTGATCGAGCCGATCCCGGTGGCCATGCTGGGCAACATCGACGCCGAGGGCGCGCTCGTCAGCCGCCCGATGGCGGTGCTCGAAGTCGATGCCGCCGGCGCGGTGTGGTTCTTCGTGGACCTGCGCTCCTCGCGCGTCGAATTCCTGCGCGTCGTCAACCTGAGTTTTGTCGACGCCGCCCACGGCACCTACGTGTCGCTGTCGGGCCGCGGCGAGATCCGCTCCGACCACGCGCAGATCGAACGCCTGTGGACACCGCTCGCCAAACCCTGGTTTCCCGACGGCCCCGTTTCACGCAACCTGGCATTGCTGAAGTTCGTGCCCCACACCGCCGAGTACTGGGACGCACCCAACAGCAAGATGGTGCGCCTTTTCGCCATGGCGGCTTCGGTGGTCGCCGGCCAACCCATCGGCATGGGCGAGCACGCCACGCTCACCGACCTGTCGGCACAGTGACCGACCCACAACCTTCCCAGGAATCCACATGAACAAGACCCTTCTGATCTCCGCGCTGTTCGCAGCCTTCGCCATCACCGCCTGCGACAAGCCGACGGTGGTCACCGTTCCGGTGCCTGTGGCCGTTCCCGGCCCGGCCGGCGCGACCGGGGCCACCGGCGCCACCGGCAGCCAGGGTGTCGACGGCAACACCGGTGCCACCGGCAAGCCCGGCGAAGGCACCAACACCACGGTCATCGTGATGCCGGCGGCTTCCGCTGCATCGAACTGATTCCGCGCGACCCACCACAACAACGAGGAGAACACCATGACTCTGGGAACCATTCTGCTGATCGTCCTGATCCTGATGCTGGTCGGCGCGCTGCCGAGCTGGGGTCACAGCAAGAGCTGGGGCTACGGCCCGAGCGGCGGCCTCGGTCTCGTCGTCGTCGTGTTGATCGTGCTGCTGCTGATGGGGCGCATTTGAAGCCAGGCTTCGTTGATCTGCCCGCGCCGCTGACAACGGCGGCGCGCGTGCTGGCAGCCGGCGTGCTGCTGGCCATGCTCGCCGCCTGCGGCGAGATGGCCACGCTGCCGGTCTCGGCCGGCACCGGGCCGCAGCCCACGCTGCCGGCGCCGGCGCCTTCGCTGATCCCGACAGTGAACATCGCCAAGGCCAAGGGCTGGGCGCATGGCGCCACGCCGAAAGCCGCGGCGGGCACGCAGGTCGCGGCCTTCGCCGACAAGCTCGACCACCCGCGCTGGCTGCTCGTGCTGCCCAACGGCGATGTGCTGGTGGCCGAAACCAACGCGCCGCCCAAACCCGAAGATGCCAAGGGCATCAAAGGCTGGGTGATGGGCCTGGTGATGAAACGTGCCGGCGCCGGCACGCCCAGCGCGAACCGCATCACGCTGCTGCGCGACACCGACGGTGATGGCGTGGCCGACCTGCGCTCGGTATTGCTCGACAACCTGAATTCGCCGTTCGGCATGGCGCTGATCGGCGCCGACCTTTACATCGCCAACTCCGACGCGCTGATGAAGTTCCCGTATGCCGAAGGCGAGTTGCGCATCAAGGCGCCGGGCCTGAAGGTGCTGGAGTTGCCGGCCGGCCCGATCAACCGCCATTGGACCAAGAGCCTGATCGCGAGCACCGACGGCAGCAAGCTCTACGTGACCGTGGGTTCGAACAGCAACGTCGGCGAGCGCGGCCTGGAGGCCGAAGCCGACCGCGCGGCGATCTGGGAAGTCGACGTGAAGAACGGCGCACGCCGCATCTTCGCCTCGGGCCTGCGCAACCCGAACGGCATGGCCTGGGAGCCGGCGAGCGGCGCGCTCTGGACGGTCGTGAACGAACGCGACGAGATCGGCAGCGACCTCGTGCCCGACTACATGACCTCGGTGCGCGACGGCGCCTTCTACGGCTGGCCGTTCAGCTACTTCGGCCAGCATGTCGACGAGCGCGTCAAACCGCCGCAGCCCGAGATGGTGGCCAAGGCGATCGCGCCCGACTACGCGCTCGGGCCCCACACCGCGTCGCTCGGCCTGGCATCGTCGCTCGGCACCACGCTGCCGGCGCCGTTCACGAGTGGCATGTTCATCGGCCAGCACGGCTCGTGGAACCGCCGCCCGCACAGCGGCTACAAGGTGATCCACGTGCCGTTCGCGGCCGGCAAGCCGGCTGGGGAACCGGTCGATGTGCTGACCGGTTTTCTGAGCGAAGAGGGCGCAGCCTATGGCCGGCCGGTGGGCGTGGCGATCGACCGCAAGGGCGCGCTGCTGGTGGCCGACGACGTCGGCAACGTGGTCTGGCGTGTGACCGCCAAGCCTTGACCGGCGGCCCGGCCATACTGATCAGACCGTTCAACTCCAGCGTGAGCCGATGACCAAATACTTCGTCGCCTATGGCGCCACCCTGGCCGTGATGGTCGCGCTCGACCTGCTCTGGCTCGGCCTGATCGCCAAGCCGATCTACCAGCAGGGCATCGGCCACCTGATGGCCGAGTCACCGAAGATCGGCGTGGCCGTGCTGTTCTATGCGCTGTACGCGGCGGGCCTGGTCTACTTCGCCATCGCTGCGCACCCGAGCGGCGACGCATGGAGCAAGACGCTGCTTTCGGCCGCGCTGTTCGGCTTCTTCGCGTATGCCACCTACGACCTGACCAACCTCGCCACGCTGAAGGGCTGGCCAGTGGGCATGTCGCTGATCGACATGGCCTGGGGCATCACGGTCAGCACCGTGTCGGCGGCTGCCGGCAAGTTCGCGCTCGACCGCTATCTGGCTGCTTGAGGGCTTGAAACCAGCCTGGCGCCATCCATATGGATGGTTGGAGGATGGTTTCATGAAGCAGAACGTGGGTGCCCCGCTGGCCAAACCAGCCGACTCCGAGAAGATCACGATCAATCTCGGCTTCGTCGATCTCGGCCAGATCGACCTGCTGGTCGCCGAAGGTTTCTACGGCAACCGCAGCGACTTCATCCGCACCGCCATCCGCAACCAGCTCGGCCGGCACGCCGACGCCGTGAAACAGGTGGTGGCGCGCAAGACGCTCGTGCTCGGGCTGCAGCACTTCAGCGCGGCCGAACTGCAGGCGCTGAAAGCCGCAGGGCAAAAACTGCAGATCCGCGTGCTCGGCCTGGCGACGATCGCGCACGACGTGAGCCCCGAACTCGCACTGGCCACCATCGAATCGATCGACGTGCTGGGTGCCTTGCACGCCAGCCCGGCGGTGAAAGCCGCCCTGAACAACAGACCGGACAAGACCCCATGAATGAAACCCTGCAAGACCTGATGCGCTCGGCCACGAAGCTGACGCAGGCCGGCCGCCTGAACGAAGCCACCGAAGCGATCCAGCGTGCCTTGCGCGGTGCGGGCGCCGTGGCGACACCCGCCAGGCCGCAGGCCCCGGCCATGGTGCTCGACGGCTGCGTGTTCGAGGTGAACGGCGCGGCAACGACGGCCGCACCAGTGACCGCTGCGGCGCCCCATGGGGCCACCTTCACCAGCGCCACGCAAACCCACGCCGGGCTCACGCGCACCTGCAAACTCTTCGTGCCACCGGCCCGGCCCGACAAGCCGCGCGCGCTGGTCGTGATGCTGCACGGCTGCACGCAAGACCCCGACGACTTCGCGGCCGGCACCGGCATGAACGAGGCCGCGCTCGAAGAAGGTTTCGTGGTGCTGTACCCGGCGCAGGCGCAAGACGCCAACCCGTCGCGTTGCTGGAACTGGTTCAAGCACAACCACCAGCAGCGTGGCAGCGGCGAGCCGGCCGTCATCGCCGGCATGACACGCGAGGTGATGAAGGCGCGCGGCATCGACCCGCGCCGGGTCTACGTTGCCGGCCTGTCGGCGGGCGGCGCCATGGCCGCCATCGTGGCCGAGGCGTACCCCGACCTCTTCGCTGCGGTCGGTGTGCACTCAGGCCTGCCGCGCGGTGCGGCGAGCAGCGTGCCCGAGGCCTTGTCGGTGATGAGCAGCGGCGTGAAGGGTGCCGGTCCGCAAATGCGCGGCCGCCGCGTCGAGGCCACACCCAGGGCGCAGGTCCCGACCATCGTGTTCCACGGCGAGCAGGACCGCACCGTGCACCCGCGCAACGGCGAGCAGGTGATCGCTGCGGCGCTCGGTGGTGTGGTGGCCGCAGATGCACGCATCGAGCAGGGCATGTCGGGCCAGGGCCGGCGCTACACACGCTCGACCCACGTGGCCGGGAACGGCACGACGCAGGCCGAGCACTGGCTGCTGCACGGCGCGGGCCATGCCTGGTCGGGCGGTCGTGCCGCAGGCTCGTACACCGATGCTGCGGGGCCCGACGCCACGCGCGAGATGCTGCGCTTCTTCTTCGAGCATCCGCTGCGGCGGTGAAGGCGGGCACCGACGCGCGCTTGTGGCGTGTGTGCTGGCGTACAGACGAACTGCGCGCGGCGGGGTAGAAGCGCATTGGGTCGGCGCGCAAGCCGGCCCGTGTTCGCTTTGCCTGACCGCAACCGCTGCGTTGCCAACGGCTCCACCTGACCGAGGGCTCGCCATGAGCCGATCTTCCCCGACCCGAACCCCCGGTGGCGCCGGCCTCGCGCGCGCGCTTCGGGCGCTGCCGACGGCAGCTGCCGACACGCCTGCGTTGTCGCTGAACGGCAACCTGCCGGCGGTGTCGTGCGACGTGGCGATCGGCGACTGGGACGAGCTGCTGAGCGCCGTCAAGTCGCGCCTGCGGTTGACGGTTGGCGAACTGCTGGCCGTGCTGCCCGAACACCAGCTGCCCGACGCGGCGCACAAGATTCAGGCCAGCGTGCTGGAGTGCGTGAGCGCCCTCGACCAGCTGCACCTCACCTTGACACACGAGCTCGCCCGGCGCGAGCAGCTCGAACGTGACGTCGCCGAAACCCATGCCGTGCTGGCACGGGCGCAAGACCAGCTCGCCACCACGCGGGCCGAAGAGCGGCATGCGCGCCACCAGGCTTCGCATGACAGCCTGACGGCATTGCCCAACCGCAGCTGCTTTCACGAGCGGCTCGAACAGGCGCTGGCCGACCCCGAACTGCAGCGCCAGGGGCTGGCGCTGCTCTGCGTCGACCTCGACGGCTTCAAGGCCGTCAACGACGAACACGGCCACGACGCCGGCGACGAAATGCTGCGCATCGTCGCGGCGCGCCTGATGCGCAGCGTTCGCGCCGACGACTTGGTCAGCCGGGTCGGTGGTGACGAGTTCGCCGGCCTGCTGCGCCATGTGCCGAGCCGCGAGCAGCTCAGCCACCTCGCGTGCAAGATCTTTGACGCGGTCAGCGCGCCGATGAAGATCGGCCCGCTCACGCTGACGATCCACGCCAGCATCGGCATCGCGGTCTGCCCGGCGGACGGCGCCAGTGCCGAAGCCTTGCTCAAGAGCGCTGACGCCGCGATGGTCCGCGCCAGGCGCCAGAACACGGGCTATGCCTTTTTTGCCGAAGGCGCCGCTGCCGACGTGCGTGTCGCGGTGTCGCCGGCGCCGCCCGCCGTCGTTTGATCCTCGTCGATCGGGCGGTCGTTGCGCCGGGCCATCGTATCGGCGTTCTCTGACAGGCGAACGCGCGCTCGTCCGGCCAGGCTGCCCGCCTCGCCGCGCCACCATGACCGCAACACGGCCACGCCGGCTGTGAAGCACTCGAGAACCGCATGGAAAAGAACGATCTTCCCGAAGCCTTCGGCGTCTTCAAGCCGGTGGGCCACATCGTCATCGCCTTTCGCTCTGCCAGCGACCAGCAGGCTGCGGCACAGAGCCTCTTGCAGCAGGGCTTTGCGGCGTCGGCGCTGGTGCGCTTCACGCCCGAAGAAATGAAGACGCAGGTCGACGCCGACATGAAGGCCGCCAGCGTGCTGGCCTCGCTCGGCCAGGAATTGAACCTCGTCAAGGCGCACCGCGCGCTCGCCGAGAGCGGCTGCAGCTTTCTGGTGGTGCACGCGCCCGACGACGACCTGGCCGAGCGGGTCGCTGTTGTCGCCCGCACGATGAAGGCGGTGGCCGCGCAGCGCTATGGGCGCTTCATCATCGAAGAGCTCGTCGAGCAGACGCCGGGTGAGGCGCAGGTGTTCGAATCGCCGGAGCGCGGCCTCGACACGCAAACGCCCGCCGCACCGCGGCGCTGACGCCACCGCCTCTGTTCGGCGGCCAGCAGGCGGTGCCCCGGCTGTCGATCCGCCGAGCGCCCGGGATCGGGCCACTGCCCGGGCTGCGGCTTCGCGGCGCGCCATCTTCGATCCGTGGAAAAGCGCCGTGAATTTGCCGCATTTGCCAGCGCGCTTGCGGCCGTGGTGCAACGGCCTTGCCTAGACTGCCCGCATACATCTGCTTACCAACCCGTGCAGGGGCCTCGGCCGTTGACATGGAGGCCGGCGCAGAGCAGCCCAGGGCCGAGGAAACACCGTGATTCACCGCACCCGCTCCACACCATTCACCCGGCCCCGCCCGCCAGGCCGCCTCGTTGCTTCCGTGCTGTTGACGCTCACCCTGTTCGGCGCCTTGTTCGTGGCGCAGCCGGCGCGCGCGCAGTTCGGGCCGATCTCGAAAATCGCCGACGACCTGGCGCCCCACTCGATCAACGTGCTGTTTTCGCCGCTGGGCTCGCGCTACGGCACGAGCGTTGCGCCGAGCACCGTGCTGCCGAGCTGGGCCAGGGACATCAACGGCGTGCGCTACGTGAAGGTGTTGCTCGTCAGCGATTCGAGCGACCCGGATCTGGTGGACCTGCGCCGCGGCGTCATCGCCGCTGGTGGTTCGGTCTACTTTCGTTTCATCTCGGTGCGGGCCTTGTCGGTGTTGCTCCCGCTCGACCGCGTTGCGCAAATTGCCGCGCGCAGCGACGTGCAGAGCGTGTCACCCAACCGGGCCACGGCGCGAACGGCGAGCAGCCTCGAGCTGGCCACCGGCGCCGGTGCGGTGCGCGCCGGTTCCGGCAGCAGCAGGCTCGACGGCAGCGGCGTGGGCATCGCGGTGCTCGACTCCGGCATCGCCTGGAACCACCACGGCATGCGCACCGCGCTGGGCGGCACGCGCGTCAAGCGGGCGGTCGACTTCCTGAAGGTCGGCGATGCCAGCGCCATGGGCGTGCGCGACTGGGCGCCGGGCATCGACGTGTCGGCCGCCATGGCGCCGGGCAGCGCGACGATCGCCGGCTACGAAGCGGCCATCAAGTCCGACGGCGCGAGCCGCTCCGACGCCTACGGCCACGGCACCCACGTGGCCAGCGTGGCCGCCGGCCGCGGCGGCTGGCGCAGTGTCGACTCGGCCGGCGTGGCGCCCAACGCCAACCTGTTCGACGTGAAGGTGCTCGACGGCGAGGGCAACGGCCAGCTGTCGGACGTGCTCGCCGGCATCGACTGGGTGATCTACCACGCGGCCGAATACAACATCCGGGTGATGAACCTGAGCCTGGCGGCCGATTCGTCGGAAACCTACCTCACCGATCCGCTCTGCCGCGCGGTGCGCAGCGCTGCCGCGGCTGGCATCACCGTGGTGGTGGCAGCCGGCAACTACGGCAAGGGTGCGAGCGGCGCCGAGCGTTACGGCAGCATCGGCGCGCCGGGCAACGACCCGTCGGTGATCACGGTGGGCTCGGTCAACACCAAGGGCACGACGAGCCGCGCCGACGACACGGTCAGCCTGTTCAGCTCGCGCGGGCCGACACGCGGCTCTTACGTGGACGCCGCGGGCATGCGCCGCTTCGACAACCTGATCAAACCCGACCTCGTGGCGCCGGGCAACCGGATCGTCGGTGCACTGGCCACCGGTTCGTCGAGCCTGCTCGGCAGCGACTGGAATGCGCTTGCCGCCGCCAATGCATCGCTCTCGTCGCCTTACGGGGGCAAGCTGCAATTGCCCAACCAGGGCTTGATGAACATGTCGGGAACCTCGATCGCCGCGCCGGTTGTGGCTGGCACGGTGGCCTTGATGCTGCAGGCCAACCCGGGCCTGACGCCGCCGGTGATCAAGGCGATGCTGCAATATTCGGCCCAGCCGCTGGCCGGCGCCAACCTGCTGCAGCAGGGCGCTGGCCTGGTCAACGTCGAGGGCGCGGTGAAGCTGGCGAGCGCGCTGCGCACCGATCTCGCCACGGCCGTCGCCGCCGGCACGATCCAGCCCGGTGCTTCGATGCTCGCGCCCGGCAAGACGCTGCCCATGCCGGGCTCGACGCTCAACGGTGAAACCATCACGTGGAGCCGCATCGTCTTTGCCGGCGGCAGCCAGGTTCTGAGCGGCACGGCACTGCTGTCGAACTACCAGCCGATCTACGACCCCAGGCTGGTGTGGGGCGGCAAGACAGCGCGGCGTGGCAGCGTGAACTACTGGCCCGCCGCGAGCGGCGTGCCGGCGCGGACCTTCCCGAAGTGGGTGGCCGAGACCCCGGCCGGTGCACAAAGTTTCGTCACCTCCGGCGTGTTGTCGGTCACCGCGCTGGCCGGCCTCAGCTCGAAGATCGGCAAGACCGGTGTGTTCATCCCCACGGCCACGCTCGCGGGCTGGGCGGCGGCGGGCAGCGGCACCACGCTCTCGCAGGGCATCGTGCTCAGCGAGGGGATCGTGTTGAGCGAAGGCATCGTGCTCAGCGAAGGCATCGTGTTGAGCGAGGGCATCGTGCTCAGCGAAGGTATCGTGTTGAGCGAAGGCATCGTGCTCAGCGAGGGCATCGTGCTCAGCGAAGCGGTGAGCAAAGGCGAGCCGTGAGGCGCTGCCCCGTTGCCTGAACGCACGCACTCGCGCGAGAGAAAGAACCAACATGACGCCACTGGCCTCCGCAGTCATCCCCGCGTCGAGCCCGTCGGCCTGGGTGCGGCTGCACCGCGCCTTCATGCCCGACTACAACCGCAAGGCCACGGCCTACTGGTGGTTGGTGGTGATGCTGGGCGCACTCGCGTTGCTGGCCTCGCTGCAGACGCTGGCGGCCGCACCGGCCACGGTGTGGTGGCAGATCGCCGCTGGCACCGCGATCGCGATGCTCGCCGGCTTCTTCCCGATGCGCATTCCGCACTCGAAGAATTCCTTTGCGGCCGGCGAGATCTTCATCTTCCTCGTGCTGCTGATGCACGGCCCGGCGGCGGCCACGCTGGCGGCGGCTGGCGAAGCGCTGGTCAGTTCGTGGCGCACCTCGCGGCGCTGGACCAGCCGCATCGTCAGCCCGGCGATGGCGGCGGTGGCGATGTTCGCCGCCGGCTCGCTGCTGCAGGCGGCGTTGGCCGCGCTCCAGACGCGTGGCCTGCTGAGCGACGCGGCCCTGATGGTCGTGGCCATGAGCGTGGCGTTGTTGTATTTCGCCCTCAACACCTTGCTGGCCACCGCGGTGCCGCTGCTCAAGCGCAACGAGCCTTTGCGCGTGGCCGCCCTGGCCGGCAACTTCGGCTGGATCGGCATCGCGTTCGCCGGCAGTGCGTCGGTGGCGGCGCTGCTGTTCATGACCTACCAGCGCTCGGGCGTCGGCGTGCTGATGGCGGCCGCGCCGCTGCTGGCGATGTTGCTGGCCACGCTGCACTTCTTCTTTCGCCAGCAGGAGTCTGACGAACTGGTGCGCAAGAGCCGCATTGAAACCAGCGAGCGCGAGGCCGAGCAAACGGCGCGCCACGTGCGCGAGCTCGAAGCGAGCGAGCGGCGTTTTCACAGCGCGTTCACGCATGCCTCGATCGGCATGACGCTGGTGTCGTTCGACGGCCGCATCGTGCAGGCCAACCGGGCCCTGCGCACGCTGCTCGGCCTGGGTGACGCCGACCTCACGCAGCGCGAGTTCAGCAGCTTCGTCTGCAGTGACGACGTGGCCGGCCTCGAACAACAGATGGCCCGCGTGCGCGCCGGCGAGACCGAGTCGTTTGCGATCGAGCTGCGTTGCCGCCAGCCCGGCGGGGCCGATGTGCCGGTGGCTGTGCACTGCGGGTTTTTCTCCGAGCCCGGCGCTGCCGCACCTTGCCTGATTCTGCAGCTGCAAGACGTGAGCGCGCGGCGCCGCGCCGAGGCCGGCCTGCACCACCTGGCGTTTCACGACAGCCTGACGGGCCTGCCGAACCGGCGCCGTTTTCACGAGTACCTGATGCGCTCGATCGCTCGTGTGGCCGGCACCCCGCGCCTGCAGTTCGGCGTGCTGTTCCTCGACTTCGACCGCTTCAAGCTGATCAACGACAGCATGGGCCACACCATCGGCGACGACTTTCTGGTGCGCGTGGCGCGCCGCATACAAGACAGCGTGCGCCCCGGTGACATCGTGGCCCGGCTCGGTGGTGACGAGTTCGCGATCCTGGCCGAAGACAGCGACTGCGAGCGCTACTGCACCGTGCTGGCGGAACGCCTGCTGCAGGTGTTGCGCGAGCCCTTCGCCGTGGCCGGCACCGAAATCACCACGAGCGCGAGCATCGGCATCACCGTCAGCACCGCCGGCTACACCCAGCCCGAAGAAGTGCTGCGCGACGCCGACACCGCCATGTACAAGGCCAAGGCGGCCGGCAAGGCGCGTTATGCGCTCTTCGACGTGGGCCTGCACGCACAAGTCTCCGAGCGGGTGCGGCTCGAAGCCGACCTTCGGCGCGCACTCGCGGCCGGGCAGTTGTCGGTCGCCTACCAACCGCTCTACCAGCTGTCGAGTGGGCAGCTCAACGGCTTTGAAGCGCTGGCGCGCTGGAACCACCCCGAACTCGGCGTGATCAGCCCGCTCACCTTCATTCCGATCGCCGAAGAGGCTGGCCTGATGGTGCCGCTGAGCGACTTCGTGCTCAGCCGCGCCTGCAGCCGCCTGAAGGAATGGCAGCGTTTGGCCCCGGGCTTCGCCGAGCTGACGATGCAGATCAACATCTCGGGCAACGACATCGCCCACAGCGGCTTCGTGCCACGCATCACGCGCGCCATTGTCGAAGCGCGCTTGCAGCCGCAGCACCTGATTCTGGAGTTGACCGAGAACATCCTGATGGCGCGGCTCGAGGGCGCGCTGCCGGCGCTGATCGAACTGCAACGCCTCGGCGTGGGCCTGAGCGTGGACGACTTCGGCACCGGCTATTCGTCGCTCGCGCATTTGTCGAACTTGCCGATCGACAGTCTGAAGCTCGACCGCTCCTTCGTGAACAGGATGCAGGTCGGCTCGAAAGAAGCGGCGGTTGTGCGCGCGGTCGTGCAACTCGGCAAGTCGCTCGGCAAGTCGGTCGTGGCCGAGGGCATCGAAACCCCGTCGCAGCTCGACCAGCTGCGCGACATGGGCTGCGACGTGGGTCAGGGCTACGTGCTGTCTCGGCCGTTGCCGGCCGAACTGGTGGTGACGTTGCTGGAGCGCATCGCCGCGAAAACCGCGCGGGGCTTCCAGAACACCGCGTTCGACCGGCCGGTGCTGTTTCACTGAGCAGGGGCTTTCGAGGTGTCGGCGGGTCGGGAGGCCTGTCGCTCTCAAGCCGGCGATACAGGAAAACCCCGGCTCAACCGCGCAATTCAGTATCAGCAGTCGCGCAGCCCGTACCAAATGCGGCAACTGGATACGCCTATCTTCCGGTCTGCAGGTGTGCACACCACATCGCACCTTCCGACAACAAGGAGACAAGCACATGAAGTTCAGGACTGCACTCGCCTTCGGGCTCGGTGTCGTGGCGGCGGCGTCTGCGTCGGCGCTCGACCTGGTCATCGCCACCGTGAACAACGGTCACATGATCGAAATGCAGAAGCTCGGCAAGCACTTTGAGGCGGCCAACCCCGACATCAAGCTGAAATGGGTCACGCTCGAAGAAGGCGTGCTGCGCCAGCGCGTCACGACCGACATCGCCACCAAGGGCGGCCAGTTCGACGTGATGACGATCGGCATGTACGAAACCCCGATCTGGGGCAAGAAGGGCTGGCTGAACGAGATCAAGGCCGACGCCGCCTACGACGTCGACGACCTGCTGCCCGCCATGCGCAACGGCCTGTCGGTCGACGGCAAGCTGTATGCCGCGCCGTTCTATGGCGAAAGCTCGATGCTGATGTACCGCAAGGACCTGGCCGACAAGGCCGGCGTCAAGTTCGAAGAGCGCCCGACCTGGGAGCAGGTGCGTGACGCCGCCTCGAAGATGCACGACCCGAAAGCCGGCGTCTACGGCATCTGCCTGCGTGGCAAGCCGGGCTGGGGCGACAACATGGCCTTCCTGACGACCATGGTCAACAGCTTCGGCGGCCAGTGGTTCGACATGGGCTGGAAGCCGCAGCTCGAATCCAAGCCGTGGAAAGACGCGGTCACGTTCTACGTCGACCTGCTGAAGAAGTACGGCCCGCCCGGCTCGAGCGCGAACAGCTTCAACGAGATCCTGGCGCTCTACAACGAAGGCAAGTGCGGCATGTGGATCGACGCGACGATCGCCGCCTCGTTCATCACCGACCCGAAGCAGAGCAAGGTGGCCGACAAGGTCGCTTTCGCACAAGGCCCGTACACCGCCACGACCAAGGGCGCGAACTGGCTGTGGGCCTGGGCGCTCGCGATTCCGGCCGGCTCGAAGAACACCGACGCGGCGCAGAAGTTCATCAACTGGTCGACCTCGAAGGCCTACATCCAGCTCGTCGCCAAGGAAAAGGGCTGGGCCGCGGTGCCCACCGGCACGCGCAAGTCGACCTACGCCACACCCGAGTTCCTGAAGGCGGCACGCTTCGCCGAAGCCGAGAAGAAGGCGATCGACAGCGCCAACCCGAACGACTCGACGCTGCCGAAGTCGCCTTACGTCGGCGTGCAGTTCGCGGCCATTCCCGAGTTCCAGGCGATCGGCGTGGCGGTGGGCCAGCAGATGAGCTCGGCGCTCGCCGGCAAGTCGACGGTCGACGCGGCACTCAAGGCCGGCCAGCTCGCGGCCGACCGCGAGATGAAGAAGGGCGGCTACTACAAGTAAGACGCGCCACGAGGCTGCCGCGAGCGCGCCAGCCTCCGATCGACCTTCGTGCTGCTGACGTTCGTTCGGGTGACCCGTGTCGCTCGGGCGAACCCCGCTCCCCCAACCGCGCGCCAGCGCTGCCGCCATGAAACGCTTCCTGCCCCGCGTGCTTTTCGCGCCGGCCGTGATCTCCCTGTTTCTGTGGATGATCGTCCCGCTGGTGATGACGATCTACTTCTCTCTCGTTCGCTACAACCTGATGCAGCCGGGCGAGAAGGAGTGGAACGGTTTCGCGAACTACCACTTCTTCGTCACCGACCCCGACTTCGGCCCGGCCGTGGGCAACACGCTGCTGCTGTTGAGCGCGGTGATCGTCATCACGGTGGTGTTCGGCGTGTTGCTGGCCTTGCTCGTCAACGACCCGTTTCCCGGCCGCGGCATCGTGCGCGTGCTGCTGATCTCGCCGTTCTTCGTGATGCCCACAGTCAACGCGCTGCTGTGGAAGCACATGATGATGAACCCGATCTACGGCGTGCTCGCGCAGGTCTCGATCTTCTTCGGCTGGCAGCCGATCGACTGGTTGACCGACTTCCCGCTCGGCTCGGTGATCACGATGGTGGCGTGGCAGTGGTTGCCGTTTGCCTGCCTGATCTTCATCACCTCGTTGCAGTCGATGGACCGCGACCAGCTCGAAGCCGCCGGCATGGACGGCGCCAACGCGTTCCAGAAGTTCTGGTACCTGTACCTGCCGCACCTGGCGCGGCCGATCGCGGTGGTGGTGATGATCGAGATGATCTTCCTGATGAGCGTGTTCGCCGAGATCTTCACCACGACCGGCGGCGGCCCGGGCAACGAGAGCACCAACATCGCGTTCCTGATCTTCAAGCAGGCGCTGATGAACTTCGACGTGGGCGTGGCCTCGGCCGGTGCGCTGTTCGCGGTGCTGCTGGCCAACGTGGCGGCGATATTCCTGATCCGCATGATCGGCAAGAACCTCGACTGAAGGATGAGCGCCATGAAACACCTACCGCTCGTCATCCGTTCGGTCGCCGCGTGGGCCATCACGCTGTTGATCTTCTTCCCGCTGTTCTGGTTGTTCCTGACCTCGTTCAAGACCGAGCTGCAGGCCATCAGTGTGCCGCCGCTGCTGACCTTCACGCCCACGCTCGAGAACTTCACCGAGGTGCAGGAGCGCAGCGACTACCTGCTGTACGCGAAGAACTCGCTGATCACGAGCGTGTTGTCGACCGTGCTCGGCCTGCTGATCGCCGCGCCGGCCGCGTACTCGATGGCGTTCTTCCGCACCCGAAAGACCCGCGACCTGCTGCTGTGGATGCTCTCCACCAAGATGATGCCGGCCGTCGGCGCGCTGGTGCCGGTGTACGTGATGGCGCAGAGCAGCGGCCTGCTGGACACGCTGACCGGCCTGACCATCGTGTTCACCATGTCGAACCTGCCGATCATGGTGTGGATGCTGTATTCCTACTTCAAGGACATTCCGCCCGACATCCTGGAAGCGGCGCGCATGGACGGCGCCGGCATCTGGAACGAGTTCCGCTACGTGATCCTGCCGCTGGGCATGGGCGGCCTCGCGTCGACCGGCCTGCTGTGCCTGGTGCTGTCATGGAACGAAGCCTTCTGGTCGCTGAACCTGTCGGCCGCGAAGGCCGGCACGCTGGCGGCGCTGATCGCGTCGTACTCGAGCCCGGAGGGCCTGTTCTGGGCCAAGTTGTCGGCCGCTTCGCTGCTGGCCATCGCACCGATCATCGTGTTCGGCTGGTTCAGCCAGAAGCAGTTGGTGCAGGGCCTGACCTTCGGCGCCGTCAAATAAGTCAACGGAGACTTCACCATGTCATTCCTGCAACTCAAGGGCATCGTCAAGGAATTCGGCCCGGTGCGTACGATCAAGGGCATCGACCTGTCGATCGAAAAAGGCGAGTTCGTCGTCTTCGTCGGGCCGTCGGGCTGCGGCAAATCGACGCTGCTGCGCATCATCGCCGGGCTCGAGCCGGTGACGCAGGGCCGCATCGAGCTCGACGGCCGCGACATCACCGAGCTGCCATCGAGCAAGCGCGAGCTGGCGATGGTGTTCCAGTCGTACGCGCTGTACCCGCACATGACGGTGTTCGAGAACATGTCGTTCGCGCTCAAGCTCGCCAAGGTCGACAAGACCGTGATGAACGAGAAGGTCACGCGCGCGGCGAAGATCCTGAACCTCACCGACTACCTGCACCGCACACCGAAGGAGCTCTCGGGCGGGCAACGCCAGCGCGTGGCGATCGGCCGCTCGATCGTGCGCGCGCCGAAGGTCTTCCTGTTCGACGAGCCCTTGTCGAACCTCGACGCCGCGCTGCGCGGCCAGACGCGTGTCGAGATCGCCGCGCTGCACCGCGCGCTCGGCGCGACCACGATCTACGTCACGCACGACCAGATCGAGGCGATGACCCTGGCCGACCGCGTGGTCGTGCTGCGCGACGGCCTGATCGAGCAGGTCGGCTCGCCGCTGGAGTTGTACGACCGCCCGGCCAACCAGTTCGTCGCGCAGTTCATCGGCACGCCGCAGATGAACCTGATGCCGGCCAGCGCCTTGCCCGAACTCACGCGCGTGGCGGGTGACCGCTTGCCGGCCGATGGCTCGGTCGGCGTGCGCCCGGAAGGCGTGCGCGTGCTGCCGGCGGGAGGTGCCATCGGCGCCAAGGTCACGCTGATCGAGTCGCTCGGCGCCGACACGCTGATCCACACCGCGGTGGCTTCCGGCGCGCCGCTGGTGGCACGCCAGAGCGAGCGCACGGCACTGCGCGTGGGTGATGCGGTGAGCGTCGAGATCGATCCGAACGCGCTGCACTTCTTCGACAAACAAGGCCGTGTCTTGCGACCGGTGCAACAAGCCGCCTGAACTGCCATGGCCTCGAACCCCCACGTCATTCTTCACCTCGGGCTCGGGTCGTTCCACCGTGCGCACCAGGCGGTTTATCTGCAGCGGCTGATCGATCAGGGTGACAGCGCGTGGGTGCTGGCTGGCGGCAACCTGCGGCCCGACATGGCCGACACGATCGCGGCGTTGCAGAAGCAGAGTGGGGCGTACACGCTGGAAACGGTGTCGCCGGCGGGTGAGCGCCACTACGAGCGCATCACGTCGATCCGCCAGATCGTGCCCTACGAACCCTCGCTCGCAGGCTTGATCGCCATCGGCGCCGACGCCAACACCCGCATCATCTCGTTCACCGTGACCGAGGCAGGTTATTACCTCGACAGCGACAACCGGCTGGAGACGAGTTACCCCGAGCTCGCGTCCGACCTGGCCGGCACGACGCGCAGCACGATCTACGGTGCGCTCGCCGCGATCCTGGCCGAGCGGATGAAGCGTGGCGGCGGCCCGGTCACGCTGCTCAACTGCGACAACCTGCGCAGCAACGGCGAACGTTTCCAGGCCGGCTTCACCGACTTCCTGACGCGGTGTGGCGAGAAGGCGCTGCTCGACTGGGTTCACGAGAACACCAGCACGCCGAACGACATGGTCGACCGCATCACGCCGCGGCCGCTGCCCGAGGTCGCGGCGCGCGTGAAGGCCGCGACCGGCGTCGATGACGGCGCGCCGGTGATGGGCGAGAAGTTCATCCAGTGGGTGATCGAAGACCACTTCATCAACGGCCGCCCGGCCTGGGAGCGGGCCGGTGCCGAGATGGTGGCCTCGGTGCTGCCGTATGAAGAAGCGAAGATCCGCATCCTCAATTCGAGCCACAGCTGTTTTGCCTGGGCCGGCACCTTGCTGGGCCTGCAATACATCCACGAAGGGGTGGCGCACCCGGCGATCCGCAAGATGGCTTTCGACTACGTGACCGACGACGTGATGCCGTCGCTGCATGCCTCGACGAGCCCGTACCCGCTCGATCTGGCCGCCTACCGTGACGTGGTGATCGACCGCTTCAGCAACCCGTATCTGCAGGACACCAACCAGCGTGTGGCGATGGACGGCTTTGCGAAGATCCCCGGCTTCCTGTGGCCGACCTTGCAGGAATGCCTGGCGCGCGATGCCTCGATCATGAAGACCGCCAAGCTGCCGGCGCTGTTCTTCGAGTTCCTCGCCCGCTGGCACCGCGGCGAACTCGCCTATGCGTACCACGATCAAGGCATGGACGCGGCCGCTGCGCACGCGCTGTTCGACGCGCCCGACCCGCTGGCCGCCTTCTGCCGCGACCCGATTCTGTGGGGGCCGCTGGCCGGTAACGAACGCTTGACCGCGGCCATCGCCGCGGCACGCCGCGAAGTGCTGCAGTTCCTTCAGGAGAATGCCCATGGCTGAACAACTCGCCTCGGCCCACGCGCTGATCACCGGCGCCAGCGGCGGCATCGGCCTCGCGGTGACGAAGGCCTACCTCGAAGAAGGCGCGACTTGCAGCGCTGCGGACATCGCTGCGGCGCCGTCGGCCGAACTGCAGGCACTGATCGATCGCCACCGGCAGAAGCTGCACTACATCGGCGCCAACGTGGCCGAGGCCGAAGGCGTGGCGGCGATGGTGGCGGCGGCGCGCGCCCGCTTCGGAACCATCACCGTGCTCTTCAACAACGCCGCCGTGTTCGACCTGGCGCCGCTGCTCGAGGCCGACGAAGCGAGCTACCAGCGCATCTTCGACGTGAACGTGAAGGGTTTGTTCTTCACGATGCAGGCGGTGCTGAAGCAGATGGTCGAGGGCGGCGCCAAGGGCAGCATCATCAACCTCGCCTCGCAGGCCGGGCGGCGCGGCGAAGCGCTGGTCGCGCACTACTGTGCGAGCAAGGCGGCCGTCATCAGCTACACGCAGTCGGCGGCGCTGGCGATGGCGCCGCACGGCATCCGCGTCAACGGCATTGCGCCGGGCGTGGTCGACACGCCGATGTGGGCGCACGTCGACGCGCTGTTCGCCAAGGCCGAAGGCCTGCAGCCCGGCGAGAAGAAGAAGGCCGTCGGCCTGGCGGTGCCGCTGGGCCGCATGGGCCTGCCCGAAGACATCGCCGGCGCCGCGGTCTTTCTGGCCAGCGCCGCCTCGGCCTACATCACCGCGCAAACGCTGAACGTGGACGGCGGCAACGTGATGAGCTGAAAATGGCGCGATGAAAGCGCTGCGCCGTCGACCTTCATGAACCTCAAACGATCCCGCACCCCTGAGCTCGAACACGACTTCGTTCGTGACGCCACGCTCGGTTACGAGCCCGAAGGCAGCTACGGCTACGTGCGCTGCCTGGAGCACGGTTTCCCGAACCCGCTGGTGCGCTGGCACTACCACGAAGAGTACGAACTGCACTTGATCGTGCAGACCCACGGCAAGGTCTTCGTCGGCGACTACATCGGCCATTTCGAACCCGGCCACCTGGTGTTGACCGGCCCGCGCCTGCCGCACAACTGGATCTCCAGCGACGTCGGCCCCGAAGGCGTGGCCCAGCGCGACGTGGTGCTGCAATTCAGCGACGAGCCGCTGCGCCGCGCCGCCGAGCTGGTGCCCGAGCTGCGCGACGTGCTGCCGTTGCTCGAGCGCGCGCGCCTGGGCATCGAGTTCTTCGGCATGACCGATCGGGCACGCCTCACGCTCGACCGCATCAAGCACCTGCACGGGCTGAAGCGTTTCACCGAGTTTCTGGGTTTCCTGGGCGAGCTGGCCGAGTGCACCGACTACCGGCTGCTGTCGAGCACCCCGCTGCAGAGTTTCGAAGACGACAAGTCGCTGGCGCAGATCAGCGCGATCGTCGACCACATCACCGAACACGCGACCGAAACCTTCTCGATGGCCGAGCTGAGCCAGCGTGTGGGCATGAGCGAAAGCCAGTTCTCGCGCTACTTCCGGCGCGCCACCGGCAACACCTTCACCGACTTCGTGAACCGGCTGCGCATCTCGCGCGCCTGCCAGCTGCTGATGGAGACCGACCGCTACATCAGCAACGTCTGCTACGACTGCGGCTTCAACAACGTGGCCAACTTCAACCGGCGTTTCCTCGAGATCAAGGGCATGACGCCGAAGGAATTCCGGCGCCAGGGCGAAGCGCGGTTCGGGGTGACACGTTAGACGCATACGGAAAGTGACCTTGGTCAGGCCTCCCCCTTGTGGTGGATGGCGAAAGCGCGTGGTGGCGCCGATCATTCGTCGCATGGGCGGGCAAGGTGCCGGCCGGAGCGACATCCATGCGATTCGATGAACGTGAGATCGGTGACTTCCGCATCTACGCCGGCGCGCTCGAAGCGCCCAAGGGCGACGGCTACACCGCCACCATGATCGTGCAGCGGGTGCACGGTGAACCCGGCGTGCCCCGTGAGGTGCTGCGCGACGAAGGCCTGGCCTGCGGCCACCGATGGGAATCGGCCGACGCGGCCCTGGCCTACGCCATCAACAAGGCGCAGGAGGCGATCCGCAAGCGCGGCGAGCTGCTCGCCTGCTGAGCGCGGCGAAGGCCTTTCCCGTCCGGGGGAAAGGCCTGCCCTTAGACTCTGCGCGCGCATCAACGCCACGCAGAAACCGGAACGAATGCCCCACGACGTCAGCCTCATCTCCACCATCGCCGCCGGTTTCGGCCTGGCGCTGATCTTCGGCTACATCGCGGCGCGGCTGAAGTTGCCGCCGCTGGTGGGTTACCTGCTGGCCGGCATCGTGATCGGCCCGGCCACGCCGGGCTTCGTGGCCGACGTGGCGCTGGCCGGGCAACTGGCCGAAATCGGCGTGATGCTGCTGATGCTCGGTGTCGGCCTGCACTTCTCGCTCGACGACCTGCTCGCGGTCAAGCGCATCGCGATCCCCGGGGCCTTGTTGCAGATCGTCGTGGCCACCGCGATGGGCATGGGTGTGGCCGCCTGGTGGGGCTGGGGCCTGGGGGCGTCGCTGGTCTTCGGGCTGGCGCTGTCGGTGGCGAGCACGGTGGTGCTGCTGCGGGCGCTCGAAGCGCGCGGCGTGCTGGCCTCGGTGAACGGCCAGATCGCCGTGGGCTGGCTGATCGTCGAAGACCTGGTGATGGTGCTCGTGCTCGTGTTGCTGCCGGCGCTCGCGCCGCTGCTGCTGGGGGGCGCCGGTGCCGAGTCGGCCCAAGGGCAGAACCTGTGGGCCACGCTCGGCATCACGCTGGCCAAGGTGGGCGCCTTCATCGCGCTGATGCTGGTGGTCGGGCGGCGGGTGTTCCCGCGCCTGCTGTGGCTGGTGGCACGCACCGGCTCGCGCGAACTGTTCACGCTGTGCGTGATCGCCGGCGCGGTGAGCGTGGCCTACGGCTCGGCCAAGCTCTTCGACGTGTCGTTCGCACTCGGCGCCTTCTTCGCCGGCATGATGATGCGCGAGTCGGAATTCAGCCACCGCGCGGCCGAAGAATCGCTGCCGTTGCGCGACGCGTTCTCGGTGCTGTTCTTCGTGTCGGTCGGCATGCTGTTCGACCCGCGGGTGCTGGTCGACGAGCCGTTCAAGGTGCTGGTGGTCGTGGCCATCATCGTGGTCGGCAAGACGCTCGCCGCGATCGCCTTGGTGGTGGCTTTCCGCTACCCGCTGAACAGCGCGCTGACGGTTGGCGCCAGCCTGGCGCAGATCGGCGAGTTCTCGTTCATCCTGGCCGGTCTCGGGGTGGGGCTGAAGCTGCTGTCGATCGAAGGCCAGAACCTGATCCTGGCCGGCGCGCTGATCTCGATCGCGCTCAATTCGCTGCTCTTCAGTGCCATCGACCCGCTGCAGGACTGGCTGCGCAAGCGCTCGGCGCTGGCACGTCGACTCGAACAGCCCGACGACCCGTTGGCCGAGCTGCCGATGAGCACCGACCAGTCCTTGCTCACCGGCCAGGTGGTGCTGGTGGGTTACGGACGGGTCGGGCAACGCATCGCGCAGGCGCTGAAAGAACGGGCAGTGCCCTTCGTCGTGGCCGAGCAGAACCGCGAGATCGTCGAGCGGCTGCGTGAAGAAGGCGTGCCGGCGGTGTGCGGCGATGCCACCGACCCGGCCGTGCTGATCCAGGCGCACATCGCGCGGGCCGCGTTGCTGGTGATCGCCACGCCCGACAGCTTCGGCGTGCGCAAGATGGCCGAGGTGGCGCGGGCGCTGAACCCGGCCATCGAGCTCGTCGTGCGCAGCCACGACCTGGTGGACGCTGCGCTGCTCGAACAGGAACAGGTCGGAAAGATCTTCATCGGCGAGCACGAGCTGGCGCTCGGCATGGCCACGCACGTGCTGGCGCGGCTGAACCCGGGCCGCAGCGCGGGGCACTGAGCACGCTGGCCGGGCCCGGGCGGGCCGCGGCGCGGCGGTTCAGGTCAAGCGGCGAGCGCGGCCGTGGCGGCGGCGAGGCACTTGTTGCACTTGCCCAGGCCGGGCAGGCGCGCGTCGGGTTTGCCGTCGCCGGTCTTGAAATTGGCCTGGCAGCGCCGGCAGACGTACATCTTCGAGCTCGACATCATCGGCTTCACGCCGGGCTCGCCGGCCGGGCGCGCGGCCACGTACTCGGCTTGCGTCTGGCGCAGCTTCTGCGAGGTGTCGGGGGTGGTGGAAGCGGGAGAAGGGCGACGGGTGGCCATGGCGGTCCCTGAAAAGGTATGCGAGCGGTCGGGTCGCCGGGAGGGTGGCCCGACCGCGAAGGCATGTATTGTCCCAGCATTCGCGAGCCCGCGTGCGAGGCAGGGCCGGGGTCAGGCATGGGATTGTGTTTTGGCGCCGGATCAGGGTAGAACCGGCTCGCTGCTCAGCGCCGCGTCAGCGAATCGCCCCGTTCGAGGTCGAGCGCGTCCTGCGGCACCACCGTGACCGCCGCGCCCCGGGCCTTCAACGCCTCCACGAACTGCGCCGCCACGCCGGCCACCACCACCCGCCGGCGTTCCGGCAACAGCGTGGCGGCGGCATAGGCCTGAATCTCGGCCGGGCTCACCGCCACCAGCGTGTCGATGCGCCGCTGCAGCTCGGCGGGCGAGCGGCCGGCGACGATCAGCGAGGCCACCGCTTCGTTCAGCCCGGCGGTGGTCTCGACGCTGCGGCTGAAGTTGCCGATCAGCGTGGCCTTGCGTGCCGCCAGCTCGTCGCCGCCGACCGGCGCCTTGGCCAGGCCGTCGAGCTCGCCCTGCACCAGCCCCAGCACCTCGGCCGCCGACTCGTTCTTGGTCTGCACCGAAACCCGCAGCACGCCACCTTCGCGGCGCGCGTCGAGGCGGCTGCCGGCGCCGTAGCTCAGGCCGCGTTTGATGCGGATTTCCTGGTTCAGGCGCGACGAATACCCCGCGCCGAGCACCGAGTTCATCACGTCGCGCGTGGCGCGGTCGCGCTCGCTGTCGGGGATCGGCAAGGCCACGACCACGGCGGCCTGGCCGGACTGCGGCATGTCGATCACGGTCAGCGGCTGCGGCAGCCCGGCGCTCGCCAGGCTGGCGGTCTTCAGTGCCGCCGCCGGCTTTTTCCAGCCGCCGAAGTGTTTTTGCGCCAGTGCCAGCGCGGTGGCAGCGTCCAGGTCGCCGGACAACACCAGCACCGCGTTGTCGGGCCGGAAGCGCTGCGCGTGCAGCGCCTGCAGCTCGGCGCGCTTGATGCGCGGCAAGGACTCCGGCGTGCCACCGGCCGGGTGGCCATAGGGGCCGGTGCCGAACAGCACGTGCTGCGCCGCGAGCGCGGCGAGCGTGCCCGGCTGCGAGTAGGCCACCTTCATCTCGTCGAGCGACTGGGCGCGCAGCCGGTCGAGTTCGGCCTGCGCGAAGCTCGGGCGCAACACCGCCTCGCCGACGAGCGTGAGCGCGGCGTCGATCTGCGGCACCGCGACGGTGATGGCGACCGTCGACTGGTTCCAGCCCGCGGCGCTTTCGAGCGAGCCGCCGAGCGTTTCCGCGGCCTGCGCCAGGGCCGAAGCGCTGTAGCGGCGTGTGCCCTTGGTCAGCAGCCCGGCGGTGAGCGAGGCCAGCCCGGCACGCTGCGGGGGATCGGCCTCGCTGCCCGACAGCACCAGCAGTTGCGCGCTGACGAGCTGAACGCCGCGGCGCTCCGCCAGCACCACGCGCAGCCCGTTCGGCAGCGCTTGCTCGATCGGCGCGCCGATGCGCAGCTCGCGCGGCGCGGCCGGCGGTGGCGGGGTGTCGAAGGGCTGGGCCCGAACGCCGAACGTGACAGCGAGCAAGGCGGCGGCGCCGATCGCACATGCCGCACGGCGAAAGGGGTTCATCGGATGCCGCTTCATTTCGCCGCCCCTTCCTGGGTGTAGTCGACGCTCACCTTGTGCGCGCCCACCACGTACTGGCGCATCACACGCTGCACGTCGGCCGGCGTCACGTTCAGCAGCGCCTGCAGCCCGGCGTTGACCTGCGCCGGGCCGCCTTCGAGCACGGCCGCACCGGCGAGCGCCTGCGCCAGGCCGTCGGGCGTCTGGCGTGCCAGCAGTGTGCTCGTCAGCAACTGCGTCTTGACCTTGGCCAGCTCGGCGGCACCGACCGGCTTCGCCGCCAGCGCCTTCACTTCGGCCAGCAGCGCCGCTTTCACATCGGCCAGGCGCTTGCCGCCCGCGGCGACGGCCGTGGCCGCGAGCAGGCCGGGGCCGGCGCGCAGGTCGGCGCTGAAACCGGCCTGGCTGGCGAGCTGCCGGCGGTACACCAGCGACTGGTTCAGGCGCGACGATTCGCCGCCGCTGAGCAGCGCCGAGGCGATCTGCAATGCGGCGTTGTCGGGGTGGGTGATGGGCGGGGCGAGCCACAACATCGCCACCGCGGGCAGCGGCACGGCCGGGCCGGTCACGCTGACGCTGCGGTCGCTCGGCCAGGCGGGCTCGGTGGCGGTCACGCGCGGGATGGCCACCGCGGGCCGGGCGATCGGGCCGAAGTACTTGTCGACCCAGGCGTCGAGCTGTTTCTGGTCGAAATCGCCGGCGACCACGAGCGTCGCGTTGTCGGGCCGGTAGTAGTTGCGGTGAAAGGCGTCCACGTCGGCCAGCGACGCGGCTTCGAGGTCGGGGATGCTGCCGATGCCGGGTCGCTTGTACGGGTGCGACAGGTAGGCCGCCGGTTCCAGCGCGTTGTAGAAGCGGCCGTAGGGCGTGGCCAGCACACGCTGGCGGTACTCTTCCTTGACCACGCCGCGTTCCGACACGAAGTTGGCTTCGTCGACGTTCAGGTTCGACAAACGCTCGGCCTCGGCCCAGAGCAGCGTCTCGAGGTGGTTCGACGGCACGACCTCGTGGTAGGCCGTCACATCGTCGCTGGTGAACGCGTTGTTCGAGCCGCCCACGTCTTCGGTGAGCCGGTCGAACTGCTCGCTTTTCAGGTAACGCGTGCTCTTGAACATCAGGTGCTCGAAGAGGTGGGCGAAACCGGAACGGCCAGCGGGGTCGTCCTTCGAGCCGACGTGGTACCAGACGTGCACGCTGACGGTCGGGCTGCTCTGGCTGCGCACCGAGATCACCTGCAGGCCGTTCGGCAACACACGTTCGGCGAAAACGACGGGCACGACCTGCGGCGGTGTCGGCGCCGCGAGCGCCGCACCGAGGCCAGCGCAGAATGAGAGGGCGACGAGCAGGCGGGGCAACAGCCGGGTCATGGCGTGCGCCGCTCAGGCCGACTTGACGACGAGCGTGAAGTGCTCGACCGTGGGCGGCACCGCGAAGAACGGCCCGACGATCGCACGCCACTGCGGGAACAGCGGGCCGCCGCGAAAGTCGACGGTGTGGTTCTCGAGCGTCTCCCAGTAGATCATCAGGATGTAACGCTCGGGCGACTCGACACCCTTATTGACCTTGTAGCCCCGAAAGCCCTCGGCTTGCGAAATGACGGTCTCGACACCGTGCTGGATGGCAGCGTCGAATTCGGCCTGTTGGCCGGGCGGGATGCGGATGTCGGCGAGTTCGAGAATCATGGGGCGGCTCCGTTGCGAGTGGGCGCCAGTCTACAAGCGCCGTGATGCCCGCATCGCCGGCAGCTCAAACACCCAGGCAGCGTGCCAGCCCTTCGGTGTCGGCAGCGAGCGCGGCCGACTCGCCGGCCATCACGATCAGGCCCTTTTCCAGCACGACCGCGCGGTCGGTGTGGGCCAACACGGCGCGGTAGTTGCGGTCGACGATCAGCGTGCTGATGCCGGTGGCGCGAATCTCGCCGATCACGCGCCAGATCTCGGCCACGATCAGCGGCGCCAGGCCTTCGGTCGCTTCGTCGAGGATCAGCAGTTGCGGGTTCGTCATCAGCGCGCGGCCGATCGACAGCATCTGCTGTTCGCCGCCCGAGAGCTGCTGGCCGCCGTGCGAGAGGCGTTCGGTCAGGCGCGGGAAGGTGGCGAGCACACGTTCATACGTCCAGTCCTTCTTGCCGTCGACGCCGGCACGTGCCGTCATCACGAGGTTCTCGCGCACCGACAGGTTCGGGAAAATGCCGCGCCCTTCGGGCACGTAGCCGATGCCGAGCCGTGCCATGCGCTCGGGCGCCGCATTCGTCACGTCGGTGCCCTGCCACTTCACGCTGCCCTGGGCCACTCGTACGTAGCCCATCAGCGAGCGGATCAGCGTCGTCTTGCCCATGCCGTTGCGCCCGAGCAGGCCGAGCGCGGTGCCCGCCGGCAGGGCCAGGCTCACGCCGCGCAGGATGTGGCTGTCGCCGTAGCAGGTGTTGAGCTGGTCGATCTGCAGCATGGCGGTATTCAGTGCGCTTCGCCGAGGTAGGCGACCTGCACGTCGTGGTTGCTGCGGATGCGCTCGGGCGTGTCGCTCGCGATCACGCTGCCGTTGACCATCACCGTGATGCGGTCGGCGATGCGGAACACCGCGTCCATGTCGTGCTCGACCAGCAGCACCGCATGGCGACGTTTCAGCTCGGTGAGCAGCGCGAGCATCCGGCCGGTCTCTTCGGCGCCCATGCCGGCGAGCGGCTCGTCGAGCAGCAGCACGCGCGGCTGGGTGGCCAGGCACATCGCGATTTCCAGCTGGCGCTGGCCGCCGTGGCTCAAGAGCCCGGCCGGGCGCGCGGCGTCGTCGGTCAGGCCGGCCGCGTCGAGCGCTGCGCGTGCCGCCGCCAGGCTCTGCGCACACCGCTGCGCCGACTGCCACACCGCCCAGGCGCGCGGCAGTGCTGCCTGCGCGCTCAGGCGGCAGTTCTCGAGCACGCTGAAGCTCGGGAAGATGGTGGTGCGCTGGTAACTGCGGCCCACGCCGGCGCGCGCGCGCTTCGGCTGCGACCAGTCACTGACATCGTTCCCGTCGAGTTCAATGCGCCCGCTGCTCGCCGGCATCTCGCCCGAGAGCATGTTGATCAGCGTGGACTTGCCGGCGCCGTTGGTGCCGATCACGGCATGCACTTCGCCGACGTGCAGGTCGAGCGAGACTTCGTTGACGGCGGTGAGGCCGCCGAAGCGGCGCGTCAATCCGCTGGCGCGAAGCAGCGCGTTCGGCTCAGCCATGCGCCGCTCCCATCAGCCGCGCGCGCAGCCCGATCAAACCCTTCGGCAGCAGCGCGACGAACGCGATGATCGTGAAGCCGAGCGTCATCTGCCAGTGGCTGGCGAGCGGGCCGAGCAACGATTCGAGCTGGAACAGCTCTTTCAACAGCGTGAACGCGACCGCCCCGATCACCGCGCCGCGCAGGCTGCCGATGCCGCCGAGGATCAGCATCAGCAGCACCGCGCCCGACTCGTGCCAGCTCAGCAGCTCGGGGTTCACCGCGCCGTCTTTCACCGCGAGCAGAAAGCCGGCCAGGCCCGCGAGCGCACCGGCGATCACGAACGCGGCGAGCTTGTAGCCATAGGTGTTGAACCCGGCCGCGCGCATGCGCTGCTCGTTGACGCGGATGCCGGCCAGCGCGTGGCCGAAGCGCGAGCGCATCAGCAGCGCGAGCAGCGCGTAGGTGGCGATCAGGCTGCCGATCACCGCGTAGTACAGGTGCTGCTTGGTGTCGAGGTTCAAGGCGCCCAGCGTCGGTTTGGCGTAGAGAAAGAGGCCGTCGCTGCCACCGGCGAGCTTGGTGTCGTGGAACACGAAGTAGGCCATCTGCGCGAACGCGAGCGTGACCATGATGAAGTACACGCCCTTGGTGCGCAGGCTCAACGCGCCGACGAAGAGGGCGTAGGCAGCGGCGGCCAATACGGCGAGCGGTGCGACCTTCGCGATCGAGCCGCCACTGTCGCCTGACACCATCACCGTGACGTAGGCGCCGATGCCCAGAAACGCCGCGTGGCCCAGGCTCACGAGGCCGGTCACGCCGACCAGCAGTTCGAGGCTGAGCGCGAAGATCGCGAAGACGGCGATCTTGACGACCGTTTCCTGCAGGTAGGGCGACAGGCCGAGCGGCAGCATCAGCAGCACCAGGGCGGCTGCGCTCGGAACGATCCAGGATCGGGCCATGTCAGTAGGCCCGCTTCATCAGGCCTTCAGGCCGCCAGACCAGAATGACGGCCATCAGCAGGTACACGCCGACGCCGCTGTACTCGGCGAAGAAGACCTTGCCGAAGGTGTCGACAACACCCACCAGCAGCGAAGCGATCAGCGCCCCGGTGATCGAGCCGATGCCGCCGATCACGACGACGACGAAGCAGATGATCAGCACACTCCCGCCCATGCCCGGATACACGGAAGACAGCGGCGCCGCGATCATGCCGGCCAGTGCCGCCAGCGCCACGCCGCCGGCGAACACCACGCGGTACAGCAGTTTGATGTCGAGCCCCAGGCCACGCGCCATGTCGCGGTTGCTGGCGCCCGCGCGGATCATCATGCCGAGCCGGGTGCGGTTGACGACGAAGTAGAGCGCCAGCGCGACCACGATGCACGCGACGGACGCGAACACGCGGTACCACGGGTACGACATCAGCTCACCGAGCTGGAAGCCACCGGTGAGCCACGCCGGCGGCTGCACGCCGTGCACGTCGTTGCCGACGAGCAGGCTGCGCGCTTCTTCGAAGACCAGGATCAGCGCGTAGGTCATCAGCACCTGCTGCAGGTGTTCGCGCTGATAGAGGAAGCTGAAGAAAATCCATTCGAGCACGAAGCCGAACAGCGCCGCGAGCAACACGCCCACGAGCATGCGGGTGATGAACCAGTCGCCGAAGTACGGCGCCAGCACGAAGGCCATGTAGGCGCCGATCATGTAGAAGCTGCCGTGGGCGAGGTTGATCACGCCCATGATGCCGAAGATCAGCGTCAGGCCACTGGCCACGAGGAACAGCAGCAGGCCGTACTGCACGGCGTTCAGGCACTGAACGAGGAAGGTCGGAAGGTCCACGGGAAGCGGTCAGTGCAAGGCAGCGAAAGCCGCCGGATTCTAGGGCGTCGCGGGGTCAGCTTCGCTCTCGAAGGCGCATGCGCAGGCCCACCGGCGTCATCGTGAACGACAGGTGCTCGCGGGCTTCCTTGCCGTCGGGCGTATCGACGCCCTCGATGTCGAAGCGGCCGAGCAACACGGCCATCGCGAGTTTCATTTCCAGCAGCGCGAGGTAACGCCCGGGGCAGATGCGTGGCCCCGCGCCGAAGGGCATCGAGGTGCGCTTGGCCGCGCTCGCCTGCGACCCCGGCCCGCCCTGCACCAGCCAGCGTTCGGGATCGAACGCGGTGGCGTTCGGCACGTGGCTCTCGCTCACGCTGTCGCGCCGCATCACGTTGAAGATCACCGTGCCGGTGGGCACCTGCACGTCGCCGACGGTCGTGTCGCGCAGCGCCTGCACGCCGACCATCGGCGCCACCGGCTTCAGGCGCATGGTCTCGTGGGCGCAGGCTTCCACATAGTCGAGCTGCGCGAGCTGTTCGAGCGTCGGCGCCTGCACGTCGGTGACGATGCTGCGCACTTCGGCCGTGGCGCGGGCCAGCGTTTCGGGGTGGCGCCACAGCAGGTCGATCATCCAGGCGACGGTGTTGGCGGTGGTGTCTTCACCGGCGAGCAGCATGGTCAGCACGTTGCCGGCGACCTGCGCGTCGTCGATGCCGCTGTCTTCGGCGTCGGCCGCGGCGATCATCGCTTCGAGCAGGTTCTCGGGCCGCTCGCGCAGGCCCGGGTCGGCCTGCATGCGCGCACGCGCCTGCGCGATGAACCCGGCCACCGCTTCGGTGACGGCCGCCACGCTGCGCTCGAGCCGGCGGTCGGCGGGCGATTTGACATAGCGCCAGGTCGGCAGCGGCGAGAGCAGGCGCTTGAACAGCGCCGGGAAGATCTTGTCGAGGTGCTGCTGGATCACGTCGCCGTCGGACTCCAGCGTGTTGACCTCGGCGCCGAACGCCAGGCCGGCGATCGCGTCGACGGTGTAGCGCATCAGGTCGGCCTGCAGGTCGATGGCGGTGCCGTTCTTCGCTGCCAGCGCCCAGCGTTTGCCCAGGCGCTGCCCGGTGGTGAGCATGGCCGGGTAATAACGCTTCACGTGCGCGGGGTCGAAGCCGGCCATCACCATGCGGCGCTGGCGTTTCCACACGTCGCCGTTGGCGCCGAACACGCCCGGCTGCAGCTTCATCTCGGTCCAGATTTCTTCGAGCCGCATGGTGCGCCGGAAACCCTCGGGCCGGTCGCGCAGGATCGAGGCCACGGCAGCGTGGTCGCCCACCACCAGCACGCCGCGGCTGCCGAGCTGCAACTTGAAGAATGGGCCGAACTCGTGGCACCAGCCTTCGAGCTGCTGGTGCAGTCGCGGCTTGTCGAGCTGCAGCAGGTTGCCCACCACGGGCAGGCCGCGCGGGCCGGGCAGATCACTGATCTGACGCAGGGCCGGCGCCACCGGCGCGGCCGTCAACGGGGTGGATTCGAGCGTGGAGTTGTCCATGTCATGCCCTCCGTGCGGACCTGCCGCGCCGAACCAAGCGACTCAGAGCTTGCAGCCGCGCGCCGGGTCGGCCAGGCCCTTCACGGCCACCGAGCGGTACTCGTTGTTCACGCCCTTGGCTTCGCGCAGGTACATGTCCTGCACCGGGTTGCCGGCGGGTGAGATCGTGAACTTGCCGCGCGGGCTGTCGACCGTGGTCTTGCGCATCGCCGCGGTCAGCGCGTCGCGCTTGGCCAGGTCGCCGTTCACCGCCTTCAGGCCGGCGTTGAGGATCTGCGCTGCGTCGTAGCCCTGCACCGCGTACACGTCGGCGTTGGCCTTGTAGGCCAGCGCGAAGCTCTTGCGGAAGGCGTTGTTGCGCGGCGTGTCGAGGTTGTCGGCGTAGTGCAGCGTGGTGAACAGGCCTTGCGCCGCAGCGCCTTGCGCTTCGAGCGTGCCGTCGGTCAGGAAGCCCGAGCCGAACAGCGGGATCGACTTGTTCAGGCCGGCCGCCGCGTAGTCCTTGACGAACTTGACGGCACCACCGCCGGCGAAGAACGCGAACACCACGTCGGGCTTCTGCGCCGCGATCTCGGTCAGCAAGGCCTGGAACTCGACGTTCGGGAACGGCAGGTTCAGGTCTTTCAGGACCTTGCCGCCGCCCTTCTCGAACGATTCGGTGAAGCCTTTCACCGTCTCGTTGCCGGCGGCGTAGTTCCAGGTGATCGTCATCGCGCGCTTGTAGCCCTTCTGTGCCGCGACCACGCCGGTCGAATAACCCGGCTGCCAGTTCGAGAACGAGCTGCGCACGATGTTCGGGCCGCACATCGCGCCGGTGATGCCGTCGGCGCCGGCGTTGGGCACGATCAGCAGTGTGTTGTTGTCTTTCGCGGCCTTGGCCATCGCCAGCGCCACACCGGAGTGCACGGTGCCGACGAGCACATCGACGTTGTCGCGCTTGATCAGCTTGTTGACGTTGTCGGTGGCCTTCGACGGGTCGGACTCGTCGTCGACCTTGAAGTACTGGATCTCGCGCCCGGCGAGCTTGCCGCCCTGTTCCTGCACGTAGAGCTTGAAGCCGCTTTCGATCATGTTGCCCAGCGCGGCGAAGGTGCCGGTGGCCGGCAGCATCAGGCCGACCTTGATCGGGGCGTTGTTCTGCGCGAGGGCGGTGCCGGCGCCCAAGGCGAACACAGCGGCGGCGAGGGGGGTCTTGAACGACATGCGAGGCTCCTGCTCAGGAAAGGTTGGAATGATGAATGAAGCGGCCGGCCGCGCGGCTCAGGGTTTCCGGCTGATCGCGGTGCGGCGAGTGCGCGCACTGCGGTAGCACGAGCAGCTCGGTGTGCGGAACATGCCGCGCGATGCCGCGGATTTGTTCGAGTGTGCCGTACTCGTCGTCTTCGCCCTGCACGGCGAGCACCGGGCAGGTGATCGTGTCGAGCTCGGCCTCGATGTTCCAGGCCCGGAATGCCGGGCTCAGCCACACGTCGTTCCAGCCGCGGAACGCCGAGTCGGGGTCGGCGTGGTGGCGCGCCAGGCGCGCGCGCAGGTCGGTCGCGGCGTAGGCCTCGCGGGCCTGTTCGATGCTGGTGATCGACACGTCTTCGACCAGGATGTGCGGCGCGACGACGACGATGCCGGCCGGTGCGAACTTCGACGCGTACAACAGCGCGATCGAGCCGCCGTCGCTGTGGCCGAACAGCCAGGGGCGCTCGATGTGCAACTGCGCGAACAGCAGCGGCAGCACTTCGTGCGCCTGCCGGTGCATGAAGTCGGGCGCCCAGCGTTCGTCGGCCGGCTTGCGTGTGGACTGGCCGTAGCCGTAGCGCGAGAACACCAGCCCCTTGAAGCCGTGTTCGGTGCAGAAGTTGGCCGGGAAGTCGCGCCACATCGAGACCGAGCCCAGGCCTTCGTGCAGGAACACGATGACTGGCGCGGCCGACGATGTGTCGCCGACCCATTGGTATTCGAGCGCCAGCGGCTGCCCGCGCCATTGCAACAGCGCGTGCGTGTTCGATGCGGCGCTCACGAAGCGGCGGGCCCGTCGATGCGCGAGCGTTCCGCGTCACGCAAGCGGAAGCGCTGGATCTTGCCGGTGGCGGTCTTCGGCAACTCGTCGATGAACTCGATGAAGCGCGGGTACTTGTAGGCCGCGAGGCGCTCTTTCACGAAGGCCTTCAGCTCGTCTTCGCTGACCTGCTGTCCGTTCTTGCGCACCACGCAGGCCTTGGTCTTGGTCAGGCCGTCGGCATCGACGACGCCGATCACGGCGCATTCGAGCACCGCCGGGTGCTGCATCAGCGTGGCCTCGACCTCGAACGGCGAGACATACAGGCCGCTGACCTTCAGCATGTCGTCGCTGCGCCCGGCGTACACGTAGCAGCCGCGGGCGTCGATCGAATACTTGTCGCCGGTCTTGGTCCACTCGCCCTGGAAGGTGGCGCGGGTCTTCTCGCGCTGGGCCCAGTACATCGCCGCCGAGCTCGGGCCGCTGACGTACAGGTCGCCGATCTCGCCAGGTGCGGCTTCCAGGCCGTCTTCGTTGACGAGCCTGAGTTTGTAGCCGGGCACCACCTGGCCGGTGCTGCCGTAGTGCACGTCGCCGGGGCGGTTCGACAGGAAGATGTGCAGCATCTCGGTCGAGCCCAGGCCGTCGACGATCTCGCAGCCGAAGTGCGCCGTGAAACGCTCGCCGATCTCGCTGGGCAATGCTTCGCCGGCCGACGAGCACAGGCGCAGTTTCACATTCGAACGCGCCGGCAGTTCGATGGAGGCGAGCATGCCGGCGTAGCCGGTGGGTGCGCCGAAGAAGACCGTCACGCCGTGGTCGACCCAGCGCTTGAACACGGCGGCCGGTGTGGGCCGCTCGGCCATCAGCACGGTGGTGGCGCCCAGGCTCAGCGGGAAGGTCAGCGCGTTGCCCAGGCCGTAGGCGAAGAAGAGTTTGGCGGCCGAGAAGCACACGTCGCTCTCGCGCAGGCCGAGCACCGGCGTGCCGTAGAGCGTGGCTGTCCAGTACAGGTTGGCGTGCGTGTGCACCGTGCCTTTGGGGCGGCCGGTCGAGCCGGAGGAATAGAGCCAGAAGCCGAAGTCGTCGGCCAGCGTGTCGGCGGGCGTGGCGAGCGGCGACGCGCCGAGCAGGCTCGCGAACGGGCGCGTGCCGTCGATCGCCGGGCCTTCGCCACTGACGATCGCGGGCATCGAGGTGCCCGCCACTGCCGCCTGCAAGTTCGGCCACAAGGCGCGCGACACCAGCAGCGCGCGCGCCCCGCAGTGCTGCCGCATGAAGGCGTAGTCGTCGGCGGTGAGCAACGTGTTCACCGGCACCGGCACGATGCCGGCGTACAGCGCGCCGAGAAACGCGACGGGAAAGTCGACGCTGTCGTGCATCACGATCAATGCCCGCTCTTCGCGCCGCAGGCCGAGCGCCAGCAGGCCGGCCGCGCAGCGCTGCACACGATCCGCCAGTTCGCCGTAGGTGAGGCGCTGCGTGTCGTCGACGTAGGCGAGCTTGCTCGCCCGCCCGGCGTTCAGGGCCAGCAGGTGCGCGGCAGCGTTGAAACGCTCCGGCGGCGGGTTAACCTGCGGGGCTTGCGCTTGCGACATGTGATGTAATATGTTGCATGTTGACTGCACTATAGCGCCGATCTCCCGGCGCGATCACCACGCAAACCCGAAGGCTCAGCACGTGGACCTGTCTCCCAACGAACCTGCCGAGACCGAGCTCAAGGACCCGTTCCTCATCGCCCTGGGCGAGCGCACGCGCGCCCTGCGCGCGCGCCGCGGCCTCACGCGCAAGGGCCTGGCCAAGGCGGCCGAGGTCTCGGAGCGGCACCTGGCGAACGTGGAAATGGGCGTGGGCAACGCCTCGGTGCAGTTCCTGCGCCAGCTGGCCCAGGCGCTGAACTGTTCGCTCGCCGAACTGGTCGGCGACGAGACCGCCAGCTCGCCGGAATGGTTGATGATCCGCGAGATCCTGCGGGGCAGAAATGATGCCGAACTGGTGCAGGCGCGCAGTGCGCTGGCCTCGATGTTCGGCGAGCCCGCGAGCCAGGCCGCGCGGCGCCAGCGCATCGCATTGATCGGGCTGCGGGGTGCCGGCAAGAGCACGCTCGGGCGGGCACTCGCCGAAGGCTGGAAAGTGCCTTTCGTGGAGCTGAACCGCGGCATCGAAGCGCTCGCCGGCTGCACCCTGTCGGAAATCCACTCCCTCTACGGCCCGGCCGCCTACCGGCGCTACGAAAAGCGCGCGCTGGAAGACGCGATCCAGCGTTACCCGCGCGCCGTGATCGCCACGCCGGGCGGCATCGTCTCCGACCCGGCCACCTTCAACCTGCTGCTCGCGCACTGCTACACGGTGTGGGTGCGCGCCACGCCCGAAGAACACATGGGCCGCGTGCTGGCGCAGGGCGACACGCGCCCGATGGCCGGCCACACCGGCAATGCCGAAGCGATGAACGACCTGCGCCGCATTCTCGAGAGCCGCGCCGCGTTCTACTCGAAGGCCGACGCCGTGTTCGACACCAGCGAGATGAGCCCGGAAGCCGCGCTCGAGGCCTTGCGCGAGCTGCTGCGCGAGACGGGGGCAGCGCGGCCCTGAGCCCGCTGTCGCAGGCGGCCTGGCACCGCAGAGGTGCAAGATACTGCACTATTCCGGCTCGAACGTGGCCGGTGAGCGGCTGATATATTGCCGCGCACCCCAGGCCCGCCGCACCGACCATGCCACCCGACTTTCCCGCTCAACTGCTCCGCTGGGTCGAAGAGGGGGCGATCGCCCAGGCCATCGAAGCGGCGCGCCGCGAGCTGCCGAAGTTCGCGGGCGAAGAGCGCGGCCGGGTGCTGCTGGCGCTGTCGACCGCCTGCTGGAACGCCGGCGACAACCTCGACGCGCTGCGCGCCGCGGTGTCGGCCGGCGACGCGTTCCGCAGTTGCCGGTCGATGCCCGGCGTGTGCGACGCGATGGTGCGCATCGCCGCCTCGCTGCGCTCGGCCGGCGACCACGCTTCGGCGATCACCACGCTGGAGCGCGCCGAAGAAGTCGCGCGTGACATCGACGACCCGAAGCGCCTGGCCGATGTGCTGCGCAACGTCGGCGTCTGCTGTTCTCTCGTGGGGCGGCACCAGCAGGCGTTGTCGAGCCTGACCGAAAGCTGGGCGCTGCTCGAACCCGATGGCGCGCCCTACGACCGCCACGTGGCGCGCCTGTCGCTGAACAACGCGCGCAACCGGCGGGCGATGTCGCTGCCCGAAGGCTCCGACGAACGCGGCACCGAGCTGCGGGCGCTGCTCGGCGACTGGCAGGCGCTCGTCGTGCAGACCGGCGCGGCGGGCCTGGCCACGCTCGAAGTGATGGCGATGGGCAACCATGCGATCACGCTGCGCCAGTGCGGCCGGCACGACGAAGCGATCGTCGAATTGCAGGCCTTGCTGGCGCGTTACCGCGAGTTCGGCATGCGGCCCAACGAAGGCCTGTGTTTCTGCGAGATCGGGCGCTGTTTCGAAGCCCAGCAGCGCCACGGCGCGGCGCGCGAGAGTTACCTGCGCTCGATCGAGATCCTGAAAGAGGGTGGCACGCTGCCCGACCTGCAGGAGGCGACCGAAGGTTTGTCGCGCGCCGAAGAGGCCGCCGGCGACCACCGGGCCGCGCTCGAAGCGCTGAAGGAAGTGCGTGCCATCGACCGCCGCAAGTCCGACGAAGCCGCGCTCAGCACGATGGCGCAGCGCGAACTGCGCATCGAGCTCGCGCGCCTGACCAGCACCTGGGCGCGCCAGGCCACGCTCGACCCGCTGACCGGCCTGGGCAACCGGCGCGCGCTCGACCTGTGGATGAGCGAAAGCCTGCCGCGCGTCGAACAGGGTGAGCCCGTCACGCTGCTGCTGCTCGACCTCGACCACTTCAAGCAGGTCAACGACCGCTTCGGCCACGCGGTCGGCGACGAGGTGCTGCGGCGCGTGGCCGCGTTGATCCAGCAGAACTGCCGCAGCGCCGACCTGGCGGTGCGTTACGGCGGCGAAGAGTTCGTGCTCGCGCTGTTCGGCGTGGCCCACGAGGCGGCTGCCGACGTGGCGCACCGGCTGCGTGCTTCGGTCGAGGCCGAGCCTTGGGGCGTGGTGGCCGAAGGGCTGCGTGTGTCGGTCAGCATCGGCCTCGCCGCAGCCGTCGAGGCGCCCGATGGCCAGTCGCTGCTGACCTTGGCCGACCGGCGTTTGTACGCCGCCAAGTTCGGGGGCCGCAATCAGGTCGTGACGGCAGGCTGAGGCCCGAGCCTCAGCAAACGCACCGCGTTGTCCTTCAGGATCAGCGGGTGCACCTCGGGCTTGAAGCCGGCCTCGGCGAAGTCCTTCATCCAGCGGTCGGGCTGGATCAGCGGGAAGTCGCTGCCGAACAGCATGCGGTCCTTGAGCAGCGTGTTGGCGTACTGCACCAGCTGCGGCGGAAAGTACTTCGGGCTCCAGCCCGACAGATCGATCCACACGTTGGGCTTGTGCATCGCCAACGACAGCGCTTCGTCCTGCCACGGCCATGACGGGTGCGCGACCACGATCTGCATGTCGGGGAAGGCTATCGCCACGTCTTCGAGCAGCATCGGGTTCGAGTTCTGCAGACGCAGGCCACCGCCACAGCGCATGCCGCTGCCGATGCCGGAGTGGCCGCTGTGGAAGATGGCCGGGAGTTTGTATTCCGCGATCACTTCGTAGAGCGGCCACGCCATTCGGTCGTAAGGCTCGAAGCCCTGCACCGTGGGGTGGAACTTGAAACCCTTCACGCCGTGCGATTCGATCAGCTTGCGCGCCTCGCGCGCGCCCATCTTGCCCTTGTGCGGGTCGATGCTGCCGAAGGCGATCATGATGTCCGGGTTGGCCATCGCCGCCTCGGCGATCTCTTCGTTCGGAATGCGGCGCCGGCCCATCTGGGTTTCGGCGTCGACCGTGAACATCACGAACCCTATTCGCTTCTCGCGGTAGTACGCGAGCGACTCGGCCATGGTCGGCCGCTTGCTGGAACGGAAGTACTTGTCGGCAGCGCGGTCGTACTCTTCGCCGTAGTTGTCGAACGGGTTCCAGCACGACACCTCCAGGTGCGTGTGGGTGTCGATCGCGATCAGGTTCTGGATGTCCATGGGGCCCTCGGCAAATTCGCGCTGGCGGCTACTGGCAGCTGAAGCTCGCGGCCAGCTCGATGTCGCCGCTGCCCTTGTACTTTGCCACTTTCGGGTAAGGGCAGAGCGGGCGGCTGCGGGTGGCCGACCAGGTGGACGGCACATCGGCGTTGGCACCCGCCGCGTTGCCGGTGCCGCGGGCGCTGGCCGTCACGCTGTCGGGGGCCTGGCCTTGTTCAACCCAGTTGACGAGCGGCGTGAGCATGTCGAACTGGTCGGTCGACGGGCCACCCGAGCAGTGGCCCATGCCCGGCACGCGGTAATAGCGCGCGAAGTTGCTGGCGTCGCCGCTGTTGTTCTTCGCCACGCCGTCGTACCACGCCGTCGTGTCGTCGGACGAGAAGATGGCGTCGCTGACGCCGTGGTAGACCATCATCTTCGCGCCGCGGTTCTTCAGCTTCGCCAGGTTCGTCGGGGCCGGCGGCAGCATGAAGGACAGGGCCGATTCCGTGTAGGTGCCGTTGGTTGCGGCCACGCTCGCGAGCATCGTGTCGATGCTGGTGTTGAACACGAAGTCCGCGCCGACGAAGCCCACCGGGCTGGCCGGCGGCACGCCCCAGATCATGGCCACGGCGCCGGAGTCGCGCTGCACCGGCGCGGTGAATTCCCATGACGCCACGCCGGCCGTGGCCAGGCCGCTGTCGAACGGGAAGCTGGAATAGAACGAACGGCCGCTGCTGTCGGTCGCGCCCGAGAAGATCGGCGCGATCGCGGTCTTCTGCTCGGCCGAGAGGCAGGTGCCGTCGCGCGTGGTCGTGCAGGTGGGCACGTCGCGCGCGAAGCTGAACGCCTTCTGGCAGGCGCCGGTGTCTTGCACGAGGCCGTCGGTAGCGCCGTCGAGCGCGTCGCACTTCGCGAGCACGGCGTTGGCGACCACGCCGCGTTCGGCGGCCGTGAAGCCGGTCGAGATGTCGGCCGGGTTGCTCGCGACCGACGCGTACTGCTTCGCGCCGAAGATGTTGGCGATGGCCGCCAGCGGCAGGCGGTAACCCGGTGCGCCGGCGAGGTAACCGTCGTACTGCTCGGGCATGCGCGTGGCGGCGATGAAGGTGTGGCGCCCGCCGTTCGAGCAGCCGCCGAAGTAGGAACGATCGGGGCCCTTGCCGTAAGCGCTGTTGATCACGCTCTTGGCCATCGGTGTGAGGGTGGCGGCGGCCTGGTAGCCGTAGTCGAGCCGGGCTTGCGGGTCGATGCCGAAGGTGGGGCCTTGCGAGCCGACATGGCCGGCGTCGGAACTGATCACGGCGAAGCCCATGTTGAGCGCGTTGTTCAGCCCGCCGCCGCCGTTGACCCCACCGGTGGCGGTACCGACGCTGCCGTCGATGCCGCCGTTCGCCTGATGGAAGAAGCGCCCGTTCCAGGCGTTCGGCAGGCGCATCTCGAAGCCGATGGCGTAGCTGTTGCCGTCGACCGTGCTGGTGCGCTGGTTCATCCTGCCGGTGACCTGGCAGTGCGCGCCGACCGGCGTGCCGGCCACGGCGAGCGTGCCGGCCGCGACCGGCGTGGCCGCGGTGATGCTGGTGTTCGCAAAGCTGATGCGCGTGGCCAACTCGGCGCAGTAGGCGATGGTGGCGCCGCTCGCGGCGCTGAGTTTCGGCAGCGGCGCGGGGTCGTCGTTGCCGCCGCAGGCGGAGATCAATGTCAGCAGGCCGATCGCGCCGACGCTGGCTCGGAGGGGGTGGTTCATGCGCTGTCTTCCTTCGCAAAGTGGCCGGCGCGGCGGTCGCCCGGCGCGCGCGGAGGTGAGGGGGCTCTGTCCAAGTTGGTTAACTTTAATAACTACATGGGCGTTTGCCCTCATGGCTTTCCCGTAGCCTTCTCCCGCGCGTCACGCGCCAAACTCTGCAGAAGATTTGACGGGAGAAGCTGCCCGGTGACTAGGGTTAGTACCAAGGTGCGGGTTGTCAAACTGGTTAATACAATTAATCAACTTTGATCAGGATTCCCATGGCTCAGCCCTTTGCCGCCGCGACCGGCCTGCTGGCGCAACTCGACCTGCTGCGCATCGAGCACAGCGCCAACGTCACGCACGTGCGGCTGTTTCGGGCGGTCAAGCGCAATGCGCTCAACGACGCGTTGATCGCGCAGTTGCAAACCGCCTTCGTCAACCTGCCCGAAACCACGCGCGCCGTGGTGATCAGTGGCGAGGGCGACCACTTCTGCGCCGGGCTCGACCTGTCGGAGCTGGGTGAGCGCACGGTCGCCGAAGGCGTGCTGCACTCGCGCTCGTGGCACGCGGCCTTCGAGCAGATCCAGTTCGGCCGCGTGCCGGTGATCGCGGTCTTGCACGGCGCCGTGGTCGGCGGTGGCCTGGAGCTGGCGAGTTCGGCGCACGTGCGCGTGGCCGAGGCGAGTGCCTTCTACGGCCTGCCCGAAGGCCAGCGTGGTTTGTTCGTCGGCGGTGGCGGCTCGGCGCGGGTGCCGCGCCTGATCGGCGTGGCGCGCATGGCCGACATGATGTTGACAGGCCGTGTCTACGACGCCGCCGAGGGCTTGAGCATCGGCCTGTCGCAGTACCTCGTCGAAGACGGCAAGGGGCTGGAAAAAGCGCTGGCGCTGGCCGAGAAGATCGCCGCCAACGCGCCGCTCTCGAACTTCGCGGTGATGCACGCGCTGCCGCGCATCGCCGACATGAGCCAGAGCGACGGCCTGTTCACAGAATCGCTGATGGCCGCGATCGCGAGTGGCGATGATGCGGCCAAGGGGCGCATGCGCGCTTTCCTCGAAGGCAAGGCGGCGAAGGTGGCGAAGTCGTGAACGCTGTCGCTGCGCCGAAGTACCGTGAGCTGCCGCTCGGCGGCTCGCTGTCGGCGCACTTCGCGACCGCGGCCGACGGCAGCACGCTCGTCATGTCCACCGAAGCGCTGCAGCCTTATCCGACCCGCCTGACCGACCGCCTGCTGCACTGGGCCGCCGTTGCGCCGGACCACACGCTCGCTGCCAAGCGCCATCAGGGCGGCGACTGGCGCCGCATCAGCTACGCGCAGGCGCTGCACAGCGCGCGTTGCATCGCACAGGCGCTGATCGACATGAAGCTTTCGGCCGACCGGCCGGTGGCGATCCTCTCCGACAACGACCTCGAACAACTGCTGCTCGGCCTGGGCGCCATGCTCGCCGGCGTGCCCTTCGCGCCGATCTCGGCGGCGTACTCGCTGATGTCGCAGGACTACGGCAAGCTGAAGCACATCCTCGGCGTGCTGACGCCGGGCCTGGTGTTCGCATCCAGCGCGTCGGCCTTCGGCAAGGCCATCACGGCGACGGCGCCGGCCGACACGACCGTGGTGCTCACGAGCGGCAGCATCGACGGCCGCAAGACGCTGAGCTTCGACGACCTGCTCGCCACCGTGCCGACCGCGCAGGTCGACGAGGCCCACGCCAAGGTCGGCCCCGACACGATCGCCAAGTTCCTGTTCACCTCGGGCTCGACCAAGCTGCCCAAGGGCGTGATCAACACGCAGCGCATGCTGTGCAGCAACCAGCAGATGATCCTGCAGTGTTTCCCGTCGCTCGGGCAGGAGCGGCCGGTGTTGATCGACTGGCTGGTCTGGAACCATACCTTCGGCGGCAACCACAACGTCGGCCTCACGGTCTACAACGGTGGCACGCTCTACATCGACGAAGGCAAGCCCACGCCGGCGCTGATCGGCGAGACGCTGCGCAACCTGCGCGAGATCGCGCCCACGGTCTACTTCAACGTGCCCAAGGGCTTCGAGGAAATCGCCAACGCGCTCGAGACCGACGCCGCGCTGCGCGACCGTTTCTTCAGCCGCGTGAAGATGCTGTTCTTCGCCGGCGCAGGCCTGTCGCAGCCAGTCTGGGACAAGCTCGACCGCATGGCCGAGCTCGCCTGCGGCGAGCGCATCCGCATGCTGACCGGCCTGGGCATGACCGAGACCGCGCCGTTCGCGATCTGCGCCAACGGGCCGGTCGTGAAGTCGGGCTACATCGGCCTGCCGGCGCCCGGCATGGAGCTCAAGCTCGTGCCGGTCGACGGCAAGCTCGAAGTGCGCTACCGCGGCCCGAACGTCACGCCCGGCTACTGGCGCGCGCCCGAGCAGACGGCGGAGTCTTTCGACGCCGAGGGTTACTACGGCAGCGGCGACGCGCTGAAGTACATCGACGCGGCCGACCCGCAACTCGGTTTCGCGTTCGACGGCCGCATCGCCGAAGACTTCAAGCTCGCCACGGGCACCTTCGTCTCGGTCGGCCCGCTGCGTGCGAAGGTGATTGCGGCGGGCAGCCCGTGTGTGCAGGACGTGGTGGTCGCCGGCATCAACCGCAACGAGATCGGCCTGCTGATCTTTCCGCGCCTCGACGCCTGCCGCGAACTCGCGGGTGCGGCGCCGAACACGCCGACGCTCGACGTGCTGTCGGCCGCGCCGGTGCGCGCGTTTTTCCAGAAGCTCGCCGACGAGCTGTACCGCAGCGGCACCGGCAGCGCCACGCGCGTGGCACGCAGCCTCGTGCTCGTCGACCCGCCCAGCATCGACCGCGGCGAGATCACCGACAAGGGCTCGATCAACCAGCGCGCGGTGCTGACGCACCGCGACGCGCTGGTCGAACACCTGTACGCGGGCGGTGACGACAGCGTCATCCTGCCGCGGCGTTGAACCTTTCGAAAGCCAGCCCATGAACATCCAGGGACAAGCCGCGATCGTCACCGGCGGTGCTTCCGGCCTCGGCGCGCAGACCGCGCGCGAGCTGGCGAAGCGCGGCGCGAAGGTGGCGGTGTTCGACCGCAATGCCGAAGGCGCGAAGGCGGTGGCGGCCGAGATCGGCGGCATCGGTGTCGGTTGCGACATCACGTCGAGCGACAGCGTGATCAAAGCATTGAACGCCGCACGAGAGGCGCATGGCCCCGCGCGCATCCTGATGAACATCGCCGGCATCGGCACCGCCAAGCGCCTGATCGGCAAGGACGGCACACCGATGCCGCTCGAAGACTTTCGCCGCGTGATCGAGGTGAACCTGATCGGCACCTTCAACGTGACGCGCCTGGCAGTTGCCGAGATGGTCAAGCTCGACCCTCTGAAGGACGACGCAAATTCGGGCGAGCGCGGCGTGGTCGTCAACACCGCGTCGGTCGCCGCGTTCGACGGGCAGGTCGGGCAAGAGGCCTACGCGGCGTCGAAGGGCGGCGTCGTTTCGCTCACGCTGCCACTCGCGCGTGACCTCGCGCAGTTCGGCGTGCGCGTCGTCACCATCGCGCCGGGCCTGTTCCTCACGCCGCTGATGGCCGAGCTGCCATTGCCGGTGCAGGAATCGCTCGCCGCGAGCATCCCGTTCCCGAAGCGGCTGGGCAAACCCGAGGAGTTCGCGCACCTGGCGGCCACGATCGTCGAGAACCTCGCGCTCAACGGCGAAGTGATCCGCCTCGACGGCGCCTTGCGCATGGCGCCGCGCTGATCCATCCATTGCCGTCGCACACCACCATGCCACGTTCCACCACCCACCGTGTCGACATCGCCTTCGGCGACTGCGACCCCGCGGGCATCGTCTTCTTCCCGAACTTCCTGCGCTGGATGGACACGGCCTCGTTGTCGTTTTTCATGCAGTGCGGCGTGCCGCCCTGGCGCGAGCTGGTGAAGACACGCGGCATCGTCGGCACGCCGCTGCTCGAGATCAACACGAAGTTCCACAAGGCCGCCACCTACGGCGAAACGCTGACGATCACGACGCACGTCGAAGAGTGGCGCAGCAAGGTCATCGTGCAGCAGCACCGCGTGACCCGTGCCCGCCAAGACGGCAGCGAAGACCTGATCTGCGAAGGCCGCGAAGTGCGCGCCTTCGTGCGCCGCGACGAGCACGACCCCGACCGGCTGCGCGCCATTCCCGTGCCCGAAGACATTCGCGCGCTCTGTACCTGACACCGTTCACCGCCCCTGCACATTCCAAGGAGAGACAAGCATGTTGAAGATCCGCACCCTGGTGGCCACCCTCGCCACGTTGCTCGGCACCTCGTTCGCCTACGCCGACATCACGATCGGCGTCAGCATCGCGCTGACCGGGCCGACCTCGGCGCTCGGCATTCCGACCAAGAACGGCATCGAACTCTGGCCCAAGACCATCGCCGGCGAAAAGCTCAACGTCATCATCCTCGATGACGCGACCGACCCGACGATCGCGGTCAAGAACACCCGCCGTTTCATCACCGAAGACAAGGTCGACGTGATCGTCGGCTCGGTCGCCACACCGGTCGCCGCGGCGATGTCGGACGTGGCCGCCGAAGGCCAGACGGTGCAGCTGATGCTCTCGCCGGTGAACCTGCCGCCGGGCAAGGGCGAGTGGTCGTTCCGCCTGCCGCAGTCGACCGCGGTGATGGCGCTGCCGATCATCGAACAGTGGAAGAAGCTGGGCGTGAAGACCTACGGCTTCCTCGGTTACGCCGACGCCTACGGTGAAGCCTGGTTGAAAGACCTGACGCCGCTGGCCGAGAAGGCCGGCATCAAGGCCGTGGCGACCGAGCGCTTCGCGCGTTCCGACACCAGCGTGACCGGGCAGGCGTTGAAGCTCGTGTCGGCCAACCCCGACGCGATCCTCGTCGTCGCTTCCGGCAGTGGTGCGGCCATGCCGCACAAGGGCCTGGTCGAGCGCGGCTACGCCAAGGGCAAGATCTACCAGACCCACGGTGCGGCCAGCTTCGACCTGATCCGTGTCGGCGGTGCCGATGTGGAAGGCTCGTTCGTCGTCTCCGGCCCGGCCGTCGTGGCCGGCAAGCTGCCCGACAGCAACGCCAGCAAGGCGCTCGGCGTCAAGTACATCGCCGAGTACGAGAAGGTCTACGGCAAGGGCATGGCGAACCAGTTCGCCGCGCATGCCTTCGACGTGGTCATCGTGCTCGAGAAGGCGGTGCCGCTGGCGCTGAAGAAGGGCAAGCCCGGCACCCAGGCCTTCCGCGCCGGGCTGAAGGAAGCGCTCGAAACGATGGGCCGCACGCCGGTTTCGCAAGGCGTGCTGAACTACACCGCGACCGACCACTTCGGCTACCTGCCTGAAACCGGCGTGATGCTGAAGATCGTCGGCGGCGAATGGCAGGTCGTGCCGAACTGACAGCCCCCGCGCCGCCCGGCCCGGCGCGCGCCGCGCCGGGTTAGGGTTTGCAGGCGTGCCGCAGGGCTTGCTGCGGCCGCGCCGGCTTGTATGATTCGGCGCGCTATAGCCGACCGCTCGGTCAGTTCTGTTCGTTGCCCTGCTCCTGCCTCAGAAACACCCGCCGCCATGGACTTTTCAATCGCCAGCATCCTGATGCTGGACGGCATCACCAACGGTGCGATCTACGCGCTGCTGGGCCTGGCCACCGTGCTGGTGTTCGCGGTCACGCGGGTCATCTTCATCCCGCAGGGCGAGTTCGTCGCCTACGGCGCGCTCACGCTGGCGCTGCTGCAACTCGGCAAGGTGCCGGGCACGGTCTGGCTGCTGCTCGCGCTGGCCGTGCTGGTGGCGGTGCTCGATGTGGTGGCGGGGCTCAAGCGAGGCTTGCCCATGGCCAAGGTGCTGGGCTCGGCGGGCAAGGCGCTGGTGCTGCCGATCGTGGTCACGGCCGTCACCTGGTGGGCGGCGCCGCTGAAGCTGCCGCTGCTGCTGCAAAGCCTGCTCACGCTGGCGATCGTCACGCCGCTCGGCCCGCTGGTGTACCGCCTGGCCTATGAAAAGCTGGCCGACGCGACCGTGCTGGTGCTGCTGATCGTCTCGGTCGGCGTGCACTTCGCGCTCACTGGCCTGGGCCTCGTGTTCTTCGGCGCAGAAGGTTTCCGCAACCCGAGTTTCTGGGACGCGCGTTTCTCGGCCGGCGCGCTCACGCTGTCGGGCCAGACCGTCATCATCTTCCTGGTCTCGATCGCGCTGATCATTTCGCTGTACCTGTTCTTCGAGCGCACGCTGCGTGGCAAGGCCTTGCGCGCCACGGCGGTGAACCGGCTCGGCGCGCGGCTGATGGGCATCTCGACCTCGGGCGCGGGCCGCCTGAGCTTCGGCCTGGCCGCGTTCATGGGCGCGCTCTCGGGCCTGCTGATCGGCCCGGCCACGACGATGTTCTACGACTCGGGTTTCCTGATCGGCCTGAAAGGTTTCGTCGCCGCGATCTTCGGCGGTCTCGCGAGTTACCCGGCCGCCGCGGTCGGCGCGTTGTTCGTCGGCCTGCTGGAAAGCTTCGGCTCGTTCTACGCCAGCGCGTTCAAGGAAGTGATCGTGTTCACGCTGATCCTGCCGGTGCTGCTGTGGAGAAGTTTCCAGCACGGCCACCACGACGAAGAGGAGTGACGCGATGAACATGCGCCGCACTTCCCTCATCGTCTTCATCGTCCTGCTCGCACTGATGCCGGTGCTGCCGGTGCCCGAGTTCTGGATCACGCAGGCCAACTACATCGGCCTGTACACGCTGGTCGTGATCGGCCTGGTGCTGCTGACCGGCATCGCCGGACTGACGTCATTCGGCCAGGCCGCGTTCGTCGGGCTCGGCGCCTACACGGCGGCCTACCTCACGCTCACGCACGGCGTGTCGCCGTGGTTCACGGTCTGGATCGGCCTGGTCGTCACCGGCCTCGCCGCGCTCGTGCTCGGCTGGCTCACGCTGCGCATGTCGGGCCACTACCTGCCGCTGGCGACGATCGCCTGGGGCTTGAGCCTGTACTACCTGCTCGGCAACATCGACGCGCTCGGCAAGTACGACGGCCTGCTCGGCATCCCGGCGCTGCGTTTCTTCGGCACCGAACTGAACACCGGCCGCAGCTTCTATTACCTGCTGTGGGCGATCGTCGTGCTCGCGGCGATCGCTGTCACGCACCTGCTCGACTCGCGCACCGGCCGTGCGCTGCGCGCGGTGAAAGGCGGCACGACCATGGCCGAGGCGATGGGCGTGAACACCTTCCAGACCAAGGTCACCGCCTTCGTGCTCGCGGCCTTGCTCGCCAGCGTGTCGGGCTGGCTGTTCGCGCACTTCCAGCGCACCGTGAACCCGTCGCCCTTCGGTTTGAAGATGGGCATCGAGTACCTGTTCATGGCCGTGATCGGTGGCGTCGGCCACGTGTGGGGTGCGCTCGTCGGCGCCGGTCTCGTGAAGATCATGGAAGACCAGTTGCAGGTGCTCTTGCCCAAGCTGCTGGGCGGCAGCGGCAACTACGAGATCATCGTGTTCGGCATCCTGCTCGTGCTGGTGCTGCAGTACGCGCGCGACGGCGTGTGGGCCTTCATCGAAGCGCGCCTGCCCCGTGTGCAACGCAAGAACGACTGGGCCGAGGCCCCCGCCTTGCCCGAGCGCACCCGCCCGCCGCACGGCGAGGTGGTGCTCGACGTGAACGCGGCGCGCAAGGAATTCGGCGGCCTCGTGGCCGTGAACGACGTGAGCTTCCAGGTGCGCGCCGGCGAGATCCTCGGCCTGATCGGGCCGAACGGCGCCGGCAAGTCGACCACCTTCAACCTCGTGACCGGCGTGCTGCCGGCGACACGCGGCACGGTCACGTTGCGCGGCGAACGCATCGACAGCCTGCCCTCGCGCGAGATCGCGCGGCGTGGTGTGTCGCGCACCTTCCAGCACGTGAAGATGATCGCCGGCATGACGGTGCTGGAAAACGTGGCGCTCGGCGCCCACCTGCGTGGCAGCCGCGGCGTGGCCTCGGCGATGTTCCGGCTCGACCGCGCCGAAGAACGCCAGCTGCTGAAAGAAGCCGAGAAGCAGCTGCGCCGCATCGGCATGGAAGCCAGCATGCACGAGCTCGCCGGCAACCTCGCGCTCGGCCCGCAGCGGCTGATGGAGATCGCGCGCGCGCTCTGCGCCGACCCGACGCTGCTCTTGCTCGACGAGCCGGCTGCCGGCTTGCGCCTGAAAGAGAAACAGGCGCTGGCCGATGTGCTGCGGCAACTGCGCGGCGAAGGTCTGTCGATCCTGCTTGTCGAACACGACATGGACCTGGTGATGGGCCTGGTCGACCGCGTGGTCGTGATGGAGTTCGGCACCAAGCTGATCGAAGGCACGCCGGAAGTCGTTCAGGCCAGCCCCGCGGTGCGGGCCGCTTATCTCGGCACGGAGCACTGAGCATGTCCACCGACCTGTTGTTGAACGTCAGGGACCTGCACGCCGGCTACGGCCGCGCCGAGGTGCTGCACGGCCTGAACCTGAGCGCGAAAAAAGGCAGCGTGATCACCGTGATCGGCCCCAACGGCGCCGGCAAGTCGACGATGCTGAACGCATTGATGGGCGTGCTGCCGTCGCGCGGCAGCATCGACTACCAGGGCCGCTCGGTCACGCTGAACTCGCTCGAAGAACGCGTGATGCAGGGCATGGCGCTGGTGCCGGAAACACGCGCGCTGTTCGGCACCATGCCGGTCGAAGACAACCTGCTGCTCGGCGGCTACCGCCAGGTGCGGCTCGGCAGATCAGACGGTGGCGCGGCGATGGACAAGGTCTACACGCTGTTCCCGCGCCTGAAGGAGCGGCGTGCGCAACTGGCCGGCACGCTCTCGGGTGGCGAGCGCCAGATGCTCGCGGTCGGCCGCGCGCTGATGAGCCAGCCCGAGCTGCTGATGCTCGACGAACCCAGCCTCGGCCTGGCGCCGCTGGTGGTGAAAGAGATCTTCCGCATCATCGACAGCTTGCGCAGCACCGGTGTGACGATCCTGCTGGTCGAGCAGAACGCACGCGCCGCGCTCGAAGTGGCCGACTACGGTTATGTGCTCGAGATGGGCGAGATCGCGCTCGAAGGCCCGGCCTCCGACCTGGCCCGGGACTCGCGGGTGATCGACACGTACCTGGGCGCCGCACGCAAGAGCGCCGCGTAGGTCATGTCGACATCGAACGACGACACCGGTGCCGACGGCCTGGACCAGTCGCGCCTGACGCACCTGGTGGGTTATGCCTCGACGCGCGCCTCGATCACGATGCGCCGTGTGTTCGTGCGCCACCTCGGGCCGCTGGACCTGAAGATCGTCGAGTTCTCGATCCTGATGCTGGTGGCCGCGAACCCGCAGATCAATCAGAAGCGGCTCGGCGCGGCGCTCGACATTTCGGCGCCCAACATGGCCGTCACGCTCGACCGCATGGTCGAGCGCGGCTGGGTCGAGCGCGTGCGCAGCACGCAGGACCGGCGCGCCCAGCAGATCCACCTCACGGACCAGGGGGCCGAACTCGTGCAGCGCGCCGAGAAGATCGCCTCGACGATGGAGAACGCGACGCTGAAGGTGCTCTCGCCGGCCGAGCGCGCGCTGCTGATCGAGCTGCTGATGAAGGTGGCCGGTGGCAAACCGGGCAAACGCGGCTGATCGGCGCATGAACGCGCCGCAGCCCCGCATCGGCATCGTCGGCATCGGCGCGATGGGGCTGCCGATGGCGCGCCACCTGCACCGCAAGGGCCGCGCACCGAAGGTCTGCGACGTCGACCCGGCCGCCGTGGCCGCCGCGGCGGCGGCCGGCATTGAAGCCTGCGCGTCGCCGGCCGAACTGGCCGAGCAGAGCGATGTGCTGGCGATCGTCGTCGTCGACGCGGCGCAGATCGAAGCGCTGCTGTTCGGCCCGCGAGGCGTGGTGCACGCCGCGCCGGCCGCGCGCGCGGCGCGGCTCGTCGTGATGATCTGCTCGACCATCGCCGCGCAGGACACCGAAGGTTTCGCCGCGCGCCTGGCGGGCCAGGGGATCGACCTGCTCGACGCACCCATCTCGGGCGGCCCGGCGCGCGCCGAAGACGGCAGCCTGTCGATGATGCTGGCCTGCGACCCCGCGCTCGCGGCCGCGCACGACGTGCTGCTGCGCGACATGGCCTCGAAGCTGGTGCACGTCGGCGTGAAGGTCGGCGACGGGGCGCGCGTCAAGCTCGTCAACAACCTGCTCGCCGGCATCAACCTCGTGGCCGCGGCCGAAGCGATGGCGCTCGGCGCGCGGCTGGGCCTGGACCGGCAGATGCTGTTCGACGTGATCAGCGCGTCGAGCGGCGCGTCATGGATCGGGCACGACCGGCTGAAACGCGCATTGGCCGGCGACTATTCACCACGCGCCCGCGCCGCGATCCTGACCAAGGACATGGGGCTGGCGGTTCAGATGGCCGACGCGGCCGGCATGGCCACGCCGCTGGGCGACGCAGCGCTGGGCGTTTTTCGCGCCACGGTGGCCGCCGGCCTGGGTGATCAGGACGACGCGGCGGTGATCAAGACGATCTGGCCCGAGTTCTGACGCGGCTCAGTCGGCCCCGCTGTCCTGGATGTGCCACTCGTGCGCGCAGCCGCGGCACTTGACCTTCACGCGCTCGTTGCGTTCGTCGTCTTGCACGAGTTGCAGGCGCCCGTAACTTTCACAGGCCGGGCAGACCGCCTGGTTCGCGATCGCCTCGGCGTGCATCAGCAGGTAGAGGTAGCGGCGCAGCGCCCAGACGCCGATGCCGGCGCACAGCAGCAGCGCGACGATGTTGTCGAACTGGTCGGCCAGCGGCTCCTTGCCGCTGAACAGCTCGAAGCTGCTCAGCAGGCCGATCGTGCACAGCAGCAGCAGGAACAGGCGCACGTGGCTCTGGGTCAGCTCACGCTCGTACCACTTGCGAAAGCCGTGCTTTCGAATGCCGTCTGCCAGCCGCATCGTGCCTCCCGTCGCTTGTCGTCGGGCTGATTATTGGCGCGAAAGCAATGCCCCGGCTGACGGCGGGGCGGGTTGCCCGCTGCGCTCAGCCCCAGACCTCCTGCGCCACCTCGACCACCAGCCGCAGCTTGTCGCGCTGCGCCTGCACCGCGATGTTGTTGCCGTGCACCGTGCTGCTGAAACCGCATTGCGGTGACAGGCACAGCTGCTCCAAGGGTGCGTACTTCGAAGCTTCGTCGATGCGGCGTTTCAGCGCGTCCTTGCTTTCCATCTCGCCGAACTTGGTGGTCACGAGGCCGAGCACGACGATCTTGCCCTTGGGCAGGTAACGCAGCGGGCGGAAGTCACCCGAGCGGTCGTCGTCGTATTCGAGGAAGTAGGCGTCGAGGTTCATCTCGGCGAGCAGCGCTTCGGCCACCGGCTCGTAGTTGCCGGCCGCCGCGTGCGTGCTCTTGAAGTTGCCGCGGCACAGGTGCATGGCCAGCGTCATGCCCTTCGGCTTGTGCGCGACCACCTTGTTGATGAAGCCGGCGTAGCGGTGCGGCAACTCGTTCGGGTCGTCGCCACGCGATCGCGCCGCTTCGCGCATCTTCTCGTCGCACAGGTAGGCCATGTTGGTGTCGTCCATCTGCACGTAGGTGCAGCCGGCGTCGGCCAGCGACTGCAGCTCTTCGCCGTAGGCTTTGGCCACGTCGTCGTAGAACGCCGGGTCGAGTTCGGGGTAGTGCTGCTTGCTGATGCCGGCACGGCCGCCGCGGAAGTGCAGCATCGTCGGCGACGGGATCGTGACCTTGGGCGTGCGGCCGGCCGATACCTGGCTCTTCAGGTACTCGAAGTCGGCACGCTGGATGTCCTTCACGTGGCGCACCTGGTTCGTCACGCGCATCACCGGCGGGGCCAGCTCCTGCGTGCCGTCGGGCTTCTCGATCGTGACCGGGATGTCGGTCTTCACGCCGCCGAGCTGCTCCAGGAAGTCGATGTGGAAATAGGTGCGGCGGAACTCGCCGTCGGTCACGCTCTGCAGGCCCACGTCTTCCTGGAACTTCACGATCTCGGTGATCGCCTTGTCCTCGACCGCGCGCAGTTGTTCAGGCGTGATCTCGCCCTTGGCGCGCTGCTCGCGCGCGTCGAGCAGGAACTTGGGGCGCAAAAAACTGCCGACGTGGTCGGCGCGGAACGGGGCGCTGGCGCGGGTGCTCATCAGGGTCTCCTTGGGGGCATGGGCGGCCGGATCGGGCCGTTTCTGGAGTGATGATAGGACTGCATCGCCGTGCGCAATGAATCCAGTCAGGACGAATTGATCAGGGATTACCCGCTTATCCAGCCTTGATTCGTCGGAGAAACTATAAACCTGTATACAACGTGAATTCAGAATCGACGCGATGAGCAGCTTCCCACTGAACGCCTGGTATGCCTGCGCCTACGACGTGGAACTCAAGAACGAGCTGCTCGCGCGCACCGTCTGCAACCAGAAGCTGGTGATGTACCGCAAGCAGGGCGGCACGGTGGCGATCCTGGAAGACGCCTGCTGGCACCGCCTGTTGCCGCTCTCCAAAGGCCGCCTGAACGGCGACGAGGTGACCTGCGGTTACCACGGCCTCGTCTACAACGCCGACGGCCGCTGCACCCACATGCCTTCGCAGGAAACGATCAACCCGTCGGCTTGCGTGCGCAGTTATCCGGTCGTCGAAAAACACCGCTTCGTCTGGGTCTGGCCCGGCGAAGCGGCGTTGGCCGACCCGGCGCTCGTGCCCGACCTGCACTGGAACGACGACCCGGGCTGGGCGGGAGACGGCAAGATGATCCGCGTGGCCTGCGACTACCGCCTGGTGCTCGACAACCTGATGGACCTGACGCACGAGACCTTCGTGCACGGTTCCAGCATCGGCCAGGCGGCGGTGGCCGAAGCGCCTTTCGTCGCGACCCACGGCGACAAGACCGCGACCGTCACGCGCTGGATGGAAGGCATCGATCCACCGCCGTTCTGGGCCAAGCAGATCCGCCATGGCATCGGCTACGAAGGCCCGGTCGACCGCTGGCAGATCATCAAGTTCCAGGCGCCGGCCACGATCAACATCGACGTGGGCGTGGCGCAGGCCGGCACCGGTGCACCGGCCGGTGACCGCAGCAAGGGCGTGAACGGTTACGTGCTCAACACGATCACGCCCGAGACCGACAAGAGCTGCCTGTACTTCTGGGCCTTCGCGCGCAACTACGCGCTGCACGACCAGCGCCTCACGCACGAGCTGCGCGAAGGTGTGGCCAGCATCTTCCGCGAAGACGAGCTGATTCTCGAAGCGCAGCAGCAGGCGATCGACGAGCACCCCGGCTACAGCTTCTACAACCTCAACATCGACGCCGGTTCGATGTGGATGCGGCGCTTGATCGACAAGATGATCGCGCTTGAGGCCAAACCCGGGCCGCGCGTGATTCCGCTGCGGTCGGTGGCGTGATGGCGGCGGTCGAAAGAACGGCATCGAGCGTGGTGGAAACCGAAGCGCCGCAAGCCACGTCGCAGACCGTCAAGGCCCAGCTCGCCTTGCGCGAGCTGATCCTCGGCGGCGAGCTGAAGGCCGGCGCACGCATCGCCGAGCTGTGGCTGGTGGAGCGGCTGAAGGTGTCGCGCACGCCGGTGCGGCTGGCGCTCGTGAAGCTCGCCGAAGAAGGGCTGCTCGACGCATTGCCCTCGGGTGGTTATGCGGTGAAGGACTTTTCCGAAGCCGACATCCATGACGCGATCGAACTGCGCGGCACGATGGAAGGCCTGGCGGCGCGGCTCGCGGCCGAGCGCGGCGTGAGCCCGGTGCTCGTCACCGAAGCGCGCGAGTGCCTCGACCGCATCGACGACGCGCTGGCCTCGGCCGAGCTGAGCGACGAGACCTTCAGCGTCTACGTGGAGCAGAACGCACGCTTCCACGCGCTGCTTTCCGAGATGGCGGGCAGCGAGCTCGTCTCGCGCCAACTGGAGAAGACCAAGGCACTGCCGTTCGCGTCGCCCAACGGTTTCGTGATGGCGCAGTCGGTCGGCCCGCACGCCCGCGATGTGCTGGTGGTGGCGCAGGAGCAGCACCGCATGGTGATCGAGGCGATCGTGCAGCGTGAAGGTGCGCGCGCCGAAGCGCTGATGCGCGAACACGCACGCATCGCCCGGCGCAACCTGCAGCAGGCGCTGCGCAGCCACCAGTCGCTGCAGCTGGTGCCGGGTGCGAGCCTGATCCGGCGCCGTTCGGTTCGTTAAAGGGCTGCCCATGCGCAACGCGATCCAGTGGCACCCGGCCACCGTCCGCCAGCATCGCGACCTGAGCGCCACCGTGCGCGAGTTCGAATTGCGCCCCGAAGGCGGCGTGTTGCCGTGGACGGTCGGCAGCCACCTCAACGTGCAGGTATCGATCGACGGCCGGCCCGAGACACGGTCCTATTCGCTCGTCGGCCTGCCGCACGAAGCAGCCGCGGCCGACGTCTACCGCATCGCCGTGAAGCGCGCCGATCCTGGCCGCGGCGGCTCGCGCCACCTGTGGTCGCTGGAGACCGGTGCCGAGCTGCGGGTCGGCGCGCCGAACAACCACTTCGAGTTGCCGCTGACGGCGAAGCAGTACTTGCTCGTGGCGGGTGGCATCGGCATCACGCCGATCGTCGGCATGGCGCAGATGCTCGCCGCGCGCGGTGCCGACGTGCGCATGTGCTACGCCGCGCGCAGCGCCGACGAACTGGTCTTCGCCGACGTGTTGCGCAGCACACTCGGCGACCGCCTGCAGACCTTCACCGACGACAGCGGTGAGCGGATGGACATCGCTGCGCAGATCGCCTTGCTGCAGCCGCAAGCGCTGCTGCTGATGTGCGGCCCGCTGCCGATGCTCGACGCGGTGCGCGACGCCTGGGCGCAGACGCCACGACCGGCCGCCAACCTGCGCTTCGAGACCTTCGGCAACAGCGGCGGCCAGGCCAACGAAGCGTTCTGGGTCAAGCTGCCGCGCCACGGCGTGGAGCTGCAGGTGCCGGCCGACCGCACCCTGCTCGACGTGCTGAACGACGCCGGTATCGACACCCTGTTCGATTGCAAACGCGGTGAATGCGGGTTGTGCGCGATGGACATCGTCTCGGCGCACGGCACCATAGACCACCGCGACGTGTTCTTCAGCGCGCACGAGAAGGCGGCCAACCAGCGCCTGTGCGCCTGCGTGTCGCGGGTCAGCGGCGGGGGTCTGGTGCTCGACTCCGCCTGGCGACCCGATTGACTTTTCGCGCGCCACTGCCTCAACACGTTCGCTACATTTACGCTCGCTCTCATCTCGCATTCAGCCCAGAAAAACGGAGACACCATGACCACCAAACGCCAACTCCTGAAGCTCTCGCTCGGCCTCGTCGCCGCAGCCTGCGGTGCCACCGCGGGTGCCGCCGACACCGGCCCGATCAAGATCGGCCTGATCCTGCCGATGACCGGGCAGCAGGCCTCGACCGGGCGCCAGATCGACGCCGCGGTCAAGCTCTGGGTCGCGCAGAACGGCGACAAGATCGCCGGCCGCAAAGTCGAGATCATTCTGAAAGACGACGCCGCGGTGCCCGACACCACCAAGCGCCTCGCCCAGGAGCTGATCGTCAACGACAAGGTCGCGGTGATCGCCGGTTTCGGCATCACGCCCACCGCGCTGGCCACCGCGCCGCTGGCCACGCAGAGCAAGACGCCGCTGGTCGTGATGGCGGCCGCCACGAGCAGCATCACCGAAGCTTCGCCCTACATCGTGCGCACCAGCTTCACGCTGCCGCAGGTCACGACCCCGCTGGCCGACTGGGCCACGAAGAACAAGATCAAGAAGGCCGTGACCCTGGTCGCCGACTACGGCCCGGGCTTCGACGCCGAGAAGTTCTTCGACAGCCAGTTCCGCCTGAACGGAGGCCAGATCCTCGACAAGCTGCGCACCCCGCTGCGCGCGCCCGATTTCGCGCCGGTGCTGCAGAAGGTGCTCGACGCCAAGCCCGACGCGCTGTTCGTGTTCCTGCCCTCGGGCCAGGGCGCGGCCTTCATGAAGCAGTTCGCCGAGCGTGGCCTCGACAAGAGCGGCGTGAAGCTGATCGCCACCGGCGACGTGACCGACGACGACCAGCTGAACGACATGGGCGATGTGGCCCTGGGTGTCGTCAACTCGCACCACTACTCGGCGGCGCACCCGTCGCCCACCAACAAGAAGTTCGTCGACGCCTTTCAGGCGGCGAACAAGTTCCGCCCCAACTTCATGGCGGTCGGCGGCTACGACGGCATGCGCGTGATCTACAAGGCGCTCGAAGCGAGCAAGGGCGCCGGCGGCGACGCGCTGCTGGCCGCGATGAAGGGCCAGATCTTCGAGAGCCCGCGCGGCCCGGTATTGATCGACGGCCAGACCCGCGACATCGTGCAGGACGTGTACATCCGCAAGGTCGAGCGGGTGCCGGCGATGGGCAACGGCCTGTACAACGTCGAGTTCGACGTGATCAAGGGCGTGAAGGACCCGGGCAAGCTGAAGTGATCTTTCGCTGATTTGCCGTCGAGCCTGATCCGCCCCAATGCTGACCCTTCTCTTCGACGGCATCGCCTACGGCATGCTGCTGTTTGTGCTCGCCGTCGGTCTGGCCGTGACGCTGGGCTTGATGAACTTCATCAACCTCGCGCACGGCGCGTTCGCGATGGCGGGTGGTTACATCACCGTGCTGCTGATGAACCGGCTCGGCGTGCCTTTTCTCGTGTGCCTGCCGATCGCCTTCCTGGGCTCGGCGCTGCTCGGCGCGGTGCTCGAGCCCACGCTGTACCGGCGCATGTACAACAAGCCGCACCTCGACCAGGTGCTGTTCTCGATCGGGCTTGTGTTCTTGGCGGTCGCGGCCGTCGACTACGTCGTCGGCCCCACGCAGCAGAACATCCAGTTGCCCGAGTGGCTGAAGGGGCGCTTCGACATCGAGTGGGTCGGCATCGGCAAGTACCGGCTGTTCATCATCGTGGTGTGCGCCGCGCTGACGCTGGCCTTGCAGTGGGTGCTGTCACGCACCCGCTTCGGCAGCCAGTTGCGCGCGTCGGTCGACGACCCGCGCGTGGCCGGCGGGCTGGGCCTGAACGTCAACCGCATCTTCCTCTTCACCTTCGCCATGGGTTCCGGCCTGGCCGGCCTGGGCGGCGCGCTCGGCGCCGAAGTGCTGGGCCTGTCGCCCGAGTTCCCGCTCAAGTTCATGATCTATTTCCTGATCGTCTGCGCGGTCGGTGGCACCACCACCATCACCGGCCCGCTGCTTGCCGCGCTGCTGCTCGGCATTGCCGACGTGGCCGGCAAGTATTACGTGCCCAAGCTCGGCGCGTTCATCGTCTACACGCTGATGATCGTGATCCTGATGCTGCGCCCGCAAGGCCTGTTCGCGCGCGCCGGGGGGGCTAAGTGAGCGTCGCTTCCAGCCTGCGCGGGCACGCGGCCTGGCGCTGGTGGGAGTTCGCGCTCATCGGCGCGCTGCTGCTGTCGTGGTTCCTGTTGCCCACGCACGCGCTGCTGCTCAACGAGATCGCGATCGTCGCGCTGTTCGCGATGTCGCTCGACCTGATCCTCGGTTACGCCGGCGTCGTCTCGCTCGGCCACGCCGCCTTCTTCGGTATCGGCTCCTACGCCGCCGCGCTGTTCGCCAAGCTCGTGATGCCCGACCCGTGGGTCGGCATGGCGGTGGCCATCTCCACGGCCGCCGCGCTCGGCGCGGTCTGCAGCCTGCTGATCCTGCGCGGCTCCGATCTCACGCGGCTGATGGTCACGCTCGGTGTCGCGTTGATCCTGTACGAACTGGCGAACAAGCTCGACTGGCTGACCGGCGGTGCCGACGGCCTGCAGGGCGTGGTGATGGGCCCGCTGCTCACGCCCTTCGGCGCTTTCGAGTTCGACCTGGTCGGTCGCACCGCCTATGCCTACACACTCTTCCTGCTGGTGATCTGCCTGCTCATCGCGCGCAAGCTCGTGCACTCGCCGTTCGGCTACTCGCTGCAGGCGCTGCGCGACAACCGGCTGCGCGCGGCCAGCATCGGCCTGTCGGTCAACCTGCGCCTGATCGCGGTCTACACCGTGGCGGCCGCGATCGCCGGCGCGGCCGGCGCCTTGCTCGCCCAGACCAGCGGCTTCGCGTCGCTCGACGTGTTCGACTTCCACCGCAGCGCCGACGTGCTGCTGGTGCTCGTGATCGGCGGCACCGGCTACCTCTACGGCGGCATCTTCGGTGCCATCGTCTTCAAGCTGCTGCACGATCTGATCTCGGCCTGGACGCCGCAGTACTGGAACTTCTGGCTCGGCCTGTTCCTCGTCGTGCTGGTGCTCGTCGGCCGCGACAAGCTGCTGAGCCCGCGCTCGTGGGGAAAGAAATGATGCCCCTCGATCGTCGGGTACGCCGATCGACCCCCCGAGGGGGTCGCGCCCGGCTTGGGGCGGCCCGGCGCTCGGGCGCGGAGGCGTCATGACGGTCGTTCTCGAAACCCGCTCGCTGGTCAAGCGCTACGGCGGCATCACGCCGACCAACGACGTGTCGATCCGGGTCGAGCGCGGCGCACGCCAGGCGCTGATCGGCCCGAACGGCGCCGGCAAGACGACGCTGATCAACCTGCTGACCGGCGTGGCCGAGCCGACCTCGGGCACGATCTGGCTCGACGGGCAAGACATCACCCGGCTCGCGCCGCACGAGCGGGTGCGGCGTGGCATCGTGCGCACCTTCCAGATCAACCAGCTGTTCAGCGAGCTCACGCCGCTGCAGTCGCTGGCGCTCGCGGTGTCGGCGCACCTGGGTTTGAGCGCGCAATGGTGGCGCCCGCTCGGCAGCGATGCGCGCGTGGTGCAGGCCTGCGAAAGACTGCTGGCGCAATTCCATCTCGACGACGTGATGGACCAGAAGGTCAAGCTGCTCGCCTACGGCAAGCGCCGCCTGCTCGAGATCGCCACCGCGCTCGCCTGCGAACCGCGCGTGCTGCTGCTCGACGAGCCGGTGGCCGGTGTGCCCGAAGGCGAGCGCCAGGAGATCTTCGACATCATCAATGCGCTGCCGGCCGACGTGACCGTGCTGCTGATCGAGCACGACATGGACCTGGTCTTCAACTTCGCGAAGCGCGTGACCGTGCTCGTCAACGGCGCGCTGTTCGCCGAAGGCGACGTGCAGAGCATCTCGAACGATCCGCGCGTGAAGGCGGTCTACCTCGGCGAAGGCGAGGGTGCCCATGGCTGAATTGCTGAAGGTCGACGGGCTGCGCTCGGGCTACGGCGAAGCGGTGGTCGTGCAGGGCGTGAGCCTGGCGCTCGAACAGGGCCAGTCGCTCGCGCTACTCGGCCGCAACGGCACCGGCAAGACCACGCTGCTGAACACGCTGGTCGGCGTGACGCGCCACCACGCGGGCAAGATCACGCTCGCAGGGCAGGACATCACGGCCTTGCCCTCGCACCAACGCGCCGCCGCCGGCATCGGCTGGGTGCCGCAGGAGCGCAACATCTTCAAGTCGCTGACGGTCGA